>Ga0181536_10000861_pt1 | contig 36298 bp, 23 predicted proteins | sample PEATcosm2014_Bin_41_FD_121105 | JGI IMG/M metagenome (GOLD analysis project Ga0181536, IMG submission 121105) | Peatland microbial communities from MTU Mesocosm Facility, Houghton, MI, USA - PEATcosm2014_Bin17_60_metaG | ecosystem: Environmental > Terrestrial > Soil > Wetlands > Peat | place...
CCGGGGCTGGGGCAACTACTTCCGTTACGGCAACTCGGCACGGAAGTTCACCACCGTCGACAGCTACGTCCATATGCGGCTGGCTCGACTGGCCAGCACCAAGCACGGACTGTCCCACCGCAACTGGGCCAAGGGCAACCGCTTCGACTTGCAGTGGTTGGCCGGCCTCGGGGTGTATCGCCTCACGGGGACGGTGCGGCGGGAAATGGCGCATGCCTGACGATGAATGGTGTCGGGGAGCCGTGTGCGGGAGAACCGCACGCACGGTTCGACAGGGGGCCGCTGGCGAAGCGTGACCGGGACCGGCCGAGGGGCGAGGAAGCGGAACGCCCAGCGCCCGACGCCTGTCAACGGACGACCAGCCAGCGGCCTACCTCACCGTCTCTCTTGGGAGACGATGCGGGGTTGAACGAGATGGTCCCGGTGACACCCGAACACGAGACCGAACCCTGACCTGTCACCTTCTTGTGTGGACTGATGTGCCTCGACTCGTGCCTTGATGCCGCGAAGGCCGCCCCACCGCCGACCGAGGCGACCACGCTCAGCGCCGCCGTCATCGACGCAACCCCTACGGCGATCCTTCACGTGATTTTCACAGTGGGCCCCCTTGAGATCGACCCATTCACCACTCTGCCCACATTGTGGCGCTCATCAGCGTCGCAGATCTGGCCCAAGATCTCGCCTGCCGGGTGATTCACCGCCCGGCGCCGCCGGGCCTTCACCTCGCTCGGGCACCTCTGTGTACTGGCCAAGGTCCGGGTCGGCGCCTTGCCCGACGGCGTTGAGCAAATCAGCTCCGTGTCGCTCGACCCGAGTCCAGGTACGTGGGCGGCGGCGGTGGTGATGGTGGCACGTCGCCGCCCGGTGCGGGTCGGCCCGTCTCCACCTTCGAGCCATGTGGAGGAAAAGTCCTGGTCGGCGGGGCCCGGCGCGACCGACGCGCCCCCGCCCTCAAGCCGCCGAGGCCCATGGCCGATGCCAACGGGAGTGACGGCGCTGGCGGAGGTCCTGTGTCACTGCTGACTGCAGGCGGGAAGATCGATGTTGACGCCGGGACCGAGCCTTCTGGCCGACGAATTACGTCCGCGAACGCATGGCGGTGGTTCCTCGTCTGGGAAGCCGTCTTGGCCCTGGTCTACTTCCCCTTTGGCGTTCCGTCCGGGAAGCCGCTGATCTTCGGGGTCATCCCCTGGATGGAGTGGCCGGGCCAGGTCCCGGCCTGGTCGTTGCTGGGGCTGTCGGCGGTCGGGGCGATCGTCTACGGCGTGAAGCGCTACCGACCGAACGCGTCGATCGCGTGGTGGTTCATGGGCGCGGGCCTGTTCTTGTTCATCACCGGCGACACGACGTACAAATTCTGGCACCAGATCATCGGGCAGCAGCAGATCCCGTTCCCGTCGTTCATCGACGTGATCTACCTCACCATGTATCCGGTGCTCGCCATCGGGCTGCTCCTCCTCGCCCGGGCGAGAGTCCCGGGAGGTGACCGGGCCAGTCTCATCGACGGGCTCACGATCACGCTCGGCATCGGGTTGTTGTCGTGGATCTTCCTCATCGGACCGAACATCCGTGCTTCGGGCGGGATGCTCGTGCGCCTGACCGCCGCCGCCTACCCGCTGGGGGACGTCCTCGTCCTGGCCATGCTGGCCCACCTGTGGAGCGCGGGTGGCTTCCGCATCCCCGCCGGCCGGCTGCTCGCCATCGGGGCGATCGGGACGCTGGTGGCCGATTCCGTGTACGGGCTGGCCAACCTGAACCCGAACGGGAACTGGAGCGACGGCAACATCGTCGACCTCGGGTGGATCGCCTTCTACGCCTGCTGGGGCGCGGCGGCCCTGCACCCCTCGATGCGCGAGCTGTCCCAGCCGAGGTTGGCCGCCCCACCCCTCACCAGCTACCGCCGCCTGAAGCTGCTCGCCGTGGTCTCGCTCATCGCTCCGGCGGCCCTGCTCGTCAAGACCGCGCTCGGCGACACCGTCGACGCGCCGATCATCGCCGTGGTCGCCGCGGGCATGTTCCTCCTCGTGCTCCTGCGGATGGCCGGCCTGGTCCAGGCCCACGGCCGGGCGGTGGCGCGCGAGCAGGTGCTGAGGAAGTCGGCCGCCGAGCTGGTCGCCGCGCCGGGTCGAGACGAGATCTATCGGGCGGCGATCGCGGCCGTCCGCGAGTTGGTCGCCGATCACGGGGACATCGTCGGCGTCACCTTCTCGGTGGCGGGACCCACGGGTGAGCTGACGACGGTGGCGCGCTCGGGGGACACCGCCGCCGCCGGGCCCCTGAGCCTGACGGCCCTGTCCGGCGACGTCCGGGACCGGCCGGCCGGTGCCAAGGTGGCCAGCTATGTCGTCGCGGTGGACCCGGCCCAAGCGAGCTCGGCCGATCGGGAGACCTTGGAACAGCTGGTGTGCCCGCTCGTGACGAAGGAGCAACTCCTGGGCCTGATCGCCGTCACGAGCACCAAGGCGCTGCCCCTCGAGCTGCGGAGCACGATCGAGATCCTGGCCGCCCAAGTCGAGCTCGCGCTCGACCGCGAGACCATGACCGAGGCGGTGCATGCCCGTCGCAGCGAGGCGCGCTTTCAGACGTTGGTGCAGAACGCGTCCGACGTGATTCTGATCGCCCGCCCCGATACCACGATCATGTACCAGACGCCCTCGGCCACGAGGATCCTGGGCTACGCGCCCGGTTCGCTCGAGGGGCGGCGTTTCACCTCGCTGCTCCATGTCGACGACGTCGAGAAGGCGGTGGCCGGGTACACGGGGGTCGCATTCCGGGCAGGGTCGTCGATGACGGCCGAATGGCGTGTGAAGCACCGAGACGGATCCTGGCGCTTCGTCGAGGTGATCACCACGAACCTCCTGGGCGACCCGACGGTGGAAGGAGTCGTCCTCACCATGCGCGACGTCACCGAGCGCAAGGGCCTCGAGGAAGAGCTCAAACACCAAGTGTTCCACGACGCGCTGAGCGGGCTCGCCAATCGCGCGTTGTTCCGGGACCGCCTCGAGCATGCGCTGGCTCGGGCGGCCCGCTCGACCACCTCTTTGGCTGTGCTGTTTCTGGACCTCGACGACTTCAAGTTGGTCAACGACAGTCTTGGTCACTCCGCGGGCGACCGTCTGCTGGTCGAGGTCGCCGGCCGGCTCAGCGAGTCCCTCCGGGGCGGCGACACGGCCGCCCGGTTCGGCGGGGACGAGTTCGCGATCCTTCTGGAAGAGACGGCCAGCCCGGAAGAGGCCTGCGAGGTCGCGGAACGCATCCTCGCCGAGTTGCGTCGGCCGATCACGATCGAAGATCACGAGATAAAGATTCGTGCCAGCATCGGGATCGCGCTCAGTCCGGCCGGAGTCGAGGCCCCAGCCGAACTGATTCAGGCCGCCGACGTGGCCATGTACGCGGCCAAGGCTCGGGGCAAGGGTTGCTACGAGATCTACGAGCCCGCCTTGCAGATGGCCATGGTCGAGCGCCTGGAGAAGACCGCCGATCTGCAGCGGGCCATCGACGATCGGGAGTTCGTCGTCTTCTACCAGCCGATCATGAGCCTCGACGGACATGAAGCGGTGGGGCTCGAAGCCCTGGTCCGCTGGCAGCACCCCGAGCGTGGCCTGCTCCTGCCCGAGCATTTCATCGGCCTGGCCGAAGAGACCGGCCTCATCATCCCACTGGGACGTTGGGTGCTCCAGGAGGCGTGCCGGCAAGCGCGTGACTGGCAAAAGCGCCATGCCATGGCTCGAAAGCTGCGGATCGCCATCAACGTCTCAGCCAAGCATTTCCAGCACGACGGCCTGGTGGAAGACATCGCCCAGGCACTGGCCCAGGCCGACCTCGACCCCTCCTGCCTCATCATCGAGATCGTCGAAAGCGTGTTCCTCCACGACGCCGAGGCCGTGATCGCTCGGATCGAGGAACTCAAAGCGCTCGGCGTGTCTTTCGCCATCGACGATTTCGGCACCGGCTATTCGTCGCTCAGCTACCTGCGGCGTTTCCCCATCGACATCTTGAAGCTGGACAAGTCCTTCGTCGACGACGTGGGCGGCGGTGACGTGAACGGTGCGCTTGCCGAGACGATCGTCCAACTCGGACGGACGCTGCATCTCCAGACGATCGCCGAGGGAATCGAGAACTCCTCCCAGATCGATGCCTTGCGCGCCTTCGGGTGCACCTTCGGACAGGGCTTCTTTCTGGCCCGGCCACTCGAGATCGACCAAGTGGAACAGCTCTTGGGCCAGTTGCCGGCGGCCACGTCCACCCTCGGTCGGGACTCGGTCCGGGCCGCCAACCCGACCGAGGAAGCAGCGGGCTGATGGTCCCTCCCACGTCCACGTTCCGGCTGACCCTCCCGAACGGGGATCGGATCCCGTCGCCGTCAGGACCGGCCGTCCAGGACCAGCGGTGGGCCGACCTCGACCGGCTGCGGGCCTCGCACCCGATGATGGACGCCGTCATCGACGAGGTCAGTGGCCGACGGATCCGCATCGGTGACCACTGGTTGAGCGACTTCGCCTCGTGCAACTACCTCGGGTTCGACCTGCATCCGGCGGTCATCGACTCGGTCCAGGGCGAGCTGCAACGCTGGGGAACACACCCGAGCTGGTCGCGGCTGCTCGGGAACCCCCGTCTCTATGTCGATATCGAAGAGCAACTGACCGACCTGCTCGGGGCCCCCGATACCTTGTTGCTGCCGACGATCTCGATCATCCACGCCTCGGTGATCCCCGCCCTCGCCGGCGAGGGGACGGTCCTCATCGACGCCCACGCGCATAAGACGATCTACGAGGGTGCGGTGAGCGCCCAGGCGACGGGGGCACGCTTGTGCCGCGTCCGGGCCAACGACCCCGAGGACTTGGAGAAGGCCTTGCGCGTGCTGCCTCCCGGTGGCCCGCGGCTGTTCTGCATGGACGGGGTCAATTCGATGACGGGCAATGCTCCGGACCTGCCGGAGTACGCCCGCATCTGTCGCCAGTACGACGCGATCTTGTACGTCGACGATGCGCACGGGTTCGGCGTCATCGGTGAAGACCCGTCTCCGACGGCACCTTACGGCCGGCGCGGGAACAGCATCGTGCGGTACTTCGGCGAGTCGTATGACAACGTCATCCTGGTCGGCGGGTTCTCCAAGGCGTACTCGTCGCTCCTGGCGTTCCTGGCGCTGCCCACCGCGCTGAAGAACCACCTGAAGGTGGCTGCCGCCCCGTATCTGTACTCGGGGCCGTCGCCGACGGCATCGCTGGCAACCGTGCTCGCCGGATTCAAGGTCAACGAGAGCGAGGGCGACGCGCTGCGAGAGGATCTTCACCAGAAGACGGCTCGTGTGCTCGATCGGGTGGCCGAGCTCGGACTGCGCACGATGAACACCTCCGGGCTCCCGATCGTCGAGCTCCCGCTCGGAAATGGCGACGACATCGATTCGGTCGGACGCTTCCTCTTCGATCGCGGCATCTACGTGACGCTCGCCGCCTATCCGCTCGTGCCGAAATCGCAGGTGGGTTTTCGCATCCAGGTGACCGCAGCCAACGCTGACGCCGAGATCGAGCAGCTCAACGAGGTGCTGGGCGAGCTCGCCGACCGCTTCGACATGCAGCCAGCGCCGGCCCGGGACTAACGGCGGGGCGGTCGATGCCGCTCACGAGACCCCTGCGGCGACGTGACTTCCGGCTCCTGTGGGCGGGCCTGGCGGTGTCCCTCCTCGGGGACGGGTTCTTCATGGTCGCCATCGCCTGGCAGGCCTATGCCCTGGCGAACCGTCCGGCCACCCTGGCCTACGTCGGTCTCGCCCTGTCGCTCCCGCAGGTCGCCATGCTGCTGGTGGGGGGTGCGGTTTCGGACCGGGTGCGCCGGCAATCGGTCCTGTTCTGGGCCGACGTCAGTCGCGCTGCGGTGGTGGGCGTACTGGCCATGCTCGCTTTCGCCAACACGTTGCACCTGTGGGAGGTCTACGTGGTGGCCGCGCTGTTGGGCACGGCGTCTGCCTTCGCCTATCCCGCCCTCGACGCCCTCGTGCCGCAATTGGTGCCGGTGCAAGAGCTGGCCGAGGCAAACGCGGTGGACCAGTTGGTTCGGCCCATCACCATCCAGCTCGCCGGACCGGCGCTCGGGGGACTCGTCGTCGCCGTCTTGCGCCCGGCCGGCGCCTTTGCCTTCGATGCCATGACCTTTGCCTTCTCGGCCGCCTGCGTCGTGCGCATGGCCCGGTGCGAACCGCCAACCGCGGGTGATGCCCGCGGTGGGTATCGTCACGAGGTCTTCGAGGGACTGCGCTACGTCCGAAGCCACGTCTGGCTGTGGGGCACGTTCGTCGCCGCCTCGTTCGCCTATTTGCTCTTCGTCGGGCCCACGGAGGTACTGCTGCCGTACCTCGTCCGCAACTCCCTCCACCAGGGCGCGTTCACCTATGGACTGGTCCTGGCCGTCGGCGGCTCGGGCGCGTTGATCACCGCCGTCGTGATGAGCCGGGCCCCCGAACCTCGTCGTCCGTTGACCTTCATCTACCTCTGGTGGGCCGTCGCCACGCTCGCCGTGACTGGCTACGGGATCGCCACGAACGCCCTGGGCCTCTGTGTTGCCGCCTTCGTCGTGTACGCGGGTGAGGCGGCCGGCGCCATCGTCTGGGCCACGCTGAAGCAGCGGCGCGTGCCGAATGCGATGCTCGGTCGGGTCTCGAGCATCGACTGGTGCGTCTCGACCGCGTTCCTGCCCCTGAGCTTTGCGCTCACGGTGCCGGTGGCCGGGCTCTTGGGGGCCCGCACCACGCTGGTGCTGGCCGGGACCGTCGGCGCGGCGGTGACGCTCGGTTTCCTCTTCCTGCCCGGCATGCGCACCGGTGAGGAGTCGGTCGTGGTTCCGACGGCCGGCGTCTTGAGCGACCGCTCGCTGTAGCCCGCCCGGGGCTGGACGCTCGGAAATCGCCCAGGGGCGGATCTCCGAGGGTGGCCGCCAGTCCGAGAGGAGTGGGCATATTTTAGTGCTAATATGCTTCGGGCCGCGGTATCATCACGTCCTCCAAGGTCCCCAGAGCGCAGGATCTCGGTCCCCGGCGACCTCTCCGAGCTGTGGCCCGGCCGAAGGAAATTGACGCCGACGCCGATAACGGCGAGGGGATCGAGCTAGCGTCCTTCGCTCGACACGATGATCACGCCAACAGGCCCGATGCACGACGCGCCGGTCGGAGAGAGGTCGTAGGTGCCACTGTCGGAACACGAACAGCCGGGCCTGGAGCGGGGCTTCGAGCCCTGGCGATCGGGCGATGGTTGCGGCTCGGTTGTCGACGTCCTCACCGCGAGGAGCGGGAACCGCTCCTCGCACCGCCACGAAGGGCCAGGTCGAGAGTGGGGGAGGCTCCGCTGAAGGCCGTTGTCTCGTTCATCACCGGCCGCCGGTCCAAGTGGCTCGTGGTAATCGTGGGTGTTGTCGTGGCCGGGTTGTTCGGCCCGCTCGGCGGCAAGCAGGACCTGACGACGGACCCCACCGCCTTCTTGCCGGCGAGTGCGCAGTCGACGCAGGTCGTCCGGCTCCAGCGCCAGCTGCCGAGCGGTCAGACCACGCCGGCGATCGTCATCTACGCCTCGAAGACCGAGCTTTCACCGGCCAGCCGGGCGAAGATCGCGGCCGACGTAGAGCAATTCCGGACCGTGGCCTACCACGGCGTGGTCGTGCCCCCCCAATTCTCGGCGACCGGAAAGGCGGCCATCGTTGTCGTTCCGATCTCGTCCGCGTTGCCCAGTGCCGAGTTCAACGGTGCGGTCGAGCACTTGCGCACCGTGGCCACCAGCGACCTTGAACCGGGGGTGGAGAGCGGTGTCGGCGGCCCGGCGGGGTACATCGTCGACCTGGTGAACGCCTTCGGGGGGATCAACGGTGCTTTGCTCTTGGCGACCATAGTCGTGGTCGCCCTGGTGCTCATCGTCACCTACCGGAGCCCGTTTCTCTGGTTGGTCCCGCTGGTCGTGATCGGCATCGCCGACCAGGCGGCCAGTGCGATCGTGTACCTGCTGGCCCGTTACGGCGGTCTCGTCGTGAATGGCGAAAGCGCTGGCATCTTGCGCGTCTTGGTGTTCGGGGCGGGTACGGACTATGCGCTGCTGCTCATCGCCCGGTACCGGGAGGAACTGCGAGAGAACGACGATCGTCACGTGGCCATGCGCAGGGCGCTGCTCGGCGCCGGCCCCGCCATCACCGCGAGCGCTGCGACCGTGACCATCAGCCTCCTCGTCCTCGGGCTGGTCTCCACCCTGAACAACGATCGCAGCCTGGGCTTCGTGGGAGCCATCGGGATCGCCACGGCACTGGTGTTCTCCCTCTTGTTCCTGCCGGCGGTGCTGCTGCTCTTCGGGCGGCGCCTCTTCTGGCCCTTCGTCCCGAAGCTGGGCGAGGCCGACCCGACCCTGACGGGTTATTGGTCACGCGTCGGCACCAGGATCGCCGGAGCCCCACGCCTGATCATCATGGGCTGCGTGGTCGTCTTGGTCCTCTTGGCCTCGGGACTGCTCTCGTTGCACACCGGACTCACCCAGTCCCAGCAATTCCGGAACCAGGTGCCCTCGTCTCGCGTCCAGATGCTGACGGCGGCCAACTTCCCGGCCGGTGCGGCCGCACCGACCGACGTCCTCGCCGCGGCGCCTTTCGCCGAGCAAGTGCTTGCTGTCGTCGACGCGTCGCCGGGCGTGTCCAGCGCATCGGTCACCGACCGAACCGACGAGCTCGTGCAAATCACCGCCTACCTCAAGGAGTCACCCGACTCCGCCGCCAGCTATCAGGTCATCCGAGACCTCCGCGCTCGTCTCAGCGAGGTCCCAGGTGCCAACGCGTTGGTGGGTGGGGCGGTCGCCACGGACCTGGACACCAATGATTCGGCCGGCCACGACACCAAGGTGGTGATCCCGACCGTGCTCGCTGTCGTGTTGGTGATCCTGGTCCTGCTCTTGCGGGCACTGGTCGGGCCGGTGCTTCTCGTGCTCACGGTGGTCGCCAGCTACTTCGCCAGCATGGGCGCCGCCGCCTGGGCCTTCACCCACGTCCTGGGCTTCCCGGCCACGGACTCGAGCTTCCCGTTGCTGGCGTTTCTCTTCCTCGTCGCTTTTGGCGTGGACTACAACATCTTCCTCGTCGGTCGCGCCCGTCAACAGGTGCGCTCCGACGGAACGCGCCAGGGTACGCTGACCGCGTTGGCACTGACCGGTGGCGTGATAACGAGCGCCGGTGTCGTCCTGGCCGCGACGTTCAGCGTCTTGGCGATCCTGCCCCTCCTGTTCCTCACCGAGATCGGCATCGTCGTCGCCTTCGGGGTGCTCCTCGACACCTTGCTGGTGCGCAGTGTGCTGGTCCCCGCCGTGATGCTCGACGCCGGCTCACGGTTCTGGTGGCCGAGCCATCTCGACCGGCCCGGCGAGCCCGAGGGTCACCGAAGTCGCTAGCGGTGGCGTGGCTTCGCCCGACGGCCGATTCGTAAGGCCATTGTCCTCTGGACCGGCTCCGGATCTGATGTTGCGATGCCAACAGGCAGTCCATATCGCACTGTCGAGGAGGACTCAGCGTTCGTCGCGACCAGCAACGAATCCCGGTTCCCAGTTGGCAGGAGGCGTCGTCATGGTCGAGCACGTAGACGTTGTCGTGATCGGGGCCGGGCTCGGGGGGCTGGCGGCAGGGGTGACTGCGGCCGGGCGGGGCCGACAGGTTCTTGTCCTCGAGCGCGATAGCGGCCCAGGGGGCTACGCACAGTGCTTCCAACGGGGCCCGTACCGGTTCGACAGCAGCCTCCACGCGCTCAACGGGCTGGCCTCGGGCGGAGGCATGGACGCCGTCTACCGTGAGTTGGGCATCTGGGACCGGGTCCACCTTCGTCGGCTCGACCCGCTGTACGTGGCCCGTTTTCCTGATCACGAGGTGGTCGCCCACGCCGACCCGTTCCGCCACGAGTCCGACCTGATCGGCCAGTTCCCCGATGATGCGTCCGGCATCCGGGCGTATCTGGACGAGGCGTCGGCGGTGTACCGCGACGCCCGACGCCTCGACGAGGATGTAACCGCGGGGCGACCGTCCTCCCCGGACGACTTCGTGGCGCGGTACCCGGCGTTGGTGGCCGTGAGCAGCGAGACGTGGGCGCAGACGATCAGCCGCCACGTAACCGACCCCAGGTTGGTGGCCGTGCTGGGCGCGCTCTGGCCCTACACCGGGCTGCCACCCGAGCTCGTCTCCTCGCTGACCGGGATCGTGCTGGCCATGTCCTACGCGCAGCACGGCGGTTGGTACCCCGAAGGGGGCTCAGGGGCACTCGCCCGGGCGCTGGAACAGATCCTGCGCGAACGCGGTGGAGAGATCCGCTACTCGCACGCGGTGGCGAACGTCGATGTCCGTGACGGGCGTGCGCTGGCCGTCGAGACCACCGAGGGCCTGCGAGTCGAGGCCGATGCCGTCATCTCCGATGCCAGCGCGCCCGCCACGATGCTCATGATGGTCGGCCCCGAGCACCTGCCGTCGGACTACGTCGAGCGGGTCGAGATGCCCGGCACTTCCTACACCACCTTCGGCGTCTATCTGGGCCTCGAGCGCGACGTCTTCGCCGAGCAGGGCTTGCCCCATGAGCTGTTCGTGGCACCCGGCTACGACGCGCTGGCGACGAGAGGAGCGGCCTTGTCCGGGGACTGGGCGCGCTCGGAGATCACGGTCACGGACTACACGAGCATCGACCCGGGCTGCGCGCCGCCAAGCGGCGGCGTCGCCGTCATCGTCGTCGAGGCAGCCTGGAACTACGCCGACGTATGGGGTACGGGGGGTGACCTCACCGACTACCACGAGAACCCCCGTTACATCGCCGTCAAGGAGCGGGTCGCCGGCGAACTGCTCAGGTTGGCCGACGCCGCCGTGCCCGGCCTGGCCAAGGCGACCGGCTTTCGTGAGGCGTCGACTCCGCTCACGAACTTCACCTATACGCACAATCCGCTCGGTGCCATCGAGGGCTACGAGAATACGCCTGCCAATTCAGGCCTCGGCTGGCTTGCGCAGACCACCCCGATCGACAACCTGTTCCTGGCTGGCGCGTGGACCAACACCGGGGGACAGAACCCGGCTATCCAGTCGGGCAAAGTGGCCGCCGAGTTGGCGTTGGCCGGCCAGCCGTAGGCCAAGAGGCGCGCCTGGCGCCGCGATCGGATCGGATCGGATCGGATCGGATCTGGCGTGGTGCACCGGACGCCCACCACCGAGAGCAGGCTCATCAGGGGAGCGGACTGCCGCGGGCAGGGCGCGCATTCACCATCCGAGGCGAAGCGGACCGGTACGCTTCGCCGAGTCATGACGTCGGTCGGAAGGACCCGCCAGAGCCCATGAAGCTGATCGTGGCCGTCATCAAGCCCTTCAGGCTCGACGACGTGAAGCGCACCCTCAAGGCGCTCGGGATCCAAGGGATGACGCTGACAGAAGCACAGGGATTCGGTCGCCAACGCGGACATACCGAGATTTACCGCGGCGCGGAGTACGAGATCGACTTCGTGCCGAAACTCCGGATGGAGGTCGTTGTGGCCGACGAGCGGGTTGACGAGGTGGTGGCCGCCATGGTCGACACAGCCCGGACCGGCTCCATCGGCGACGGCAAGGTGTGGGTCCTACCACTCGAGTCGCTGGTTCGGGTTCGCACCGGGGAGCGGGGCCCGGACGCCCTCTGACCACCAGGCGCCGCGCGGTCATCGAGCGAACGCGACGGCTGTCGCAACGGAGAGGAGCACGCAACTCGCATGCAGGCCATCGACACCACCTGGGTCCTCGTCTCAGCCGCGCTCGTCTTGTTCATGACACCGGGTCTCGCCCTCTTCTACGGCGGCATGGTTCGCTCGAAGAACGTGCTGGCGGTGATGATGAACAATTACGTCGCCATCGGCGCCGTCAGCGTGCTCTGGGCTCTCGTCGTGTGCAGCCTGGCCTTTGGCCAGGATGCGGGCCATGGCCTGATCGGCAACTTCTCCTTGGCCGGCCTCGGGGGCATGGCGCACGGCCTTCCCGGGTTCTCCCGCACGGGAGCGTCGCCCATGGCGGTCGTCACCTTCCAGATGATGTTCGCGGTGATCACCGCGGCCTTGATCAGCGGGGGGACGACGGACCGGATCAAGTTCCCCGCCTTCGTGGTGTTCATCTGCCTGTGGCTCATCGTCGTCTACGCGCCGCTTGCTCACTGGGTGTTCAGCCCTGAAGGTTGGCTGGCCAGACGCGGTGTGCTCGACTTTGCCGGAGGCACGGTTGTCGAGATCAATTCGGGATTCTCCACCCTGGCCATCGTGCTGGTGCTGGGGCGACGACGAGGCTGGCCCAGCGAGGGAATGGCCCCGCATTCGGTGCCGTTGAGCCTCCTCGGTGTCGGCATCTTGTGGTTCGGCTGGTTCGGGTTCAACGCCGGGTCAGCACTCGGGATGAACAGCGTGGCCGTGTCTGCCTTCATCAGCACGCAACTGGCAGCGGCAGCAGGGTTGCTCGGGTGGCTGTGCTTCGAGCGCGTCCGAGAGTCCTATCCGACGACTCTCGGTGCCGCGTCCGGGGCGGTGGCCGGCATGGTGGCCATCACCCCGTGCGCCGGGTTCGTGGCGCCGATGGCCGCCATCGCCATCGGCCTGGTGGCCGGCGTGCTGTGTGCGATGGCCGTGCGCGTGAAGTTCAGGCTCCGCTACGACGATTCTCTCGACGTTCTCGGTGTCCACGGCGTCGGAGGTCTGGTCGGCATGATCCTGCTGGGATTGTTCGCCACCCGGTCGATCAATCCCGGTGGCGCCAACGGCCTTCTCACGGGCGGTGGTTTTCACCTGCTCGGCCTGGAAGCCCTTGCCGCCGTCGTCACCGTGGTCTTCTCTTTCTCGGTGACGTGGCTTCTGGCCAAGGCGGTCGACAAGACGATCGGCCTGCGGGTGAGCCCGGAGGCCGAGTCCACCGGTTTGGACCTCACCCAGCATGCCGAGAGCGCCTATTCCCTGGGGGGCATGGGTCGGGTCGGCAGTTGAAGGTAGCGGTCGTCTTCTTGGGAGAACTCGTGCGGACGGACCAAGAGCGGCCAGTAGGCTCGACATCTACCGAGAGGAACCGAGACGACACCGTGAGCCAGAACAACGATTGGTCACCCGACGAAGCACTGGGGACGGAGACGTTCGAGCAGGGCGACGAAGCAATCGACGAAGGTTCCCGGATCGATTCGGGTTTCCTCGAAGAGATCGAAGTGGACCCCTCGCTCGACCCGACGCTCCAGGTGGACGAACGCGAACTCGAGGAGGTGGGGGCGGAGCTCGACGATCCCGAGGACCTGGTCACGCTCACCGGAGGCATGGACGATCCCGATGGCCTCGGAGAGCCGACCAATCGCACCCGTTCTCGACGGGAGGACAAAGGCGGCTGGGATCTCGATGCACCGGTGGCCGGCGCTGGCGAGCCTGACGAGGATTCGACCGATCGACAAACCGAGCCTTGAGCCCGAACGGGTCGACCGACGGGTGCTACTTCTGGGTGGTCGTTCGTATCTCGGGATACTCGTCGAGCCGTAACGCCAGCGCCCGCAGATAGGCCCGGTCGGCCTCGTCGAGGCCGACGTCGTCGTGCTCCTCCACGGCGCGGAGGAACGCGGCATCGTCCTGCAAGCGCTCCATCTCCTCGGTGCCGTAGGCGAGGACGAAGGCGGGGGCGAGGTGGTACCAGTCGGGCCACTCCTCCTTGAGGGCAGCGGGAGTGATCGAGTCTGCGAGGAGGGCGATCGTCGAGAGGCGCAGGCGTTCGACGGTGTCGAACATCATCTCGTCGTCCTCGTCCAGGTAGAAGAGGAGCCGCTCATCAAGGGCGCTGAGGTAGGCGAAGAGGAACTCGTTCATGGTCCCATCTTGGCCGATTCCGGGATTCGATCAGTGCCTCAGGGTGCCGCACCTCGGCGGGACCGGGTAATCCACACGCTGGTCAGGAGGATGACGGCCGCCGTTGCCGCGGCCGCGGTGAGCAGCCAGAGCAGTGCTCCAGGGGCGAACAAGACGACCCAGAGGAGCAACAGTTCGAAGGCGAGCGCCCATCCGGCGAAGCGCCAGAGCCGGTAGCGGGTCGCTCGGCGCCCGCCCGGGGTGTGGCTCGGGTGTGGGGACGAGGTTCGACCGCCGGTGCCGACCGAAGCGAAGCCGATGGCGACACGGCGCCCGTGGCGAGTGGCTCCGGCCCGACGGCGGGCACGGACTGGTCTGTACTCGCCAGTCGAGTTGGTGCTTCGTCCCCCATGGCCCTTCCCTCCGACGCCGAGGTCGAAGGGCTCTCCGCCAGGACGCCCCCTGAGCCCGGTGCTCCCGCTCGCTGCTCGCCCCGGCAGCCGAGGCGGCGATCGTGCGAGGCAATCGTGCGCGGACCGGATCAACCCCGGGCCATGCCGCGCTCAACTTTGGCGCAACAGGTCCTGTTGCCGGTGTGCTGTTGTAACGCCCCCGGCGAAGGCGTCGTTCTGCCCATGTCCGCCGAGCAGACGCCACTGCGAAGGCGGCAGTCAGAGCCTGGGCGGGAGGGTGGGAGGTCTTGCCTCCTGCCCTCCATCCAGTCTCCCCACCACGTCGGGGGCAGCGACCCCACGTGGACCGGTCGGGGTGGGCCCGACGGCCAGGAGCCGCCTCCGGGCGCACGACCCGATGCCCACCAGGATCACGCCGACAGCCAGGATCGGCACGGGGTCCGCACCGGTCGAGGCCAACGGTGGCGATACTCCCGGCGGCACCGTCGTGGTGGGCACCGTCGTGGTGGGCACCGTCGTGGTGGGCGCCGTCGTGGAGGTCGTCTTCGGCGAAGCCGGTGGCGGTGAGGCCTGCGTGGGTGTGGTGGCCGTCGAGCGCGGGATCGACGACGAGGTCGTCCTGACGCCGGCCACGGCGGCGACGACGGCGATCAGGATCAGGACGGCAACGCCACCGATCATCCAAGCCAGCCGTCTGTTGTCGGCGGTGCGCGCCGGCGCCGAGGGTCGGCCCCGCAGCAGCGGCGGCGGCATGGCCGAAGGACCCGACACCGGCCACGTACCCGGTCGTTCCGAAGCGTCGCTCATCTGACGCCTCCATCAGCTGGGCACTCCACTCATCGTGGGACGGACCGAGGCCCATCATCAGGGTCGATCGGCTCTTATGGAGGAGAATCCATGGGGGGCTTGAGCGTGCCGCTCGTCGTCCCGGAACCGGTGACTCGAGCGGAGACCATTGGGCCCCTGGCCTGGCCCTTCGGCCGGTGGCGGATCGCATTATGTCTTCGACCAGACCAATGAGTACATTGCGCTTGCAAGGACCGTGACCGTGGCATGGGGTGGAGGACAGGTGCGACCAGGGACGACCGTCCGGGCAATCGAGTACGAGATCCTGCCCAAGTCGCAGATGGCGAATATCGGACTGACCCGTGCCGCAGTGGAGCGCCTGGGCAACCGTCCTCAGGTGGCCGTCCTGCGATGCGTCGACGGCGACGGCGAGAAGCTCACGGCCGTCGGTGATGCCGACTACCTGAAGGATCTGTTGGCCAGTGGAGAGGCCAGGAACCCCGCGGGGATGAAGCTCGTGGAGCGGGGGTTCCCGGTGGTGATGCGAGGGTGGCTCCAAGCCAGTTGACGCGGTCGGGACGAGCCGCCGCCCTCGACGATCTGCCCTCTTGCGCTTGGCCCTTAGGCCGTTGCGCTGGCCAGGGCGTCGAAGTTCTCGTAGAGCCTGGGTTGGCCGAGACGCTCCCGCTCGCGCCGGGCCGCCGGTCCGACGCGCTCCCATGAGCCGTCGATCCACCACAGGTCTTCGACGAGCGCCCGGTCGAGAATCTCGTGTTTGACCAGCGTGCCTACGGTTTCACCGAAGTGCAGCAGCTTCCTCACGTCCGAATGGTCGATCGACGCCGACTCGGGGTCGAACCCGTCCGAAAAGACTGCGTGGGCAGCCTCGTCGAGGCCCATCTCCGTGCCCCAGCGTACGAGTTGGAGCACGACCGCGGCATCTTCGTAGGTGGCACCCATCTTCTACCTCCGCTTTTCTCTCGGTGTTCCAGGAGACACCACTCGGGCATCGGTGATGCCGCCGGCCCACACTGCAACGGTATCGACGGCGGCGGCGACTCGTCGGTGGGGGACCGGGCCGAGAGCGTCCTCGCCGCCGCCGCTCACGAGCCGGAATAGGTCTCTTCGGCGGGGGAGACCGCGACGAGCCCACCGCCGTCCCGGCACCCCCACAGCACCATGCAGGCCAGGCACGCCTTCGTGACCGGGTAGATCGATCCGGCGTAGTCGATGCCGACGACGAAGTCCGGGGCGACCCTGAGGGGACCGGTGCAATCGGGGCAGCTGTTCTCGTCCATCGAACACTCCTGTGCCCCAGGGGGCAGCCGGCGAGCGGGGGACGCTCGACCTGACCGACCCGGGGGCAGGGCCACGATACTTCTGGCCAGGCCTTTGGGGCTAGTGGTGCAGGAGTGTTTTTTGAGGCACTGGGATCCTCAGCCGGCCGGTTCGACACCGGGAGGCTCCGACGGAGGGGCCGTCAAGAGGGTCGACGCCGCCCACCAGAGCGAGGAGCCAACCGTCGTCCTCGGCCGCGTCGGGCCCGCCGCCACGGACACCGCCACCGAGGCACCGCTGTCAGAACGCAGTGGTCGCACCTGCTGGTGCGGCGTCTAGGTCGTGTTTCACCAGCGCGCCGTCGCTCTGGAGGAAGGCGGCCGCATGGCCTAGCGGTGCCGGCGGTCCACGGGTCCGGTGCGACTCCGGGATGGGAGCGCCACGCGCCACTCAGCCGACGATCGTCCCGTACATGTCGTTGAGCGGGTACGAGAGCAGTTCGAGTCGCTCACCGTCGGGTCCGGGAAAGTAGACGGACGTGCCGTTCACGACGAGGGTCTCGATCCCGGCCGCCTCCAGCTTGGCCACGAGCCGTTCCCACTGCTCGGGAGTGACGGAGATGGCGATGTGATGCAGGCCCCCGAGCGTCTCGCGGTACTCGCCGAGGTCGAGACCGGGGAAGTCGAAGTACGCCAGGTAGTTGCCATGACCGACGTCGAAGAAGAAGTGGGTGGAGCCGCGGTAGTCCCGGTTCTCGAACAGTTCGACCAGCGGAAACTCGAGGAGGTCCTGGTAGAAGCGGATGGTCCGTTCGACATCGCTGCAGACCAGGGCGAAGTGGTGTAGACCTCGGGCCGCTGAAGCCGGCCGTTCGCCCACGGGCCGCAGATGCGACTCCTTCAGGTCCGCCCACTCCGCGCTCCGGTCGATGTCGCTCCCGTGCTCAGTCATCGCTGTCTCTCCATGCTCGGCACTGTACCCAGGAAGCCGGGGGCAGCGGCCACCGCACAACCTCGTCCAGGGCGACCACGCGACGGCGCTTTCCGAAGCATCGCCGGGTCCGGGGTTCGCCGCGCCCGGTTCACCGCCATGGTCCGTCCAGCCATCCCGGAGGAGGACATCGCCACGCCGGATCCGCCGTGTGCGCCGCCGTTCGAGTCGCCGGCACGGGGAGCGCACGGCGCCCGTCGGGACCGGCGCCGTCGAGATCGACGACCGTGATGATCTTGGTGGCTCGAATCGGGTAGAGGTCCGGGTAGTCGACGACCCGGACGGGGCCGGTGGGCCGGTAGCGCCCGTTGTCGATGACCTCCCGGGGAACATAGGGGTGTTGGCCCATATTCCGAAACAGCCGCGTGGTGGGCTCCCAGATCGTGACTTGTTCGTGCCAACGCAGGAGATCCAGCTTGCGCAGGAGGATCATCAACGTGACCAGGGTGGCGGACAGCACGCCGGCGACCAGGGCCCCCAAGACGGTGCCGCCCGGTAGCACCGCGATCAGTCCGAGCAGCACGAGGAGCAAGAGGATCAACCCGCACCATTCGAGCGGCGACATGTCCTGACCGGTGGCCGCCTCGATGAGGGCCCGGTACCCACCCATGTCGATGCAGAGTGCGACCAGCTCCTTGTAGACAGCCTCCTCCCGGCTGTTGGTCGGCTCGAGCGCATAGACGGCATCGGTGAGCTGAAGGTATGAGGTCGTGGCGAGGTGGTAGTCGACCAGGCGGTAGTCGATCTGGTCGGTGAGATGGCGGTCGATCAGGTCGCGCAGGCGGCGCCGGTCGTCGGGGCCGAAGGCGGCCATCATCTGGTGGATCGAGAAGAGCGAGGCGTTGCCCTTGGCCACCAGGTCCTGGACCAGGGCCAGTCGTTCACGGGTCCGGACGATGGTGAAGGCCAAGAGGACGCCAAAGAGGAACGCGGCCATGCTGGCCAGGGCCACGTCGACGCGGACGTCGCCTCGTTTCGGTCCGACGAGGAACGCGGCGAGGGCCACGACCACCCCGACGAGGACGGCGGGCACGACGACGATCTCGCCGCGGACGAGCGACATCCCCCGGGATCGAAGCGCCACCATCACGGGCGTCGTTGTCCTCGCGCCCAGCTCTCGTGGGGGACCGGGGAACTCGAGGCCCGGGCGCCGGCGCGACGGCCCACCTGTGTCCGGAGGACCATCCCAGCTCGTTGGATTCGACGCATGACGACTCCCGCCCTGTGGTGCGCCGTGGTTACCAGCGGAAAGTGAATTCGGTGTGAACGACGTTCCACCAGACGGTGAACATCATTGGGTGACGACAAGGATCTGGACCATCCGCCGACCGCATCGCCCTAGGGACGAGCATTGCGGGATGCGGCTCATCCTGGTGCGGCACGGGCGCGCCGGACGGAGAGATCAATGGCACGGTCCAGACAAGCTCCGACCGCTCGACCCCCGCGGCCGACGTCAGGCCGAGCGCCTCGTCGGTGTCATCGCCCCGTTGCGACCCACGAGGATCGTGTCCAGTCCCTACCGACGGTGCCTCGAGACCGTGGGTCCGCTCTCCGCGCACGTCGGCCTGGACGTGGAGCGGACACCCGCCCTGGCGCCGGACGCGCCGGTCGTGGCCCTGAGCCTGATTCGTGAGCTCAGCGCGCCGCCCGCTCGGTCGGGCGTCGTCCTTTGCACCCACGGCGAGGTGATGGGCACCGTGCTGAGCGAGATGGCGACGGAAGACGGCGTGGAGTTGGAGCGGCGACCACCGGGGCTCAAGGGGAGTGTGTGGCTCCTCGACCTGCGGCACGGCAAGCTCGTCGATGCTCGCTATGTCCCCCCTCGATGACGGAGGGCGCCGAACGGCGATCACCCGGCGCGAGAGCCTCGGCCAGATCCTCATGCCGACCAGCGTCGGACCGCGCGCGTGCGCGTCTCGTGACGCAGAACCTTCTGGGGGTCGGGTCGTTATTCCTCGAGCGTCCGCAACGCGCGATAGGCATCGAGCAGCGATTCCAGCGCCAGCAGGTAGACCCGGTCGGCTTTGGCCAGCGATGGGTCGCCCCCGACCTTGGGGCCGTCCAAGAACGTCGCCGCCGCCTCCAACTCCTCCATCCACTCGGGGGCATAGGCGGCGACGAACGCGGGTGCGAGGTCGAACCAGTCGGCCCAATCCTCGACCACGGCATGGGGAGTGATGGAGCCGTCGAACAGCGCTGTGGTGTAGAAGCGCAACCGCATGACGGTGTCGAGATGCAATTCCTCGTCCTTGTCGAGGTAGGCCAGGAGCCGATCGTCGAGGGCGTCGAGGTGGACGACGAGGGCCTTGCTCACGGCTCCCATCTTGGCCAACCCATCGCCCGCGATCGCGGACCGTTGCGACCGCGGCGAAACCAGCGACCTGGCCGGCAGCACAGACCGGTGTTCCTCCCCTGGCAAGGGCAGGGTCGGCCCCCTTCGCGCTCGAGGTCGTGGCCATCGTGGCCGTGGTCTGCACGCTGCGGTGCGCACCTGCCAAGCCGGAACCTACGCCATAACGCATCTTGGGACGTGGCACCGTTAGGTTGGCGAGATGGAACGTGGCGTTGACGTGCACCATGTCTCCGAAGCCCGGAGGCCGGTCATGTTCTTGGGGCAATCATGCTCGGGCACGAGATCGTGAGCTCGTGACTCCCCACGAGCAGAAGTGCCACTGCGGTCGGCCGATCATCCGTCGTCAGCCGTATCCGTTGGAGAGCCGGCTGGAGAACTTCTGCTACGGCTGCGCCCGAGCCCGGTGCGACGAGTCCCCCGGCCAGTGCCGTCTCACGTCGGACGAAGGCATGGCCCCGGCTCCACCGACATGTTCGTCGGCCGAAGGCGATACAGGACGCGCCGAGGCGCGGCGTGGAGGCGAGGTTCCCGGGCAGCAGTGAACTCGCAGAGCTACTCCGAGTACTTGCCCTGGGCCGACAGGTGCGGCGCCACAATGCCCAGCGGGACGCGCCATCCAGGACAGCAATCGAACAATCTGACCTCCGAGACCAGGAACTCCTCTCGAATCAAGGAGAGGGTGTCCCGGTCCGGTCGGCACCCGCCGGCCAATCTGTTCCACAACGGAGCACCAGCGCGTTGCCGTCGCGCCGTCCCCGGTTCGCCGGACAGGACATGCTCGTCGAAGCGCACCGATGCGCCTTTCTTGAGCACCTTCTTTGTCTCCTGGAGAACAGCGCTCGGGTCGGCGACACTGCAGAGCACGAGCGAGAACGCCGCGGCGTCGAACGTGCCGGTGACGACCTCGGAGACCGTCTCGGCTCGCCCCTCGACGACGCTGACGCGAGGACCAACCGTTCGGGCGGCCAGGCGAGCCTGGCCGCACAGGTCCCGCTCCGGCCGATCCCGACCGCCTCCGTGACCTCGGGAGGATAAAGGATAATGAGCCAAGTTCAGACCGTTGCCGCACCCGACTTCGAGGATGCGCCCGGACAACCCGGTCAGGAACTCCCCCCGAGAGGTGACCGGATGATTCATCTTCGAGCGTCTCTTCCGCAATCGTCCACAGCTGGATGGGAACCGAGGCGGTGTGAAAGAAACGCTTACGACAACCGAACAGATGATCGACCGGTTGGTGAGCAACTCGGCTGACAGCACGTCCGCAAGTTCCTTGGCGGCCTGAGCCTCGTCCACGGTCGCGGCGGGCTCGGCGGTAGCTGTCGCCTCCGGCCCCGGGAGAAGAAAGCGGTCCCCGGTGGCCACGCCCTCTGACCTGCGACAATTTGGGGTGTGGGAGACCGACCTCCCATACTGGATCGCATGTCCATGGCCGGCCGCTCAGCGCGATCGCGTTCCAGGGGCCGGCGGGCCCGTGCGCCCCGGGTGAGGGCCGTGGTCCTCGCGCTGGGATGCCTCCTCCTGGCCGAGTGCTCCTCGCCGTCGAGCCCCCCCGCCTCCTCGGGTGCCGGCTCGTCTACCACCACGACCGTCCCTGCCGCCGAGACCGCAGCGGTCTCTTTCCTCGCCCGCTACGTCGCCGCCAACGGCCGGGTGGTCCGTTTGGACCAGGGTGGTGACACTGCCAGCGAGGGGCAGGCCTACGCCCTGCTGCTGGCGGTGGCCGTCCACGACGCCCGCCTTTTCGATTCGATCTGGACGTGGGAGAAGGACAACCTTCAGTTGCCGAGCGGCCTCTTCGCCTACCTCTGGAGCAACGGAGCGGTGGTCGGAGCGGGTGCCGCCACCGATGCCGACCTCGACACGGCCTGGGCCCTCGTCCTCGGGGCTTCCGCCTTCGGCCGGCCCGCGTACCGGAAGGAGGGTCTGGCCGTCGCCTCGGCCATCTTGGCCAATGAGACGGTGGTGAGCGGCGGACTCCTGGAGCTGGTGGCCGGACCCTGGGCCCGCACCGCCCCCTACGCCGTGGACCCCAGCTACTTCTCGCCCGAGGCCATGGTGGCGCTGGCCGCTGCCTCGGGCGACGCGCGTTGGACCCGGCTGGCCAGCAACAGCGAACAGCTGGTGTCCGAACTCGAGGGCGGAGGCTCCACTGCCTCCCTCCCGCCCGACTGGGCGTCGCTGTCGGCATCGGGCGCCATCGTCGCCTCGCCTCCCCCGAACGAGAGTAAGCCCCCGTCCTACGGACTCGACGCCCAGCGCGTCCCCGTCTGGTTCGCCGCCGACTGCACCGCCTCGGGCCGGGCCCTGTCGGCCAAGGAGTGGCCCACCATCAGCCGCCTCGCCGGCTCGGGCTCCTACCTCGCCTACAGCCTCACCGGCGTCGTCCAGGAGCCCTACACCAACGAGCTGGGGCTCGTCGCCGCCGCCTCCTCGGCCGACGCCGCCGGCCAAGTCGACCGGGGCCGGGCCCTGCTGGCCGAGGCCCAGGGCGGTGGCCTCGGGCACACCTACTACGGGGACGCCTGGGTGGCCCTTGGCTCCGTGCTGCTCACCACCCACCTGTTGTCCCCGTGTCCCCCCGCCCGGGCCTCCTGAGCTCTCGTTGCGACCCGCCAGTCGGAGGTCAACGATTACCGGTCCGTAATGATCAGCGTCTTTAAGGTGCTCGAGTCGGTGACGGACTGACCAGATTGTCCGACGGCCACGCACGCATCGCCTGCGCACGAGATGGCATGGAGGCCGCTGTCGACCGGCAGACGCGATGGGCGAGCGGTGAGCGTCCATGTCCCGCCCGAATACGTTTCGATCAGCGTGCCGAGCGGCAACCCGAGAGCACCGGCGGGGGTGTTCTTGATGCCCGTCTTGGCCAGAGAACCCACGACCACACATGTGGTCGTGGCCGGACACGAGACGCCAGCGAGCCCGGTTGCCCGGTCCGTTGGGTTCGGGAACGGGCTGACGGCGGCGGTCCATTGTTTCTTGGCCAGGACATCGATGGCGGGCATGGGACCCGTGAACTGCCCGACCGCCATGCACGACGTCACCGTCGGGCATGAAATCCCGTTGAGGCCACCGGTGGGTAGCGTCGAATACCAGTTCTGTCCGCCAGAACCCGGGCTGGAAACGACCGACCATTTGCCTTTGGCGAGTGACTCGACCAGGGTCGCGCTGATAGTCGCAAATGGCGTCGACTGCCATCCGGCGGCGGTGCACGCCGTGGGCTTCGTGCACGACACACCCTGAAGTCCACCTTGTCGGGTTCCGAAGTCCTGTGTCGGCGACAGGGTCCACGTACCCTTGCTCAAGGTCAAGATCAACGGCGCGTGCACGGATGACCCTGAGTTCTGCATCCCCACGGCCACGCAGGTCGTCACCTTGGGGCACGACACGCCGTAGAGGTAACTGTCCAGGACACCAGAACCCAACGACGGTGTCGGCGTGAGCGACCACGACCCATGAGAAAGGGTCTCGATGAGAGCCGTCCCGGTGCCACCGGCGCTCGTCTGCCCGAAGGAGTAACCCACGGCGACACAGGACCCGACGACGGGACAGGAGACGGAGAAGAGGAAATTGCCGCTTGCATCGGGCGCGCCGGGGGCGACCTCGGCAGACCACGAACCGCCGCTGAGCGTCTCCACCAGCGCCCTGGCGTTCGCCGCTTCGGCACCGGCTTCGGTACCGACGGCCACGCAGCTCGTCGCCGTCACGCAGTCCACCCCATCGAGCCATCCCCCCAGTGCGCTCCGACCCGCCTGCGCCACAGTCCAGTGCGGGGAGGGTGGGCCGACATCAGAGACCGTGCGAACGGCGGAGCGGCCATGGGTCGGCCGCGGACCGGTGGGCGAGTGTCGGTGGTCCCTCGCTCCCGCCACGCTGAGCGCGGCGACGGCCGCCACCACCGTGACCACCAGGACCACCGCCGTGACCACCCGGCGGCCGGCGCCCGGTGGGTGGCGCCGGCGCCCTCCCTCCGAGGTGTCCGCATCGACCCTGTCCGCACGGGGCGACGCCCGATGCTCTGTCTGGCTCACCACTCTTCGAGCTCCGAGGCCATCACTGGAGTCTCGGGCCGGCTGCCGGTGGGGGCCGGGGCGCGCACCAGGGCGGGCCAGACCCCAATGAGAATGACCACGGCGTACATCACCAAGAAGGCCAGGTTGTTGGCGACCGACAAGGTGACCCCATGGGCTATGGCGACCAGCATCGTCACCGCCAAGACGCCCAAGGTCACCAGGGCGGGAGCGACGCTGCCCGGCTCTCTTCTTTGCGAACTCTGCTTGGCCGTGACCACCCAGATCATTTTGGCGCCGGTGAGCGCGTAGATGGTGGCGGCGATCTGTAACCAGAAGTTGGCGATGTACAGACAGTAGGCCTCGAAGGTGTAGGAGCCCCCGCCGGCCACGGCCACGACGATCAGGCTGATGGCGTAGTAGGGGGCGAAGTACAGGAGCATCTGCGAGGAGGTCGAGCCGTTGATCGGCTCGGCGCCGGTGAAGACGAAGATGACCGGCAGGGACAGGTAGAAGAGGATGGTCCAACCACTCAGGAAGAACAAACAGGAGTGCAAGTACTGGAGGCGGATGCGCCAGGGGATGTCGCCCCTGATGACCAGGCCGATGGCATAGACGCAGCCGCGCGCCCAACGCAGCTGCTGGCTCACGTACGCGGCCATGTCCTCGGGGCCCAGCCCTCGGGCCAGCACCTGGTTGAGGTAGACGATCTTCCACTGTGCCGCTTGCAGTTTGATCGACAGCTCGACGTCTTCGATCATGCCCTCAACGGGAAAGCCGCCGACGTCGTCGAGGGCGTCCCGGCGAACCAGGAAGTTGGTCCCACAGCAGATCATCGCCCCGAGGGTGTCCTTGCCCCGGCCGATGGCACCGAAGAAGAGGTCCTGTTGCGACGCGGCCGCGGCGGGGATCCGGCCGGAGCGGGCGTTCGAGTAGTGCTGGGGCGTCTGTACGACGGCGACGTCGGGATCCTCCATGGCGCCCAGCGTGGCCTCCAGGAAGCGGGGGTCGGGCATGTGGTCGCAGTCGAAGATCGCCACGAACGGGGCCTCGGCCAGGGCGAGGGCGTGGTTCAGGTTGCCGGCCTTGGCGTTGGTGTTGTCGCCCCGGTGGACGTAGCGGGCCCCCCACTCCTCGGCGAGATCGGCGAGTTCGGGCCGGCCGGCGTCGTCGAGCAGAAAGACGTTCACCACTCCGCCGCGGATGGCGCCGGCCGCGGCCACGACCGGCCCCACCACATCGAGCGGCTCGTTGTAGACGGGGATGAAGACATCGACGTCCGGGGGCGGTCCGACCAGTTCCGGCCAGGGAGGGCGCGCCCGACGTGGCCAGCACGTCCACATGAAGCCGAGTCCCTGGACGAAGTTGAAGAGCTGCGCGGTGATCAGGAGTCCGAAGAGATACGGGTTCCCGACTCGTTGCGGCAAGAGCAGCCACAGCAGGTACCCGACGGAAACGGTCAGGCTGATCGGCAGGAGGATCCGGAGCCGGCGATCGATCGATTTCCACCGTTCCGGGGTGACCTCGACCGGGGTCTCTCGACGCACGTCGTCGTGCCACATGGCCTCGTCGATCGTGGTCATCGGTACACCCATACCTCGACGTTGGGGAAGACCCAGTGCTCGATCCGGTGGCCGTGCTCACCGAGGTGGCTCAGGCCGCTGTACAAGGTGGAGCGGTCGGAGGTGTTCATCAACGTCGGGCTGGCGACGACGAAGACGGTGTGACCGGCCTTGACCGAGGACCCCGGGGACAGGGGGGCGGACCTCACATGGGGCGAGTAGTAGTCCACGACCGTGTTGAGCTCGTCGTCGACCGGGTCGTACAGGATGATGTCGCCCGGTCGGGCGTGGGAGTTCACCCGGGCAAGCGCCTCCCTGAAATTGTACCGGCGGGGATTCGAACTGGAGAACTGCTGGTCGAAGAGGCCCACGGCCATCACCGCCACGACGCCGACGACGACCACGTTGAGGGCCCGCCTGCTCGTCGCCAGAACGGTTCCCGCCCTGGCCATCAACAACAGGAGGACCGGGACGGTCGTGGACAAGTAGCGGACATCGCCGAGGCTCCCCTTGAAACCGGCCAGGACGAACATCAGGGTCACCGGTACCGCCACCATGGCGACGAGCAGGTACGTCACCGGCTTGGAGCGACGTCCGAGCAGGGCCAGGGCTCCCAGCATGGCGAGGGGCCAGAACGAGTTCACTTCGGACATCACCGACGTCGAATGGAACCCGATGATGGAGTAGCCGAAGTTGGTGATGACCGAGTAGATGCTGTGGCTGCCGGTGTTGATGCCGACACTGGCGGCCCCTCCGAACGCCTGCCCGGTGGCCTGGTCGGCCGAGTACTGCTGCTTCATCAGCAGGGCCAGGGGGACCAAGGCGAGGGCCACCGGCACGGTGCTGGACACCCAGCCCCGCAGGAGTGCCCCGGGTCGCTGGTGTCGCCGCCACCGGAGGACGATGGCCCCGACGAAGACCAACTCCTGGACGGCGAGCTGCCAGACGCCGAAGTACTGCGTACCGACCATGGCGACGACGGCGACCGAGAAGACGACCCAGGGGTACCACCCGCCGCGGCGAAGGATGCGGAGCTGGGCCCACAGGGCCAGGACCCCGAACACCATCAACAGCTCGTAGGGCCGGACTTCCTGGGAGTACCAGACGGCGAACGGGGCGACGGAGACGAAGATCGCGGCCACCGCGCCGGTCTTCCGGTCGTAGGCCTCCTTGCCCAGCAGGTAGACCAGCGGGATCAACAGCATCCCGAACAAGATCGACGGAACCCGCAGGGCGACTTCACTCTGGCCGACGAGGCGGATCGACCCCCACAGGGCCGTGAAGTAGAGGGGAGGATGGTTGTCGGCGGTGGCCAACCGGTGGATCATCGCGCCGTAGGGCATCCGGGCCACGGAGACGCTGATCGCCTCGTCCAGCCAGAGGCCACGGGGGATGTCGAACCGGACGGCCGCGCCCACCACCATCGAGACCATGACCACCAGCGATGTGGGACGTGCGAGCGCCCGGCGCAGCCTCGTGGTCCGATCGAGGGGCCGACGACTGTTCCGAGAGGTCCGATGGACCGCCCCGGCCGACGGCTCCCGAACCTCCTCGACCTGCCGGACCTCCTCGTCGCCTCCCTCGCCGCTCGGTCGCGTTGTGGTGGTCGGACCGAGAGGCGTCGTGGTCGTCATGTCGGCCCCGGCGCCCGGACCGGAACGCCGCTCACGAGCGCGAGACCGCCCGCACCAAGGACGAAGCGCCGGGAGATATCCATTGAGCTCATCGCACCGATGCCGGCTAGACCAGGGCGCGGTGTTCGGTCTTCGCGAACATCTCAAGTTGCCGGTGGATGAAGGCGTGGTCGTTGACCAAGGGATCGTGCCGACGTCCGAGGTGGTGAATACGACTGACGCGCTCGGGACCGGCTTGTTCCATCGAGTGCCGCAACAGTGCCGTCGACGCGTCCCGCAGTAATCCGCCGATGACCTTGTTGTCCTTCTTCTGCGCCCTGCAGGCTGCGCTGATGCTGCAGACAGATCGGTCGATCTCGTCAGAACGACCATCGAGCACCTCGAAGTGGTCGACGAAGTCTCCGAGTGCCGGCGTCGGGGTGGTGCGTGTCGCCTCGATGCAGTTCATGAGGGGGCTCACGTCACCGGCCGAAAGGGGATCGTAGGTGCCGGGGTAGGCGTCGGCTTCGTAGCCGGGCGGGTAGCCGGTGAAGACGATCGGGGACTGCGAGTCCGGGTGATCAGCCAGGTAGTCGAGTGTCAGGTCGAGGAGGGCAACTGGGGGCCAGCCGAGATCCCGCAGCGCTACGATCTTGGGGCGGTCTCTCTCGGCGACGATTCCGGCCGTCATGAGCAGTTGATAGCACTCCAACGCAGACTGCACGGGAAGTTGCACGAGAGGCGAGTGCAGCAGAATCGGTTCGTCGTGGGTGATCCACTTGAGGATGTTCTGTCCCACGATGCTGTTGTCCACGACGTGGGTGAAACGGGCACAGGAGACGTTCACGTCGTACCGCTTCGCCATGACTACGGACTGGTATTCGACCAGCTTCTTGGTGGCTGCATACGTGTCCCCAGTAAACAGCCGAACCGCTTTCCCGGTGCTGGCGACGACCACCGTGCCGACGCCTGCTTCGGCTGCGGCTTCGAGGACGACCTGGGAGCCGACCACGTTCGTGGAGACGGTTTCGGCGACGCGTCGTTCAGCGAGGGCGGGGTTGCGTTGCGCGGCGAGATGGAGCACGAGGTCCGGCCGGAAGTCTTCGAGCGTCTTCGTCATTTGCTTGACGTCGCGTACGTCACCTTGGAGGTAGACGACGTGCTCCAACCGGCGTTCGGGGGTCGGCGGGCGACGGGCTATCGAGACGAACCGGGCGCGGGGCAGATCGTTGACGAGATGGCTGAGCACGACATGTCCGACACAGCCGGTGCCGCCCGTGACGAGAACTCGCTCCCAGCGGGGAAGAAGGTCGCAGCTGAAGCCGGTGATGCTTCGCAGGCGCGTGTCCTCGAAGCGGCGCTTTTCCAACTGCGGGTTGTCTCGATAATTGATGAGCGCTCGCGTGAGCCCTTTGAGCCGTTCGAGATCCTGCTCGGGACAGAGACCGAGAATCTGCTCGATGAGGTCGGTCTTGGTAATCATTCGCCTCCGACCTCCGGTGTGAACCGTGCCAGTAGGTGACCGCGCTGCCGGACAAGTGTGGAGATGTTCGGGAGCGGCGCTCGGGGCGGTGGCGCCGAGAAGCCGCCGTCTCGGGCCGGGACCTGGCCGCGGTGTCGCCCCCGCGGCCAATGGCGCCTCCCTGGCGCACTCGGCGAAGGGTCGGAAGAGGTGTTGAGGATGCAAGTCACAGGCTCACCAGGCTTGACGCGTCGGTTGCTCCAAAGGCACGGGCGATGGCCGGTTGCTCGCGCCGCCGCCGAAGTCGGCGGTCCACCCGTCGGTCCCGACCCCCGGAGGCGTGATGGGCGGGTGTCCACGCTGCAATAGACGCTCACCGCTTACAACACGCGTGGTTGGATCGGCTCACCCTTTCGCATCGCCGCACGTTCACTCTCGATGGAGAGAATGAAGTGCCCTTCCCGCCGGTCGGCGGGTTTGGACTGCGTCAAGAGCGCGCATCCACGACCGATGGCGTCCGACATCACCACCATTCGCAATGAATGTCGTGTCACGTGTTGCTCCTTTGGGAGGTTGGTTGCCCACTCGACTGGGACGTCGCGCCGGCCACTCCTACAGCTCGTGGATCGACACGTCGCCCTACTGCCGAGGACCCTCCCTGGTGGTCCTCAGTTGTGCGGCCAGACGGGACGGGGGCACCCTCCAGGCAGAACCGCAACGCGCTGCGCGCTACGACGACATCGAAGCGCGCTGCGTCACGCACATCATCACAACGCTGGCGTCGTCGCAAGTCGAAATGGCGCTGCTCGGATGAACTCTGTGTGCAGCCTGCGACGATCGGTCGCGGATTCCAACACGGGTTGTTGGTTGGTCTTGCTGCATCCCGTGGCAGCGCGTGCACTCTCGATGGAGGGGAACGCGCGTTCATGCCGATGACGTGCGGGTTCTACATTTGGCATGGCATTCATCAGCAATGCCGGCCCTTCGCGGTCAACAGCCTCCTCACCTCGAATGCACTTTTTTCTTTCAAGCTGGATGATTCACGTTGAGGACGACCGGCAAAGCGCAGCTCAGCTCGGAGAGCAGTGTGCGCTTTCCATCGAGAGTGCATGCTCCACCACGGGCGGCAGTGCCACCGGTGACGCGTGCGCGTTGATGGCGCAGTGTCGAGGCGTGCACGCGTCACCGACGCGAGGACCGCAGAGGGTCGCGCTGGACGGACCCGCCTCGAGCTCGGCACCCGGCGACGGGGCGCCGTTGGGACCCGGGCTCGTCGGCGCCCGGTCACGAGCCGATCCCTTGTCGATAGCAATCGATCTCGATAGAAGGTGGACCGGCACAGCGCGCGGGCCTGACCACTGAAACGGTTTGCTTGGTACGATCGTTTGACTGACGCTGAGTCAGGGACCAGCAAGGCCTGTGGGGGGGCCAGTCATGGCAGGAGGGCGGTTCGCAGACCGGGCGGATCCCGGGCGGCGCCGATTCATGGCAACCCTGGTTGCCGGGGCAGTCGTGATGGCGACGCTGCTGGTCAACGTCCCGGCCGGGGCGGCCAGCGCCCGTCCCAAAGTCACCGGGCTCGCCCCCGCCTTCGGCCCGGCAGGGGGCGGTACCACGGTGACGATCGACGGCAACAACTTCACCGGGGCAACGGGCGTGTCCTTCGGCCTGACGGCGGCGACCAGCTTTTCGGTGACCTCCGACACCTCACTCACGGCGGTCTCGCCCCCCGGAACCGGTGTCGTCAACGTGGTCGTGACCACCGCTTCCGGTAACAGCGCGCTGACGAGCAGTGACAAATTCGACTACGGACCGACGATTACCGGGCTCGCCCCCGCCTTTGGCCCGGCGGCCGGCGGTACCACGGTCACGATCACCGGCACCAACTTCACCGGAGCAACGGGCGTGAACTTCGGTATCAATCCCTCCCAGGGTGTGCTCCCTACAGGCACCGTCACCTACAGCTTCTTCGGCGACGGGACCTGTAGCGGGACTCCCACCAGTACCGAGGCGCTCACGGTCTCCGGCGGCAAAGTCCCTCCTGCTGATCTCCAGACGCTTTCGGCCGGGAGCTACTCCTACGAGGGCACCTACAGCGGGGACTCCAACTACCAGCCGGCCACGGGCGGCTGCGAGTTCTTCACCGTGTCGCCGAGCACGGCGACCGTCGCGACAGTGGTGGAGAACGGCTCCGGGGCCACCATCACCGGGACGACCGTGACCCTCGGCACGACGACCCAGGACACCGCGACCCTGGGCTCCGAGGTCGCCGGTTTCGTTCCCACCGGCACCGTCACCTACAGCCTCTTCGACAACGCCACGTGTACGAGCTCGCCGGTGACCACCGATGTGGTGACCGTGGCGGGTGGGGTCGTCCCCAATTCGAGTCCCGTGGCAGCGCCAGCGGGGAACGACGCCTATCAGGCCGCCTACAGCGGGGACGCCAACTACGCGCCTACCACCGGCCCTTGTGATTCGTTCACCGTGGCCCAAGGCCTCCCGACCGTGGCCAGCGCGGTGGAGGACGGTTCGGGCATCAACATCACCGGGACGACCGTGGCCCTGGGGACGACGACCCAGGACACCGTCACCCTGGGCGCCCAGGCGGCCGGGCTTTCCCCCACGGGCACCGTCACCTACAGCTTCTTCGACAACGCGACCTGTACCGCTCCGGCGACGAGCACCCAGGTGGTGACCCTGGCGGGCGGGACGGTCCCCGATGCGAGCCCCCAGACGCTGGCGACGGGCGCCTACTCCTATCAGGCCGCCTACAGCGGGGACGCCAACTACCTGGCGGCCTCGGGGGGCTGTGAGCCCTTCGCCGTGGCGCAAGCCCTCCCGACCGTGGTCAGCGCGGTGGACAACGGCTCGGGGACCGACATCACCGGGACGACGGTGGCCCCTGGCACCGCGATCGACGACACCGTATCCCTGGGCTCCCAGGTGGCCGGCCTCGTCCCCACGGGCAGCGTCACCTACAGCTTCTTCGACGACGCGACGTGCACCGGGACGGCGGCAAGCACCCAGGTGGTGACCCTGTCCGACGGAACAGTGCCGGCGTCGACCTCCCAGACACCGGCGACCGGCAGCTACTCGTACCAGGCCGCCTACGGCGGGGACGCCAACTACCAGGCGGTCACCGGCGCGTGTGAGTCCGTCACCGTGGCTCCGAGTACCCCGACGCTGTCGACGGCCGTGGACAACGACTCGGGCATCAACATCACCGGGACCACGGTGGCGCTGGGCACCGTGGTCGACGACACGGTCACGCTCGGCCCCGAGGTCAACGACATCGCCATCACGGGCACGGTCGTCTACAGCTTCTTCGACAACGGGTCGTGCACCGGCACGGCGGCGGGGACGCAGACGGTCACCTTGTCCGGCGGGACGGTGCCCGCCGCGAGCCCCCAGACCCTCCCTGCCGGCAGCTACTCGTATCAAGCCGCCTACAGCGGGGACAGCAACTACCAGGCGGTCACCGGTGAGTGCGAGCCCTTCGCCGTGGGGACGGCGACACCGACGCTGGCCACGGCGGTGGACAACGGTGCCGGGACCAACGTCACCGGGACGACGGTGGGCCTGGGCACGACGGTCGACGACACGGCCACGGTGGAGGAGGTGGCCGGCCTTGTCCCCACGGGCACGGTCACCTACAGCTCCTTCGACAACGGGTCGTGTGGTGGCACCCCGGCGAGCACGCAGGTGGTGACCCTGTCGGGCGGGACGGTGCCGGCCTCGAACTCCCAGACGCCGGTGGCGGGCAGCTACTCGTACCAGGTCGCCTACAGCGGCGACGCCAATTACCAGCCGGCCACGGGCGGGTGTGAGCCCTTCGCCGTGGGGACCAACGCGCCGACGCTGTCCACGGCGGTCGACAACGGCGCGGGGACCAACGTCACCGGGACCACGGTGCCGCTGGGCACGACCGTCGACGACACGGCCACGGTGTCGGAGGTGGCCGGCTTCGTGCCCACGGGCACCGTCACCTACAGCTTCTTCGCCAACGCGACGTGCACCGGCACGGCGACGAGCACCCAGGCGGTGACCCTGTCCGGCGGAACAGTGCCGGCGTCGACCTCCGAGACACCGGCGACGGGCAGCTACTCCTACCAGGCCGCCTACAGCGGGGACGCCGACTACCAGCCGGCCACGAACACCTGCGAGTCCTTTGCTGTGGGGGCCAACGAGCCGACGGTGTCCACGGCCGTGGACAACGGTTCGGGAACCACCGTCACCGGGACGTCGGTCGCCCTGGGCACCACGATCCACGACACCGCCGCGGTCGGGCCCGAGGTGGCCGGCATCGCACCGACGGGCACCGTCACCTACAGCTTCTTCGACAACGGGACGTGCACGACCCCGTCGGCGGGCACCCAGGCGGTGACCCTGTCGGGCGGGACGGTGCCGGGCTCCACGCCCCAGACCCCGTCGGCGGGCAGCTACGCGTACCAGGCGGCCTACGGCGGCGACGCCAACTACCAGGCGGCCACCGGGGGGTGCGAGCCCTTCACCGTTGGGTCCAACGTGCCGTCGGTGTCGACGGTGGTGGACAACGGCTCCGGGGCCACCGTCACCGGGACCACGGTGGCCCTGGGCACGACGATCCAGGACAGTGCCACGGTCGGCCCCGAGGTGGCCGGCATCGCCCCCACAGGCACGCTCACCTACAGCTTCTTCGCCAACGCGACCTGCACCGGCACGGCGACCAGCACCCAGGCGGTGACCCTGGCCGGCGGGACGGTGCCGGACTCCACCCTCCAGACCCCGGCGGCGGGCAATTACTCGTACCAGGCGGCCTACGGCGGCGACGCCAACTACCAGGCGGCCACCGGCGCGTGCGAGACCTTCACCGTGGGCACGGCCACGCCGTCGGTGTCCACGGCCGTGGACAACGGCTCGGGGGTCGCCGTCACCGGGACCACGGTGGCCCTGGGCACGACGATCCAGGACAGCGCCACGGTGTCGGGGGTGGCCGGCTTCGTGCCCACGGGCACCGTCACCTACAGCTTCTTCGCCAACGCGACGTGCACGACCCCGTCGGTGGGCACCCAGGCGGTGACCCTGGCCGGCGGGACGGTGCCGGACTCCACCCTCCAGACCCTGGCGGCGGGCAGCTTCTCCTATCAGGCCGTCTACGGCGGCGACACCAACTACCAGGCGGTCACCGGGGGGTGCGAGACCTTCACCGTGGGCACGGCCACGTCGTCGGTGTCGACGGCGGTGGAGAACGGCTCGGGCACCACCGTCACCGGGACGACGGTCGCCTTGGGCACCACGATCCAAGACAGCGCCACCGTGTCGGGGGTGGCCGGCTTCACGCCCACGGGCACCGTCACCTACAGCTTCTTCGACAACGCGACGTGCACGACCCCGTCGGCGGGCACCCAGGTGGTGACCCTGGCCGGCGGGACGGTGCCGGACTCCACCCTCCAGACCTTGGCGGCGGGCAGCTACTCGTACCAGGCCGCCTACAGCGGCGACACCAACGACCAGGCGGCCACCGGGGGGTGCGAGACCTTCACCGTGGGGACGGGCACACCGCCGGTGTCCACGGCGGTGGAGAACGGCTCGGACGCCACTGTCACCGGGACCACGGTGACCCTGGGCACCGCCACGGACGACAGCGCGACCGTCGGCCTCGAGGTGGCCGGCTTCGTGCCCACGGGCACCGTCACCTACAGCTTCTTCGACAACGCGACGTGCACGACCCCGTCGACGAGCACCCAGGCGGTGACCCTGGCCGGCGGGACGGTGCCGGACTCCACCCTCCAGACGCTTCCCGTCGGCAGCTACTCCTATCAGGCCGCCTACAGCGGGGACGCCAATTACCAGCCGGCGACGAACAACTGCGAGTCCTTCTCCGTGGGGGCCGACGAGCCGACGGTGTCCACGGCAGTCGAGGACGGTTCGGGCATCAACATCACCGGGACGTCGGTCGCCCTGGGCACCACGATCCACGACACCGCCACGGTCGGCCCCGAGGTGGCCGGCTTCACACCGACGGGCACCGTCACCTACAGCTTCTTCGACAACTCGACGTGCACCGGCACCGCGGCAAGCATGCAAACGGTGACCCTGTCGGGCGGGACGGTCCCGGGGTCGACGTCCCAGTCACCGTCGGCGGGCAGCTACTCGTACCAGGCCGCCTACAGCGGCGACGCCAACTACCAAGCCGTCACGGGCGCGTGCGAGTCCTTCGCGGTGGGGTCCAATGCTCCGACCGTGTCCACGGCGGTGGACAACGGCTCCGGTATCAACGTCACCGGGACGACCGTCGCTTTGGGCACCGCTCTCCAGGACAGCGCCACCGTCGGCCCCGAGGTCAACGACATTGCGATCACGGGCACCGTCACCTACAGCTTCTTCGACAACGGGACGTGCGCGACCCCGTCGACGAGCACCCAGGCGGTGACCCTGGCCGGCGGGACGGTGCCGGACTCCACCCTCCAGACGCTTCCCTCCGGCAGCTACTCGTACCAGGCCGCCTACAGCGGCGACACCAACTACCAGGCGGCCACCGGGGGGTGCGAGTCCTTCACCGTGGGGACGGCCACGCCGTCGGTGGCGACGGCGGTGGACAACGGCTCGGGCACCACCGTCACCGGGACTACGGTGGCCCTGGGCACCACGATCCAGGACAGCGCCACCGTGTCGGAGGTCGCCGGCTTCGCGCCCACGGGCACGCTCACCTACAGCTTCTTCGCCAACGCGACCTGCACCGGCACGGCGGCAAGCACCCAGGCCGTGACCCTGGCCGGCGGGACGGTGCCGGACTCCACCCTCCAGACCCCGGCGGCGGGCAGCTACTCGTACCAGGCCGCCTACAGCGGGGACGCCAACTACCAGGCGGCCACCGGGGGGTGCGAAACCTTCACCGTGGGGACGGCCACGTCGTCGCTGTCGACGGCGGTGGACAACGGCTCGGGGGTCGCCGTCACCGGGACCACGGTCGCTTTGGGCACCGCCGTCCAGGACAGCGCCACGGTGTCGGAGGTGGGCGGCATCACCCCCACCGGTACCGTCACCTACAGCTTCTTCGACAACGCGACGTGCACGACCCCGTCGGCAGGCACCCAGGCGGTGACCTTGTCGGGCGGGACGGTGCCGGACTCCACCCTCCAGACCCCGGCGGCGGGCAGCTACTCGTACCAGGCGGCCTACGGCGGGGACGCCAACTACCAGGCGGCCACCGGCTCGTGCGAGACCTTCGCCGTGCGGACGGCGACGCCGACACTGACCACGGCCGTCGAGAACGCTTCGGGTACCACCGTCACCGGGACGACCGTGGGCCTGGGCACCGCCACGGACGACAGTGCGACCGTCGGCCCCGACGTGGCCGGGTTCGTGCCCACCGGCACCGTCACCTACAGCTTCTTCGACAACGCGACGTGCACCGCCACGGCGACGAGCACCCAGGCGGTAACCCTGGCCGGCGGGTTGGTGCCGGACTCCACCCTCCAGACGCTTCCCTCCGGTAGCTACTCGTATCAGGCCGTTTACAGCGGCGACGCCAACTACCAGCCGGCCACGAACACCTGCGAGTCCTTTGACGTGGGCACGGCCACGCCGACGGTGTCCACGGCGGTGGACAACGGCTCGGGAGCCAATATCACGGGGACGACCGTGGCCCTAGGCACCACGATCCAAGACAGCGCCACCGTGTCGGAGGTGGCCGGCTTCGTGCCCACGGGCACGCTCACCTACAGCTTCTTCGCCAACGCGACGTGCACGACCCCGTCGGCAGGCACCCAGGCGGTGACCCTGGCCGGCGGGACGGTGCCGGACTCCACCCTCCAGACCCCGGCGGCGGGCAGCTACTCGTACCAGGCGGCCTACGGCGGGGACGCCAACGACCAGGCGGCCACCGGCTCGTGCGAGTCCTTCACCGTGGGCACGGCCACGCCGTCGGTGTCGACGGCTGTGGACAACGGCTCGGGGGTCGCCGTCACCGGGACCACGGTCGCTTTGGGCACCGCCGTCCAGGACAGCGCCACGGTGTCGGAGGTGGGCGGCATCACCCCCA
>Ga0181536_10000863_pt1 | contig 36284 bp, 25 predicted proteins | sample PEATcosm2014_Bin_41_FD_121105 | JGI IMG/M metagenome (GOLD analysis project Ga0181536, IMG submission 121105) | Peatland microbial communities from MTU Mesocosm Facility, Houghton, MI, USA - PEATcosm2014_Bin17_60_metaG | ecosystem: Environmental > Terrestrial > Soil > Wetlands > Peat | place...
CTTTTTCTTTGCCGTTCCCGTTCCCGTTCCCGTTCCCGTTCCCGTTCCCGTTCCCGTTCCCGTTCCCGTTCCCGTTCCCGTGACCGTTGCCGTTGCCGTTGCTCACGGGCTCAAGGGTCGCGACAGCCACCTTTTCTTTGCCGTTCCCGTTCCCGTTCGCGTGGCCGTTGCCGTTGCTCACAGGCTCAAGGGTCGCGACAGCCACCTTTTCTTTCCCGTTCCCGTTCCCGTTCCCGTTCCCGTGACCATTGCCGTTGCTCACAGGCTCAAGGGTCGGGACAGCTGCATTTTCTTTGCCGTTCCCGTTCGCGTGGCCGTTCCCGTTGCTCACGGGCTCGACGGTCTTGGACCCGAGGGTCGGGACGCCTACCTTTTCCTTGCCGTTCCCGTTCCCGTGGCCGTTCCCGTTCGTGTGACCATTGCCCACGAGCTCGAGGGTCGGGACAGCCACCTTTTCTTTGCCGTTCCCGTTCCCGTTCCCGTGGCCATTGACGTTCCCGTGGCCATTGCCCACGAGCTCGAGGGTCGGGACAGCCACCTTTTCTTCGCCGTTTCCGTTCCCGTTCCCGTGGCCATTGACGTTTCCGTGGCCGTTGACGGTCCCGTGGCCGTTCCCGTTCCCGTTGATCACGGGCTCGAGGGTCTTGGACTCGAGGGTCGGGACGGCCACCTTTTCTTTGCCGTTCCCATTCCCGTTCCCATGGCCATTGACGTTCCCGTGGCCGTTGATCACGGGCTCGACGGTCTTGGACTCGAGGGTCGGGACGGCCACCTTTTCTTTCCCGTTCCCGTTCCCGTTCCCGTTCCCGTTCCCGTTCCCGTTCCCGTCGCCATTGCCGTTCTTCACATGCTCGAGGGTCTCGGGCTCGCGGTCGGGGGCGGTCTCCCTTTCTTTTCCGTCGCCATTGCCGGTCCCCGCCTGCTCGAGAGTTTCGGGGTCGCGACCGGCAAATTCGGCGTGAGACGCCGGCTCGAGCACCTTCTCCAGGGGAGCCTTGACTCCTTCGGATCCCGGCCGAACAGATACGGCATGCCTGATGTCCCGTGTGCCGATTTCCACGCTGGTAAGGACGACACCAAGAACTGGAGCGTTCATCCGACGAAGGACTTCGCCAGCCTGCTTCGCTCGTTCGAGTTTTGTCTCAGCGCAGTCACCCACAACCAGAACCACGTCCACGGCCTGGGAGAGTGCCTCCGTATCGTGATACGCCAGAACGGGAGGTGCTTCAATGATGACGACGTCCGCCAGATCTCTTGCAGCTCGAATAATTCCCGGCGCACGGTTTACCAATTGAGCGCTATTCGCCACAAACTCACTCATCGATACAGACGAAACATTCTCGACAAGGGTCGGCCGCACCCGAACCGCGAGATCCACAGAAGTGACGTCCTCAGTGGCATCGCAGGCTGCTGCGGTGACCACAGTATTCCGGATATCCAGGGTACTCATCACTAGAACCCGAAGGCCTGCTCGGGCATAGGACGCACCGAGGTTTGCCACAACAACGGGTCTGGCCGTTTCGTCCCCGGGAGAAACCACCAAAACGACCTGACGGGTATTGAGCGGTTGTGGATCCAGCCGATTAGCCTCAAGGTTCGCAACCTCGATTGTTGTGGAACCGAATGGCGGAGCCTCCGGATGTCCCGCGTCATAGACCAATTCTCCGGCCAAATCCTCAAGTATTACTGCCATGCGGAGCATCTGGTAAGCCTCGGCGACAGGCGAATCGGGTGCATTCGGCAAGCTAAGAGCCGAAACATCGCAGTCGCCGTTCATCTTTGAGGGGAGTGGGATTTCCGCCACAACCGGGAATCCGAACTTGTTGGCAGCTCGCGAGGCATCGCGCAGCCGCTTATCAAGGAGCGCCAATATCAGGACTATTCCCGCGCCAATGATCAGACCGATTAAGAACCCTGCGAGCAAACGCACCTTTTTGCTCGATGTCACTCCGCTGGCCGACTTGCCCCCGTCCCTTGTCGCCCCACTTGCGGTAGCTGGCTTTAATACCTGGTACCCAGTGGTCACCCGGCTCGCAATTACCGCTTGTTCCTCGGCTTGAGCCGTCGCCAACTGAGTGGTCAGGCTCGCAGGCACTTTTGATCCGCTAGCGACAATCTCGTATTTCAGATCATCGATGGTGTGCTGGACCTGTTGTAGCTGGGCTTGTTGCTTCGACGAGACCAATCCATTGATGTAATCGCCGAGAGACTGGGCAACTGCATTTGTGAACGCTGCCGACTTTGCTGGTGTTGGCCCGGCCGTGAGTAGAGTCACCTGTCCGGGCAACCCAGTCTTAGGACCCGGTCCAGCGGCATACACGGTCAGCTCATTCACCGGCGCTGTGATACCGACAGCCTTAGCCGCTGCTTCGACGACCGACGGTTCCTGGGCATAAAAAACAATCTGCTCGGTGCTCAGCTCACTGCCTAACCCACTGAGACTCCCGACAGTTGGAGGCGGGGCTCCGACGATCGCAGTCGTCGCCCACTTCCACGAGGAAACGGGGGCCTTGGCGCCCGAAGGCTTTGAGGCTCCCGGAATGAGCAGCACAGCAGCAACCGCGCATATGACGCCCAGGGCGACGGGCAACCACCATCGCCTGAGAAGTACCCCTCCGTAGTCGATCGGCTCCATCCGCCTCGCTCCCCGTCCCTCGCTCGAGAGGCGCAACCTACCTCAAACTTGTGTCCGAAGGAACTCCTCAAAGACTCCCCGTGTGCGGACCCTACCCAAATTGTCTGCCCGTTGCTTTTCGCCCTCCCAGCGCCTTGCCGGTCCTCCCGCGCTGACCAATCGATCTGACAGGGAGGTTACCGGTCGTAGTAGGTCAGTCTGACCGACGAAGTGGAAAATGGATTTGCCTATTTGTCCAGGTAGGAAGGCCAGAACAGGTGCTTCGGATGTTACTGTACCTACCAGTCGACTCAGGTCCACTGACCGTGTGGGATTCCAAGCGAGCAAGGGAGAGCCAGGTGGCCAGCAAGGTATGCGACGTGAACACGCGCGCTACCGACGTTGTCGCCCAAGCCACCGGGCAGACCCCCAAGCGCAAGAAGGACCCCGCAGCGGTTGCCAGAGGGCGTCTGGGGGGCCAGGCACGGGCCAGGAACACTCCGCCAGAAGTCCGCAGCAACGACGCCCGAGAAGCCGTAAATGCCCGCTGGGCTGCGGAAAAGTCAAGGCGGAAAGCCCCTAGCGCCTAGCTAGCTAACCCTCAGAAGATCGTGCCGCATCAAGGGAAGCGAGCCCTCAGCCGAACCGTCGGCATGGCTGTTCCCCGACCAGGAAAGCCCTGTCCAGCCACTCTACGTTTCATCCCCTGCCCTGATACAGCCCCCTACGTATCATGGTCACTATCAACCCGTTCAGCACCGAGCGCAGAGGGCAGCTGATCTCGTGCCTGGTCGAGGGCATGAGCATCGGCTCCACAGTGCGGGTGGCGGGCGCGGCGAAGAGCACCACCGTCAAGCGTTCGATCGACCCTGGGCGTGGCGTGCAACCAGACCTGGATCGCACCCTGCGGAGCGCAGGAAAGGTGTACGAGTGCGACGAGATCTGGTCGTTCTGCTGCTCCAAGGCCAAGAACGTCCCGATCAAGCACGAGGGCGAGTTCGGCTTTGGAGACGTGCACCTGGACCGTGATCGACGCCGACACGAAGCTCGTCCCGTCGAGGTTTTTCGGCCGGCGCGACAACGGCGACTGCCACGCCTTCCTGTCCGACCTGCACTCACGAATCGCCCCTGAGCGCGTCCAGTTCACCACTAATGGCCTGACGTCGTACCTGTCCACGATTGAACCTGTTTGAGCTCTGACCGACTTTGACTACGACATGCTGATCAAGATCTTCGGGAGCGGGTGGTTCCGACCGCTACTCGTTCCTCGCACACACCGCGATCGAGCGGGTCATGAGGCGCGACTCCGATCCCAAGCGGATCTCGACTTCCTATGTGGAGCGCAACAACTTGGCCATGAGAGTTGGGATGCGATGCGCCGGTGCACACGCCTTACCGACGACTTCTCAAAAAAGGTGGAACCGAGCGGCTGCGATCTCGCTTCACTACACGTTCTACAACTTCGCCCGGCCCCACATGACCATCCGAGGCCGCGGGATTCCGCACGCGGATCACCCCGGCCATGGCCACTGGGTGACGGATCTCACGTCTGTCCGTGTGGGAGATCGCTGCACTGCTCGACTGATCGATATGAGCCGTAAGTGGGGCTGGACCGGGTTGCAAGAGGGCAAGCTGGTCTTCGAGCCACCCGACAGGGGCACTCCTGTGTCCCGGCCCTGAGCCTCGCTCGTAGTACCAGGCTAGGAAGTCTACGCCATCAATCCGATGGCGTCGGGGCGCTATCGGGACCGACGCGCCACCTCGGGAGCGAAGTCGGACCCCGGCGACACCAAGGGTGCTCGCCGCTCTGGTGCGGACCGACGGGCCCAACCACCGCCCGATCGCCGGTGATTCCGACCAGGCCGAAGGGATCAACAAGTTGTTTGCCGGGGTCCGTCGATTCTTCAGATCACCGCGTGCGGCGGAGAGGAATGGCCCGCGTCAGCCATTGAAGGCTCTGGCTCCAGGTGGTTCTTGGGGCCCACATGGGGTTTTTCAATCGATCTCCGAATGTCGCGCGAACCGATACGCATATTGGTCAGAGCGACGCCGATCACGGGCGCGCCAATCCGCCGCAGAAGATCTCCGGATCGTTTTGCCTGGTCAAACGTTGTTGCTAGGCACTCCCCCACGATCAAAACGACATCGACGGAGGGTGCCAGCGCCTCGGCGTCGTGGAAACCAAGAAGCGGAGGCGCCTCGACCAGAATCACCTCCGCCAAGTGTCGGGCTGCTTCCAGCACCGCCGGCATCCGCAATGCCAGTTGCCCGCTGTTCGCGACGAATGGAATCAGTGGGACAGACGAGACGTTGGCCAGCGCAGACGGCCGCAAGGCGCTTTCAAGGACTTCTGGAGCAATGGGTGCCATCGGGTCCTGGCCCGGAGGGCTTGCGCGATTGCTGGCGTGAAGATCGTGGGTGCTCATCACCAGCACCCGCTGCCCGCCGTCGGCAAAGGTGGCGGCAAGATTGGTGACTACCAGCGGGCGGGTTGCTTCGGTGCCCGCTGAAACCACCATGATGACCTGGCGTACCGCGGAGCGAGAGCGACTGGACTCGGAAGCGAACCCGTCGCCATTGGCCTTTTGGGTACCTGAGGCGACTTCTTGACCACTCGTCCCACGACTGCGGTGGCCATTTCCAACATCCTCGTATCGGGACGGAGGTTCCACGGCGCCGAACAGCACGGACATTCTCAACATCCGATAGGCCTCCGCCGTTGGTGTGCTGGCCCCGCTGAAGACCGATACCACGCCGGCGCCGTTCTCTTTCGACGGGATTGGGATCTCGGCTACCACGGGATAGCCGAATGTCTCCTCCGCGCGCGAGCGCCCCCGAATACGCTTGTCAAGCATCTCGAGCACGAGGACGATTCCGGCTGCCAATATCAGCCCGATCAAAAGCCCCGCGAAACCTCGAACCAATCGGCTGGATCCGATGCCGTCCAATCCGGCGCCGCCAGTCTTGGTTGCCGAACTCGCCTGAGCCGGCTGCAGAATGAGGTAACCCGTCGACGAAGAAGCGGCCGAAAGGGCTTGTTCCTGCGCCAAGGCGACGTTCAATTGATTTTCGAGGCCGGCATTTGCCTTCGTCGTCTTCCCAAGCGCGGCGATCTCGCTCTCAATGTCAGTCACCTTCTGTTTGGCAGCAGCCAATTGGCCCTGGTTGCGCTGCCCGACCAGATTGCTCATGTAGGTCCCGAGCTGATCCGCGAAGGCATTAGTAAATGCGGCAGATCGTTCGGGGGTCGCTCCAGTGCCGGTGAGCTTGATCGTGCCGACGGTGTCGGTCTTGGCGTTCTCAGCGGTAACGGTGATCTCACCCTCCAGCTCGGCCAGCGACCCCGTACGCCCCGCCTGCTTTGCGGCGGCCAACACCACCTGGTCAGTGCGGGCGTAAAAGGAAATCTGGTTCGTGGTGACACCACCTGCCAGCGCCCCGCTGGTTCCCGGCCCCCCTGGAGGGGAGGCGCCGACGATCGCTGTTGTACTCCATGACAGAGGGCTCGAATGTCCGGAGTGGCTAACCGGAAGCGCCAACCCCACCAAGAGCCCCACGAGACCCAGCACCAACAGAAGCCACCAGCGGCGGAGGAGCGCGCCCCCGAAGTCAACTGGCTCCATGCGCCCCCACTCTCCTCGCTCCCAGATACTCCATTCGGCGAACCCGCCGAGGGGGCGTTAGCCCGCATCGTGCCACCTATCAGCTGCAACGCCCTCCAGCTGAGACATGAACGATACATCTCGCGAATTGGTCTTGGCCATCGGGGCGGGCGAATTGCGGCAAAACGCGGTTAATCAGGAGGATTTGTTCGGAACCGCGTAGAAATCCCCGCGACCTGCGTGTTCGTGGTGGCGGGGTAGTCGCGTTCGGGCTCGAATGACACAACCATGGCTCCGCTCCGTTTCTCTTTGCCTAAGAGAAACGGAGCCATTCGGCCGTGGCCAGACTGTTTGTCGACGTGATAAGAGTTATGGCGTCATAAAAGGGAATTGGTCGAAGCGAGGGGCTTTGCGCGAGCGGAGCAACAGGGGGACGTCGACTAGGCCGCACGGAGGCCGTTCTCGTCACTTTGGTGGCGGGATCGGGGGGGTGGGGGTGTCGGATGGACCTTTTCTGGGCGCAGTATAGAGATCGGGTGGGAAGCCCCGCGATGATGCCGCGGAGCGCGTCATGAGCGAGAGCAGCGTTGCCGCACGCGCCAGCCGGGTGCGAGCCCGGCTGTTGTTCGTGTTACTCGACGCGATTTCAGTCTGCTCCGGCTACGGAGTGGCCGAAGTAATTTATTTCCGCCACAAGCCACCCGCGGACTACTGGCAGCATTTCGCGTTGTTTCTCGCAGCAGCGGTCGTCGTCGCGCTGACGGCCAACCATCTCTTTGGGCTCTATGAACGCATGTGGCGTCATGCCGGAGCGCAGGAGGCGAGCCAACTGTGTGTTGCTGCGCTCGTGACGATGGCCATTTTGCTTGCTTTCGACCTCATCTGGCGTATGTACAGTCCGGAGCTCGTTCCGATCAGTGTGGTCGTCGTCGGGTGTCTGTTCTCCACTATGGGCATGGGTATCATCCGGTTCCACTCGCGGTTGTTTGCGTGGCAACGGGGATCCCGGCAGATGGGTCTAAGAGTTGCAATCGTCGGCAGCTTCGATATGGGCGCTGCCGCCATTCGCGAGATGCAGAATTGCCCGAGCGCTGGGCTCATTCCGGTAGCGGTGTTCGACGATGACACCCGCGCCCACGGTCTTTCCCTCCTCGGCGTGCCTGTCGTCGGCAAGATCACCGACATTCCGGACGCCACGGACCGCTACACGATTCAGCAGGTGCTGTTAGCCATCCCGTCCCCGCCGCCTGAACTGGTGGAGAAGGTGCTCCAAGTATCGGAGCAGGCAGGTGTGGCGATGAAGGTGCTACCCGGAGTGCGCAACCTCATGAACCTCCCTGCGCACCTTGCGACGGTTCGACAAGCTCGAGAACCGCGCATCGAGGACCTCCTCGGTCGGAATCCGGTCGCTGGGGAACTCGACACGATACGGCCCGCTTTGGCTGGGCGGCGGGTCCTGGTCACAGGTGCTGGTGGCTCGATCGGGTCAGAGATATGCCGCCAGATATCGGGCCTCAAACCCGACCTGCTGGTACTCCTTGACCACGATGAAACGCACCTCCACGACACCGCCTCCACGATCTCCGAACCGTGCGTGCAAGCACTGGTTGATATCACTGATCGCACGGCTGTATTCGACCTGTTCAACCGCTACCGCCCAGAAATAGTGCTCCATGCCGCGGCCCATAAACACGTGCCTGTACTTGAGATGTATCCGGTGGAAGCGGTCAACACGAACGTTTTTGGCACCCTGAATGTCGTGGAGGCCTCTGTCGAAGTTGGTGCGGAACGGTTCGTTCAGATTTCGACCGACAAAGCGGTGCAACCAACAAGTGTCATGGGTGCATCAAAGAGCCTTGCCGAGCAGGTCGTGCTGGCGAAATCGCCGAAGGACGCGGCCTACTGTGCGGTTCGCTTCGGAAACGTGCTGGGAAGCCGCGGCAGTGTCATTCCGACGTTCGCTCGACAGATCGCAAATGGCGGCCCCGTCACGGTCACCGACCCCCGGATGACCCGGTTCTTCATGAGCGTCGAAGAGGCGGTCCAGCTCGTATTGCAGTCTGCAATGCTCTCCCGGGGTGGCGAGATCTTCATGCTGGACATGGGACAACCTGTCCGGATTATGGACCTGGCACAACGCATGATCCGCCTGTCGGGCTACCAGGTTGGGGTCGACATCCCCATCAAGATCACGGGCAGACGCCCGGGTGAAAAGCTCGACGAAGAGCTATGCGAGCCCGACGAGCAAGTGCTGAGCACCATTCACCCATACATCAACCGGCTCGCTCCGGTCCCACTCCCACAAGAAGAGCTGAGCATGAGGCTGGATCGGCTGCAGGACGCGGCCGTTCGCCGGAGTGGAGACGCCGTCCGCGCTCTGCTGTTCAGTGCTGTCTCGGCTTCGGTCGACGATCAAACCGAATTCCCGGCGGCGAATGCCCCTGCAGCCGAAACGGAAGTAACCGAAACGGAAGTAATTCGTCGTGTGCCGCTGACTCAAATTGGACCGCCGTCGGTCATTACGGCCCCCGCGTGAGGATGACCGAGGGCAGGCGGGAGTGACGTCCGAGACTTCGCCCGCCAAGGCCGTCATCGTGGGCCAGGGCTACGTTGGGTCCCGTTAGCTTTCACTCGTTGAATTGAGCGCTGAAGAGCCCGCCGCCGCTGACGCCGTCGTTGTGGTGACAGTTCCAAGACGCCTTCGACTACGAGCTCATCGAGAGTCATGCACGCTCTGTCTTCGACACGCGGAACCGACTTCGGGGCCCGAACATCGAGCGGCTCTGAGCTGGTAGGTGCTCAGATGGATCATGATGGGCGAATCAACCCATCCGTGTTTGATACGCACTCGACTGTCGGGGAGCTGGCTATGAAGGTGATCGTCACCGGCGGTGCCGGATTTATCGGCGCAAACCTGTGCCGAATGCTATCGGTAGAACCAGCTGTCGAGACTGTGGTCGTGATTGACGACTTGTCCACGGGCCGTCGGGAGAACCTGGAAGGCCTCGACCGTATCGAACTGGTCGTGGGTTCGATTCTCGATTCCGATCTCCTCGGCAAGCAGTTCGATGGGGCGGATGCCGTGATCCACCTGGCGGCGCGACCGTCTGTGCCACGGTCACTTGCCGATCCGATGGCTACCCACGCGGTGAATGCGACCGGCACAATGAATGTCCTCGAGGCTGCTCGTGGAAGCGGGGGTCCACAGGTGATCGTCGCCTCGTCCTCTTCGGTTTACGGTGCCAACCCGGCGCTCCCAAAACGAGAGGACATGGCGACCCTTCCGGTGAGCCCGTACGCGGCGAGCAAGCTAGCCACAGAGGCTTACGCCCTTTCTTATAGAAGATCGTTCAACCTCCCGGTAGTCGCCTTTCGCTTCTTCAATGTTTTTGGCCCACTGCAACCAGCTGACCACGCCTACGCAGCTGTGGTTCCGTCCTTTGTGTCATGGGCGCTAAGGGGCGAACCGTTGCAAATTCACGGAGACGGCCTACAGACCCGAGATTTCACGTACGTGGGCAACGTGGCAGAAGTCCTGGCAGAATGTGTTCGACGAGGGATCTCGAATGCCGAGCCGATCAACTTGGCCTTTGGATCGCGCGTGTCTCTGCTCGCGGTCGTCGAGCTTCTCGAGAAAATCCTTGGGGTCGAACTCCCTCGCCAGCATGTCGCGCCTCGGCCCGGCGACGTACGAGACTCGCAGGCTGATCAAACCGCTTTCCGACACATATTTTCCGACGTAGAGGTTGTGAACCTGGAGGAAGGGCTACGCGCCACCGTCGACTGGTTTCGTACAACTCAACTGACTCTTTGACCCGTGCCGCGACCTGTCGTTCCATCTCCGCCACCGTGGCCGTTCTCCCGAGAGAGCGGGTTCACTTTTTCCATTCGGCGGGCGTTCTCGCCCGGTCTTGAACCCCCACGCGGCGACCTCTCATGACTGCCAAAAAGAGCGTTTCCGGGAACGAACAGCGAGATATTTCACCGCGAGTGGTGCTACTCGCAGGTCCAGGCGATACGACGGATATCGTGGCCAATTGGTTGGACGAGCACATCTCCCACGTGACCGTCGTCACAGAAGAGCCTCAGTCACGGGTTCAATTGACTCGGAGACGGATCAAACGGATCGGATGGGTTAGGACTCTTGGTCAAGTCATCTTCGTGGCGATTGCGATGCCAATTCTGCGGATCCGGGGGCGACTGCGCAAGAATCAGATCCTGTCCGAATGGAGCTTGAATAACACGGCTCGCCCGCGAGACTTCCGCGTTGACTCGGTCAACTCTCCCGAGACGATCGAGCTTCTCGCGCGGCTAGAGCCGCGCGTTGTTGTGATAAACGGAACCCGAATCATCTCATCTCGGGTTCTTGACTCAATCAGTTGCCCCATCATCAACACTCACGCAGGCCTCACGCCACGCTACCGGGGCGTCCACGGCGGCTATTGGGCCTTGGCGGAGGGTCATCCCGAGGATGTCGGAACAACCGTGCACTTGGTCGATAGTGGAATCGATACTGGTCAAGTTCTGGCGAAGGCCCGCTTCGATACGTCGCCAGCTGACTCGATCGCCACATATCCGTATCTCCACCTCGCCGCGGGTCTACCGCTCCTGAGCGACTCGGTTCGTGCGGTCCTAGACGGGCAGCAATTGACGCCGGCCGCTGACAACTCTCCATCGGTGGAGTCTCGACTTTTTACTCATCCCACGCTCTGGGGCTACCTTCGACTGTGGGCGACCAGGGGAGTCCAGTGATACCGGTTGGACCATTTGCTGCACGCTCTCGTGTCCCTCGAGAGCCCTCCGCCCAACGTTTCCTAGATGCTACCGGTTCCGGCCAATTCCGGCCGCAAGTAGGCGTGGGACGAGCCAAGGCGTGAGCCACTCTCCGCCGGGCTCACTCAGATGAAGACCGTCTGCAGCTCGTACCGTGACGGCGGAATCAGATGGAATGCGATCGTTTTCAATGCGCGGCGTCGCACATATCGCAGGTCGGGCTACTCCCGCCCTCCCTGGACTCGTCCTCGATTCCTGAACGAATCACCGCGAAGCCTCAATAGATCAACTGGACCGCGAACACGGTCGAAATCACTACGCAATGGCCTTGCAGCCAAGTTCGTTCGGACCGAATTCGGTTCAGGCCGATCCGTATCGCCCTCCAGATAACGGAACCCGGTCGCCTTGTCTCGGGAGTAACGATGCGGCAAGCTGGGCGTCCATATTTGGAGTGGGGGAAGGATTGAGGAATCCAAGAATGGCGGGAAAACCGGTGAATACAAGCCTGAGCCTGGTAGTTCCGGCGTTCAATGAGGGGAGCCGGCTGGCGGACGGTCTGGAGAGACTGATGGAGTCGATTTCTCCGGACGATACCGAGATCATCGTCGTTGACGATGGAAGCTCCGATGACACCGCCGACATAGCCCGACGGAAACTGAAGGAATGGACCCGGTCTTGCGTGATATCTCTTGGTCACAATCGCGGGAAGGGAGCTGCCGTCAAAACCGGCGTGATTCGAGCGCGGGGCAGCGTGATCGGATTTATCGACGCTGACATGGCAACGGATCCTAAAGATCTCAGTTACTTGCTGCGTGCCATCGAACACAGCCACGTCGCTGTGGGGTCCCGAGCGCATGAAGCATCGCTGGTGACCGAACGAGGAATCCATCGTGAAGTGATGAACCGGACATTTGGCACGTTGGTAGCCTCGATGACACACCTTCCTTACATGGACACCCAATGCGGATTCAAAGCATTTAGGGGGCCCATTGCCAAACTTCTGGTTCACGGCACTCAGGTCGATCGATTCGCATTCGACGTCGAAATGTTGGATTTGGCCGCCAGGTTGGGCCTGCGTATCGAAGAGGTCCCCGTACGTTGGACTGACATGGCCGGGAGCCATGTCCGGCCAGTCCGTGACGGACTGCAGATGGTAGGGGACATAACTCGGATGCGACTAATGAGACGGAAACCTCCCCCGGTTCAAGGTGTGATGATTTCGGAGATCCCCATAGAGGCCGCAGGTGCCCTCATCCAACCCCGCATCCGCAAAGTTGATCTGATCATCAAATGGGGAGAGGGGACAGCTGTATTCTTTCCTTGCCTTCCTCCGACCGAGTCGCATCGCGTTTTCAAAAGATTGTCCTCCGACCTGGAGTCGTACAGCCCACAGCTGATGAGCGTGGAGTTCGGAGCGCTATTCCATCCAATCTTGGCGACCGGTATCCTCAGTGGGGAGTTCTCGATATGAAGCGCCGATCCCCACCTCATTCCGGAAGACCCACAATTGCCTAAGGACTGCCACTCGTCCCGGAAGCGAACCGTCGATTGCGAATCCGATCAACCTCGATCCAACCGATGAGGCCAAGAGCGCACAGAGCGGCCAGAATCAGACCATACGTGAATGTATCGGGCCAATACTTCAGCACTACGGTATGCCTTCCGGGAGGCACGCGAGTTTGCAGCATCACCCCTGCGAATCGATGAAGCGCAAGAGGATGACCATCAATGGTGGCCTGCCACCCGGGTACATCCGTCAGACGCAAACGAAGGACCTGATAGCTGTTGGCGTCCGTCTCGATCTTCCATTCGGATGGATCGGGATTGGTGACCTTTACAGGATCACCCCTTGCTTCAGTTGGTGGGAATGATCCCGATGAACCCGTAGGAGTCAATGTGGCAAGGGCGGCTCCGGGAACTCGGAATAGATTCTCGTTTCCTACTCGTTGGTCAAACACGGAACCGGTCGGACCTCGGGCTCCCAACGGTTCAAGCACATAACCAACACCGTAAAGGCGTGCAAGGCTTGCACTCGTGACTGCCGGGCAATACCAGGAATTGAATCCGATCGTCTCCGCATAGCTTACGGGCTGGCCGGTCAATTGCGTCCAGGACGTGGTGTACTCCTCGGGAGTTACCGGGTCATACACCGCCAATTCGTGAAGGCCGAACACTATGTTCGCATTCGGTGGCACTCCGAGTCCGTGGCCCAGAATTCCGCTGCCAAAGCAGGATGCTGATCCCCACCCCACCAGAGAAGAATCGGTAGCGTGTTGGAGGGCCACCACGGCCGGAGTGGGTGTGAGGAATTGAGAGCTGGAAGACGGCATCGGTGCCCCGACAGCAACCAAAAACGCCGTTTCGCATCCCAGTAACAACCCTCCGGACCATCGACCTGCGTTAGCCCACAGGCGCCCCCCCTCAAGGCCCCGACTGCGAGCTCGCCGCCAAGCGAGGACCACTGCACCCATGACCAGCAGCCCAAACGCGACCTGCACGAATGGCCATAAGAAGCTCTTGGACCGCTCGGCGTATTCGGATGCGACCAAATGGGGGCGATCAGCAATCCAAAGTACAAGAAGCACTAAGCCAAGGGCAACGAATCCTCCGACGGTCGCGCGGCGTACTGACTGGACACGATACGAACGAACGAGCACGTCCATTCCGATGCCGGCCAACACTGCAATGCTGAGGGCCATGGGAATGAGGGCGAGATGCCAGCCAACCCTTCCGAGGTACGGCAGGTGTCCCAAGACGCGGTCCACAGGAGCGATGAACACCACCGCGACGCTGAAGACAGCGACCGCCGCAAAGGCCAACACTTCTCTTTGCCGCCGGTACCGCGCGAGGCCCACGGCCGCCAACACCAGAGCTATTACACCCACGTAGGCCACCGACGTGGGGTAAGGGGTGTCGGCAGCACCAAAGTATCGATCACCGCTCAGCGGCAGCCCGTCATATCCCTGGAGCAATACGTGGACTATCAGGCTCGCGGGAACCGACTGAGAGGAAGCAGATGAACTACGAACCGACTTTGTAATGAGTTGGAGTCCCGGAAGAAGGAGCGGAGCGGCCAACATTGCTCCGGCGACAGTTGCGATGGTCAGGTCGAAGAATGGCCTCTGAACAAGGCCCGGTCCGCCAAGAGGGCGTGACCTGAGCACCAGCAGAACGACGCTGAACACGAAAAGGGAAATCAGTAACACGATCATTGAGTCGGGATCGCCCGAGTACGTGGCCAATGCCAGTACCAACGCAAGAAGTGCGACGTTGCGAGGACGATTTTCACCGCGAACGATCAAAAGGATTAAGGCAATCGACCAGCCGGCCCAAGCCATGACCGACTCAATCGGCCACCCAAACCAAGCCATGAATGGGCCGCTCAACTCATAGACCGTTCCAATTAATGCGCATGCAATTACGCCGAGACGCAGAACGCGCCCGAGGACGTAGGCTCCCGTTCCTGCTATGACCAGCGTCACCAATACCTGCACGGTGTAAGCGAGCCGCAACGGAAACAAGTAGCTGATGAGCGTGGGCGGGGCGAAAGCTGCCGATTGCCAGTTGAACGCCAACGGCATGCCCAGGGCGCTATAGGGATTCCACAAGGGAATCTGGCCGTGATGGACTTGCGTCCAGGCCAACGTGCCCCACGGGATCATTTCGTCGATCTGGTCACCGAGGACCCAGTTGTGGATCGTGACCCCGCTGCGACTCGTTAGGCCGGAGTTTGAGAGGAGATCGAACGATCCGAAGGACCAGCCGTGCAGCAGAGTGGGTGCCATCATCGCCGCGGCAGCCGCCAAGACCCAGACGACGCCGATAATGTTGGGCCAAGGACGGGGCAAGAACGAATCTCGCGTGCCCGAGTCGCCCCGGGTGTCCGGAGTAGCAACCGATACCCTCGAACGATTACGCACGAATCCTCCGTCTAAACACAAAGCGCGTCCCGCCGCACGGTGGGGAGACAGTAGCGCGATTTGGATCTTTGCAATGGTCGACATGCCGACGAATGGGCTCGACAACCTCGGCCAATACTTGGGACTGATCAAGATTTTCGTTCCAACAACCGCGGCCTTACCGGCTCTTCCGGTTTCAGTGGAGACGCGTTGAAGTGAGCCGTGGTGGCCGGATCGGCCGAGGCCAGGTGACTCCGCCGGCGTGCAGGAGAACCCGGAGCTTGTAGTGATCGAGGTTCGTGAACCCTCGACCGGCATGCTTGACCTGCTTAGCGCAAAAGTTCAGGCCTTCGGTCGGTCCGTTCGATGCTCCAGTTCGATGGTGGTTCAAGATCGCGGTGCGCCAGCGCGACAAGAGCTCGACGGCCGCCCAGGCGGTGTCCCAATCCTCCCCATACTCGGTGGCCCCGGAAACGGAACGGCAGAGCTGGCCGACCTGGCGGGTCGCCTCGACACCGGCACTGGTGGTCGGTAGGTGCGCGGGGCGATAACCGTCTGCTTCTCGGTCCAGGTCTTCTTGATGCACCCTTTGGTCCGACACGTCCAGCGACGCTTTCGGATCACGGGTGGGCCGGCCGAAGCAGTGCAGTTCGCGAAGGTGGACCTCGACGCGGTCGTGCGCTTGGGCTCGCCGACGACACGACGGACACGTCGCCTTGCTCCTCGTCACCTCGGCCTGGATCACCACCTCGCCGGGGACGTCTTCGACGTCGAGGACCAACCCGGGCATTCCCAACATATTCTCGGCCAGACCGATACCGTCGTCCATTTGCCAGGGGCCCCTCGTGCATGCCTTTTCGGCAGCAGTCACGATGTCGGGACCCCTGGCCCCAATGGTGGATGCTCGCTCAGCTCAGCGGGGTCGCCGATCCCCACTCATTCCGGAAGACCCGTTGTGCTGGCTACACAATCGTGAGCGAACGCTCCCGTGGCACGTGCGCCTTCCGTCGGCTTCCGTCGGCTTCCGTCGGCTTCCGGCATTTGGACCACCAGACGACTACGCAAGAGGTCGCCCGGATCAATGGTTGATGGACAAGCGATCCACAGAGAGGAACCTTGCCGGAGGAATCTGAACCCGGTTCCACTGCCTGGGACCAACGGCGTGGGCCTTGCCGGTCATCCAACCGCCTTGTTTTGCCACGTGTCGTGCGGCAAGCTTGGAAAGCCTCACTTTGAGAAGCAAGGATGGTCGTTCAGTCGGGGGGAATCGGTGAATACGCGCCTCAGTCTTGTGGTGCCAGCTGACAACGAGGGCGGGCCGCTTGGTTATAGCTTGGAACGACTTATGGAGTGGTTGTGTTCCGACGACACTGAAACCATTGTGGTCGATCATCTGGCTCTTTGGTCTCACTCATCCTTGATAACCTTGACCAAGAATCGCGGCAAGGGAGCAGCCGTGAAGGCCGGGGCCATCTGGGCGAGAGGAAACGCCGTCGCATTTGTGGACACCGACATGGCTTCAGACCCGAGAGATCTAAAGTCACTGATTAATGCGCTCGATCACAGCAACGTGGCCGTCGGATCTCGAGATGGAGCGCTGATACCTTGAACGGAATCCGACGGTCAGTCGAACTGTTCCGAGCATTTCGAAATGAGGCTACCGACCCGGCCACCTTCTATCGCCTTTTGGCCGCTGACACGGTTTCCGATGTCGCAAAGTTCTGTCAGCTTTACGGTGCGATCGTATTGGACGTAGGTGGAGCATCTGGATATGTGGCAGACGCGTTCCGAGAGGCCGGTGCCCAAGCGATCACTGCCGAGTACGACGTCGATCAGACAACCGAGCACGGGCGCACGTTGGTCGGAGGCATTATTGCGGATGGTTGCGCCTTACCGATCGGCACCGGCTCCGTGGACGTCTGCTACTCCTCGAACGTACTGGAGCACGTTGTTTCGTACCAACGAATGCTTTCCGAAATGGTTCGGGTCGTTTCCCCCGGAGGCGTGATCTACGTAACGTTCACAAATTGGCTTTCACCATGGGGTGGCCACGAAACCTCGCCCTGGCATTATCGAGGTGGCGAATGGGCAGCCCGTCGTTTTGAGCGCACGACTGGGTCTCCCCCGAAGAACAACTTCGGTACAAGCCTTTTCAAGCTCAGTGTTGGTGAAGTACTTCGTTGGACGAAATCGTCCAGTGACGTGGAGGTGCTAGATACATTTCCTCGCTACTACCCCCGCTGGACCAAGTGGATCGTAACGGTGCCGGGCGTCCGCGAGTTCGTAACCTGGAACCTCGTGGTGGTGATGCGGCGAAAGGGGCCCGCGGGTTCAGAATTGAAGCGGTGAGTTAGGGGAACAGTTTGCCACATCGGTCTGCGGTGGATAGATCTGGTGGCAAAGCTGCCAACAATTGCAGCCGCTAATCTTCTGCGGCTTACGTCTGAAAGCGGAATTCAGTGCGCATAGCATTTATGAGTTGGCGCGATCTCGCCAATGACCTGGCTGGTGGTGCCGAGATCTTCGTTGATCGGCTCGCGGTTGAACTCCTTTCCATGGGCCACGACGTAATGCTTCTCTGCGGGGGTCCGGTGGGGCCGAGACCGTATCGGGTCGTAGAGACGGGCGGGACGTATTCACAATACGTACGAGCCCCAATCGTTCACCATCGGGTTGCGAAGGATTGGGATCTGTTGGTCGATACGGAGAATGGAATTCCGTTCTTTTCACCGCTGTGGCGTCGAGGGCCGATTCTTGCGTGCGTTTACCATGTTCACAGTGAACAGTGGGACCAGCGCTTCTCCCCGGCCGTGGCAGCGGTCGGACGCTTTGCGGAGTCACGAGTCATGCCCCTCGTCTATCGCCGGACACCGTTCATGGCGATTTCCTCTTCAACGGCTAGTGCTCTAGAGGGTATCGGCATCAACAAGAGCCGGATCCATGTTCTTCAGGCCGGAGTCGATCCCCCATCGCCCGATCTGTGCGAGCGTTCAGCAGAGCCCCTCTTTGTGTGTCTCGGTCGACTTGTGCCTCACAAGCGCGTCGACTTGCTTCTTCGCGCCTGGAATAGGGTCAGGCCGGTCACCAAGGGGAAACTGCTCGTGGTGGGTGACGGGCCGGACCGCAAGGCGCTGGAAGCTCTGGCCGGCGAAGGTGTGGAGTTCACCGGTCGGGTGGGCGACGACGAGAAGTGGAAGATCTTGAGCCGAGCATGGGCCCTGATCCATCCCGCGCACCATGAGGGGTGGGGAATCGTCATAATCGAGGCTGCGGAAGTTGGAACCCCCGCAGTTGGGTTCGACGTGCCCGGCGTAAGGGATGCCATCGTTGACGATGTGTCAGGGTTACTAGTCGCATCAGAGGATGCTCTTGTCCGCGAATGGATTGAGATCGCTCAGAATCGACCGCTTCTTGATCGATTGTCCGACGGCGCCCGCCGACATGGATCCCATTTTGGCTGGGATCAGGTTGCGCGGGACTTCTCAGACATCGCTCAAGGCATAGTCGGATCCGCCGCGAAATTCCGCCGATGACAATTTCCAATAGCGCCAGCACCGGTCAGTTACTCCAACCCATTTCGCCGGAGCCCTTGGTGGATCACCGCTCTGATCCGTTCGGTCGGACCGCTCTCGGCGGGATTGGCGCCTTCTTCCTGATCCTGACCTTCATCCAGGCCCCGGGGCTAATCGTCGATGACACGAAGCTACCGGTGATAATGGCTCCTCTGGCCTGGATGCGTTCGGCACTGCATCTGTGGAATCCGTCGGTATCGTCCGGCTCGGTCCAGGCTGGAACCTTCGGATATCTCTTTCCGATGGCGCCATTTTTTGAGTTGACGCACGTGTTGCATATACCGGTTTGGATTGCAGAGCGGATTTGGCTGGCCACCTTGCTGACCGTTGGAGCATGGGGCGTCATTCGGTTGTCGGAGGCTCTGGGCATTGGGACCAGGCGGGCGCGGGTACTGGGTGCAATCGCCTATTGCGTCGCCCCAATCGTCGTCGACTGGGCCGCGATTTCAGCGCTCCTCTTGGCCGTGGTTTTCTTGCCATGGGTGTTGCAGCCGTTGGTCGTTGGAGCCCGCGAGGGGTCACCGAGGCGGGCCGCTGCTAAATCGGGCATCGCGGTCGCGCTGATGGGAGGAGTGAACGCCACGATCGTTGTATCCGCTCTCCCGCTGGCGGTGATCTGGCTATTCACCAGAGCCCCAGGGCCTCGGCGGCGTTCGTTGATGGGGTGGTGGGTCGTTTGCGTCGTGATGGCGTGCTTCTGGTGGGCCGTCGCAACGATTCTTCAAGGAAAGTACGGGTACAACTACCTTCCCTATACCGAGACACCTGCGATTACGACCTCCCCGGCCTCCGCGTTTGAGGCCATCCGAGGCGCTTCAAACTGGCAGAACTACTACGACCTCGGAGGTCCTCTGGTGCCAGGAGGATGGACCCTGGTCACTTCATGGGTCGGCATTCTGGCTACCGCAATTGTCGCAGCACTGGGTCTCGCCGGACTCGCTCGGCGAATCCCGGAGCGGCTATTTCTCGTCGCCGGGCTGAGCTTCGGAGTGGTTGTGATCGCGATCGGCTACGGCGGCAAGCTCGGCGGACCGTTTTCTTCACGAGTCGTGTCACTGTTATCGGGCGGGCTGGGGCCTCTGCGAAATGTGTCGAAGTTTTCCCCCGACGTGGCATTGCCCATAGCGCTGGGTTTGATCTGGCTGATCTCGACAACCTCGGTTGATGAGTTTCGAGGTCGATGGGCACGCCGACTCCCGGTGAAGAAGTCCCGCACACTTGTCGGAGCGATCGCCCTCGTTGCGGTTGTGTTCGCTGCCATACCTTTCTGGCAGCAGCAGCTCTACCCGAGCGGAGGGTTTGCCGCAATCCCGCTCTATTGGGCCCAGGCCGCCGAGTGGCTCGACCACCACCAAGGGACCCAAACCGCTTTGCTGGTACCTGGCGCGCCCTTCGCTCAATACACCTGGGGCGATCCTCAGGACGAACCTCTCTCGGTACTTACTTCGACGTCAATCACCGCGCGATCCATCATCCCGTTGGGTTCTGACCAAAACACCGATATGCTGAGCGCCGTCGAGGATGCTCTCGCCACGGGTAGTCCCCAGCCCGGTCTTGCCTCATACCTCTCCAGATCTGGAGTCGACTACGTGGTGGAGCGCAACGACCTCAACCTACGTGCGACCGGCGCCCTACCGCCGGCCCAAGTGCACCAGGTGTTGAGCGAGAGCCCAGGGCTCGTGAGGGTCGCCGCTTTCGGTTCCTACTTACCGCGCTCACAGATTGCTCAAGGAATCCTTCCCGTTTACGACGCACCGTCGTATACGCGTCTCCGCCCGGTCGAAATTTACCGGGTTGAGCCAAAAGCCTCCGAAGTCCAAACATTTCCCGCTAGCAGTCCGCTGGTGGTAAGTGGTTCTGCGGGATCCCTTCTCCCGCTGGCGGGCACACGCGTCCTTGATGGACACGCCGCAGTACTCGGCAACGACCTCCACTCGGCAACCGCCGCCTCCAAGGCCAACGCAACCTGGGTCATCACCGACGGAAATCAGCGACGAGCGGTCGCTTTTGGAAAGGTTGACAACAATCTCTCCTACCTTCTCGGTCCCGAACAGGAGCTCTATCGATATCCACCCCTGACGTATGGATCCCCAGGACCTACCGATTCCCAGACCGTGGCGGCACCGATCGGGGCGAAATCCGTTGACGCCAGCTCTTATAGTTCGACGACTCTTAACTTAGATCCGTCCGAAGGGCCCGCTTCGGCGTTCGACGGCAACCCGTCGACCGCATGGGTTGCGTCAGGCGCAGGGAGATCAATCGGTCAATGGGTCTCGATCACCTTCGATCGCGAGGTTGATCTGAAGTCCATCGCTATTGCCCCTTTGGATGATTCTCCTAATCGCCCGACTATCGAGTGGGTAACTCTAACCACGGATCGTGGCTCAGTCAGGCGGTATATCCCGGCTCGAAGTACTCCTGTTGCGGTGACCGTCGCACCCGGCTGGACTCACCAATTGAAAATTGAGATCTACAACGTTCGGCCTGGCAAGAAGCGCGTCAATCCACCACTCGGTGCCGGGATCACCGACGTGACGATCCCAGGCGTCTCGTTCACACCCGCTATGCGTCTTCCCAGTGACCAGTTGTCCACCTTCGCCAAGAAGCCCCAAAACGCAACCATACTGAACTTTGCCGACCCGGTCACCAATCCCAATCTCGACTTCGACGGTCCGATCTCGAACCAACCTCCAATCACTCGACGGTTTGCTCTCCCAAAAGCCATGTCCACAACGATTAGCGGCACCGCCGTTCCCAACCCAGGTCCAGAACTTGAAGCCCTACTGTCAGCCTTGACGACATCCCCTAAAGAGCCGATTCAAGTATCCGCGAGTTCTTCGCTGCGAGATCTGCCTCGCTTTCGGGCTCAGAACCTCATAGGGAGTTCACCGCTTCCGTGGATCGCCGGGCTGAACGATAAAGACCCTTCGATAACCCTACGTTGGAGTGGAATTAGATCGGTTGACTCCATCGCAATTGGAGTCTCGAATCGAGCAAGTCGCCCCACCGGTCTCCTGATTACTAGCCCGTCTGGTAGTCGCACGGTTTCACTTCCCCGTCACGGCGGTGTCGTCTCGTTCGCACCGTTGAATACCGACACAATGCAAATCCATTTTCTGGGAGTAGTTGAACGCAAATCCACCGTCCCAACGGGATCACTCCCCGTCGGATTGCCGCGGCCGACGCGGATCGTCCTCCCAGTCGGTCTTTCATCGGTCGCCGTTCCATCGCTCGAGAATCGAACCGAATCGGCAATGCCGGTGCCGTCAACAAGGATCGCTCTCCCCTGCGGTTCGGGACCAACAGTCGACGTTGACGACGTTTCCTTACCCACACAAGTGTCTGGGACCCTCGGGAACCTCGTCAACCTCCAGCCGATGGACATTCACCTTTGTGGCGCCCAGGCAGCGGAGCTCGGCGCTGGCGAAAACAACGTCTCCTTCCCCCCCGGAAGTGCTTTCCGCGTGACGGGGCTCCTCATCGAGCCCGCAGATAGCGTCCTCGGAGCCTCATCGCCAGGGCCCAAGAGGACCGTCACCGTACTCTCGTGGAATCCGGGTGTTCGCACTCTCAGGGTAGGTGCAGGTTCCTCGGCCTATGTACAAGTTTCAGAGAATTACAACCCTGGCTGGGCGGCAACGATGGACGGACACCGGTTGCAATCGGTTTCGCTCGACGGGTGGGAGCAAGCATGGGTCGTTCCTTCAAGCCTGTCGGGAATAATGACGATGACATTTACGCCAGACCGGACATACCGTGCAGGCCTTCTGATCGGTGGACTCCTGCTCCTGGCGCTGTTTCTACTCGCGTTCCTCGGCAAGAATCGCTCTCGAAAAGAGCCGGTCGGTCCACGAAGCAAACTTCCATCGCTCTTGTTGGTAGGAGGCGCCGCCGTGGTGGTGTTTTGCGTGGGAGGAGTCCTGGTGTTCCTTCTTGTGCCGCTCGTCGCGGCCACGTACCGGTGGGGAACCAGGTTCGCTTCGGCGATCGCGGGGCTCGCATTTGCAGCAGCAGGGATTTTGGTTGCAGTTCAACCGAACTCCGATCCTTTCGGTTATATCCTCTCGTCGGGAGCCTTTGGAGCCCCCGCTCAACTCCTCTCTGTGGTTGCACTTGGAGCAGTTCTGAGCGCCGTGATCGTTGATGATGGACGGCTTCCGCTCGGCCTCGTAGAGTTAGTCGGCAGCCCTGGGGGCTTGCCCGCCGCCAACGGGTCCTCGCGGACTCAGCCCTCGCAGACGCTCGAGGACACCAAGTCATAACTAGGGCGCCAGAACACACGCATCCGCTCGCCGGACCGCGTTGGACTGGTCCGGAAGGCCACTTACACACTCAGAATACCTAGCCGCGCTCGGATACGACCTCGGGGCAGGGACGTTTACGTCGTCCCACACCCAAGCACTTGCCACGAACACGGGCCGCACGCCAGTGGCCGCAGAGATCAGGGCGGCCATTCTTGGCAAAGAGGCCACCTGATCGTAGGGTGGCAATTTCGGCTGATCGGGAAGGACCACGGTGGTAACACCCCACTCGGACAGCGCTCGTTGAACCGCAGCGAAGTCAGAGCGGGTCAGCTTGGGGGCGGGACCGTATGCGAACGTCACTTGGGTGATGACATCTTGGCCCCGATTCTCCCCGGGCAGGTGTTGAACTCCGGTGCCCAGGCCACCGGGACCGACCATTGAGAAACGCTGCCCGCTAAGAGCCTGCCACGTCATGGCGGCTTCCTTTCCGGAAATGTTCAATGCATACTTTTCACCGTTCTTGGTTTCCCACGTCAGACCCGGTGTGGCTGTTGTGAAAGGCGCAGGCAACGCGAGCACAACGCGGTGTCCTTCGAGACGCGGCGCCACGGTCTGAAACCATGTTGGCAAGACGACTCGCTCAACGGTGATGGGAAAGCCTTGGGCTAGATACGCCGCAGGAGGGACGATGGCTATCGCGGCAACCGCCACTCCGGCGAGCGCGCCAACCCATTGCGCCAGTGTGCCTCGTGTTTCGGGGCCTTCTGGTGACCGCCGCATGCGGAGGGTCAGCGATTTAGCGACAGCATTCTGCGTGTGGTCGACAATGACGCCCAGTACTACGGCAAGTGAGAGATAGGCAAACAGCACAAAATGGAGCGGGACGATGTTCTTCACCACCGGGAGCGAAGCCAGTGAAGACCCAGAAGATGTCGCGAGCAGTAGAGAGGCGAGCGCAAGAGCCCCAAAGAGCCAGAGAAGATGGTCTTTGCGCCAAATGACTATTCCGGCGACGCTGACGGCGACTATGCCGACCCCGAAATATTCAGGGGAGAGCACCGGCCCTTGGTACCCACCCACGATCCGAAAGAATGCCTCGCTGAATGCACCGTGCGTCGAGACCGGAGCCGGAAAAAGAAAATCGCTGGTCGATCCGACAAATGTGCTCAGCTTCAAGCCCGGGTGAATCGTTCCGGAAAAATGGGCAGGACCGGCGATCGCGAACCAAGCAGGATACGCGAGGAGCACCACTGACGTGGCCAAAGCGACGCTCAACCCGACCAGCGAATACCGCGCACGCGCACGCAACATTCCGGCGTTTTGGTAGGCGACAAATGCGACTATGAGTGCCAAGGCAATGGCCACCTCGATCACGAGAATTATCAACACTTCAGTTCCGACAAGAAACTGAAGGCTGACCAAGGCACCGAGCGCCAAACCGGTGACAACCGGCCGCCATTCTTGCCGTCTCAGCAATTCATCTAGAAAGAGGATGACCAGGGGAGGGAAGGCGAGCATTCCGAGATCAACGTGAGAGGAGGTGAGATTGTTCACGATGAACGGCGAGAATCCGTAGAACAGCCCGGCCGCGAAAGGTGCGATGATTCGGGATGTCCAGCGACGTACCAGGGCGAACATCGCCAACGCTGAAACGGCAGGACTTAGCGTCAGAAGGACGTTCAGAGCAGCCACCGGTCCGAACAGCCAGGTAAGCGGTGCGAGCACGACTCCAAACGGAGCGAAGACAAGATTGACTCCGCTCGGGTACCCGAGGTTCGAGGAATACAACGGGTTGAGCCCGTGCGAGATCGCATAGGCTGGCCAGGCCGTGTACCAAATTGATGCGGACGAGTCCCCGCACCCGCAAATTGTGGACGAACTCGGATGACTGCTCCAAACGTGCCACCAGATCAGCACCGAGAGGAAAAGGTAGACGCCGCCAACCACCAAGCAGGGGAGAAACTTGTGCGCACCCCTAACGGATTTGCCCGCGTCAGGACTCTCGGCAACAGTCGAGCTGGCTGAACCGCCCGTGATCCCTCCCGTATCTGTCAAGGTCGGTGACCGGGCGGGGTCCATGGCTGCAGCATTCTAGAAGTGCGCGGAGACAGCATGGGAGTCATGAACGATCCAATTCCGAGCGCAGAGGGGAGCATTCTCGCCCATCTAGCTGGGACTACCCCAACCGACGGAGCAAGCGTGCGCAAGCAGCGAGCATAGGGACAGACGTGGGTATTGTTTCCGCCGCCATGCGACGAGTTCCAGTGGGTGTGCTCGTTCCAAGCATTGCTTGGCAGTACCAGTTTTACGAGCCAGAGCTCCGAAAGCTGAACGATTTCGTACCATACGATCGAGGCGCGGTCGACGTTGGCATGTGGTGGGGACCCTGGTCATGGTGGCTGGCCCGGCGGACACCACGAGTGGACTCCTTTGAGATTAACCTCGAACTCACCTCTCGGATTACGCCGGTAATGCCTTCAAACGTCTTCGTTCACCGGGTGGCGCTCAGCGATCGAACGGGTCAGGCAGACCTATGGATACCTTCAGGAGGTACGGGGTCGGAGGGTCGCGCTTCGCTTGAGCCCGGACACCGGCCCGACACAGGATGGAGACGCCGATCTGTGGCAACAAGCCGGCTTGACGAGTTCAATCTGACCGATGTTGGATTCGTAAAGATAGACGTCGAAGGTCACGAGCTAGCTGTCTTACAAGGAGCGTCACATTTACTGGAAACGCAACGGCCAACTGTGATGGTGGAAATAGAACAGCACTGCCAGCGGTCCGAGCTCTTCGACTCCGTCGTCAAGTATTTCGGTGATCGCTCCTACACTGGCGAATTTCTGCGAAAGGGTCGCTGGCATCCAATTGGTGAACTCGATCGCGGCACGAATGAGGCCCTCGCTAATCGCGCCGCACAGCGAGGTTACGGCGCAAACTTGTTCCTTTACGCCCGTCGGTACGTTCACAACTTCGTGTTCAAGCCGCGCTAGCTCCATCAGAGAATGCTAATGGCGCGGCTTTACTTCACCCAACGTTTGTCCTCAGGGGGACTGGTCTGCGGCGACCTGTTCGGCGTTGACTCACTGCTCCACCACTTTCGTCCGTGATTGCTACCATCCAAGGACACAATGACCCGGTGGACGAAAGCGCTCCTCGAGAATGACCTTTGAAACTCCTCCGCAGGTGGACCCCTCTCAAGCCGCCACTGATCTCTACCTTGACCTACTCGCTGGGTCGCTAACTCGGGCACTATTCGAGGACAGCGACCGGATCATCGGAATGCCCACTATCGAACCCGTGCCGATTTGGGTGCATTTGCTGGACCGGTTAGCCCCCGCCCTTCGCAGGTTAAACATTGAGATCAGCATCAAACGCCCGTACAACCACAAAAGGCGCGAGAACGGACGCGACTGGCCAGCAAGAGCAGAAACGATGACTGGATTGAAGCGACTCGCGAATGCTCGCTTCTGTATCGAAAATGTGCTCGAAGACGGCATCCCCGGCGATCTGATCGAGACGGGCGTCTGGCGCGGTGGCATGTCAATATTCATGCGTGGCGTTCTCAAGGCTTACGGAGTCACGGACCGGAAGGTATGGCTCGCTGACTCCTTCCAGGGGCTACCCGCCCCGGATGCCACCCGCTATCCCTCTGATGCGGTATTGGACTTGAGCGAGTGGGACATCCTGTCGGTCGGGGTGGACCAAGTCCGGCATAACTTCGAGCGATACGGTCTCCTAGACGGTCAAGTCCAATTCATAGTGGGCTGGTTTCGAGACACCCTCGCCAACGCACCCCTCAACGATCTGGCGGTGCTGCGATTAGACGGAGATTTGTACGAATCGACAATTCAGGCTCTTGAACCCCTTTACCCGAAACTGTCGGTGGGGGGCTACTGCATCATCGACGATTACGGCACAATCGAGCCCTGCAGGACCGCCGTCTCTGACTACCGTGACGCGCATGACATCAGCGACCCGATCGTGGACATCGATGGCGTAGGAATTTTCTGGAGAAAGTCATCTCCCTAGCAATAACGGTGCAGGTCCGCGACCTCGGGGCGGCTAGCTCAATCGACGCCAATCAGAACGCATCCGCCAATACCCGTCGTCCACAGTCCTGAAGCAATTTGGCAGAATAGCCCCAGCTACGATCCAACCCGTGTCATCGACCCTTCACGCGTACGGACGACGGCTGAGAAGACGCGCCGTCCGCCTGCCGGTAAAGCTGACCATCACCGTGGTGGCCACGCTGTCTTCGATCGTTCCCCTATCGCTCCTCCCAGCTGGCGCTTCAACGGTCCCACCTGCCGCACTTGACGCGGTGACGTGCCAAGCGCCATCGACGTGCGTGGCCGTAGGAGGCGCGGGCGAGGTTCTCGTGAGTTCGAACAGTGGGTTCACCTGGTCCGCGCAATCAGTACCCACGTCCCATTACCTCTACGGGATCGCCTGTCTTTCTCGGGGAAGCTGCGTGGCCGTCGGGGATGCCGGCACCGTTCTCGTCTCGCGGGGAGGCGACGGATCGTGGAGAAAGGTCCGCTCCCCCACCGACGAACCCCTCCTGGCCGTCACCTGCCCCGGCAGCAGTCATTGTTACGCCGTGGGCGACGGTGGCGTGGTCATCGCGACCCACGACGGCGGAACTCATTGGCGGCGCGTCAACTCCGGATTGGGTGTGATCGATGGAATTGCCTGCGGGTCGCCGACCCGTTGCGTCGCCGTGACCAGCAATTCCGAAGTGGATCTCTACACCTTGAACGGGACCACTTGGCTCCCTTCGACGGTTCAGATGGGATCAATCCTCGCCCTCTTCCCCATGGACGGCGTCTCGTGCACCGGGCGGAGCTGCGTGAGTGTCGGCGGCCACGGACTCATGGCTCGCTCGAGCGATGGGGGAAGTTTGTGGACCTTTGTCTACCCGGCGGTCTCGCCAGACGCACTTTACGGGGTGGCTTGCCCGACGCCAAGTGTGTGCGTGTCGGTCGGAGCGAACGGGACCATCGTGACGACGCAGGACGGCGGTGCAACGTGGCGGCATGTTCCTGTCGTTACCGACGGGACCCTGCTCGGGGTCACCTGCCCCACGGCCAGCCACTGCGTGGCGGTGGGAAGTGGTGGAACCGTCGTCGCCACCTCCAACGTCGGAGGACGCTGGTTTGTTCGCAACGGAACGAAGACGGGGAAGCCTCGCATCACCGTCCTGGTGGTAGGTGACTCCTTCGCCCACACCCTGGCGTTGTACGCGGGCCGCAATTCACCTGGCTATGGGGTGACCCTGATCGATGGAGGTCTCGACGGATGTGACCTCGCCCGGGGTGCAGTTCTGGGCAACCCCGGCAGTGCTCTCGGCGTCCCCCAGGCGGGCTCCGGCCCCTGCGCCACGACCGGGCCGGGATGGCCGGCGGCGTACACGAACGATGTGGCTGAAGATCGGCCGAATCTCTCGCTGCTCGTACTTGGCCCGTGGGACCTGTCCACCCGCTTCGTCAACGGACAGTGGGTTTCTCCTGGGCAAGCTGCATATGACGCCTACTATCGAACCCAAGTAACGACCGCCGTCAATATTCTGACAGCCGACGGCGGCCGCGTCGCCATCACTACGGTCCCCTACGTCCACACTTCCGGGCCTGAACGGTGCGTGCCGCTTCCGGCCACCGCCACGGACTGCCCGACCGAGTCCGAGCGGGTGAACGCCTTGAACTCGATCGCTTATCAGGTTGCAAAGGACAACCCCCAGCGCGTCACAGTGATCGATCTCGGCCAAAAGTTGTCGCCGAAGGGCCGCTTCACCTGGACGATCGACGGCGTCACCGTTCGTGCCGCCGACGGGGTCCATCTCAGCGAGCCGGGCGGAGAGTGGATTGGTCCCTGGCTCTTCGCGCACATCGTCGCCGCCGACCGCTGATCGCGCTGGGCATCGGTGTTTCACGGTCCTACGAGATTCGCGGCGACTCCGGGACGATGGGCCGCACCGCCGGCACCGGACTCTGACCTGGTCCTCTAGTATTGGCCCCCATCAACGTCCCTAGTATGCGATGGCGGTACCCCAGTGAGCTCGCACATTCAGGTCGGCCGTCGTGTTCCGAAAGCGCCGCGCACCTCGATCTGCATCCTGGCTTACGGCCGAGCCACGATGCTCAACCGATGCCTCCGCTCCCTACGACGGGTCACACAAGGAAGCGATCAAGTCGAAATCATCGTGGTGGCGAATCAAGTCCCGCCGGGCGAGCTCGCTCAGGTGGAAGATCCCTCTCAGCTCGTCATGGTTGCCAGCGAGACCAACCTCGGTTTCGGCGCCGGTAACGACTGTGCCGCCGAGCTGGCGCACGGCGAGTATCTCGTCTTTCTCAACGATGACAGCACGATCGAGCCCGACTTCCTCGAGCACCTCGTGGCGACGGTGGAGTCTGATCCGTCAATCGGAGCCGTCGGTTCGCGTATCGCGCTCCCGGATGGAACGCTGCAAGAGGCCGGGTCGGTCATATGGAACAACGGGTCGACCACCCATATCGGTCTTGGCCTTCGCATGGACACCGAGCGGTTCAACTACCTGAGAGATGCTGATTACGTCTCCGCCAACGGGTTCTTGATCCGGCGATCAGCGTGGGACGCGGTGGGTGGCTTCGACGACCGATACCATCCGGCGTACTTCGAGGATGTCGACTTGTGCATGAGTCTGCGCGACCACGGGTACCGCGTACTGTACGAGCCGCGGTCCCTGGTCCACCATCTCGAGAGCCAGAGCACCTCCAAGAGATACCGAGAGTTTCTGCTGGCGCGCAACAGAGCGCAGTTTTTCGAAAAATGGCGAGACCAGCTCGAGCACTTCGGCAAACCCGAAAGCAGCAACCCTCGGGCGATCGAGGCCGGGATTCAACGGGCTCGCGGCAATCCAGGCCAACTGCTCGTCATAGCCCGGCATTTCTTCCTTGACGATCTCCGGTCCGACTCATCGAGGCTTTTGACCCAAATGGAGACCTTCGGCGCGAACGGTTGGGCGATCACCCTCTTGCTCAACGAGAAATGCCTCGAAGGCCTCGCCTACCGGCGAGACCGATCCGGGCCCCGAGACCGGCTGGTCGAGCTCGGGGTGGAGCTCTCCTGCGAAGCCCCATCGCCGTTCCTGGGCCGGGCTGCGAAGAACTTCGACGCCATCGTTTTAGACGACGGTCAAAACTCCGATGACGTGTACCAAGCGATCCGACTCCACCAACCCCGGGCCCAGGTACTCTCAAGCGCTGGTGACGACCCCCTCGGCGATTTGTCCGCGATCAAGGCAACCGCGACGAGTGGTGGGAGGTCCACCGGACACGCCACGGGACCGAAGGGACGGGTAACAATGCAAGAAGCTCCGGGGGACCCTCCCGACGCCGCCGCTTCGCCCGAGCCCCGTGAAGCGGTGGAGCACCTGCAACGCAAGCTCGATCTCGCCAATGCCGAGCTGAGAGTGAGAGCCGAGTACATCGAAAGACTCGAGGCCGACCTCTCGGGGCTCGAAACGAGACTGGCCTCCGAACCGAGCGTGAAGATCAGGGGCTACGTCAGCAAGATCCTCGGCCCGACCCTGTCGCGCCGATTGGTCAAACTCTCAAAGCGCCACCGGACCGGTCGATGAACGCTCACCTCAGTGTCCGCGACCGATCGTCGCAGCGCTGAGGAGCCCCACCGCCTCCCGGCACCGCCCCTCACCAGGACCGATTGGTAACCTGCCCGGGTGATCTATGTGGCAACGGTCCATTTTCAATCGCCAAAGTGGATCGACGTCCAACAGGCGTATCTGCGCCGCCACATTTCTCAGCCCTTTAAGACATTTGCGGTCCTCGAGGGTATTTCCCGTCAGCACCACGACGCCTTTGACCGCGTCATCGCCTCCAAAGGCACCCACGAGGGGCACCTCAACCTGCTGGCGGCGGAGATCGGCGCAATCGCTGGTCCCAGTGACATTCTGGTCTTTCTTGATGGCGACGCCTTTCCTGTCGCCGATCCCTGGCCGGCGATCAAGAGCGCCTTGCGCCACTCACAAATGCTCGCCGTACGGCGGGACGAAAATCACGGCGACCGGCAACCCCATCCCTGCTTCTGCGCCATCGAAGTCAAAGAGTGGGAGCGGATCCACGGCGATTGGTGCGCCGGCTACGAATGGACGAACGATACGGGCCGGACGACGAGCGACGTCGGCGGCAACCTTCTGGGAATTGTTGAGCGAAACAACCTCGCCTGGACCCCCTTGCTGCGCACGAACAAGCGCAACGACCATCCCCTGTGGTTCGCAGTGTACGGCGACATCATTTATCACCATGGCGCAGGCTTCCGACGTCCGTTCTCCCGGGTGGACGAACAGATGCGTCCCAAAGGCGTGCGTGGGGGACGCATTCCGTTGTGGCACGACATCGCCGTCAGGTTGACCGCCCGCCGCCTGAGGATCTGGACCGAGGAAGTCATGCGGTACAACGAGGAGCTGAGCGAGCAATGGTTTGAACGGCTGAAGAACGACCCTGATTTCTACCTACAGCTGACCCAGCCATGACCGACAGCGTGCCCGTGGTACCGACCGGGCCGTGGCTCGCGGTGCTCGGAATGCACCGCAGCGGTACGTCTGCGGTCACCGGAGCCCTCGGTGCACTGGGATTCAACCTCCCGGCGCTGTCTGACCAACTGGATCCCCACGAGAGCAATCCCGACCATTTCGAGAGTCTCTCGATCATGCGGGTCAATGATGCGCTGCTGAAGGTCTTCGGTGGGGGCTGGGACAGCCCTCCAGAACTGCCACCGGGGTTCGAAGAACGCAAAGAGGTGCGCGAACACGACCTGGCGGCGATTCGAGCTCTGGTCAGGGCATTCCCGAGCGGGGGCCCCGGGGCCCTGAAGGACCCCCGGAACTGTCTGCTGCTGCCCTATTGGCGCCGCATCCTCCCCGGACCTCTGCCGGTGATTTTCGTGTGGCGCTCGCCTCTCGCGGTAGCTCGATCACTGCAGGAGCGAAACGGGTTCAGTCTGGTCCACGGCATCGCGCTCTGGGAGCACTACAACGTCTCGGCCCTGGCCGCATTGGAGGGCCTCGATTGCTACGTCACCAGCTATGAATCAGTCTTGGACGATCCGAGAGCGATCTTCGCCGATCTGCTTGTCTGGCTCGATGACCAGCCGATGTTCAGCGGGGGCCACTGGGATATCGAAGCAGCGCAGTCGGCCATAACCAGGGTTTACCGCCACCACGATGAGGACGCGGCAGGACCGTTACTCGATAGCCAGCGGGCGCTGCTCGGCCTATTGGCGAGCCTCGGGGGCCGGCATCGGTCCCTAATCCCGGGGGAACTGCCGGCTCCGTCACCGTGGGCCACCGACGTACTCACCACCTATCGGGATGTCACAGCGCGAAGGGCGGCCGACCGGACGATCCGGGCCATGCAGGCCTCGGCGAGCTGGCGGATCACCAGGCCTCTCAGATCCCTCTCGGGCCTGGCGCGCCGCGGACCGAGTCGCCACGCCACTGAGCATCGACGCTCCACCATGCGCCACTCAGGGGGCCCGATCGACCAATGAACCCCGTCGAAGGATCCAGTACTCGGCCTTCAGCGTGAGCCCCGTTGGCGCAAATCGGATCGAGGCTGGTCCCGGCCCGATTCTGACGGGTTATACCAACGACGGCGAGGCCGAGGTGGCCGAGTGCGAGTACAAGGGACGCCGGCTCATCCTGCGACGCACCCGTCTGATCGGTCGCCAGGCCACCTCGTCGCCGCAGTGGCGCCACTTCGCCTTCGTGACCGACCTCGACGGTCATCCCGTCGACGTCGATGTAGGCGGGGAACCAAAGAAGTCCCGCCCGTGGCGCCGGGCGGGTGCTCGTGCGATAATGGAGGCCGCAGGAGGCCGGAGCACCTCGTTGCGTCAGAAGAAAGTGACCGGGTGAGCAATCGCAAAGGGGCTGGAGGACGGCATCGCGGCTGGTGCGCCTGCCTTGCTTTGGCCGCCCCGCTGCTGCTCTTCTTGACCGGCGTGGGTGCGCTCGAGCCCGTACCCGCCGGAGCAGCCACTCCCATCATAGCTTCATCAACCCCGCTTTCCCAGTCGCAGGCGTCCCGCACTCCGCCTGCGAGCTACTGGGAGGTCGCCTCTGACGGCGGGATCTTCAGCTTTGGTAGCGACGCACAGTTCTTCGGTTCGACGGGCGGGATGACGCTCAACAAGCCGGTCGTCGGCATGGCGGCGGCCCCCGACGGTGGTGGTTACTGGCTCGTTGCCTCCGACGGTGGGATCTTCTCCTATGGCGACGCGCAGTTCTACGGCTCGACCGGATCTATCCATCTCAACGAGCCCATTGTGGGGATGGCCGCGACGCCCGATGGCGGCGGGTACTGGCTCGTTGCCTCAGACGGTGGGATCTTCTCCTATGGCGACGCGCAGTTCTACGGCTCGACCGGATCTATCCATCTCAACAAGCCCATCGTGGGGATGGCCGCGACGCCAGATGGCGGCGGGTACTGGCTCGTTGCCTCCGACGGTGGGATCTTCTCCTATGGCGACGCGCAGTTCTACGGCTCGACCGGATCTATCCATCTCAACAAGCCCATCGTGGGGATGGCGGCGTCACCATCTGGTCACGGCTACTGGCTCGTGGCCTCCGACGGCGGCATCTTTAACTATGGCGACGCCGGGTTCTATGGGTCAACGGGCAGCATCCGCCTGAACGAACCCATCGTGGGCATGATGGCAACCTTGTCCGGGAATGGCTACTGGCTGGTTGCTTCTGACGGAGGGATCTTCAACTACGGCAGCGCGGGTTTCTCTGGCTCCATGGGCGGGACCCCACTGAACAAGCCCATCGTGGGGTTGGCGACCCCCCACTTCACTGTTCCCCTCGGAACGCTCTGCCGCGGGTCAGGAGTCGTTTATAACGCGGAAAATGGGTGTCCCTATGACGGCACCGCGACCATCGGCAGTGACCAGCTTCCGTACGAAGTCTTAATCGGCAACAATGTTCGATCCGTTTATCCGACATTTTGGGACCTGATCAATTTTCCCGCTACCACTTGCACATCTGTCCAGGTATCGTTCGGAATACCGCAGAACGGTGGTCAACCGGGAGATGTGGCATATATCCAGTTGCGGGAAGGATCGACGACTCAAACAGGTTCGTCGACATACGGAAACATCTCCGGGTTCACCATGCCCCTGAATGGTGCCGCATGGTCTGTAAACAACTCGAGTACTAGCAGCACTGGCTACATCGCACTCAACCTGACGGCTACCTGCTCGACGTCAACTGGATATTGATCGAAGAAGTGTCCGTCGCTCGCTGCGTGGGCGTGGTGAACTGTGAACCGGCGTCGAGCGTCCCGGGGTCCGATGACAACTGCGTTCTCGCCTATCGGGTCTCTCTGTTTGAGTTCGATGACGACCACTGGGCGGGTTCGCCACCGGCGAGTTCCTCCCGCTTGAGGACGGGGTGCGATGTGATGGTGGTCCTCAGGAGGTACGCGAAGACTCTTAGAGAACGGCTCCACGCACATGGTCCACACGTCCAAGACCGCTCCAAATCCGCAGCCTTATAGACGGTCCGAGGGGCCTACGATCCAGGTCACATCGCTGCCCGACGACTACGAGGCCACCTGTCAGGCACTAGGCCACGCGGCCGGGCAGGCACGCGCTGCAGTGTGACGTGGACTCGGCGACATTCTCGGCAGGCCGGCCGACTGGTACTTCGGACCGCCTGCTACGACCATAATCGGGCAGAGGTGGGTTACCCGACCGGTCTGATCTAACGAGTCCACCAGCCCCGAGTGAACCACCTCATCGGTTCATCACAAAATTGTCGCTGGATGGAGGTTAAGTATCATTCCTCGCGGTGCAGGTGCCTCGGCAAAGACGTATTACCCGCCAGAGCGTCGGGTAAGCGCGCATTAGAAGATTGGATTCGGTGGTCTGAGTGAGAGCGTCATCGCCGCAGCGAGGCACGCAAATCCGATGAGGGTGTTGATCGTAGGAGAATTCTTCCCGTGGCCGGCTTGGGGCGGAGGATTGATGCGACTTGCCAGCTCCGTCGAAGCATTGAGCGCCCTCGGCGAAGCCGACCTGTTCACCCTGTCCCCCCGCAACCGTGACTTGCCTCTCGAGCTGCCTCCAGAAATCCGAGTCAACCGCCTCAAGGTGGCGTTGTATCCGAAGATTCCGTCCCGTGCCCGTTGGCAGGTGGAGTGGCTGCGGAAACGAGGAATTCCGCGTGACGTGGTGAAGCGCAGCCTCGACCATTCGGCTCGCTCGGAGTTTGAGGACTGGACAGCCGATTCATACGACCTGGTGTGGTTCAGCACGGCCGCTCTCTTCGGTTGGATGGGTCGGCCGCATCTTGGTCCAACAATCGTGGATTTTGTAGATCTCGAGGATGAGAAGGCGTCGCGGCGTACGCGGGTAATGACCCCCGCGAACGCTCCAAGGGGGCTCGTTCATCAGTTGCGACGCCGGGTGAGCTTGGCACAGGAGAACCGGAATGTTCGCGACTGGAGGCGGTACCAGCGATCCGTGGCTTCCGAAGTAGACCGGGTGACGCTCTGTAGCGACAGAGATGTAGTTCGCTCTGGCTTAACGAACGCGGTGGTCATTCCCAACTCCTACCCTCGGCCGGCGGAAGCAATGGGACACAGCGATGTTGCTGACCCGCCAGTGGTCCTGTTCCAGGGCACACTTGCATATAAGCCCAACACTGACGCGGCAGACTGGCTTGTCAAGAAGATCGCACCAAGGATCTGGGAAAGTGATCCATCCGTGACTGTGAGATTGGCCGGAACCCCAATTCCCGAGGTCGAGGCTCTCCACAATCCGCCCTCAGTCACGGTGGTTGGCCGGGTCCCCAGCATGGAACGCGAGCTTTCCATGGCAGATATTGCACTCGTTCCTATCCGCTTCGGCAGCGGTACTCGAGTGAAGATCCTTGAGTCTTTCGCCCATCGGGTACCAGTTGTGTCGACCACCATCGGGGTTGAAGGATTTGACCTGATAGATGGCGTCCACCTATTCATTGCAGATGACCCCGACGCTTTCGCCACCGCTTGTCATCGACTCCTCACCGAGCCAACCTTGAGGTCGACCATGGTGGATGCCGCCGAGCAGTGGTACTTGGAGAGGCATGAGGGATCGGTAAGTCGTGAGCGCCTTCAGGCTCTGGCTCGAGAGGTTGCTTCGTCCAGCACCGGGTAGTGGGTGCCGCTGTCGCTGTCGCCAGGAGACGTGACAGATACAACACAGATACAACAGCCCGGAGACTTGGCTATCTCTTCGATACTTGTTTGGCACTTGTTTGGCACTTGTTTGGCGCGCCTATGTGACACGCCATCCGTCGCTGCTTGCCGAACGGGGACCGTCGGTAAACCCTGAGTGCTGGTGGCGTCTCGGTGGGTGGACTTTAAGTTCTGATCAGGACGAGGCCACGCACGAGACGCCGCTCGGTGTATACGGCGGCGACGAGCAGGGTCCCAGCGGTCGGCCTGTTCGGCCATGGCGAGCTTGGGAGCCGTCCGGCCCAAGGTCCGCTTCACGTGCCGCAACATGTGGTCGATATCGAACCGGCGCAGATAGGCCCGCCA
>Ga0181536_10000865_pt1 | contig 36269 bp, 38 predicted proteins | sample PEATcosm2014_Bin_41_FD_121105 | JGI IMG/M metagenome (GOLD analysis project Ga0181536, IMG submission 121105) | Peatland microbial communities from MTU Mesocosm Facility, Houghton, MI, USA - PEATcosm2014_Bin17_60_metaG | ecosystem: Environmental > Terrestrial > Soil > Wetlands > Peat | place...
GAACGCTCAAGGTAGCCGACGGCGGTCGCATCATCCGGGTGCAGATCGAGGGGCACGACCGACTGCTGCTGATCGTGCTCGCCTTCCATTACGACGTCATGCTAGGCCGGGGCGCGGACGTACCTACAGACCCCGCGGATGCACCTACAGACCCCCCGCGCGTGCTCCTACAGACAAACGCGGCTCCTCCTACAGACCGCGGCTGCTCCTACAGACCCAAAACCGCGCTGTTCCGTCCGCCCCGCCCACGAGGATCGAGGGCTATGTCGAGCGCGCCCCGAGCACACAGCCACACCAGGGCCAGCCTGGGCGCGCCCAACCTCGCGGGGGCGCCACTGAGCTGACCGCTTGGCGTGCCGGGCACGCTCTCAGCACAAGCCGCTTAACGCAGAAGACCGGGTCGGACCCCGGTCTCCGGCAACGCCTTGTGAACCTCGATAGCTCCACAGAGGAGCGCCCTAGAAAACCTGAGCTTCTTGAGTAGCTCTTGTGCAGCGGAGTTTAGCGGTCCGTCGGACAGAACCGCAACCCTCGGCGAACCTGTGCGCCCTCGCGTAGCGCGCACCACTCTCCCCGACCTCCGCCCCTCGTCGCGAGCCGCACCGCGAGCGCCTCTACCGGCCGTTCGAGGCGTTGGCGGTGCAGCTCGACACACAACCAGCACACGAGGATCGTGCACGCGCACGCGGACTGCGGCGGACCCGCCGCCACGCCCCGTGCCCCCCGGTCACGCCGACAGCGATGCCGGCGGCGCCGACGGCGGTCGAGCTGCTCGCGCTACTGACCAGGGTGCGCTCCGTCCGCGTGGCGCTCGGCGAGCTCGACCAAACACGCCTCTACGACCTGCGCGCGTTCAAGACCTGCTGGGCGGAGCTCGCCTACCTGCACCGCCTCGCCGCCGGCGGACGCCACGGCGGGACCGTCGTCACCAGCATGCGCCAACTCGTCGCCGGCCTGGCCGCCCTACACCCCAGCTGGACACTGACCGACGACCCGTGGGAGAACCGTGACCGCCACCACCAAGCGGTCCGCCGCAGACTCGCAGCACTCGCCGGCACCGGCCTCATCGACTGGCGTGTCGGCCTCGACGAGGACCTCGAGCAACGCCGCACACTGCTGCAGCTGCACCCTGTACCCGAGCTGCTCCGTGAGGAGCTCACGCTGGCCACCGCTCAGCTCACGCGGTGGGAGCGCCGCTACGGCACACCTCTCGACACCGGTTCGAGGACCGGCATCAGTGACGTCAACCAGGCCACAGCGCCGCTCAGCCGCAGCGAGCGGCAGCGCCGAGGGTGCGACCGTCGACGCGCACGCGCGCGCACCGTCCGTCAGCGCTCCATATCAATTTCAGCACCCCCCTACGGGGCTCCAACTACGTTGGAGAACAACAACCCCGCCAGTACCAACCGCATCGAACTACGAAACGCTTACGGACTCAGAACACGCGCGAGCGCAAACGGCCGAGAGAACAGCCCCAACGAACACGCAGCGCCACCGTGGCCCGATAAGGCAGCATCAAATACCGCAGGCGCGAGCGAGAGTGATCCTCCTGGCGATTGGCAGCAGCAACTTAGTAAGCGCGTCGAGGGACGACGCGCAGCCGTAGAACTGCTCCAACACCAGGCGACACAGCGCGCGATCAAACTCGCACAATGGGACACGAGCCGCCACTGGCCGCTCAGCCGGCTACGCGAGGCATGGGTCGTCGCACGCCACGGCGCCAGTGAAGCCGCCGTGCATGGCGGCCGCGCCGCCGGCCCACTCGCGCGTGAGCACACCGCGAGCCAATGGCAGCGCCGCGGCGCGCGCGACGACTACCTGACACTGCGTCGCGCCGTTACGCGTTACAACCGTCACAGCGAGGCACGGCCCGACGGCTACCCCGCCGGAGGCCTCGCCGCGCTCCTACACCTCGGCGTCCTTGCCCGCCAGGCCGGCGACCGGAACGGGCCGATGTACCTCGCCTACGCGATCGGCGCCCTCGACCAACTATCGCGACGCATGCGCGCCGCCAGAACCGCAGACAGCGCACAGCGCAAGCACGCACAGATCGAACGTGCACGCCGACGCCACACCCCCCACCGCTCGGGCCGCATCGAATTTCGCGCCGGCGCGTGGCCAGCGTGGATCGTGCTCGACACGCACGGCCTACCCCTGCTCACACTCGACGAGCGCTTCGAGGACGCTCTCGTGACACGCCCCCCCGGCCCGCCAAGCGCCTCGATCGCTCGCGACATCCTGCGCGACGCCCTACTACTACGCAAAGGCCAGCTGCCCGATCAGCTCGACGGCCGCAGCACGATGAAACTACGCGCCGCCGGCGAGCTCCCGCCCGCCGCGCGCCGCGCCGACAACATCGTCGAAGAACTCGCACAGCTCACCGGCAGGGCACCCCGCGCACTCAGGAAACTCACCGCTGAGCAGCTCGGCGGCATGCTCACCCGAGCACGCGCCATGCAACGCCGCCAAGAACAGCGTGACGACGAGCGGCAGCGACACAGGCCACCGCAGGACAACGACGAGCGAGAACGACGACAACCATGAACGGCAGCTGCAGCACGCCGGCGGCGGCTCAGTCCAGGTCGAGATCGTACCCGGGATCGTCCCGCTCGACGGTGGGTTCGCACAAGAGTGTGATGTCTGCACGGCTCGCCTCGTCCAGTTCGTAGCCGCGAGCGGCCAGAAGGGAAACAATCTCGGCGGCGTCGTCTGGCAAGTAGGTCTCCTGGTCCCCGCGGATCTCCAACACCAGACCCGGGCTGTTACGGTCGCTGTCGTCGTAATAGACGTGGCCGATCGCCGCGCCGTCGACGATGCTGCTGCCCGTGGCGATGTCCACCCCGCGGTCGTGCATGTTGCGCGTATGGACGTTCATCGATGACGCCTCCTCGTTGGAACCTTCAACGTACGACCTCTGCCGCACATTGCCCCCGCAGTGTGGGCGGCGAGCGGGTGACCACAGCGCGCGCAGTGCGACGTCGCTGTCATCGCTGGTAGACCTCCCACGCCGCGAACAACCCGGCCGCGTCCACGGTGAACCACCAGCCGTAGGGGCCGCGCCACTCCGCGGTGCCGCGGACTGCACGCACGCCGAGATCGCTGTAACGCTCGCCGACAAGCCCCGCGATGAACGTGCGCACGCTGCTGCGCGTGTGCCCAGCCGCGCGCGGCACCCACCACGGGCCCCAACCCTCGCAGCCCTCGAACACCTCGTCGAACGGGCTGGGCAGCGCCGCATCGTACGCAAACGATGCAACCGTCCTGCGTCGCGGGTCGCTCGGCGCGCGCGTCTGTGCAGCCCGACTCGTCATGCGCAGGCCCAGCGTGGTGGCGGTGGCTGTGGCGGCGGCGGCAGCGGCCGCGGCGGGGGCTGCGGTGGCGGCGGCAGCGGCCGCGGCGGGGGCTGCGGTGGCGGTGGCGGGTAGCGCATTCAGGGCCTGCGCGCGCAGTAGATGAACTTCTGGGCGCTCCACCGTGGCGGTAACAGCGACCGGAGCCTCCAGGACACACCGGACACGCGGGACCACCCCTGCCGGTGGCGGTCCGGGTACATCAGCACCGACTCGACTTGCACCTCGCGCCACGACACCTCGAGCAAGCGCGCTGCGTACACGGCCAGCGGCCCCGGCACGGTGATCGCAGCCGACAAGTACACGCCGTCGCCGTCACGGTCCGTGAGGATCTCCGGCACGTCGCGACGATCAAGTAGTCGCGCCGACACGAACGACGGCCAGTGCCCGTACAGCCGCGCGTACCACCAGCTACCAGCAACCCACAACACAACACCCGCAAAGAGAAACAAGGCCAAATCGCCGAATCGGCCGAGCATCAAGGCGCTGAAGGTCAGGGCCAGGCAGATGAGCCCGATGATTCGCATCATGAACAGCACGGTGCGGAACACGAAGCTAGCCACGGAACTCGATCGTCGCGCTCTTCGCGCCGGCAGCTGCGACCTTCACCCAGATCTTCGATGCCTTCAGCTCAGCTGAGCTGAGCGTCAGATGAACCACTGCGCTGCCGTCGGCCGGCTGCTTCTTACGGGTTGTGAGCGCGAAGCGCTTGGAGCCGTGGTAGGCGCTCAGCGTGAACGTAACGTCGCCCGTGACCGCCTTCGGCACCGTGGCGGTCAGTGTCAGCTTGCGCCCTGACAGCTTGCGCGTCAGCTTCAACGACGGCTTGCTGGTCGGGCCGGTGTTCCCGGTCGTGCCGGCCGGCGGGACCGTGACGCTCGCGGTCGCGGCGTTGGACGCGCTACCACGCCCAGCGATATCGATCAGCCACAAGCGCACCCCGTAGGTGCCCGGACCCGACACCGGCAGCTCCCCCGACCCCGACGTGCTCAAGTCGACCGGCGCGCCGCAACTGTTGCCCTGGCACACCTGGGCCTGCGCGAACGACACGGGTGCGGGCGGATCGCTCGGGTTGCTCCACGTCAACTGCACCTCGCTCGTGCTGCCGCTGATCGCGCTCGCCGCGAAACTCGTCGGCGCCGGCGGACCGTCGTTGTCGATCACCACCGTCGGGCTCACGACCGTCGTCGCGTTCCCCGCCGCATTCGTGACGAGAAGGCTCAACGTCTGCAGACCATCGTGCAAGAACAGCGTGTTCACGCTCAAGCTCCCCCCCGGCAAATCCGGGCACGGCGATGTCGACGCGAAGTTACAGCCCTCCTGCTGAAACGCAACCTGGCCCGACGACCCAGCCAGCGCCACCTGGTCGATCCCGCTCACATCGCTCGCATCAAAGTTCACGGTGCCCGTACCCCACAACGGGCCCCCCTCCCACAACGACCCGCCCAGACCCGACACCGACGGCGAGCTGCTCTCCGAAAGCGTGACAGAGACCGAGTACAGCTCCGCGAGCGCAAGATGGATCCCGTCGCCACCCTGGCACGTAAACGGGCTGGTCGAGTTGCAGTACACGCCGAAGAACAAGCCTGTCGTGTCCAGGCCAGTCAAGACCGTTGCCAGGTCGTTCGCGTCCTCTGAGCACGTGTCGGGATCGGACTCACAGATGTCGATCGGCGCGCCGTTGGCGGCGAACAGGCCGGCCTCCCAGTCGCTCGGTTCGGTGGCCAGATTGCGGTAGTACGTGACGCCCGTAACGACAGTGCCGGCTGGGGCTGTGAAGTCCCAACCAGCCTTTGAACCGGAGGTCACAAAGGTGCCGCCCTCGGTGTCTTCGCCGTAGAGCGTGCCGCTCGTGCCGGTCTGGTTGTTGCCGTCCGCCGGCCCCCCACACTGGTTGCCGGCGGTCATGCCAGCCGTGTTGGTGTTGACCTGCGTCCACGCCCCGGAGGAGCTCGTCGGGCTGCAGGCGGTTACCTGGTAGGTGCCGGAGGCCTCCGCGGCCGCGGGAACGGCGGCGGTCAGCGCGGCGCCAGCCACAACAGCGGCCAGCGCCGCGCGCCACCTCACGACACGTGCGCGTTGATCGGGCCCTGGATGTCTTTCGTTCCGTCCCATACCGTTAGCAACACTTCCGACGGTTTGGCGGTTCGGAAGACGGTCGAGGCCTTCAGGGTGGACAGATTGCGGGTCTTCGCATGCTTGTAGCGGAGCTGCACCGCTAGGCGGTCGCCGCTCGGTAGGCCCGCCACGACGAGCGTCAGCTTGTGGGCCTTCCACCTGGCCGACGTGACCGTGACGCCAGACGCCGCTCCCGTCGAGGCCGTCGAGGTCGACGTGCTCGTCGACGTTGTCGTTGTCGTGGTTGTCTTGGGGATGTTCGCGTTGCCCGCAGCAACGATCGACTGCAACCCCGCGGCGTCAAACGCCGCGGTCGCATTCAGCTCGCCACCAGACGCCGTTGAGATCAGCAGATTCTCCGCCTGCGTGTAGGTCAGGCTCGGGTCGTAGCTCATCAAAGCCACGAGCACCGCCGCGGCGAACGCCGACGCCTGCGACGTTCCCCGGCCCGCGAGCGGATCCGGAGCGTCGGTTGACGGGTCCGCGAAGTTCAGGTCGCAACCCGGCGCGTAGAACGTCAGGTTGGTCGTCGCACTGAACGAGCAGACACCGCTGCCCAGCGTGTCATACGCCCCGACAGCCAACACGCCCGGCTCCGCGCCAGGCTCCTGAATCGCACCCGGCGAATTACCCGCCGCCGCGACCAGCGCGATGTTGTCGCTGTGTGCCTGGCCGACGGCCGTCGCGAAGTTCGCCGCCTGGTCCGGGCTCGGCGGGATCGGCGACGCCAACGCAAGGTTGATGACCTTGACGTGGTACTCGGCAGCACCGTTCAGACACTGTTGGATGGCTTTCCAGTAGTCGTCGAACTCGTAGGTCGGTTCCTGCCCGGCCTGCGGGACAGTTGTTGAGCGGACCGACACGATCTTGATCTGAGGCCACGCGCCCCACATGCCGTGACCGTCAGCGCCGGCGACCATCGCCATCATCGTGCCGTGCTCGAGCGGATCAACATCGGCTCCTGTGCCGCCGTCGATCGCGGTCGCTGACACGAGCGCGTTCTGCGTGTCCGGGTTCGAGTTGACCCCCGTGTCCACAAGACACAGCGCGCCCGCGCCACCCGCCGGCGCCGGCGCGTACGCCAGGAACGCGGCGTTCGCCTCCTGCGCCTGCAACGTGACCGGGATAACCCCCGGTGGCGGCGAATACGCCCACGCCGGCACCAACGCCACCGCGAGCAGCCCCGCCACGCCCATCGCGACTCCTAGTGACACTGCGATAAGACGCCGCATCACTGCACCACCGCACTGTGCGCCGGCGAGCTGCCGGCCAGCCACAGGCTTGTCGCTGCGGTCGTCGCGCGGAACGCGAACGAGCGGCCCGCGAGCATCGGTGACGCCGCCCACACCAAGTGGTAGGCGCCAGTTGCGCTGACGCGCAGCGACGAACCGAAGTTCTGCCAGTGGCCGTCAACACGCGACTGCATGACTACGATCGGTCGTGGGGATCCCAACGGTGAGATCCCGAGCTTCCCGCTGAACGACAACCTGGCGTTCGGCAGTGACGCGACCTTCAACGACAACGTCGGCGAGACCGTCTCATTGAGACTCACGACGCTCGCCGAGCTCGTCGGTGACGCGCCGCTGCCGGCAACCACGCTCAACGTCCGCGAGCTGCCCTTCGGCGCGGTCAAAGACCAGCGGCCGGCACCATCGGTCGTCGTCGACGCGACCTGCGCGTAGGCGCCGCCATTCGCCGGGCTCGCCCACAGCGACACCGCAACACCAGGCGCCAACACACCGGCCTGCGTGTCCAACACCCCGGACAGCGCCACAGCCGACTTCTTGTAGGCCCGGCTCACGCTCTTGCCAAGAGCACTCGTCGCGCTATCCAACCCAAACGTGTACACGGGAGCCGAGCCGCCCGGCGGAGTGCCCGGGTTCGTGCCCGGCGACGCCGGCCACGAACCCGACAGCAATGCGCTTGGGCTTGTCGCGTTGGCGATCGTGACCTGCTGGTTGAGGACCGTCGCCTCGTTGCCAGCGGCGTCCTCGACGACAACCTTCAACTGGTGCGTCCCGTCCGTGAACGCTGTCGTATTGATCGGAACGTCAACTGACTCGGCCTGCAAGCAGGGCTGGGCGTAGTCGAACATCAACGCGCCAGAGCCTGGATCCGTACCAACCGCGTGGCAGTCCCCGCCGTTCGTGTTCGGCGTAGCGTCATACACCGCCGTCCCGTCAATCGCGACGATGACCTTGTAGACGCCAGGGCCGCCGGGGTCGGTCGCCGTGAACGACACATCTGCCGTGCCATGCGCCGGCGTCTGCAGCACCGAGCCACTGAACGGCGTCGATGCGGCGGGCACCGAGCTGTTGTCCAGCAGCAGGTCAGCCCAGTAGAGATCCACGGAAGCCCACCCGCCGGCGCCCCCGTTCTCATCGCAGGTGTAGCCCGTGGTCCCCGTGCAAGCGGCGATGAGGTAGAGGTTCCCCCCCTGGTTGCTGGGCAGTCCGATGACACCGCTGAACGAGTACGACGGCTCGCCGCACTCCGCCGTCCCTGAGGAGCATTCGGTCACCACCGACCCGCTCGTCGGGGTCGCGATCTGCGCCAGGCCGTTCGCGCCAGCATCCAGTGAGTCGGACGACCCGTCGAGGAAGGCGTCGACCGCCCCGCCGGCCAGTGATGAGCCCGCCGGCGGCGTGTACTGCAACCCCATCGTCGTGCCGGTGTAGACAGGCGACCCTGCGATCAGTGCCTGCATCGGGCAGGTGTCCGTTAGCTGCGAGTAGTTCGGGATGCTGGTGTCAAACGTCGACCAGCCCTGATTCGTCGAAGCGGACCCATCCGGGTTCTGGCACGACACCTGCATCCACTGCCCGGCATACGCGGACGGCGTGAACACCCCGGCACCAGCCAGCACGACGAGAACCCCCGCCGCCAGCACAGCGCGGCGAGCGACCGCTGACGGCAGCGCGCGGGCGCGCGGGAGGAGCGGCAACACGCAGGTCATTAAGGCGAGCTCACGGCGAGGCCTCGAGCCCTGAAGTCGCGCTCGCGCAGGCGCGAAGAATCGAAACATCGGTCATCAGTCCTCTCAAATTTGAAGTGGTCTGTGGGCTTGAGGTCGGGAGCACAACAACGACCCATTGGATCGCGCCACCGGGCCCGTACCATCGGTGGCGGGTTAAGACGGAGCTAGCACCCGAGCGAACCTGGGCCGGTGCACGCCGCGGCCGCGGTCGAGGGGCTCGGCGACACGGCCGGCACGACAGCCGGCGCCGACGTCGTCGACGACACAGTGCTCGTGGTGGCCCCCGTAGCCGGCGCAGCGTGGTGTGCTCGCGCGCGAGCTTTCGCGGCACGCAGCGCCGCCAGCTGCACCGCCCGGCCGCGCGCGGCGGCCGCCGCGGCGGCACGGTTCGCCACGCTGGACACCACAAGCGAGGAAGCGCTGTGACGCGCTGAGCTTACAGGGGGGCGGCCTTGATTCCCGCCTAGCAATACAGCGACAACAAGGACCAGCAGCACCATGGCGCCAAGCGCGCCGAGGCCTGGGCGCCAGCGGCGCGGCGATCGCCCAGACACCGGCCACGGCACCCCGGCCTGTACGGCGTTAGGCGCCGGCGTGTCCCCGCTGTCGGGGCGCGTGAACGCGGCAGTGCTCTCAGCGCCCAGCGTCATCAGATCGTGCTGCTGGCGAGACTCGCGCGCGCCAGCGTTACGCAACGGGACGACCGGCGAAACGAGATCAGAGTCGTCGTTCGAGCTGCCGGTCATGCTGGTAGCTTACACTCAATGGGGCGACCAAACACAACGAAACTGGACCAAGCGCGTATGATGGACGAGATGGACGAAACAGACCCCGCCACAGCCGCGCCGCTCGCACTGACCGTCGCCCAGGTCGCGCAGCGCCTCGGCGTCAAGCACGACACCGTGCGCATTTGGATCACGCGCGGCACGCTGCGCGCGACACGACCCGGCGGGCGGGTGTACAGGATCCTCGCTAGCGACCTACAGGCGATGCTCGACGCCGGCGACCCCGGATTCTCCGGATACAGCCCGCGCAAACGAGACCTCTTTACGCAAACACCACGCGAGCTCGAAGCCAAACGCGACACCGCTGAGCCCGCACAGCTGTTTGACACGCCAACAGCGATCGCGCTCACACCGGAACCAGCCGAGTAGTAAGCGCTCACACCACGACCTATAGCAGACCGCGGGGTACACAGTGGACGAACGATCGACAAGCGACGACATCCAGGCTGAATTCGCCGCAACCCAGAAAGAGTGGAGCGAAGTGCTCACCGAGCACCGCATGGCACCACCCGACCACGGCTTCGCCGCGCGCCTGTCCACGCTCGCCCGAGTACTCCGCGCCGAAGCAGTCATCTGCCGCCGCGCTGCCGCCGCCGGCTTCGGCTGGCCACCAACCAAAGCCGACACGCCACCGCCCTACGAACTACAACGCAACACCGGCCGACGCGGACCACTCGAACTATGGCGCCGCTTCGACCAGGCACTCGACCAACTCACCCGCGCGGTCGGCGAACCAGACCTCGAGACCGTCGCCGCCGCATTCGGCAAACTCGGCGACATCACCGAAGAGCTCGCCGTCGCCGTCGCCAGAGAAGACGCCGCCCGCACCACTACCAGCAGCACACAACAACGCCGCAGCGCCTAAGCTGCGGCGCGCGCATCAAGCAGGCGCCGTGCATGCTCGTCGACAAGCTCGGCCGCACCGGCGGCATCCGCAGGTAAGCCGCGCTGGAAAGCAGCATTGATCAGGTCGGCGCGAGCGCCGCGCGACAAACGCTCACGCGCCGGCGTGCTCAGCTCGTCAATCCGCGCCCGCAAATCGTCCGGGAGACGCAACGTCATGCGGACCCGACGCTCTCGCGCGCCGACGCGCGCCCGCTGCTCAGCCACGATCGCTTCGCTCGCGCTGACGCTCGCGCGTGGGAGACCCGCGTGCAGTGCCGCAACAGCGATCGCGTTCAGCGAGCGCCCGGTCGCATGACTCAGCCCGGTGAGCACCTTCAGATGCTCGGGGTTAACACGAACACCAGTGTCCAACGGCACGCCTGCGCCGTAGAACGCCGCGTCCGCCACGGCGCCGACGTGAGGAAGCGAGCCCGAAGGCAAAGCGCTCGGACGCCTGCCGCTAGACCGCACGCGCTGCCCGGCTGCGCGTGCCGGTCGCGCCCGCGGCGCGCTGGGCGTCGCGATCACAGCGCGCTCGCCGACGGCCAGTGGGCTATCAATCCCGACGCGACTCAACTCCAGGCGCGGCATCACGCGGCCCTCGCAAGCACCGCAGCCGGCTTGCCCATGAGCTCGTGGGCGACCATTCGAATTGCGTGCGAACCGGGATGCGCCGGCGTGAAATGCACCAGCGGAACGCCGCGCGTTACGCCATTCTGAAACTCCGCGCGCATCGGCACCTCGTTCTCGAGGACCGGCAGCCCATCGCCCGCCAAGGCATCACGCAGAACCCTGTACGTCTGCCGGTGGCGGTCCACGATGTTGCACAGCACCGCGGTTGTCGTGACGTTGATCTTCTTGCTGCGCAGATCCGCGAGCGTGCGCTGAACCGCCATCGCACCCTTGTAGGCGTTGCGGTCAGTCATCGATACGACAATCAGGACCTCCGGTGCCGCGCAGAACGCGTTGACCGTGAGCACCCCGAGGTTCGGCGGGCAGTCAAGGAAGACAAAGTCGTAGTCGTCGATGCCGTCCTCAAGCAGCCCGGCCAGGTACTGCTCGCGCATCGTGGCGCCGACGAGCGTCATCTCGGCGTCTGCCATGCGCTTGTCACCGATCAGCAAATCGACGCCCGGAGTGACCTCGCGCGCGATCGCCGTGCTCAGCGCGCGGTCCTTGTCGAGCAAGACATCGTAGAGAGTCGCGTCACGCTCGGACGGGTCGACGCCGAACATCGACGTCGCGTCGGCCTGAGGGTCAACGTCGACGACGAGCACGTGCCTGCCCTCGGCGCCGAGCGCAGCGGCGAGGTTAACCGCGATTGTCGTCTTGCCCGTCCCCCCCTTCTGGTTGGCGATCGCGATGACCCGAGGTTTGCTCATGCTGTTCTCCTTCGCCGTAGACGGTCGTTGTCCTGCACCCACGCCGACACGCTTGCAGGTGGGTGAGCCTGCACGCATGCACGGTAGCACACACGGACCCAAGGATGTCAGTACGGCCGGAGGATCGCACGCACGGTCGCACGTACGGTTGCACTTAGGGTCGCAGCGACGGTCGCAATGCGCGCAGGAGAGACCGAACCAGCGAAAGCAAAGGATGATGTTCCGCGTCGTGGCAGTTGCGGCATAGCACTTCGATGTCGCGGTCACGCTCATGGCCGAGCCGCTTGTACGTCTTGTGGTGGGGGTCCAGGGGGATGCCGGGCAGCGCCGGGTTGCCGCAGCGCTGGCAGCGATAGCCTGCGAGTGCAAGGGATCGTTCGCGCCGTTCACGCCAGTGCGCCGAGTGCAAATAGTCCTCGCGGTACCAGCGTCGGCCCGAGCGGCGCGACCGCCGACAAAGGAGGAGCAGGACACGCCAGACGATCATGGCGGCCAGTGCCACGAGGATGTAGTGCTCGACTGCGCCGAGGTCGCTGACACGGACGGGCACAACACGGGCGGCGAGGCGGGTCATGTTTGTGGGTTCCATGCGCTCACCACCCAGCCGCCGTCCTCACGGGTGACGGTGGCGAGCGTCACGTGTGGGGCGGGGGGGAGGCCCGCGTAGACGCCGCTGCCGGTCGTCTGTTCCTCGGTGACGACAACCCACTGGCCAGTGTCGGCACCCTGCGCGGGTGCGATCGCGAGGATCCAGCCGGAGTTCGCGACCTGGTTGGCTGCGAGCGCCGCCGCGCCGCTCGCACTGGCAGCCGTCTGCTGGGCAACCAGGCGAGCCGGGCCGACTGACATTCGTGCGAGCAGAGTCTCGTGCTCGGGGAGCTGCGCGGCACGCCAGTTCACGTACGCGGTCGCGTAACGCTCGAGCGCGAGCTGCGGTGTCGCTGCGAGCAGTGAGCGGGATACGGATTGCTCGGCGGCAAGCCGGCTCGCGGGGATCGTGCCGCCTTGCTCACCGGCGGGATCCCCTGCCGGCGCCGGCGCCGGCGCGGGCAGGATGGGGGAGGGACGTGAGTTGGCGGCGATCGGCCGCCCCAACAGCGCTGGCGCGAGCGGTGTGCTAGCGCAGCCGCCTAGCGCAACCGTCGCGGCGAGGAGGGGGACGATTGGGTGGGCGCGGCGCATTAGAGGCCTGCCGGGTGGCGTACGACGTAGGCCTGGCCGTCCTGGAGGTTCGCGAGCGGCTGCGCGCGCCAGCGCGGCCCGCTGCCGGCGGGTACCGGCGGGCCACCGTAGCCGGCGGTGTCCAGCGCGATCCCCGCGACAACAATCCAGACGTGGCGGCCGTTGGCGTACAGCGTGATCCAACGGCCAGGGCCTGGCAGGCCGAAGCTCTCCAGCTGCGTCGAGGTCTCCGCGTTCGCGTCCAGCAGCCCTGCGGCGTAGAGCACGAACGATGTCGCTCCCGAGCAGTCATAGGCCGGCCACATGACCGCGAGCGATCCGTAGTGCACGTCGGGCACCGGGTAGGGGTAGGTGTGAATCAGGTTGCCCGCGGCGATCGCGGCCTGCACCGCAGTCGGTGCCGAGCTCGGCGCGAGCGCGCTGCCGTCGGGCTGGATCTGTGCGGTCTCACCGGCGGTCAGGCCGACGGACCCGCTCAGGCATGAGGACGCGAGTGCGCCCGGCGCCGGCGCGTCAGCCGGCCCTAGCGCCCCGAGCAGACTCCCAGCGCCAGGTGCCGGTGCTGGCGTGACCGTGACCTGGCGCTCACCCCACGCGTCCTGGTCGGCGCGGCCACGCCAGTCGTAGATGTCCACATGGTCGCCTTTGATCGCGCCGCCGGTGTCGCCGGCGTAGAACGCGCTCGCGGTGCCGAACGGGTTCGGCGTCACGTACACGTAGCTGCCGAGCGGGATCACGGTCGGGTCCACAGCCACCTCATACAGCTGGGGGTCTGAGCGCAAGTCCAGGCCGGTCGCGGTCACACCACCCCCCTGGATGCCTCCCCACGGCGGGCCGTAAGCGGTCGCGACCCAGCCGCCGCTCGCACCGGTCGCGCCCCACGACGGGCCGCCGGCGGCGCAAGCAGTTGGTGCGGCGCCCGCGACGGCCGCGACCAGGACCACGACCGTGGCGCCAGTGAGGGCCAGCAGACCGATCAGCCACAGCCACAGCCGCATACCATCATCCTAGTAGACCGCACGAGACTGTACTAAACACTACTAGACGCTAGCTAAGCGTGGTACGGTTTGGGCCCAGCAACCAGAGGGAGGACGCATGAAACGACTCGGCAGGAGCGCCAAGACCCGGATCACGCTCACCGCCGGCGCGCTGCTGTTGGCCTCACCGGTAGCGTCGGCGCGCGCTGCGACCGGCCCGACCGGCGCGAGCGGCCCGGCGCCGTTCACGTTCACGGTCACGCCGAACGCGGCCGGCGCACCAGGAGGCGCGGGGATCCAGAGCGCGATCAACGTGTTTGCCGCGTACAGCCTGTACGCCGCGGCCGGCGGGTTCCTGATCGGTGCCGCGCTGTGGGCGATGGGCGGCGTGATCGGCAACGACTACACCGCGACCGGCGGCAAGAAGAACATCTTCATCGCCGCCGGGTGCGCGTTCCTCGTCGGCTCGGCCGCCAAGATCCTGTCCTGGGCATACGGCCTGGCATGACCAGCCAGACGCGCAGGCTCGCGCTCACCGTCGCCACGGCGGCCGCCGTGGTGCTGTTCGCCGCCGGGATCCTCGTCGGCCGTACCACTGTCACACCACGCCCGGTCGCGGTGAACGCGGTCACGATCAGCGACGGCGTGCCGGTCGGTGTTCTGGACACGCCCGCCGGTGCGCTTGCCGCGAGCGACAACTACCTTGCCGTTGAAGCGCAGAGCGACGAGCAGCAGCCAGCACTGTTCGCTGCCCTGGCCGCGAACACGTTCACGCCAGCGTTCGCGCGGACCGCGCTGCGCCTCGCGAGCCAGGATCGCGCGAGTGACAGCGCTGTGATGGGCGCCTACGCGCATGGCGCGCACGCGCTCGCGATCATTGCCGCACGCCGCCTGGACAGCTACACGCCCAGCCGGGCGGTCATCACGACCTGGATCGGCGGCGTGCTGTGGGGGCCGACGATCACACCACGCCAGACGTGGAACCTGGCCAGCAGCACACTCGTGTGGCAGGACGGCCACTGGCTGCTGGCCAACAACCACATCGCGGGCATCGCACCGGTCCCGTCGATCGTCTACGTCGACGGGACTAACAACCAGGCAGCTGCGTTCAGTGTGCTGACTGGTATGAGCGCACCGTTCTACGGCGCCGGCTGATGCGCCGCCGCCTCTCCCTACTGCTCGCTGCGCTGCTGCTGCTGGCCACCGTCACGCCCGCGGCCGTGGCGGCGGGCGACGCGACCCTGCTGCGCGCCGGCGTGCAGCAGGGCACCGCGACACAGGCCGCGGCCACACAAAAACCCGGCAAGCAGGCGGCCACGAGCTCCGGCAGTGGCTGTGGCAGCACGATCGTGATCGTCATCACGGCCGGCACCTCGTGTGTCATAGGGCCGGCGATCGGCGCGGCGGGGCACGCGATCGGCGGGCTGCTGAGCAGTGCGGGCAACAGTGTGCTTGACGCGATCGCCAGCTGGGTGATCGGCGCGGCAACAACGATCACAGCGTTCATCGCACGAGAGATAACCGCGACCACCAGCCCGCAGCTGACGAGCAGCTGGTACGAGAGGCAGTTCGCCCCGATGGCGGCGGACGGCGGTGGTCTCGCGCTGCTGGTCACGATGGTCGCGCTGAGCAGTGCTGCTCTGCGACGCAACAGCCAGGAGCTCGCGCACATCTTGACCGCGATGCTGCGCGCCGGGTTCGGCACTGGTGTTGTGATCGCGCTCACGATGCTCGGCCTGGGCATCACCGACCAGATCAGCGCGGCTGTCGTTAACGGCTCGCACGTCCAGTTCTGGACGACGCTCAACGACGCCTGGGGCACCAGTAACTACGGTGGCTTCGGGTCCTCGATGCTCGCCGCGCTGATCGCGCTGATCGAGGTGATCGGCGCGTTGATGGTGTGGCTCGAGCTGATCGTTCGCAACGCCGTCATCTATATCGCGGTCCTGTTCCTTCCGCTCTCGCTCGCCGCCGGTATCTGGCAGCCCCTCGCGGCCTGGCCGGGACGGCTCGCCAGGCTGCTCGGCCTGTTCCTGATCCTCAAGCCGGTCGCGCTGATCACGCTGTCACTCGGCGCGAACGCCGCTGCCGCAGGCCTTTCCGGCAGCGCCGGGCTGTCACAGTCGATCGGTACGATCCTCGCCGGTATCGCGATCTTCATCCTCGCGGCCGCGATGCCGTGGGGGCTCATGTTCCTGCTCGCCGTCGACGCTGAGCACGCGCACGCCGGTAACAGCCTTTACGGCAACAGCGGCACCGGCGCCTTCGCCGGCGCACGGCGAGCACGCGGCTCGCAAAGCAACGGGCCGGCCAGTGATGGCGGTGGTGGTCTCGCACGGTTGCGCTCCCCCAATCGTGACGGTGGACTGGGCGGCCCAGGTGGTGGTGGACCCTCATCGCACGGCGGTCAGAGCAGCGGACGGCCGCAAGGCGCCGCTGGTGGCGGCCGCTCATCCCACGGCGGCGGCGGCTCAACCGCTGAGAACGCGTTCGGTGCCGGTGCGGGCGGCGCGGTAGGCGGCGGCGCGGTCGCGGCAGCCGCCGGCATGCAGGGCGCGGGCCACGCGTTTGGTGACGCGACAGCCCGCGGCACCAGCGCCGGCGCAGCCGTCAACACACCGCCCGCCGCGCGCAGCACCGGCGCGCCGGGAGTCCCCTCTGGCGGCGCCAGTGGTGGCGGGCGCGCGACTGCCGAGAACGCGTTCGGCGCCAACCCGACTGCGGCGCCACGCGGCGGCCGCCCGCCCGCCACGCTGCCGCGCCCACCGGCCCCCGCGCCACGGCGTCAGGGAACGCCGCCCGGCGGTGCTAGTGGCGGGCCCGCCGCGGCCGCCGGGGCTGCGTGATGGCCGAGACGACCTACCGCTTCGCGCCACGCCCCCACAACGCGGTGTTTCTCGGGCTGCGCGGCCCGCAGCTCGCGATCCTCGCGCTGTTCGCAGTGCTAGCGATCGCCGCGCTACACACGGGCGGCGCAGCCGGCCTCGCGCTCACCCTGGCCATCATCGGCGCCGGCGGGAGCGCCGCGTTCGTACCAGTACATGGCAGGACAGTTGACGAGTGGGCGCCGGTCATCACACGCTTCGCGATCGCGCGGCTGGACGGCACGTCACGGTTTCGCGCGCAGCGCAGCCAGGTAGGGCACCTGCTGACGATACCCACCGGTCGGCTGGACCCGCGCGCGCCACTGCCACCCGAGGCGCGGCCCGCAGAGCTCGCCGACATCGAACTGCTCGAAACACAACTAGCGCGCTACGACAGCGCGCCGCTAGGCGTCGTCACAGACCGCCGCGCCCGCAGCTACACGGCAACCGTCCGCGTCAGCGGCCGCGCGTTCGCGCTGCTGGCACCGGACGAGCGCGAACAGCGGCTGGAGGAATACGGCGCGGTGCTCGCCGCGCTCGCGCGCGACGACTCGCCCGTGCGGCGCCTCACGTGGATCGAACGCACACTGCCCGCCGACAGCGACGCGCTCGGCAGCTACCTACTGCAAGCCAAACGCGTCGACGCGACGCTCGAGAACCCGCCGGAGGACCTCGTGTCCTACCTCCAGCTGTGCGGTCGTGCCGGTCAGGTAGCCGAGGATCACGAGCTGCTGTTCACGATCCAGATCGACGCGACACGCCCCGTGGCGCGGCGCGCGATCGCGCGCTGCGGCGGGGGTGACAGTGGCGCGCTGACCGTGCTCGCCGGTGAAGCAGGGCAGCTGATCGAGCTACTGGATGAGGCAGGCATCACCGTCACCGGCCTACTCACACGCGCCGGGCTGGCCGCGGCGATCCGTGGCGCCTATGACCCGTGGGGCGCCAGGACCCGCCAACGCCAGCTCGACCAAACACCAAACACCACCACGGGGATCGCCGCGCACACCGCGACACCGGCGGCACGCGACGAGGCGTGGGGGTACCTGCGCGTCGACGGTGCGCTGCACTGCACGCTGTGGGCCGCCGAATGGCCACGCATCGACGTGCGCGCCCTGTTCCTTCAGCCCCTGTTGATGGACACCGGTTGCGTGCGGTCGATCGCGATGGTCATGGAGCTCGTCGGGCCCGGCCGCGCGACACGCCAAGCCGAGCGCGCCGCGACCGAGGTCGCGACCGAGCAAACGCTGCGCGCCCGCATCGGGCAGCGCACCAGCCAACGCCAAGCACAACGCGACAACGCCGCCGAACAACGCGAACGCGAGCTCGCGGAAGGGCACGCCGCAGTCCGCTACGCCGCCTACGTCACCGTCAGCGTCCGTGACAGCGGCCCAGATGCACTCGACAAACTCGAAGCCGCCGTCGCACGCGTCGAGCTCGAAGCCAAACGCGCGCCACTACGACTAGAACGCATGTGGGGGCAGCAAGCCGAAGCGTTCACGCACACCCTGCCCTTGGCGAGAGGGCTGCGATGACCGCCCCCGTCACGCCGCCAGATAACTTCGCCCAGGATTGGGCAGCCGCATCGAAGCCCGAGCGCATGGCGTTCATCGCCATGGTCCTCAACATGGCTACTGAGGACGGCTGTCTCGACGCGAACCAACGCGATGCGGTCATGGCGCGCGTCGGCGCGCACTTCCTCACACACTCGATGAACACGCACGAGTACGTGTTCAACGTCGTATTTCGTGAGCTTTGGCGCGAGGACCACGGCGACACGCTTGAATGGGACGCCGCTGCCCGCGCCGCCCGTCTGGTCGCAATTCCTGGGCGGTCGCGACCCGCCTTACGTGACCACCAGCTGAGCAACACGACCGCCCCCGGACGGCAGGTCTGCGCACACGAGTGGGAAGGACCGGACCTATGCGACATCTGACGCGGGGCGACGAAAGGGTCGTGCGTGCGGAGCGGCGCGCGCGACGGCGCGCAGCCCTCGCTGGCGAGCACTCGCAGGCAGCGCCACTACGCGTCGCGCGGATCCGCCGCCCGGCCGAGCGCCCGGCGCACCAAGTGTCGACCGCGCACGTCCAGGCCGCATACCCCGCCGTCGCCGAACCGGGGCTCGGCCCGCGCGGCGTGTACATCGGGCGTGACATCCACGGCGGGAACTTCGTCTACGACCCGTGGATCCTCTACCAGCAGGGGCTGCTGAACGACGCGAACATGCTGGTCATCGGCCGGCCCGGCTATGGCAAGAGCGCGCTGATCAAAACATGGATGTACCGCAGCCGCGTGTTCGGCCGCCAGGTTGAGGTGATCGATCCGAAAGGCGAGTACCGGCCGCTCGTCCAGGCGCTCGGCGGGCAGGTCCTCACATTCACCCCCGGCGGCCAAACACGCTTAAACCCGCTGACCAGGATTGGTAGCCGTGAGATGCGTGAAGGCCTGCTGGAGGCGATCGCGCGGGCGATGCTCGACCGGCCACTCACACAGTCAGAAGCCTTGGGCCTGTCCGGGGCGCTCGCCGCCGCCGATGAGCACGCCGACGACCGTGACGTGTGCATCCCCGACGTCACCGCGCAGCTACGCGACCCGCCCGCCCGGCTCGCCGAGCAGCTCGCGACGACACGCCGCGAAGCACAAGCCGACCTGCGCGAGTGCGCGCTCGCGCTACAGCGCCTCACGCACGGTCCGCTGCGCGGCATGTTCGACCAGCCCACCAGCACCAGTGAGGAGGTCTGGGACGCGCCAGCGGTATGCCTTGACCTCTCACAGATCGGTGTTGGTCAGGCACAGTCCAGCCTCGCCGTGGCGATCGTCATGGTCTGCGCGTCCGCGTTCCTGGACGCCAAGCGCCGCGAGCGCGCCCAGGTCGCGCGCGCCGCCGGCCAGGATCCCGACAAGACAATCCGCGGCAACGACGAATGCTGGCGCGGACTGCCGATCCCCGGCCTCGCCGAGTACTACCAGGCCGCGTTCAAACTGTCGCGTGACTCCGGCGTGCAGCACATCCTCGCGCTGCACCGCCTGTCAGACCTCAGGAGCGCCGGCGACGACGGATCGCGCCAGCAACGCCTCGCGCAAGGCCTCCTCGCCGAGGCCTCAACGACCGTCATCTACCGCCAACACGCGCAGGAGGTGCCCGACACCGCCGACGCGCTCGGCCTGTCCAGCACCGCCCGCGAACACATCGCACGCCTGCCACCAGGTGTCGCGCTGTGGACGGTCGCCGGCCGCTGCTTCGAAGTGCGTCACATCCTCTCCGACCGCGAATGGGAACTCATCGACACAGACCAAGCAATGGGACGCCGCTACCAGCCACCCCCACCAGAGGACGCGTCGTGACCACGCGCGAACGCCACGGCGCCAACCTGACCTTGGTGTTCACCCTGGGTGCGCTGCTGGTGCCGGTCGCGATCGCCTGGCTGACCGGGGTCGTCGCTGGCGTCCTCGCGACAGGCCGCCCGGTCACCGTCACCCTCGGTGCGGCGGCCGCGGTTGCCGTGCACATCCCCGGGCACCTCTCGAACGTCCGCGGCGCCTGGCCCACCCACGACCAGCCAGGACTCCCGGGCGAGCTGATCATGGTGCCGGTGCTAGCAGTCTGCGCCGCGGTCGTGCTCACCGTCGTGGCGCTGGCTGTCGCGCTGCTCGCCCGCCACCTGCACCGCGGGGACCGCGACCGGGCCGCGCGCTGGGCCGACACTGACGAGCTCGCGCCCCTGGCTGCAACCGGCCCGCAGTACGGTCGCGTCACGCTCGGGCATCACAACGGGCGGCTAGTGCTTGCCGAACGGCGAGCGTCAGTGCTGCTCGTCGGTCCGGCACAGTCCGGCAAGACGACCGGCCTGGTCGTGCCCGTCATCCTCGAATGGCAAGGGCCCGTCCTGTCAACGAGCGTCAAGGCCGATGTCGTGCACGACACGCGCCTGGCACGCAGCAGCGGCGGCCCAGTCCTGATCTTCGACCCGACGGGCTGCACCGGCCTGCAACACACCCCCTGGTCGCCGCTGGCCGCGGCCCACCGTTGGGAGGGCGCGCGGCGCACCGCCGCGAACCTGCTCAGCGTCGGCGAGCAGGCGGCGGGTCACAGCCCTGACGAGGCGTTCTGGCGGCCCGCCGGGTCCAGGCACCTCGCGCCGCTACTACTGGCCGCGGCTCACGGCAACAAGACGATGAACGACGTTCTGCGCTGGGTCAACGCGCAAGACGAACGCGAACCCACCGAGCTGCTCCGCGACTGCACCGACCCTGCCGCGATCGGGGGGCTCGAGGCGCTGCAGTCGGTGTGGGACGCCGACCCGCGGTTCCGCTCCAACCTCACGCAGACGATCGCTGTCGCACTCGACGCGTGGGATGAACCGCGCATCGCCCGCGCCACCGCCGGCGAGAACCAGATCGACGCCGCCCGGCTGCTGGACGAGCAGAGCACCCTGTACCTCGTCGCGCCCGCACACGAACAGCGGCGGCTACGCGGCCTGTTCACGGCGCTCGTCGCGGCCGTAACCGCCGCGGCGTTCGAACGCTCCGCACTCACCGGCATGCCACTCGACCCGCCGCTGCTCCTCGCCCTTGACGAGGTCGCGAACATCGCACCCCTGGGCAACCTTGACGAGATCGCATCAACCGGCCCCGGACAGGGCGTGCAGCTCGTCACGGTCATCCAGAACATCAGCCAGGCAATGGACCGCTGGGGCCACGACCGCGCCGAAACGATCATCGCAAACCATCGCGCACGACTGTTCGCCAGCGGCATCGGCGACCGCGCGACACTCGAATACCTCACGCACACACTCGGCGAGGAAGAAGTCAGCCGCGTCTCAACAACACGCCAGACCGCGCTCGCCGGCGGCTCCCACACCTACAGCAGCGACTTCCGGTCGCTCGCCGCGCCACACCGCGTCAGACAAGCCGCCAGTGACAGCGCCCTCTTGGTCTACGGCAACCTCGCGCCGGCGTGGCTCACGCTGCGCCCGTGGTACCGCGACGAACAGCTCACCGCACTCGTAACAACCGGCAGCCCCGCACACCCATCCACTACGCGTCACGCCAGCGGAATCTCCGCCGCACGCCACACCCTTAAGTGGCTTGCGGCAACCGGTGAAGCCGCCGTTCGAGGCGCCACCACCACACGCACCACAGCACCACCCGCCGGCCCTGTCGAGGCAGACGCACCCCAACCATGAGAGCGCCCGCCACCAACCGCGGCGCCCGTACCACTACGCAAAACAGCAAGTGAAAGGACAACCATGAACACCACCACTCTGACCGGCCGGCTCGTCACCGAGCCCGAGCTACGACCACTACCGAAAGGCGGCAGTGTCTGCAAGCTGCGGCTCGCAGTCGAGGGCATGGGCCGCGGCGGCCGGCGCGAGGTCGGCTACATCAACGTGAGCGCGTTCGGCGCCGGCGGACAGCAGGCCGCCAGGCGGCTACACAAAGGCTCGCTCGTCGGCGTCCAGGGGCGCCTGCAGTACGGCGAGTGGGAGGACGACGCCGGCGAGCGCCGCCACGACTACGAAGTGATCGGCGACGTCGAGTTCCTCGACCCGGCACCCCACAACCAACAGCACACCGACACTGACACTGACACGGGGCAGACCGACACCGACGACCAGGACCAGGAGACGTTCGCGTTCTAACGAGCGCAACGCGCCCTCCATGGCAGACGATCCGCCCCGCGGCCCAATACGCGTCGTGCACACCGACAGCGGCCCCGCTGGCCTCACCAGCTGCCCGCGCTGCGGCGCCGCGCTGCTGCTCGCCCCCGACCAACAAGACCCCGTCGACAAACACCAGCAGTGGCACGACCAGCTCGAACGGGCCCTGCGCGACTCATTCATCGGACTGTAAGGAGCCACCATGACACCCCCCGAGCCAAGCAGCGATCTGATGCGCTACATCGCGATGCTCGCGTCGCGCGAACCAGCCGGCGGGTTCCTCGAGCTGCGCTACCGCAACCCGCAGGGACCGGGCATGCAACAGCACTTCCACTACGCCACCAACACCACACGCATCGCCCGCCACATCCTCACACTGGCCGAGCACAGCGACGTCTACATCGGCGTCGCACCGCGCCGCAGCCGCAACGGTGGCCGTGCCGCCGTCAGCCGCAGCTGGGTCCTCTGGGCCGACATCGACACCCCCGGCGCCGAGCAGAACATCGCCGCGCTACCGATCGCGCCCGGCGTCATCATCCGCTCCGGCAGCGCCGGCCACCAACACCTCTACTGGCCGCTCACGGAACCGCTCACACCGGCCGACGTCGAACACGCGAACGGCACACTCGCACACGCCCTCGGCGCCGACACTGGCGCCGTCCTCGGCGCCGCCACGATCCTCCGCCCACCCGGCACCCTCAACCACAAACACACCCCGCCCAGCCCGGTCACCGCCGAGCGCGTAGACCTGCGCGGCCATCCCGCCGCGGACATCCTCCACGGCCTGCCCGCGCTCGAACGGCCCACACCACCACGCGAAACGCACACCCGAAACGGCAGCGATCCGCTACTCGCGATCGAGCCCGCCAGATACGTCGAGATCCTCACCGGCCAGACCGTCCCACGGCACCGCAAGATCCACTGCCCGCTGCACGAAGACAGCACCCCCTCACTACACGTCTACGAACAACCACAGAACGGCTGGCACTGCTACGGCTGCAACCAGGGGGGCACGATCTACGACCTCGCAGCACACGTCTGGGGACTGGGCACGCGCGGCAAGGACTTCATCCAGCTGCGCCAACGACTCACCGACCTGCTGCTACCCGGCCACACGGTTAACCATGACATTGACACCCGCAGGAACGGTCCCGCCCGCAACGGGCGCACCGCAACGCGCGTCCACGCGCACGAGATCATCGTCGACGACCCGGCCGGGCTGAACGAGCATCGTGAGTTCGATCCCGATCGCGAGCTCGACGTCGTCGCTGACGGGCACAACGGTACGCCAGCGGGAGCCACCAGTGGGGGGCCAGCGGTCACCTCGCCGGGCGACCCGCCGGGCTATTGAAGGACGACAGCCGTGCCCAGCACGCCAGACGACCGAGCGCTCGACGAGGAGCCATGGCCCTACGAGACGCAGGAGGATTACTTCCGCGCCAAGGAGGACTGGGGCGAGAATCTCACAGGCAACGAGATCGATCCTCGGTTCCCGAGCTGGCCCGTCGTTACACGAGACGACAGAACGCGAACCAGTGGGGGGGACGCTCGCGTCCCGGAGAGGACACCGGCCGCACGCGAGACCCTAGATACCCCACTGTTGGACGCGCTCGAAGCGCGCGCGGACGGCGGGGGGCGGCGCGTGCTAACGCTCGCCGACGCCGAGCTCGACGCGCTGCCCAGGCAAATACAGCGCGTACGCGACCAACTGGGCACGCTGCCACTTCACGAACTCGACAAGCTCGACGACCTCGACACACAACGCCACACACTCACAGCACAACGAGAGCAGCTGCGCGCCCAGCTCCATCGCACGCCGGCCGCCATCGAGGCGGCCGGCAGCACTGACGGCGCCGGTCAACACCCGCGACTGACCTCCGCACTGGACGGCATCGATCGGCAGCTCGAGCGGATCGCGAGCGAACAGACGGCGACGGCCGCCGGGCTGGGTGGCGCGCGCGCCAACTTGGCGCTATCGCGAGCCGAGCTCACCCAGGCACTGCACATCCTTACGCGCCGCCACGAGCAGCTCGCGCGAGAGCTCGCACAGCTCGAAGTCGCGGCACAGCCGCAGTGGCTGACCGACGCGCTCGGCCCGCGGCCCGACGATCGCGTCGGCACCGCACAGTGGGACAGGGCGGCACGCGAGATCACCAGCTACCGCCTACAGCAAGACATCGCCGATCGCGAACCAGGACTCCCCGCCACACCAGCCGCCGCGGCACAACAGGCCACTCCAGAACAAGCCAGGAGGGCGCGAGACCGCTACACCCACTCACTCAACTGCCCGGGCGCCGACATCGACCGCTGACCCGACCCATCGACAACCCCACCGGAGACACCATGCCACTCGAAGAGCTCGACCTCATCAACGAGACAGCGCAACTCCTAGCTCGCGAGCTGCCCGACACCAGCAGTGAGCTACTCGTACGCCAGCTCGCACAACTCGTCGCCGACCTCGCAGAAGAAGCCAGAACCTCTCTGGAGAGAACGCTCGAGCTGCACCAGCAACTCGACGCGCTCCAGTGCGAGCGCATCCCCCAACTGGCGTACGACATCACGCGGTCCGAGCAGCGCCACCACGAACTACAGGACCAAATCGACAACGTCGCCAACGAGGGGCGCAGGACCCACGACGCGATCTACGACCTCGAGAGCGCCCGAGATCGCGCGGACAGACGCCTGGCCGAACTCGACATCTGAAAGGACCAGTCACCATGGAACAGGAAACCCTGCAGTCCATCACGACGAACGCGGCAGACGCGCAAATCCTCGCGCGCTACTGCGACAACCCGGAACTACGTGAAGCGATCTGGCGCCTCTCGACGGCCGTCATCGGCCTCGCAAACAACGTCTACGCGACGCTCGGCGACCGCGAGCAAACAGTTGAGGAGATGCAGCGCGGCGAGCAAGCAGTGCACGACGCCGCCCGCGCCATGGAGGTAAGGCTCGCAACCCTTGGGCGTAGTCCGCGCCGCGTGCAGCAACAGGATCTCGACTGGGAGCTGTAGCCCCGTGACCGCAGCGGGACGCACAGTGCTAACCGAGCACGAGCGTGACGCGCGGCGTGCCGCGCAACGCGAACTCGCCGACCAGGCAGTCGAAGCGCTGCGCAGCAGCAGCGGCTGGCAGCAGTGGCTGTCAACACGCCGGCGCTTTCACCACTACAGCCTCGGCAACCAGCTACTGATCTCACTACAGGCGCCCGACGCGAAACGCGTCGCCGGATTCCACGCCTGGCTACAGCTCGGCTACTGCGTGCGCAAAGGCGAACACGCGATCAAGATCTGGATGCCGATCGCCCCCACCAGCAAGCAGCTGCGTGCGTGGCGTGACGCCGGCGCCGACCCGGCGGACAAGCCGCGCACGCTGTTCAAGCTCGGGTCGGTGTTCGACGTCGCACAAGTCGATCCGCTGCCGCCGCCGGCGACACCCCACCCATTAGAGCCACCCAGCGCACCCATCGAGGGCAGCGAGCTCGCGCACCTGCAGCAGCCGCTCGAGGACTTCGCACAGACGCTCGGCTACAGCGTGACGATCGAGCCGCTCAACGGGCCGGAAGGCGTCTGCTCGCACCGCGCACACACGATCAGCGTTGACGCGGCCCTCGAAGTGAACGGGCGCATCGCAGCGCTGATCCACGAGCTCGCACACGCCCTCGTGAAAGTCGATCGCGGCGACGGCGATCCGCAGCTCAGCTACGCCGCTGAGGAGCTCGTCGTCGAGTCAGTCGCCTACAGCGTCACCGCGGCCGCGGGCCTCGACACGAGCGCTAACACGATCCCCTACCTGACCAGCTGGTCGCAGACCACGCCGATCGCGACGATCCACGCGCACGCGCAGCTCATCGACCGGCTCGCACGACGCATCGAAGACACGATCGAGGCGTTGGCTGTGAACGTCCAACGAGACAACAGCGAACCGGAACGGGCGTGTGCAGAACGTCCGGACGCGCACGCCAGGAACCGCGACGCGCCCTACGAGCTCGACAGCCCGGGCGGCTGGGAGCGCTAGCACCCCATGAGTACAGCGGTGGAGGAACAGCTCGCGCGAGAGGCGCGACGCCGGCAGCGCGCGGTGCTCGCCGAGTACCGTGGCAGCGCGCCCTGGGAAGAGCTAGAAGACATCTACGCGCAAAGCGTTCTGGAGATCCTCCTCCGCGTCCGCCGCGACCCGACCATCACAACACCAACGCACCTCGGGGCAGCGCTCGAGCTGCGCGTCAAGTCACGCGTCGCGGACTACCACCGCGCGCTAGCCGGACGCAGCCCCCGCGCCGTCGCCCAGCACTATGCGCTACGTCTCGACGACCCCAACACTCACGTTGCCGACTCCACCGACATCGAACGAGAAGTCATTGAACGGCAGCGCCTACGCCAACTGCTTCACGCGATCACCAACCTCCCTGCCAGCAAACGCGACGCGCTACTCGGTCGCGGCGCCGCGACTGACACGCGCCGCAAACGGGCCCAGCGCGCGCGCGCCACACTCTGGGCCCTCGAGCACGACGAACCGCAGGTGGCAGAAACAGACACCAAGCCGCAGGTGCAACTACGCGGCGAGGGCACCTGCGGGGTACGATCGACGCCGCTCCTCAACGCGCTAGCCAGGAGAAACGGTGGTGGCGCGCAGCCGCTCGCCGTCGCTCGCTGCGAGCTCCAGCGCGTAGGGGCGCACATGCAGCGCGTGCGCGCCCAGCTCGACAAGCTGCCGCTCGCCGAACTGGCCAAGCTCGACGATGTAGCCGCGCGCAGCCAGAAGCTCACGACGCAACGCGACGAGCTGCGCGCCGAGGTGACGCGCTTCGCTACTAACGCATCAGAAGACCATCCGGCCCACGCGGACGCCCAGACCAGGCAGCAGCACCCCAGGCTCCTTTCGGTGCTCAACGCGACCGAGCAGCAGCTCCAACAGCTCACCGGCGAGCGCGACACGATCACCGGAAGCCTCGGCGACATTAACGTCTTGCAGCACCAACGCGTCACGCTCACCCGGACGTTCGAAACGCTAACACGCTACCGGGCGAGCCTCGCGGCGGAGGTCGCAGACGTCGACCTCATCCATCCCCCGCACTGGCTGCAATCCATGCTTGGCGAGCGTCCCGCTGGGGAGAGTGACGCACGACGCTGGGACCGCGCCGCACACGCGATCGCCAGCTACCGCGAGCAATACGCCATCACTCGCCCGCGAGGGGACCTCGGCGGCAAGCCCGTCGAAGCACACCAGCAGCTCGCATACCGCCAAGCCCGCCGCGCCCACCAGGAATACACGCGCACGCTACACCGCGACCTCGAACACGACCGCTGAAACAGGCGCTCGGTACAGGCCCAACGCGATCGCAGTCCTACAGCATCCCTAGCTGCCACACTCACCCCATGGACGACGACTGGCTCGACGAGCTACTCGCCGAAAGACCACTCGAGGTGACACTCCCCGCGACGCTAGAGCGGCGCATCCGCCTGTACATCGACCGGCTCAACCGACGCGAACTAGCCGAAGGCGCCGACAACGCCTACGACGTCGACAGCGACAGCGACCTGGCGCTGATCGTGCTCCTGCTGACTGAGATCGCGCTTGAACGCGACGAACGGCACCACGCACTAGTCGCGGACCGACTCACCGGGATCCTCACGTCCCGCGAAGTAGCAGAAGAAGCCTCCCGCCGACAGCGCCCCGGCGTACACCACACGGGCGACCCGGCTGACGGTTGACGTCGGCGAGCGAGTCGCAGCCACCCCTGCCGCGCCCGCCCCGGCAACCACCCTCGCAACCGCCACTGGGGCATAGCCCAGCACAACACGCAAACGCATACCCTCCGTCTACAGGCGGGCCACTGGGATTGCGCCGGCCTGCGGCCGAAGGCACAGCAACACAGCTGCGCCGGTGCGAGCCAGACACCACCACGCAGGATGCTCGCGGTAGACGGCCTCGCTGCGGCCAGAAGGCGACGCCGAGAAAGGCGGCGACCTACTACCCTCGGCCATGAGCCAGCCTTCACCCAGGCAAGTGGTCGCGCCGACCAGCGGCACCCCAGTCATGGGCCGAGGCCTCGCCGGCGCCGACGTGTCGGCCATCGGTACTACCACCGCGTCCACCGACTTGCTACCGGCGGCCGTCGCGCCTGCGCTGACTGCTGCGGCCGCCGACTCGCCGGCGCCGGCGAGTCGGCCATCGGTACTACCACCGCGTCCACCGACTTGTTGACGTCGTATCGGCCATCGGTTGTCCTTTCCGCCCGGCGGACACGTCCACACGACCGCTGACTTGCACACCACGCCACCTCCCCGCACTTCCACCCGACCTCAACCGCACCACGACCTACACGCCACAAGCCCTCTCTACCCCAAACGCCAAAAGCGCCACACAGTATCACCCAAGGGTGAGGGTGGTACTCTCTGCGGCGATGTTGTCGATCGGAAAGCTTGCGCTTGGCCAGCAGGACTATTACGAGCAACAAATCGCACAAGGTCGGGATGACTACTACACCGGGCGCGGCGAAGCGCCCGGGGAGTGGGCGGGCGCCGGCGCGAAGGAGCTCGGCCTGAGCGGGAGGGTGAGTGCCGCGCAGTTTGACGCGCTGCTCGAGGGGCGCGATCCGCGTGCGATGGACCGTCGGTTGCGCGCCGGTAACAGCGAACCTTCGATTGCGGCGCTCGATCTGACGTTCAGCGCGCCGAAGTCGATCAGTGTGCTGTTCATGGTTGCGCCGGGTGAGGTGTCGGCGGCGCTCGTGGCCTGCCATGAGGAGGCGGTCCGGGCCGCACTCGGGTGGCTTGAGGACGAAGCGGTGTTCGTGCGTCGCGGCAAAGGCGGGCTGCGGTTCGAGCGGACCGGCGGGCTGATCGCCGCGGCCTACCGCCACCGCATGAGCCGCGCGCTCGATCCGCAGCTGCACACGCACGTCGTCTGCGCGAACCTCGCCAGAGGGAAGGACGGGCGCTACACAGCACTGCACCACCCGTCGATCTACCGTGCCGCAAAGACCGCCGGGTATCTCTACCAAGGGCATCTGCGGTGGTTGGTGCATGAACGCCTCGGGTTGGAGTGGGGGCCGGTGCACAAGGGTGCCGGCGAGCTGCGTGAGGTGCCCGCGAACGTTCTGGTGCTGTTCTCGCGCCGGCGCGCAGAGATCGAGGCGGTCATCGCCGATCGTGAAACGGAGCTTGGCCGGCCACTGACACGCAGTGAGCGTGAACACTGGGCGGCGCTCGCGACACGCGAGCGCAAGCAGTACTCGATCGACACGCACACCTGGCGTGAGGACGGCACGGCTCTCGCCAGCGAGCACGGCCTGGACCGTGCACTCACCGACACGATCATCCGGCGCGGCAGCATGCGCGTCGACCAGCACGAGCTGGCCGTGGAGGGGCAGCTGCAGCTGGACGGCGAAACGGTCGGGGAGAGCGAGCTCGGCGAGCAGCTCACCGGGCCCGCCGGTCTAACCGAGCGCTCGAACACCTTCGACCAGGGGGACGTGCTACGCGAGTTCGTCGCAGCTGCGCCGCAAGGCACGCTCGTGGCCACTGTGCGCGAACAGCTCGCCCGCTTCACCGCACGCGACGACGTCCTGCCCACGCGCGCGTCAACGCTCACCTGCATGAGCCTCGTGGAATGCGAGGCCAGTCTGATCGACGCCGCCGCGAGCCGCGCCGGCGCCGGCGTCGCCGCACTGCCCGCGCGACTAATCGACCGGGCGATCGCGCGCAGCGGCCGCACACTCAACGACGACCAAGTCGCCGCGGTCCACGCCGTCGCAACATCGGGCAACGGCGTCGACGTGATCGAAGCGCTCGCCGGAACCGGCAAGACCTACACCGCCGGCGTGCTGCGCCACGTCTACGAGACCGCCGGATACACCGTGCTCGGCGTCGCGCCAACCAACCACTCCGCGCGCGAGCTGACAGAGGCAGGCGTCACAGCACGCACCCTCGACAGCCGCGTGCTAGCGATCAACACCGGGCACGACCTGCCGCGGCGCAGCGTCGTGATCCTCGACGAGGCCGGCATGGCGGGCACGCGGCTCACCGAGCGGCTGCTCACGAACGCCGCGCACGTCGACGCGAAAGTCATCGCGATCGGCGACCCCGGCCAGCTCGCATCCGTCCAAGCAGGCGGCTGGCTCGCAGCGATCAGCAAACGCTCCGGCGGCGTGCGGCTCACCGAGGTCGAGCGCCAACGCGACCGTGACGAACGTCTCGCGCTCGCCGGCCTACACGACGGCGACCCGGCACGCTGGCTTCAGTGGGCCGAACCCGCCGGCCGCGTCGAGGTACTCCACGACGGGCTTGAGGCGCTGCAACAAACCGTCAGCGAGTGGGCCGCCGGCGCCGCCGCGCACGGCGTCGAGCAGAGCATCATGATCTGCCGCGACAACGCGACACGCGAAGCACTCAACCAGCTCGCGCGCGACCACCGCCACGGCGCCGGCGAGCTCGGCGAACAGCAGGCCTACGGGCCGATCACAGTCGCTGTCGGTGACCGCGTGATCTGCCGCGACAACAGCCGTGACCTTGACGTCGACAACGGCACGCGCGGCACCGTCCGGCACATCGACCACCACCGCGTCGTGATCGAAACCGACGCGCACCTCACCCGGGAGCTGCCCGCCGGGTATGTCGCCGAGCACGTCGAGCACGCCTACGCACTCACCGGACACGGCATGCAAGGCGGCACCGTCGAGCAAGCACGCGTCCTCGCCAGCCCGCACGAGCTCACGCGCGGCTGGGCCTACACCGCGCTATCGCGAGCACGCGGCCAGACCAGGCTGCTGGTCCGTGAGGGCCACCTCAACGCGGCGGACCGCGCCGACTACGCGCCCGGCCGCAAGCCCCGCAGACGCACCGAACGAGAGGTGCTCGCCGACGTCGCACACCACATGCGCGAACGCGACGACCAAGACCTCGCCATCGACCAGCTCACGCCCGGCCGTGCCCGGGATCCGCAGCTGCGCCGCCCCGCGGTCGAGCCGCTCGAGCAAGACCTCGCCGGCGCCGGCGGCGGCGCCGGGCACGCGCAGCCAGCTCGCGGCGAACTAGCACGGCTGCGAGATCACCTCGAGCGGCTAACCGCACAACTCGCCGCGCTACCGACCCGCGAACTCGCAGACATCGAGGACCTCGACTCGCGGGCCCGCGACCTCACCGAGCGCCGTGACGCGCACCGCCAACAACTCGCCGGTCTGCCCGCACCCAAGGAAACGTGGGGCGGCCGCGTCCAGGACCCGCACCTCGTGGAACGCTCACGCCTCAGCTCCGCGCTCGCCGGCGTCGAGGAACAGCTCGAACGGATCCTCAGCGCGCGAGCAACACTAGCCCGCCAGCTCGGCGACCCCGCCGCGATCCGCCAGGAACACCACGACCTGACCGACGCAATCCAAGACCTCAGGCGCGAGCACGACACACTCCGCGACCAGCTGGTGGGCGACACCGTCGAGCGACAACCACGGTGGCTAACCGAAACGCTCGGCCCGCGGCCGGACAGCGGGGGCGAACGCGAACGCTGGCAGCACGCCGCAGAACAGCTCGCGCGCTACCGCATCGAACACGACATCCCCGACAGCACCAGCGAACCACCACTACACCCGCCGACCGGCCGCGACCGCGACCAGTACGACCGCGCGAGCGTCGACACCCAACACGACCTCGACCGCGGCTAACCCCACAATCGGCACCGGCAGGTGACGTTCCGGCGACTTCGGCGGCGGCGCGCGCGTTGTAAGGCGTTCTAACGCCTTCGGGCTCTCGCGCTCGACCGTTCCCTCGGGCAAAAACGCGCTCAAGGGCCCGCGCCCGCGGCGTACGATGCACGCAATGGCACGCGTAACCAAAGCCGCCGACCCGGCGCCAGCCGCCAGGCTGGCGGCGATCGACCATGCACGGGGCATCATTAGTGACCTCGCGCCTGGGCGTAGCCTCGCCGACGAGCTCGTCGCCGAACGCCGTGCCGCGGCCGCGCGCGAGCAGCAGGATGCGCGTTCTCGGCGCCGTCCTAGTCGGCGCTGAGCGCATCCCGTTTGGGGATCGGCTACCGGGCGCTTGAGTCGCGGCGACTCAAGCCCTGATCTCTAGCGCTAAGTGGCGTCCCGTATAGCCCGCCCGGTGCTCTGCCCGGTCACCATCCGCTACACGGGACATACTTTGTACCGTGACCGCGGACGCGACGACCGACAACCACCATACCGATCGTGGCGCCCGCCGAATCCGCGGCGGGGCAAGCCAAGGAGGACGCGATGTCCACGGACTCGCTCTCTCTTGCACTTGCGCTCCTCATCGTCCTGGTCCTCGTGATCAGGACGAAGTAGAAGCAGCGAGGGTGAGCCCCCGGGGCGGTCGGCTTACGCCGGCCGTCCCGGGTGGGCTTCCCCCTAATGGTGGCACGCCGCCCGGCCGGGGTCAACAACACCGGAGGCACCAGTGCCGCAGCTGATCGGCTACGCCCGCGTCTCCACCCGCGAGCAGGACCTCACCGCGCAGCGCGCCGCGCTCGAGCAGCTCGGCGTCAAGCCCAAAGACATCTACGTCGACCATGGCCTGACCGGCACCAACCGGGAGCGGCCAGGGCTGCACACAGCGCTCGCCGCCGTGCGTCGCGGTGAAACGCTCGTCGTCACCAAACTCGATCGGCTCGCCCGCTCACTGCCCGACGCGCGCGACCTGATCGGAGAGCTCACCGAAGAGGGTGTGCGCCTGCAGATCGGCAACACAGTCCACGACCCGACCGATCCAGTCGGGCGGCTGCTGTTCAACGTCCTTGCGATGGTCGCCGAGTTCGAGGCAGACCTAATCAGCGCTCGCACGCGCGAGGGCATGCTCGTCGCCAAAGCCAAAGGCCACCTCAAAGGTAAGCCACCGAAGCTCAACAAGGCCCAGGAAGCACATCTTGTTGCGTTGCACGAGACGGGCGAACACACCAGCACCGAGCTCGCCGAACTGTTCGGCGTCGCCCGCAGCACCGTCTACCGCGCCCGGCAGCGCGCACGTCGTGCCAGCACGGCCAGATGATGAAACGTTAGGTCGCCGCGGCTATCACTGTCGCCAACGGGATCCCGTTGCCGCGAATCACCAGCCGCCTCCCCAGCCGCGCGTGGTGGGAGTCATGACGATGCAGTAGACGCATCGTCGTGCACACGATGCAAAAAGCGCATCGGTTGATGCGCGGCGCATCACATGTGCCGATCAGCACAACATGTGCGCGCGCACACCGTGAGCAGCTGCGACTAGGCTGTGGCCCCGGTGCCGTTAATGCGAGTAGGAGGACCATATGGCTGACACTCTGAGCGCGCTGCGTAGCGATCTGGAGAAACGGCTGCGCGAGCTCGAGCCGCTGATCGAGGAGCACGCGCAAGTCCGTAAGGCCCTTGAGGCGCTCAAGGGCGTCGGCCCACGGCTACACCAAGCGTCGCCGGCGACACCGAGAACCTCTGCGTCCAGCGGGGGCGGCCGCGTAACGAGGCGTCGCGGACGGCCGCGAGGCTCTGGCGGCCGCGCAAACCAGGTGCTCAGGTTGGTGCGCGAGCAACCCGGCATCACGATCAGTGAGCTCGCGCAGCGAATGAAGATCAAGCCCAACTACCTTTACCGCATCGTCCCCGGCATGGCGAAGGACGGCAAGCTCGACAAGCGAGGTAGCGGCTACCACCCGCCAGGCAGCTGAAGCACTGCCGCCAGTCAGCTGCGTCTATTACGGACGCGCCGGCAGCAGCAAGATGTCGGCGCCGACGGGGCGCTCGGCGCGCAGCACGTGCCGGCCCGATGTGTACTCCACCGACAGCCGCGTGTAGCGGCGCTCAACGCTCGCGATGCGCGCGGCTGCCCGGGCGATCGAGGCGCGGCGGTCTCGCTCGCGCGCCGCGGTGATGCCGAATTCCTCGTAGAGCTGTTCGGTGAGCTCAACGACGAAGCGCTCGGTCTGGGCGGTGATCGGCTTGAAGTCAGAGGCGTGCGCGGCCAGGTAGATCGCGAGGCGCTTCGCGATTCCACTCAGCCCGCGCAAGACCTGCCAGGCAATCGCGGCGACCGTGTGCGCGTCGAGCTGGTCGACGAGCCACGAGCCGAGCCGGATCTCAAGCGTGCTCGACGCCTTGCGCTCACCGCCCGTCACGAGCTCGTGGATCGACAGCTCTTGGATGATCCGCCGGCGCCGGCTGACCATCCACTGCTCGCTGCCGTCGGCGATCGTCAACACCGACAGGTCGAGACTCACGTTGTATAGCCGATCGAGGGCCTCACGGATCAGCGCGTACTGCATCCCGCCCCCGCGCTTGCCGTACAGGCCGTAGGCGAGCTCGCCGATCGTGGCGACCAGGCGGCCGTCGGCCGGCCGGCCCGCTTGATACCAGCGGGTGATCGTCCAGGTGAGCACGTCGAACTCGAGCTCACCCAACGGCGCGTTCTTCGCGTTCGCGAGGAAGTCCAGCAGCCGCGGGTCCCGGCGCACGACCTGCTGCTCGAGGCTGCTGCTACCCATCTGCCAGACGGGGCGAGGTTGTCCCGGTCGTCGTGGAACTTTGGTGACGGCGGGCCCGGTGTGATGGTTACAGAGTGATTGCGATCGCGGCCTCCTGGGTTGGGGCGGTGTGGGGCTGTTGGAGGTGGAGGCCGTGTTCGATTGCGACGGCGAGGCGGGGTAGGTCGGTGTAGCCGATGACTTTGCGGAATTGCTTCTCGGCTTCGAGCATGCCGGCGGCGGTCCAGCGTAGGCCCATCTCACCGGAGGACCACCTCTTCACGTTGCGTTGCGTGCGCCGGACGGTGTCGATCATCGACTCGGCAGCGTTCGTGGACTCCAGCGTGCGCCGGAGTTTGCCTTTGATGCCGAACCGGATCACGGTCAACGTCTCTTCCATGCCTTCGCGCAGCGAGCCGGCGGCGCCGGGGTGGGTGTGGTCGAGCTCGCCTGCGAGCCGGGTGAGTTGCTCGAGCGCGCGCGGGTAGTCGGTCTCCCGCCACGCCCGTCGCATCCGTGCTTTGACCTGGGGGCGGTCACGCTCGGGCAAGTGCCCCATGACGTTGCGTTCTTTGTGCCACAGGCAGCGCTGGACCGGGACCTCACCGAACACCGAGCGCACCGCTTTCCTGAGTGCTTTTGAGCCGTCGAGGACGAACAGCATTCCCTGCTCGGGATCGAGGCCGCGCTCGACGAGATCGGAGAGCAGCGCGGTCGCGACGGTCGCGTTCTCCGTCGAGCCTTCCCACAGCCCGAGCGGGACCTTCACGCCCTGCGTGGTGATCCCGAGCGCGACGATCATCATCCGGCCTTCAGCTCCAGGCCGTCGAGCATCATCACCGCCAACCGCAGATCAGCGAGCTGACGCGACATGAGCTCGCCGAGCCCGTCACGCGTGCGCTCCACGAACGTCCGTGACACCGCGCTCTTGGACGTTGACCGAGCCCGAGTCTCGACCTGCTCGCCGACCGGTTCCTGCGTCCGCTGATACCGCCTGGTCGACACGCCGGCGAGCATCCGCTCCAACACGACCCGGGCGAGCGGATCACGATCAGCAAAGTGCTGATAGGTCGCGAGCTCGACCTCGGACTCACCGTCAGCGGTCCTGACCCGCGGGCGCTCGACCTCGACACGACGACCGCCGAGCGTGACCTCGCCATCCTCGTGGCCGTGCCTGACCGCGGTCCGCTCCCGGTCCCACTTTCCCTTCGGACCGACGACATCGTTGACCTCTTCCTCCATCAGCTCGCTCAGCACGCCGAGCCCCACAGCGACGCTGAGCGACAGCAGTCCTTCCTTTGCTGCCCCAACCAACTGACCGAGCGCCTCCTGCACACGCTCCGGCAGGACGGCTTCACTTGTGGTCGCCTCGGCGACCGGTACGTTGCCCTTCACGGCGGTTCCTCCTTCGATCTTTGGTGGATCACCGCGCACGCTCCCAACCGGAACGGACGCGGCGGAGGGACCGCCGTCACATCAAAGTTCTACGAGCTACGGGACAACCTCGACGGGGCTTGTCGCGAGCGAACGCTCAAGGTAGCCGACGGCGGTCGCATCATCCGGGTGCAGATCGAGGGGCACGACCGACTGCTGCTGATCGTGCTCGCCTTCCATTACGACGTCATGCTAGGCCGGGGCGCGGACGTAC
>Ga0181536_10000871_pt1 | contig 36130 bp, 20 predicted proteins | sample PEATcosm2014_Bin_41_FD_121105 | JGI IMG/M metagenome (GOLD analysis project Ga0181536, IMG submission 121105) | Peatland microbial communities from MTU Mesocosm Facility, Houghton, MI, USA - PEATcosm2014_Bin17_60_metaG | ecosystem: Environmental > Terrestrial > Soil > Wetlands > Peat | place...
GCGTCGGAAACACATCGCCGGACACGACTCTTGCGCTCTCGAGTGATCTCAGCGCTCCCAGTTCTTGGACTCGCTGCACCTCCACGTGCAGGTGGGTCTAACCGATGAGAAATCCGGGTTAGACCACACCTTAATCTCTTTCTGGTGGTACAGCAGCTTAGACTCCGCAGGATGAATCCGTGGATCATAACCCGACACGGCAATTCGCAGTTGCTCGTCTCGGCAAAACCTAAGAACTCGTGACAGGTGACCCGGATGGACATTCACTTGTGGTTGCCGGTCTGTTTCCTTCGCCAGGTCCAAGACCAGACGCTCAACGGCTATCGATTCTGCTTTATGAACATCGCGCGTGCTTCCCGTAATAATTCTACATAACCGTTCCACGGTTGCGCGAAGCGGCGGCCATCCCGCCTGACGTGATCGGTGAAGCGCTTGAGTATATTGCTCTCACCGATGTACGTGGGGCGCGCCTTTGCCCGAGCATCCCAAATCACGTACACTCCCATGGCTCCGATCAAGTCAATCGAGTTTACATCGCGAAATCTTTGAAATTCCGCGCGGATTGTGTACATTTATTCTCCTCGTGAACCCGAGACGGGGTCTTCACCGAAAAATCACGATCTGTTTGCACGTCGTCGTCGAGCGGGTTTCACGTCCTCCTCCCGCTGAACGGTTGACGGTCAGCTCCTACGCCTTCGTATCGATTTGACCCATTCCTCCAATGTATCGATGCGTTCCTTCACCTCGGCCGGTCGTGGGTACGGAGTGCCGTCTGCCGCTGGAGAATCATGACCGCGCATCCATCGCGAGCAATCACTCATTTCGCTCTCCACCGTCTTGCTGTCCTCCTCCGTAATGTCGTGCAGGAATCTGACCTTCTGCGTTTCGACGCTGACGCGATAACGCTCCACGACATCGTCGCTTCCGGACTGGCGGTGGCCACGCGTACCGGGCCGATGGAACCCATGTGCAGCCACAGGCTCGCCGAACCCGGCCCTCCGTTGTAAAGGAACGTGACCGGTCTCGGGCGCGGATCGCTGACGCCGTTCAGCGTGTACGCCACGTAGAAAACAATCCCGTACGGCTTCTCGTCGTCGCCGTCGATCAGCAGGTGCCGGCCGTGGCCTTGTAACCGATTGTCTTGCCGTCGAGCTGCAGTTCGTGGTCCGTGACCGATGTGGTCTCCGACGGAATGGGAGCCGGCTTCTCTTCGGCAGCCGGGGTGGCCTGGGGCTCAGCGGCGGGCGGTCTCTGGGCGAGCAGCGGTAGTGCGGCGGTCAAGAGGAAGCCGGCGTATGAAATTCGTGACATGGTTCTCCTTTCGGCGTATTCTCTCACGAATTGCCTGCCAATCGGCGTACGATCACAAGGAATGCATCCCCGCGCACGGACCGTCTGGCTGACGGCCTTCGTCGCCTCGTTGGCCGTGCTTCCTTATTGGCATCTGGTTCCAGGTTTCGCTGGTGCAACATTGGACCCGCCCAGCCGCGTTGCCCTACGGAGTCAATAATCGGGTGCTCGCCATGCAAATGGTCAAGCCCCCCTGGCCCGTCGAGATTCTCACCCCCGGACAAAACATGGCCGAAATGGCCCACCAGCAATATATCGACTTCGGATATATCCCCAGCGCCCGGTCTGCGTCGTTCTTACCTTCAATGCGGCGGGCTACGACGTTGCCGAGAACCTCGCCATCCTCGGCGTGACCGAACAACACAACCAAGCCGCCTGGGCATCGATCCCCCACACTCTCTGGTCAGGTGGGCCTGCGCCTTTCTCGCGATCCTGCTCCAAAGTCCGTTCTTCTTAACCGTGCAGGATCTCTCGACCCTGCCGCGCCTGCCCGCGCATACTGGGCGTTGCCGCCATCCTTGCCGGACTGGATACGAAAAGGGCATCGGCATGGCGACACTCCCAGCCACGGCGAACTGAAGTTCGCCGGGCCCGGAGGGCACCCCCGCTGAAGCGTGCGCCACAAGGTCACGGCGAGTTGAGCTTGTAAATCACCGTCAAGTCCGTCCTGGCCACCTCGCGATACTGCGCGAGCCATGGGCGCAGATCCGCATATGCCCCAATCGCCAGGCGCGGATTGAACGGGCCCAGACCGTCCAGGATCAGTGACGGATGTGTGCGCGCAAGTTCTGCGCGGCGCGCGCGCGTGGATTCGGTTTCAACCGGCTGCGACTGCGTCAGATGGCGGTCGGCGGGGACGCCGGTCAGCGGTTGGGAATCGAGAAACCGCGTGGCCGCGGCGAGACCTGTATAGACGTATAGCTCCGGACGGAAGCCCCAGACGAAAAGCGTATCGCCGGGCGCGCTCCATTGGCGCGCGAGTTGCGCGGCCCGGCGGCTGTCCCGATCCATGCCGCTATCGACCCAGACGTGCGGGCGGCGGGCGATCAAGTCGGACGCCAAAAGCGCATATCGCGGGCCGAAGCGCACTAGAGGGACCAGCAGCAAAGCGCCAACGGCCATCGCGCGCCGGCGGCCCATCAGCGCGAGTCCGCGCGCGCCGGCCAGTGCGGCCAACGGCAGAAGCTGGAAGTAGTACCGCGGGAAAAAGCGCCAACCCACCACCACCGCGGCCGCGGAGATGACCGCCCAGGCGGCCCACCGCGGGCGATCCGCCTTCGGGTCGCGCCACCAGAACCAGACGGCGCCAATGGCGATGGCGGCGTGAAAGCCCAGCCAGTGCGCGGTCCGCAGCAAGCCGTTGCTCCACGGATTCTCGAAGAACGTGCCGGCTGCCGCGGGCGAAGCGGCTGCGACATAGATGCGGCCCCATTTCCACACTTGCTCGCAATAAGCGCCGAGCGCTCCCTGGCTCCACATCACAGCCGCCGCCAGCGCGTTGGGAATCGCGAACCCCGCCACCAGCAACGGCAACGCGCGCACGTTCCAGATAGCGCAGGCCGCCAGTACGAAGACGCCCTTGGCGTTAACCAGGAACGCGATCCCTGCCAGCACGCCGCTCCAAAAGGCGCGGCCGCGCCAGGCCAGCCAGACCGCGGCGAGGTGCGGCGCCAGCATCAGCAAATCGGCGGCCAGCGGCGTGACCGCCGAGGGGATATCGAAGACCAGGTAGAACGCCAGCAGGCCCGCCGCCCACAGCGCCTCCCTGCGGCCCCAGAGATCGTGCGCGAACCGCCAGGCCAGCCAGCAAGCCAGCAGCGCGTAAAGTGCTCCCGCCAGGCGCAATGGGAACCCGTCGCGCGCACCCCAAACGAGATACGTCCAGGCCAGCAGCGGCGGCTTGTCGAACCACACTTCGCGGTAGAGGACCTTGCCGTGCACCATTTGGGCCGCGGCGGCTAACGGCAGGGTTTCTTCGGCCCACAGGATATCGAGATGGCACAGGCGCGCCGCCAGAACTAGCGCGAACAGCGTCAACAGGAAGAGGCGCGCGGTTTTCACAGTCCCAAGCGCTATGGTACCTTGAACCGCCCGCCGATTGGTTCTATGATGGGCAAATAAAAGGCGAACAGTGGAGGATATCCAGGAACAACTCGCCATACTGCGGCGGCGCATCGCGCGCATCGACAAGAAGTGGGTGGGCGGCGCTCCCGAACGTCTACGCCCCACGGACCTGCGCCCGGCGCGCTACTTCGTTGAAGAGCTCATGAGCGGCGAGGTCGTGCACACCGCGTGCGGCGAGCACTTCGAAACCGAGAAGCTGTTCGAGCGGCACCGCCGCCACGGAAGCATGGATATCTCGAACCTGCACGAGCTGCCGGCGGACCTGCTGGATTCGCTCTCCGGCGGCGCGATCGCATCCTCGCATCCGACGAAGTGGGCCTTCCTCGATACCGAAACCACGGGCCTGGCGGGCGGCACCGGCACATACGCTTTTCTGATCGGAGTCGGCAACATCGAGCCCGCCGGTTTCCGGCTGCGGCAGTTCTTCATGCGCGACTACGGCGAAGAGGCCTCCCTGCTGCGGCGGCTTTCCGAGCACCTGGCCCAGTTCGATGTGCTGATCACATACAACGGCAAGACCTACGATCAGCCGCTGCTGGAGACGCGCTTCCGCATGGCGCGCACGCGGCATCCCTTCGAGCGGCTGGCGCATCTGGATCTGCTGTTCGGCGCGCGGCGTCTATGGAAACTGCGCCTGGAGAGTTGCCGGCTGGTTGAGCTGGAGAACCGGATTCTGGGCGTCGAGCGCCAGGGCGACCTGCCCGGTGAGATGATTCCCTACTATTACTTCGAATATCTGCGCACCCAACAGGCGTTCCGGCTGGTGCCGGTGTTCCATCACAATGCCATCGACATCCTGTCGCTGGCGTGCCTCACGGCGATTGTGCCGTTTGCCTTTCGCTCGCCCGAGGAGACCGCGTTCCGCCATGGCGCGGACGTGATCGGCCTGGCGCGCTGGGTGCTCGAAGCCGGGCGGCAGGAGGAGGCGCTGCGGCTGCTGCGGCGCGCGGTGGACCTGGGCCTGCCGGACGATCTGCTGTTCCGCACCCTTTGGGATATCGGCACGATCGAGAAGCGGCTGGGCCGAGCGGATGCCGCGCTGGCCCTGTTCACCGACTTGGCCGCGTCGCGCAATGCTTATCGGGCGCGCGCATTGCGGGAACTGGCGATCTATTACGAGCACCGCGAGCGCAATTATGCGATGGCGCTGGAGATGACGCATACCGCTCTCGCGCTCGAGGATTCCGCCGATTTGCGCCGGCGTGAGCGCCGCTTGCGGGAACGCGCCGCGCGGCCGCTACGGCCGGGTCTGTAATCTCACCGGCGCTGCCGGCACGAGACATGATCGGCTTGGAGGGCGGGCAATCTTGCCCGCAGCCGCCTTTTAGGCGGCTTGTTAGGCGGCTTCGAGCATTGCCAGCTATCCTACCGCGCAGGCAAACTACCCCGCGCTGGCTGAACTGGTGGCCCTTGCGCGGCCCGGGACGACACGCGCTGGGGGCGGCATTCGAATCGACGAATCGCCGCAACTCTTATACGTTTGGTGCGGGGCCAAATGTCGCTGGTGGGTCTGCGGCCGATCACAGACTCCGAGTGGACGCTGCACTATCGCCGCCACGCGGCGGAATTCCTGGACGTGAAGCCGGGCCTCTCTATGGCGAATACCGCAACGGCTGATAACAACTCAAGCTCACGAATCGGCCCTTCATTTCCGCTCCTGCCAGCGGGCATCGCGGAGACCTTGAAATCTGCTGTGACACCGTGCAGAAGCGCTATAATTCGGGGACAGACCCAACGACCGATGAGAATATCTTAGGCCTGAGATGCAAGCCGAGCGTTGGAAGCAGATCGAAGAGTTAGTCGAAGCCGCGCAGGCACAGCCTCCGGAGAAGCGCGCGGAGTTCCTGCGGCGCGCCTGCCCGGAAGACGCCGAGCTTCGCGGCGAGGTGGAGTCGCTGCTGAATCAAAACGCGGATAGTTTTCTCGAAAGCTCGCCGTCGCCGGCCGTGCTCAGCTCCGGCGTGAAGCTCGGCAGTTTTGAACTCATCGAGTGCATCGGGCGCGGCGGCATGGGCGAGGTCTGGCGGGCCCATGATGCGCGGTTGAAGCGCGACGTCGCTATCAAAATCCTGCCAGTCGCCTTCGCCGGCGACCCGGACCGCATCGCCCGATTCGAGCACGAAGCCCGGGCAGCCAGCGCGTTGAGTCACCCCAACATCGTTCCGGTTTTCGACATCGGACACGAAAACGGGAAATACTGGATCGTCTCCGAACTGGTGGATGGCGAATCCCTGCGGGCGCTGATTTCCCGCGGACCGCTCGCGCCGCGCAAGGCCGTGGAGATCGCTACGCAGATCGCCGCGGGCTTGGCGGCGGCGCACGCGGCGGGCATTGTGCATCGCGACCTGAAGCCGGGCAACATCATGCTGCGCCGCGACGGCCGCGTGGGGATCGTCGACTTCGGCCTGGCGAAGCGCGTCGAGCCCGGCCTGGACAGCGCGACCCTGACCGATCCCGGCGTGGTCCTCGGGACGGCCGGCTACATGGCCCCGGAGCAGGTGCGCGGGCAGGCCGCCGACCAGCGCGCGGATCTTTTCAGCTTCGGCGTGGTGCTCTATGAGATGCTGTCGGGCAAGCAGGCTTTTGCCGGCGCTTCCTCGGTGGAGGTGATGCACGCCATCCTCAAGGACGATCCGCCGGAGCTGCCGGCTTCGGTGCCGCCGGCGATTGATCGCATCGTACGCCGTTGCCTGGAAAAGGAGCCGGGCCACCGATTCCAGTCTGCCGCAGACCTGGCGTTCGCCCTTCGGCCATCGTCGCCGTCTTTGCCGCGGGTGGCAGAACCGAAGCGCCGGGCATGGCGGAAATGGGCAACAGTGGCGGGCGCCGTCGTCGTGGCCATGGGCGCAGCGTTTTTCTGGCTCAGCCGTCCGCCGCCGCCGCGAATCACCGGCACGGTCCAGATCACCAATGACGGCCGCGGAAACGGCGCGCCCATGCTCACCGACGGTACGCGGCTGCTTTTCAATCTCTGGTCCGACGAGCCGCGTCAGGTATCGGTGAAAGGCGGAGAATCTGTCCCTCTCTCCTTGCCGATGAAGAACGCCTGGCTGGCGGACATTTCTCCAGACCGGTCGGAGTTTCTGATGTACCGGCATCACGATTCTGAGGGGGACCTGGAAAGGCTCGAGCTTTGGGTAGCGCCGCTGCTCGGCGGCTCTCCGCGGCGCCTGGGCAATCTTTTCGCGACCACAAGGGGGATTTTGGACAGCGGCGCCGGATTTCCCACCCCGCGGCGCAGGGGCAGCTCGTACGTGCACGAAAGCGCGGCAGCCTGGTCGCCGGACGGCCAACAACTGGTTTATGCCAGGGGTAGGGAGTTGCACCTGGCGCGCAGCGACGGCACAGAGGTCCGCAAACTGGCCACATTTGCGGGTCAGCCCTTTTTCGTTCGCTGGTCGCCCGACGGCCGCATGCTGCGTCTCTCCGTTTCCAACGCGGTTGCCGACTCCGGGGATACAGCAGCGTCCCTGTGGGAAGTTTCCATTGACGACGGCCGTGCGCGGCCCCTGCTGCCCGGCTGGGATCCGTCGTGGTACAACTGTTGCGGCAACTGGACCGCGGATGGGAAGTACTACGTCTTCCAGTCCAGATCGAATGTCTGGGCACTGCGTGAGAAAGCGGGCTTCTTCAAGCGGGCCCGCCGGGAGCCGGCGCAATTGACCACCGGCCCGATGGCGATGTACTGGCCGCTGCCCAGCCCGGATGGCAAGCGCTTGTTCATCGCCGGCTACCAGGCCCGCAACGAAATCCTCCGTTACGATCTGCCGTCGCGCCGGTTTGTTCCCGAGTTAGTCGGCGTGTCAGGAGACAATCTCGAATTTTCGAGGGATGGAAAATGGGTGACTTACGTTTCCGTCTTCGACGGATCGCTCATTAGAAGCGCCGCGGATGGGAGCCAGCGCGTTCAACTCACCGCGCCTACCCTGGCGGCCGGTATGCCTCACTGGTCTCCCGACGGGAAACAGATTGCCTTCATGGGAGGACCTCCGGGGAAGCCTACGCGGATCTACGTAGTGGCCTCTGACGGGGGTCCGCTCCGGCAGGTGAGCAACGGGGAGAGCGGAAAGTACGGTGACTTGGACCCGTCCTGGCCGCCGGACGGGGCGTCGCTTGCCTTCGGCGCCAACGATCGCGACCCGGCCGCCGGGGAATTTATCCATGTCGTGGACCTGAAAACAAACCATGTATCCGCGCTGCCGGGCTCGGAGGGGATGTGGTCTCCCCGCTGGTCGCCCGACGGACGCCTCATCGCCGGCCTTTCAGGGTCCGAGTTTAATAAGCTCATGCTGTATGACCTCCAGACGCGGAAGCAGACCCTGCTTTTCGATCAGGCGAGCGGGTGTCCGAGTTGGTCTTGGGACGGCGAATTCCTATTCTTCGGATCCGATTCGTGGGTTTGGCGGGTGCGGATGCGTGACCGGAAAGTGGAACGGATTACGAATCTGAACGACATCCGAGTAGCCGGCTGGGGATGGTTCGCGGCTGCTCCGAACAATTCATTCATCACCGCGCGCGACGCCGGAACCGACGAAATCTATGCTCTCGAGTGGGAAGCGCCGTGAGGCGCGCGCTTCAGGCGGACAGGCCGGGAGGCCTGTCCTTCGAGTTTCTACATTCGGTGAGCAGAGCAATGGAGGGCGGGCTTCAGCCCGCGCGGGGCTTTAGCCCCGCTTTTCGGCGAGCGAAGCTCGCCCTGGACAGGCCGGGAGGCCTGTCCTACCGCGACTGCAGCTTGTGCAGGATGGCGGCCTGCTCCTCCTCGTTGAACTTCAGGTGGCGGTGGTTGAGCGCATCCAGTTCCTTCTTGCTCAAAGCCGCCCGCATGAGCCCATTGGGCCGATGACCCGCGCCGATCAGCAGGTGCCCCAACTCGTGCGCCATCGTGTAACCCATTACCTGATCGGCGCCCGCGATGGGATCGAGAAGCGTCAGCTCGTGAATCGCGCCGTAGTACACGTCCGCCATATTGCCGGTGCCATCGACGTTCATGAACGCGCGGCCCATGGCATCCAGGGAGGTAGGGCCGGCCTTGACGATGTGCCCGCCGACCCGCACCCGCACGATGAAATCCGGGCGCATCCGCGCATCCGCCGCGCCCACTTCCATGCCGCAGCTTGTCCATTGGATCTCGACCCCCATGGACTGAAACACGTAAGCGGCCTCGGCCTCGGCATGCTCGATCACGCTGGCCGGTAGCTCGCCGATATTGCAGACAGCCACGTTCATGCGTTCGGCGCCGAATGCCGGCGCTATTGCAAACATCACCCCGATCAATAGTCCCTTTCTCATTTCCCCTCCTCCAGCGGTCATCGCGACCGACTGCGAATCCCGCTGCTGCACCCTCCAGAAGCGATATAATTCCTGGAAAGGGACAACGAACGGGGAAAAATTGTGGAGCCGGAGAAATCCGAGCCAGTAACGGAATTACTCCTCCGCTGGAGGGCCGGAGACCAGGAGTGTCTGAACCGGCTGCTCCCACAGGTGGAAGGCGAACTCCGGCGCATCGCCCGCCACTACATGCGCATGGAGCGGCAGGGCCACACCTTGCAGACCACCGCGCTGGTCAACGAGGCCTACCTCAAGCTGGTGGACCAGGCGCAGGCGGACTGGCAGAACCGGGCGCAGTTCCTGGGCGTGGCCGCCCAGCTTATGCGGCACATCCTGGTGGATCATGCGCGCGGGCTGTGCCGGGGGAAGCGCGGCGGCGGCGCGCAAGTGCTCCCGCTGGACGAGGGCTTGGTCTTTTCACCCGCCAAGTCGGCTGCGCTGGTGGCGCTGGACGACGCCCTCACCGAACTGGCGGGCTTCGACCCGCGCAAGGCTCAGGTCGTGGAACTGCGCTACTTCGGCGGCCTGAGCGTCGAAGAGACGGCGGAGGCGCTCGGCGTGCACGAGAACACGGTGAAACGCGATTGGCGCCTGGCGAAGATGTGGTTGAAGCGCGAACTCAGCCCGAAGGGCGCGCATGCAGGCTGAGCGGTGGAAGCAGATCGAGGATCTTTGTCATGCCGCCTTGGAGCTGACGCCGGAGAAGCGCGCCGCATTCCTGGCGCAGGCCTGCCCTGACGATCCCCAACTCCGCGCCGAAGTGCAGTCGCTGCTCGATCAGCAGGCCGACTCCTTCCTGGAAAGCGCTCCTGTATCGGCGGTGCAGGCGCTGAGCGAAGGCGCCAAGCTGGGCAACTTCGAGATTGTGGAACTGCTCGGCCACGGCGGCATGGGCGAGGTCTGGCGCGCCCGCGATGCGCGGCTGAAGCGCGAGGTCGCCATTAAGGTGCTGCCCGCCAGCCTGGCGCGCGATCCGGACCGTATCGCCCGTTTCGAGCGGGAAGCCCGCGCGGCCAGCGCGCTCAATCATCCCAACATCGTTGCCGTTTACGACATCGGCCGCGACAACGGGACGTACTGGATCGCTTCGGAACTGGTCCGGGGCGAGACGCTGCGGCGCATGATCGAGGCTGGCCCGCTTCCCTCGCCGAAGACGATCGAGATCGCCACGCAGGTGGCCGCCGGCCTCGCGGCGGCACACGCGGCCGGTCTCGTGCACCGCGATCTGAAGCCGGACAACATCATGGTCACGCGCGACGGCCATGTGAAGATCCTGGATTTCGGCCTCGCCAAGCAGCGGCGCACGACGCAGGATTCGACCACCACTGATCTGACGGATGAAGGAGTGGTGCTGGGCACCGCCGGTTATATGTCGCCGGAACAGGTGCGCGGCGAACAGGCCGATCACCGTTCGGACCTGTTTAGCTTCGGCGTAGTGCTGTACGAGATGCTCTGCGGCAAGCGGGCCTTTGCGGGCGATTCGTCGATCGAGGTGATGAACGCCATCTTGAAGGAAGATCCGCCCGAGTTGCCAGCCTCGGTTCCGCCGGCGCTCGCGCGCATCGTGCGCCGGTGTCTGGAGAAGGACCCGGACCGTAGGTTCCAGTCCGCCGCTGACCTCGGCTTCGCGCTCGAATCTTTATCGCTGTCTCCGGCGCGCGCAACGCGGCCCAAACACAGAGCGCCGTGGAAATGGGCGGCACTACTGGCAGCGTGTGCGATCGCGGGAGCGGCTTACTGGCTGGCGGTGCGTGCACCCAAGCCGTCCGCGCCGGCGGAGACCACCCTCCGCCGCCTGACCAACGACCCCGGCCTCACCACGGACGCTGCCATTTCTCCCGATGGCAAGCTGGTGGCATACGTCAGGAGCGGCGATATCTGGGTCCAGCAGGTCGACGGAGGCGGCGTGATCCGCATCACGGACGACCCTGCAGGCAACTCCGCCCCGGAGTTTTCTCCCGACGGAACGCAGGTCGCCTTTCGCTCCGAGCGCGCAGGCGGAGGCATCTATATCGCGCCCGTTCTCGGCGGCGAGGCGCGGCAGTTGGTGCCGCAGGGCCGACAACCTCGTTTCTCGCCGGACGGCCGCAGGCTGATGTACTGGACCGGTTCGCCGGATGCCACAGCAGATCTCCGCTGGCGCGACACGGGGCTTTTCGTTCAGCCCATGTCCGGTGGCGCGGCGACGCAAGTCGGCGCCGGCTGCGGGCTGGCGGAAACGGGGGTCTGGTCGCCGGATGGGAGCCGGATTCTGTTTCTGGGGGAGTGCGGCAATGATGTACCAACCGCCTGGGTTTCCGCGCTCGACGGAAAAGACTTGAAGTCCAATCACGACGTTCCTGGAGTTCCCTTGGATCAGTGGATCTCCGATCCTCCACGCCTCCTCTTCCGCCAGAGAGTTGGCGACGCGACATACATCGCGGCTGTGCCTGTTTCCGCCGACGGAACGAGGGTCACCGGGCCCTCGCAGAGACTGGCTTCCTTTACCGACAATGTTACGCACGTGTCCGCCGCTTTGAGCGGCAGCATGGCGTTCTCAGTCTCTGCAGTCGCGAGCCATATCTGGGGTCTCCCGATCGACAGAAGGGGCCGGGCCACTGGAGAGCCGAAACAACTCACTTACGGCTCTGCGGGCGAGGTAGGTCCTTCATTGTCGAGAGACGGCGGGAAAGTGGCGATCAGCTCGCGACACGCAAGTGGCTACAGGCTTCTTTACAAAGATCTCGCGACTGGCCAGGAAAGGGATCTTTCGTCGGATGGATACAGTTATTGGTTCCCGGTTTTCAATCCCGATGGCACGGGGATCATGTGCGCACAACGGCCCTTTCCTGGAGAGTGGCCTTCCTTTATCGAATACGTGCCACTCTCCGGCGGTCTCCCGAAAAAGATCTGGGATAAGTCTTTCGTGGATGCGCTTTGGGACTGGGCCCCTGACGGCAAGACTCTGCTGTTCTTCCCGCGGGATGATCCGAGCAAGCCGTTGAAGGGCGTGGTCCTGCAACTGGATCTCGAATCGCTCTCGACGACGATGTTCCTCGACGATCCGGAATTCGCCCTGTGGCAAGCGCACTTCTCGTACGACGGGCGCTGGGTGACATTCAATGCCACAACAAAGCGTAGGGAGTCGTCGCACATTTATGTCGCGCCATTCCGCAAGGCGCTTGTGCCGCGGAGCGGATGGATTGCTATCACCAATGGCAACTGGGATGACAAGCCACGGTTTTCCTATGACGACAAGCTGATCTTTTTCTTGTCGGGCCTGGAAGGCCCTCGCCGCCTCTGGGCGCAAAGACTCAGACCGGACATGCGGCCGGATGGCAAACCCTTCGCGGTATATCCCCCGGCACAGAGCCAGCCCCCATTCATATCGGGTGACGAGATCTCAGTGGGCCCGAATCTTGTCGTATTCGCTCACGACGAGGCGACTGGCAACATCTGGTTGCTGGAGCCGGCGAAGCGGGATGCAAACTGATGCAGGCTGAGCGCTGGAAGCAGATCGAGGATCTTTGTCACGCCGCTTTGGAGCTGGCGCCGGAGAAACGCGCTGCATTCCTGGCGCAGGCCTGCCCGGACGATCCTCAACTCCGCGCCGAAGTGCAGTCGCTGCTCGATCAGCAAGCTGATTCCTTCCTGGAAAGCTCCCCGGTTTCGGCGGTGCGGGCGCTGAGCGCGGGCGCCAAGCTGGGCAACTTCGAGATTGTGGAACTGCTCGGCCGGGGCGGCATGGGCGAGGTCTGGCGTGCCCGCGATACGCGATTGAAGCGCGACGTGGCTATCAAGGTGCTGCCCGCTGCCCTGGCGCGCGACCCGGACCGCATCGCCCGTTTCGAGCGGGAAGCCCGCGCAGCCAGCGCGCTCAATCACCCCAACATCGTCAGCGTTTACGATATCGGCTGCGACAATGGCACGTACTGGATTGCTTCCGAACTGGTCCGGGGGGACACTCTGCGGCGCGCGATCGAGGCTGGCCCGCTACCCGCGCCGAAGGTGATCGAGATCGCCGTGCAGGTGGCCGCCGCGTTGGCGACGGCGCACGCGACGGGTCTGGTGCATCGCGATCTGAAACCGGACAACATCATGGTCACGCGCAGCGGCCAGGTGAAGATCCTGGATTTCGGGCTCGCCAAGCAGCAGCGCTCGTCGCCGGATTCGACCACCGCCGATCTGACTGATGAAGGGGTAGTGCTGGGAACCGCCGGCTACATGTCGCCGGAACAGGTGCGGGGCGACGCCGCCGACCACCGTTCGGACCTGTTCAGCTTCGGCGTGGTGCTGTATGAGATGCTCTGCGGCAAGCGGGCCTTTGCCGGCGATTCGTCGGTTGAGGTGATGCACGCCATTCTGAAGGACGAGCCCCCCGAGTTGCCGGCCTCAGTTCCGCCAGCGCTCGGCCGCATCGTGCGGCGCTGCCTGGAGAAGGAGCCGGACCGCAGGTTCCAATCCGCGGCGGACCTCGGTTTCGCGCTCGAAGCCTTATCGCTAGCTCCCGCGCGCGCAGAAAGCCCCAAACGGAGGGCCTGGTGGAAATGGGTGGGACTGGTAGGAGCCGCTGTGGCGCTGGGCGGTGTTTACTTGCTGACACTGCGTTCGCCAAGGCCCTCTGCACCACCCGAGACACAACTCCGGCGCCTGACTAACGACGCGGGCCTCGTCATGGACGCCGCCATTTCGCCCGATGGTAAGCTGGTGGCCTACTCCAGCAATCGGGAGAACTCGGCCAACCGCCACATCTGGCTCCGGCAGGTCGATGGCGACGGCTTGATTCGGCTCACCAACGACCCCGCCGACGACTCGGATCCGGCCTTTTCTCCGGATGGTACCGAGATCGCGTTTCGTTCGGAGCGCGAAGGAGGAGGCATCTACGTAGTGCCGGTGCTGGGCGGCGAGGCGCGCGAGTTGGTGCCTGAGGGCCGCCGCCCAAGCTTCTCTCCGGCCGGGCGCTGGCTGATGTACCAGACGCGTCGGGGAGGGCTTTTCGTTAGGCCCATCTCGGGTGGCCAAGCTGTGCAACTCGGTGGCGCAACTCATCTTCCCTGCAACGCGGTCTGGTCCCCTGACGGGAGCCGGATCCTTTTTCAGGCCGACTGCGACCTCACTGTGCGGCCCACTTGGGTTTCCACCGTCGACGGAGAAGACTTGAAGCGCAATCGCGAACTTGACCCAGTTATAAGTTCCGGTGAGGTTACCATGGAAAACGGACTTCTCGATCAGTGGATTCCCAATCCGTCACGTCTGCTCATCCGGAAGAGGGTTGCCGACGCGTTTGCCGTTACGGCTGTGCCGGTTTCCGCCGACGGGACCAAGGTCACCGGAGCGCCTCAAAGACTCACATCCGTCACTGACCAACTCCTTCATGTCTCGGCCGCCTTAGACGGGCGTATCGTACTCTCCGCCTCCACAGCCAAGACCCATATTTGGGGGCTTCCTATCGACGCAAAGGGTAACGCTGCTGGAGAGCCGAAACGAATCACTTACGGCTCCGAAGACGAAGCGGGGCCTACATTGTCGCGAGACGGCCGGAGGATGACATTTGCGTCGAAGCGGGCGAATATTTTGAGGCTTTTCTACAAGGACCTCACGACTGGACGGGAAACGGAGCTTTCGACGGATCGAAGCAACTATAGGGGCTCGGTTTTCAAGGCCGATGGCACCGGCATCATGTGCATCCATGGGGACGGTGGCTTCCTCGAGTACATTCCTCTCTCTGGCGGCCCGCCAAAGAAAATCTGGGATAGGCTCGCCTTGCCTTGGGACTGGTCTCCCGACGGCAAGACTCTGTTGTTCCTCACGGGGGGCGTTAACGGCAAGCCGAGGTGGGGAGTGGTCCGGCAACTGGATCTCGACTCCCTCTTGGCAGCCGCGTTCCTCGACGATCCGGATTTCGACACCTGGTGTGCGAACTTCTCCCATGACGGGCGCTGGGTGACGTTCAATGCAACACCAAGAGATTTGAAGTCTTCGCGCATCTATGTCGTGCCCTTTCGCAAGACGCCTCTGCTGCGCAGCGAGTGGATTCCGATCACCCATGGTGACTGGGATGACAAGCCGCGATTTTCCTCTGACGACAAGTCGATCTTTTTCGTGTCGGGATCGAGGGACGGCTCTCGCCGCTTCTGGGCGCAAAAGGTTACGGCGGACATGCGGCCGAATGGCAACCTCGCCGCGCTATACTCCTCGGGAGATAGCCAGCGCGTCATAACAGACGACGGTATATCGGTGGGCCCGCGGCTAATCGTGTTCACCCAAGCCGACCTGACCGGCAACATTTACGTGCTGGAGCCGGCGAAGCGGGACGCACACTGATGCAGGCTGAGCGGTGGAAGCAGATCGAGGATCTTTGTCATGCCGCCTTGGAGCTAGCGCCGGAGAAGCGCGCCGCATTCCTGGCGCAGGCCTGCCCGGACGATCCCCAACTTCGCGCCGAAGTGCAGTCGCTGCTCGATCAGCAGGCCGGTTCGTTTCTGGAAAGCGCGCCGCTCTCGGCGGTGCGGGCGCTGAGCGCGGGCGCGAAGCTGGGCAACTTCGAGATTGTGGAACTGCTCGGCCGGGGCGGCATGGGCGAGGTCTGGCGTGCCCGCGATGCGCGGTTGAAGCGCGACGTGGCCATCAAGGTGCTGCCCGCCGCCCTGGCGCGCGACCCGGACCGCATCGCCCGTTTCGAGCGCGAAGCCCGGCGAACGGAGTTGAGGCGGTCGCTCTGTCCCTGCCGGTGAAGGATGTCTTAATTGTGGATATTTCTCCGGACCGTACGGAGTGGTTGCTCTGCCGGTACACGGCTTCGTCGGCGCCTTGTGAGCTCTGGGTAGCGCCGTTGCTGGGCGGCTCCGCACGGCGGCTGGGCGATCTTGTGGCGCAGAACGGTGCGGCCGCCTGGTCCCCGGATGGCCAACAAGTGGTCTATGCGAGGGATGGAGAGCTGCGCATCGCCCGCAGCGACGGGACGCCGGTGCGCAAGCTGGCAACGCTAGCGGGCGAGCCTTATTTTGTGCGCTAGTCGCCCGACGGGAGCAGAGTGCGCTTGACTGTCGTGACCGGCGTCGTCCAGTCGCTTTGGGAAGCGCGGGCTGACGGTGACCGCGCGTATCCGCTGCTTCCAGGCTGGACCAGATCGTCGCATGTATGCTGCGGCGACTGGGCACAAGATGGCAAGTACTTCGTTTTCCAGGCGGACACGGACGGAAGCAGCAACATCTGGGCCCTCCGCGAGAAAGCGGGATTGTTCCAGCGGGTGGAGCGTGGGCCGTTCCAGTTGACCAACGGCCCGCTTGCAGGCGCTTTGGCCACCCCCAGCGCCGACGGCAAGCGCTTGTTTATCGTTGGCCGCCACCGGGCCCGCAACGAATTTCTGCGTTGCGATCTGAAATCCGGCCAGTTCACACCCGCATTCCGTGGAATATCGGGGCGCGATCTGGAATTCTCAAAGGATGGGAAATGGATTGCCTACGTTTCTGTGCCGCATGGATCGCTTTGGCGCAGTGCGGTGGATGGGAGCCAGCGCCTGCAGCTTACCGCACCTCTCCTTCTGGCCAATATGCCGCACTGGTCTCCGGATGGGAAGCAGATTGCGTTCTTTGGAGCACGCGCGGAGAACCCTGCACGGATCTACGTGGTATCGCTCGATGGCGGCGCCCTCAAGCAGGTAAGCAATGGAGAGAGCGGGAAGCCGGGCGACATAGACCCGTCTTGGTCGCCGGACGGAGCGTCGCTGGCCTTTGGTTGTGACGATTCAGTGCCGGCCAGCGCGGCGTCCATTCATGTGGCGGACCTGAAGACGGGTCGAGTCTCAACCCTGCCGGGTTCGGAGGGGATGTGGTCTCCCCGCTGGTCGCCCGATGGAAGATTCATCGCGGGCCTCTCGACGTCTGGTTGGAAGATCGTGCTCTACGATTTTCAGACGCAGAGGCAGTCCGAGATCTTCAGCGGGCGGAGCGGTTATCCAGCCTGGTCTCGGGACGGTGAATCACTGTTCTACAGGAGTTTCGGTGATGATGCGTCTTGGTGGAGGGTACGCCTGCGCGACCGGAAGGCGGAGCGCGTAGCCGCCCTCAAAAACATGGAGGTGACCGACTGGTTCGCACCGGCTTCCAACAATTCCCTCATCATTGCGCGCCTCGTCGGCACCAACGAGATTTATGCCCTTGATTGGGAAGCGCCATGATCCCTCGTCGCGCGGACAGCCGTGCCGGCGGTATCAAATTTGAAAAGTAACGGCGCAGCGGGGGCTGGAGCGGCCACCATAGTCCGCACGAGGTTGCCGGTCTGCCACCACCATCCGTGGAGGATCGTGCCGTTATGATTCACGCGCAGCGGTCGCCAAGCGCTCCCGCCGGAAACCTGCCCCACGAAGGCGTCGACAGCCACGCTCCGGGTGTCGAGCCGAAGCCCCACGCGCAGCGCTTTGAGAACGCTCTCCTTCGCGCTCCAAATCAGGGCGAGAAGCCGCCAGCGCTCCGCCGGGTACGCCTGCGCCAGCAACTCCTGTTCTTCGGCGGTGAAGTAGTCGGCGGCGAAGGCGTCGCCTCGCGGCTCGATGATTTCGAGATCGCAGCCCAGCGCCGCCTCGGGCCCGGCGATGGCGCAAGCCGCCCAGCCCTCGCGGTGGCTGATCGAAATCGTGACAGGCGCCGGTCCATCTCCGAGGAAGACTTCCGGAGCACCGCTCGGGGCCGGGCGAATTTCGATCTGCGCGAGGGACCGGGGATCGGCCGGCAGGCTCAAGTAGACGGCCAGCGCGCGTTTTGCCGTCCAGCGCCCCAGCTTCCAGTCGGCGCGGCGCTTGGGGAATCGCATGGCACTGAGGCGGACTGCTTCGCCTGCGCTCAGCCAATCGTCTTCGGCGGGCAGGTCCGCGACGGTTTGTTCCAGCCAGGAGACGTCTATCAAGCTGCACCAACGGCCTGCAGCGCCGTCAACGGTTCGGCATCCACCGCGTCGGGGTGCGCCACCATTTTGTAACCGCGCAGTTGTACGTAGCTGTTTCCGGCCTGATCCACCACCTCCGCATCGAAGCTGTCTTCGTCCGTAGCCGGTGCGACCACCGCGTACAGCGGCCCTTCAGCCAAATCCGGCGCACGCCACAAGCAGACTTGCCCAATGTGCAACGGCAATCCGATGCGGCCTTGCCCGGCAACCCCCCGGAGCGCCGCGGTCTGGAAGCACAGCTCGATCAACCGGGGCGCCATCGCCAGGGGCCGGTCGGGTGGATAGTGATTGATAGGCAGCCTTCCGGAGAACTGGCCCACCGTCCGGTGTTCGTTCAGCCAGGCCCGCTCCAGAACCTGGTAGGCCGGTCCGTGGAAGAAGACGCGATAGATGTCGGCGGCCTCCACCATCGCTCCGGCCGGCTCATCGGGCGCAGGCGCCGCCACTGCTTCGGGCGCCTGCTTGGTCAGCCGCACGCGCGCCGTGAAGTGCGTGGTCACTTGCGGCTCAGCCTGATTCGGAAGCGAGCGGCTGCCGTTCAAGCGGCAATCCGCTACAACGGACTCGCCGCTCGGCCGGAACACCGCCTCGATGGTCACGGTGCGCGGCCCGCTGCGATAGAACTTGAACGGCGCCAGGAAGTTCACTTCCTCGATCGCCTCCACATGCCAGCCCGGCAGCATGCACAAGGCGGTTTCCGCAAAAGCCTCGATGCCCATGACGCCGGGCAACACGGGCCTGCCTTCGATCTGGTGATCGTGCAGGAACGGCTGGATGGCTGGGTCCAGGGTGGTCTCGATGGTCAGGCAGCCTTCGAGGCTCATGCCGGCGATCTTGCCGATCATGGGTCCCTGCGCGGGCGCGACGGCGGTGGCGGCAGTTGGGTCGAGGCCTCCGGTCGTATCCCACTCGTTCATCAGGATGCCGAGACCTCGCGCAACGACGACTTCGCCGCGCGTACCGCCCGCCGTCAATTCGCGGCGGATCCAGGGAATTCCCGCTTCGGGCGGCAGCATATCGATGCCGGCGCGCGCCATCATCTCGGGGATGGAGCCGCGCGTGGCCATGCCGATCCCGCCCCACGCCGTCCAGTCGATGGCGATGCCGCGTGTGGCGGGCCGCGTGGTGCGGAAGCTGGACGCGATCTTCGACAGCAGATCGTTGGCGGAACTATAATCCGCCTGCCCGGCGTTGCCGAAGCGGCCGGCGATGGAACTGAATGCCACCGTCGCGCCGAGGGGCATGTCGCCGATGGCGTGTAGAAGGTTGAACCAGCCGTCGGCTTTCACGTCGAAGACCAGATCGAATTCGCGCGGGTCCTTGTCCGGCAGGAAGCGGCTGCGCTCGATGCCGGCGGCGTGCAGCAGCACGTCGATACGGCCGCTGCGCTCGCGAACGTCGCCGATGACTTTGGCCACCGCGTCCGCATCCGTCAAGTTAACGCTGTAATAGCGGGCCGTGCCGCCGGCCGCGCGCACCGCGTCGATGGCGGCGCGGGCCGCCTGCGCGCGCTCCAGGACGGCCAGCTCCTTTTCAACCAGAGCCGGCGTGGCGCGCTTGCCACGGGCCTTGATGCGGGCGTGCAGATCGCGCATCAGGCCTTCCTTATCGGAGGCTTTGCCGCTAGCAAGGCGCTGGAGATCCGGATTGTCCGGATCGGGCTCGGGAACCAGATCGAGCAGATAGAACGTGCCGCCGGATGCGGCCGCCAGGTCGGCGGTGATTGCGGACACGATGCTGCCCGCCGCGCCGGTAACCAGGAAGACCGTATCCTTATTTAGTGCGAGACCGGGCTGTCCGTCCACGGCGGGCTGTTCTTCGAGGCTGACGCCCCAGCGCAGACCTCCTTTGTAGCCGATCTCGATTGCGCCGGTGTCGCGCAGGGTTTCCGCTATGAGCATCTCAGCCACTTCCGAAGCGTTGCGCTCCGCTTCGAAATCGACTGTCTTGACGAAGGCGTCCGGGCGCTCGCGTTTGTATGTCTTGGTGAAGCCGGCCACGGCACCGCCCATCGGCGCCACAGCGCCGGCCTCGTCGTAACCGTGCTGCCCGCCGAGCCGCGTCGCCGAAACCAGGAAGGTGTCCGGCGCCGCAATCTGCTCGTAGAGCGCGCGCATAGTGGTGTAGAGCGATTTGACGCGCACGTGCAGGGCCTCGCGCCAGGTGGCCAAGTCCATATCGCGCAGGCTTCCTTCGTGATCGAGCGCCGGCAGCCAGTAGACTCCATGCACCGCACCGGTGACGGGCGCACCGTCGAGCAGGAGGACTTCCACTCCGGACGCCCGCAGTTGCTCGGCCAGCGCCTCGCCCACGCCGCCCTTATCCGGCATGATGGCAACGCGGCGGCCGGGTCCCAGTTTCACGGCCGTGGGTTTACACATGGTCAGGGGCGGACGCAAGGTGGGCGCCGGCACGCGGCGGGGTATCTGATTGGCCGCATCGAACGGGGCTAGGGGCTGGGGGCTGGGGGAACTGGCCGTTGGCCAGCCTGGGGGCTGGGGCTTCACTTCCGCCGCAGCAGCCTCTGCGAGGTCGGGACGATTCTCATGTACGAACCGGATCACGTGCGCAAGCGTGGGGAAATCGCGCAGCTTGCGATTCTCGTCGCGAGGAATTCTGTAGATCTCGCGGACGGATGCGAATAGATCGGCCTGCTTCACTGTATCGACTCCCAGATCCGCTTCCAGATCCAGATCGGGATCCAGCATATCTTGCGGGTACCCGGTCTTCTCGGCGACCAGCGCCAGTAGCCGCTCTTTAACGGGATCGCCCGCCGCTGGCGCAGGGGGCTGGGGGGCTGGGGGCGCGGCTGGCGCGAGGTGTTGGGTGCTGGGTGCTGGGCGCTGGCCATCCAGGTCGGGACGTTTCTCGTGTACGAATCGGATCACATGCGCCAGCGTAGGGAAGTCACGCAGCTTGCGATTCTCGTCGCGGGGAATTTTGTAGATCTCGCGGACGGATGCGAATAGATCGGCCTGCTTCACCGTATCGACTCCCAGGTCCGCTTCCAGGTCCAGATCGGGATCCAGCATATCTTGCGGGTACCCGGTCTTCTCGGCCACCAGCGCCAGTAGCCGCTCTTTAACGGGATCGGCCGCGGTTGCGGGAGGGGGCTGCGGGCTAAGGGCTGGAGGCGCCGCTGGCGCGGGGTGCTGGGTGCTGGGTGCTGGGCGCTGGCCATCCAGGTCGGGGCGTTTTTCATGTACGAACCGGATCACATGCGCGAGCGTGGGGAAATCGCGCAGCTTGCGATTCTCGTCGCGCGGAATGTTGTAGATCTCCCGGACCGATGCGAATAGATCGGCCTGCTTGACTGTATCGACGCCTAGATCCGCTTCCAGATCCAGATCGGGATCCAGCATATCGGGCGGGTAGCCGGTCTTCTCGGCCACCAGCGCCAGCAGGCGCTCTTTGACTGGATCGCCGGCCGCTGGTGCGGGGGGCTGGAGGCTGGGAACCGGGGGCTGCGGCTTCGCTTCGGGCACCGCCGCCGCTTCTCCTAGATCCGGCCGTCTCTCGTGTACGAACCGGATCACATGCGCGAGCGTGGGGAAGTCGCGCAGCTTGACCTTGTCGTCGCGCACGATGTTGTAGATCTCGCGGACGGAGGCAAACAGATCCGCCTGCTTGACCGTATCGACTCCCAGGTCCGCTTCCAGATCCAGGTCGAGATCCAGCATATCGGATGGATAACCGGTCTTCTCGGCAACCAGGGCGAGTATGCGCTCCTGCACCGGATCGCCTGCCACCGGCGTGGGGGGCTGGGGGCTAGGGGCTGGGGGCGCCGCAGGCGCGGGGTGTTGGGTGCTGGGGGCCGGGGGCTGGGGCTTTACTTCGGGCGCCACTTTCGTCTCGCCGACCGGCTGCACCGGCGCCCGCGCCTCCGCCACGCGATCCCTGACGCGCAGCGTGCGCTGCACCACTTCCAGATCGGCGGCTGGCTGGCCCGCGACTCGGCTCAACCATGCGCTCCAAACGTCTTGATCCGCAATGCGCGAGGCATAGCCCAGCGCATGGGGGCTGGTCCGCACGCCGTCCTGCGGCGCGATCCAATGCATTAGCGTCATGGCGATTTGCGAACCAAACCCGGCACCCAGGCGCAGGGCGTAGTCGACGGGATAGCTGCCGCCCTTCGATAAATTCAGCGGGCCCAGTTCGGGATCGACTTCCTTGAAATTGGCCACTGGCGGCACGCACCCGGTTTCGAGCGCCTTCACCGCGGTAACATCTTCAATGCCCGTGCCCATGGCGTGACCGGTAAAGCCCTTGGTGTTGGAGATCACGATGCGATCCGCGACGTCGCCGAACACGCGGCGCAGCGCGTGAATCTCAGCCGAGGCGCTGCCGCCGCGCGCGGGCGTGTACGTCTCGTGGGAAACGAACACCATCCGCGGGGCTGCCTCTCGCCGCCGGAAGCCGTTGCCGGCCTCGGCCTGGGCCACCAGGTTCTCCATCACCCCGCAGATGTGCTCGGGATCCAGCCGCGTGCCGTGGAAAGCGCTGTTGGCCATCACCGCGCTCAGCACTTCGCAGATGGGCCGGATGCCGCGTTCGCGCGCCGCTTCCGCGCTCTCGATCACCAGGGCCGCGGCGCCCATCCCCATGATCATGCCGTGCCGGCGGCGGTCGAACGGGGTAGCGGCTTCTTCGACTATCGCGTCGGTAGCCGCCGCTCCGCTGGCCAGGAAGCCCGCGCCGAGCCATTCGATCGAATGGTCGGTGGTGATGTCATCCGCCGAGACAATGACGACCCGGCGGCACCTCCCGGCGCGGATCCAATCCTGCGCCAGCGCCACGGCTTGGGGAGTGCTCGCGCAAGCGCCGTTGATTTGCGTGTTGGGGCCGCGCGCGCCGATGAACTCGGCGAACTGCGAATGCCCCATCGACAAGATGTGGAACAGGAAGCGCCGGTCGAAGTTGTATGGTTCCTTCGCCAGTTCGGCGCGCAGATCGTCGATGCGCCGCGCCATCTCCTGCCCCACGGTGGAACGGCCTTCCCCTTCCACCAGGCGGGCGTACATGCTCTCCAGCATGGCCAACTGGTCGCGGCGGGCGCGGTCCACATGGTAGCGCGTGAGCTCGTCCGCGAAGGAATCGAAGCCGGCGAAAACGCTGGCGCAAATCACGCCGGTATCGTCGCGCATGGCGTCTGGCAATCCCCAACGCTCGGGCAATTGCGTGCCCATGCTGGTAGTTTTGTAACGCATCACCAGGGGGATGCCGGCGTCGCGCAGGGCGTCCAGGCCCACCGCCATCGCTAGTTGGGTAACTCGGTCCAGGGCGGCCAGGCGCTCGTTGGAAACACCAAACTCCTTCACCAGATCGAACTCGCCGCCGCGGCCCGCCAGCTTGATGACTTCCGACAGGTTGGTGATGGTTTCGAAGGTCGGTCCGCCCTTGTCGCTCTTCACCAGGCGCGTGATGTGCTTGTCGAGCATGGCGCGGCGGAAGCGGGTGGGAATCACGTCGATGCATTGTTCGCCGCGCAGGAGGCGGGCGACGTTGCCATCGTCGAAGATGCGGCCGGGTCCGGGCAGGCCCAATGCCGCTCCGGTGATGGTGACGTAGGACGGGCCTCCTGGCCTGTCCTGTGCTACCTGGTGGACAGGCAAGGATGCCTGTCCTACGCCTGCCGCATACAGCCCGCACAACGCCTGGTTGAAGGCCGGGATGTCTCCGGCTTTCGGATGATTGGTGAACACCGCCAGCACATCGGGGCGGTCGCCGAGCACGTCCTCGGCAAACCCTTGCAGCGCCTTCTTCGGCCCGACCTCCACGAAGACGCGCGCGCCGGCATTGTAGAGCGTGCGCAGGCCCTGGATGAATTGCACCGGCGAAGCCACCTGCCGCGCGAGGATATCCAGCATCTGGGGTACGGCTTGCGGTCCCGTGGGATAGAATTCGCCGTTTACGTTGGCCACCACCGGGATGTGCGGCGATTCCAGATGCAGGCGCTCCAGCACGAGCCGCAGCGGCTCGCTGGCCGGCGCCACAATCGACGTGTGGAAAGCATGGCTGACCGGCAGCGGGACCGCATTGTAACCGGCCTTTTCAAACAGCGCCATGGCCTGTTCGACGGCCTTGCTGGCGCCGCCGATCACGGCTTGGCTGTTGCTGTTGATATTGGCGATCACCACGTAGCCGTCGACCAGCTTCAGCACGCGCTCGATTTCACCGAGCGGAGCGAACACGGCCGCCATGCGGCCGTTGTCTCCCATCGAGACTCGGGCCATACCGCGGCCGCGGGCGCTGACGGCTTCCAATGCATCCGCGAAGGGCAGCGCGCCGGAAGCGACGAGCGCTCCGTATTCACCGAGGCTGTGTCCCATGGTCATGTCGGGCTGAATGCCGTATGCCGCCAGCAGGCGCGTGAGTGCCAGATCGACTGCCAGCACGGCAGGCTGCGTAATCTCGGTCTGGCGCAGATCCTCCTCGGCCTTGGCGACAGCGTTGGCGTCAGCCGGGTTGACGAAGACAAATTCGCTCAGCGGCTTGCCGAGCAGCGGGGTCATTACGCGATCGGCTTCGGCAAAAGTTGCGGCGACGATGGGCTCGGCCGCGCGAAGTGCGCTCAACATGTTCGCGTATTGCGAGCCTTGGCCAGTATAGAGGAACGCCACCTTGGGCGCCGGACCGTGACCGCGGAAAACGCCTTGAGCGCGGAGTGCTTTCCAGGCGGCCGGCTGATTGGCCGCCAGCGCCTTGAGCGCCTTGGCCGATTTGTCCGCCAGGTCGGCCGCGTCGGCGTAGTCGATCGCCAGGCGCTCCGGGGCACGCAGGTCCGATTCAGACGGCGCAGCCGGCGCCGGCGCGCGGCCCGCCGCTGCCTCCTTTTGCACCGCCCGCAGGCGCTCAGCCAAATCGCTGTCCGATGCGCCGCCGATCAAAAGCGCACCGCGCAAAGGAGCCTTGGCGCTGTAGGACAGGCCTCCTGGCCTGTCCTTCCCAGTCTCACTCACCGCCACAGTCCTCTTGCCATTGCCAGTCAACCTATGCGGAATGTACTCCTCGAGCACGGCGTGGAAATTCGTGCCGCCAAATCCAAACGCGCTCACGCCGGCGCGCCGCACGCCATCCGCTACCGCCGTCCACGGCCGCAATTCGCCGTTGACGTACAAAGGAGACCGGGCAAAGTCGATATCCGGGCTGGGATGCTCGCAGTGCACGCTAGGCGGCAGCACCTTGTCCCGCAACGCCAGGGCGGTCTTCAGCAATCCGGCTGCGCCGGCGGCGCCTTTAAGGTGCCCGATGTTGGATTTCACCGAACCCAGCGCCACCGAGCCCGTGGGGACGTGAAAACTGCTGAGCACATCGTTGAAACTTTCTACTTCGACCCGGTCGCCGACGCGGGTGGATGTGCCGTGCCCTTCGATCAGCGTCGCGGTAGCGGGCGACAGTCCCGCATTCTCCCAGGCGCGCCGGATGCAGATCTTCTGGCCGACCGGGTTGGGTGCGGTGATGCCCTTGCCCTTGCCATCGCTGGACCCGCCTATGCCGCGCAGCACGGCGTAAATCTTGTCGCCATCGCGCTCCGCATCGGCCAGGCGCTTGAGCAGGAAGACGACCGCGCCCTCGCCCATGACGAAGCCATCGGCGCCATCCGCGTAGGGCCGCGTGCCGGTCGCCGAGAGCGCGCCGATCTTGCAGAATTTGACGAAGGTGGGAGCGCCCATGTTGCGGTCGATGCCGCCGGTGACGACCATGTCAAAGTCGTTCTCCACCAGTCCTTCGACTGCCGAATTGAAGGCAGCCATGGCCGACGCGCACGCGGCGTCCGTGACAAAATTGGGGCCGTGGAAGTTAAAGATATTCGCGATGCGGCCGGCGATGCAATTGGCCAGTTCGCCGGGCATGGAATCTTCCGTAATTTCGGGTAGGAGCTTGCCGATCCGCTGGTGTAATTCGCGAGTAATATCGCGCTGCACAGCTTCGGGCAGCGCCGCAAAGCTGGCGCTTTCCGCCAGTTCGTGGGCATATTCCGGAAAATGTACGCGCAACGAGGTGAGATAGTGCTTCTCCCCAGCCATGGCATTGCCCAGGATCACGGCGGTGCGATCGGTGTCGATCGGCCGCTTGGGATAGCCGTAGTCGTCCAGCGCCTGGCGCGTGCATGCGATGGCCCATTTTTGGGCTTCATCCATGGCGTCCACCACGCGCGGCGGCACGGCCATGCGCCACTTCATCGGATCCCATTCGTACTCACGCACCCATCCGCCGATTTTTGAATACGTCTTATCGGGAGCGTTGGGATCGGCATCGTAGTACCGCGCCGGGTCCCAACGGTCCGGCGCAACGTCGCTGATGCTGTAGCGGCCGGTCTTTACGTTTTGCCAGAAAGCTGCCACGTTCGGGGCGTCGGGCAGAATCGCGCCCGTCCCCACAATCGCGATCGCTCGATGCGCTGTGTCTTCCATGATGACGCTCCTTGCTTTGTGGCGCACGCTTCAGCGTGCCGCGGCGAACTTCAGTTCGCCGTGCGTGGCCACCTACGCTGCCTGTCCAGCCTGCTTCGCCGCCCGGCCGTACAATACGTCGCCTACATAATCCATATCCGCAATCAGTCCTGCCTGCGCCCGATGAATCGCGGGCAATCCCAAACTCGTCTCAAATGCGGCCATTTCCGCATCAGTCACGCCGCCCGCGCCAGTGACCCAGCGCAAGCCCTCTTCGCCGACCTTCAGCGCCGCCTCGCGCGCAAAGACCCGGCTCACCGCCGCCAGCGCCGCCGCATCGAAGCGCTGGTTCGCTTTTTCGTTCAGCTTGCCCTCCGCCATCAGCGCCGCGCGCCGCGCCAGGCTGCCCGCCGATTCCGCGTAGGCGATCAGCTCGCCCAGCCGCAGCAGAATATGTTGATAGCGGGTCAGGCGTCCGACCCGGGCCTTTTCCATCACCTCGGCCAATGCGTGCAACGCCAGCGCCGCGGTGTTCGCGCCCACATCCGGATGGCGCGCATGCATGACCTCGAACCGGCGCGCCTGCTCGTGATAATGTTGGCCGCGCGTTTTCAGATGAAGCTGCCAGCGGTCGCGGCTGATGGTCATCTCCATGATCTCGGAGGTGCCTTCGTAAATCGTGGTGATGCGCACGTCGCGGCTGATCTTCTCTACCATGTATTCATGCGTGTAACCGTAGCCGCCCAGCGCCTGGATACTGGCCTCCGCCGCCGTGTTGCCGGCTTCCGTCGACATGTACTTGGCGATGGCGCCTTCGGTGTTCAGACTTCCTTCGCCCGCGTCGATACGCTCCGCGGTCTCTTCAATGAAGGCGCGGCCGGCCTCCAGGCGCGCTACGTTCGGCACGATCAGCTTATGCGTGTATCCCTGTTTTTGCGACAGCGGGGCCCCGGCTTGGATGCGCTTGGTCGAATAAGGAATCGCCCGATCGAGCGCGGCCCATCCGGCCCCCAGGCCAAACGCGGCGACCATCAGGCGCGTATAGCCGAACACGGCCTGCGCCTGGTTCAGCCCCTGGCCTTCCACGCCGCCGACCAGCCGGTCCGCATCCACGTACACGTCGCTGAGCGAAAGCGCGGCCGTATTGCTCAAGCGGATGCCGTGCTTGTCTTCCGGCTCGTCGTGGCTGAAACCCTTGGCGCCTTTCTCCACGATGAACCAGCTTGGACCAGCGGGTGTATTCGCCAGAATGGTGTAAGCGTCGGCCACGCCGCCGTTGCTGATCCATTGTTTGCTGCCGTTGATCTTGTAACCCGCGATACGATCGCCTTCCATGACGCGCTCGGCAGTGGTTTCGAGCGCCGCCAGGTCGCTGCCCGCATTGGGTTCGGTGGCGCCGTAAGCGAACAGAATCCCCTCTTCCGCGATGCGCGTCAGCCAGATTTTCTTTTGCTCCGGCGTAGCGCCCATCGTGATCGGGTCGCTCCCCAGAAACGTAGCCAGCACCGAGGTCGCCACGCCCAGGTCGATGCGCGCCATCTCTTCGCAGACGCAATACACATCGAAAGCGCCGCCGCCCATGCCCCCGTATTCTTCGGGGATGAACAGAAGCTGAATGCCCAGCTTGTCGGGGCTGCACATCTGCCGCACGATCTCCAGCGGGCATTCGTCGCGGGCATCCAGGTCGATCAGATCCTGGTCCGGCAATCGCTTCTTGCCGAAGTCCTTCAGCGATTTCAGGCTCAATTTCAACGTTTTTTTTGCGATCATTTGCTTCTTCTCACTTTTCGCGAATCCTGGCGGTTAATTCCGGCAAAAATTCCAGAATATCGGCCGTAATTCCTACATCCGCGACACGGAATATCGGCGCTTTGGGATTCTTGTTGATCGCCACCATAAAGGGGTTGCCTTTGATGCCGGCCAGGTGCTGGAACGATCCGCTGATGCCGCAGGCCAGATACACCTTGGGTTTGACGGTTTGGCCGGACGATCCCACTTGCCGCGACTTCTCCATCCACTTGGCATCCACCACGGGGCGCGAGCAGCTCACCGCCGCGCCCAGGGCGTCGGCCAGATCCTGGGCGAGGGCCACATTCTCCTGCTCGCCGATGCCGCGGCCAATGGAAACCAAAACCGGATACTTGGTGATATCCACATCGCCCGTCTCGGGCGCCATGGTTTCCAGATAGCGCCTGCGCGCGGTCAAAGCGCCCGCCGCAGCCGATTTGTCGACCACCACCCCGCTGGCAGGAGCGCTTGCCAACGGCTTGAACGCGCCCGGACGTATTGTAATCACAGCGCCCGAAGAAATATCGCAACGGACATGCGCGCTCACCTGTCCGCCGAATTCCTGGCGGACCAGCCTCATCGCGATACCATCCGCGCCTTCGATATCCGTCGCGTCCGGCACGTAGGCGGAATTCATCTGGATGGAAAGTCCCGGCGACAGATCGGTGCCGAAATGCGAATGTGGGACCAACACGATGCAGCCGGCCGGCAGCACATTCTTGAGCGCCTGCCGGACGAGTTCGGCGTTCGGGTAAGCCAGCGATTCGTTGGCGATTTTCCAAACCTCATCGAAAGAAGCGCGCAGGGATTCGCACACCGCGTCGCAGTCCGTTCCCCATCCGGTGACCACCGCCGCGGGGGATTGGGCGGCATCGATCTTTTTGGCTGCGGCCGCCAGCTCAGCCGCGGAATCGTCGGCCACGCCGCTTTTATGGATAATATAGGCGAAAATTCGGGCCATTTAGTTCAACCCTCCTTTGGCCTTCAGCAGGTCGATCAATTTATCGACGATCTCTGCGGTGCTGCCTTCCAGCATCTCGGCGCCCTTGCCCAGCGGCGGCACGAAATAATCCAGCCGTTTCACTTTCGCGGCGGCTAGGCCCGCCTTATCGCCGTTCACGCCCAGGTACGGCCCGTCGAAGGTTGGAATGGGCACGGAGGCCACCTGCCGGATGCCCCGCATGCCGACATAGCGCGGTTCATTGATGCCGGTCTGAATCGAGAGCACGCATGGCAGATCGATCTCGTTGATCTCCTTGTTGCCGCCTTCGATTTCCCGGCTGATCTTCAACTTGCCCTGCTGGACTTCAATCGAATTCACCAGGGAAGCGAACGGATAATCCAGCAGCGCGGCCAGCATTCCGCCTACCTGGGCCGCGCCGTCCTCGGCCTGGACGCCAGTCAGGATCAGGTCGTAATGGCCCTTCTTCACGAAGGCCGCCAGGATCGTCGCGATGCCTCTGCCATCCGATCCCTCGAAGGCATCGTCGGAGAGCAGCACGCCCTGCTTGGCCCCCATGGCCATCTCGCGGCGCAAAATCTCTTCGTCATCGTCGCCGCCGACAGTGACAACCGTCACCGTGCCGCCGGTGCGCTCGACGATCTCCAGCGCTTCTTCCACCGCGTAGTTGTCCGGCTCATTCACCGAATACACCAGATCGTCGCGCTCGATGTCGTTCCCCGCGCTGTTCATCTCGATTTCGTTTTCCGAAGTGTCGGGCACCCTTCGCGCACAGACTAGAATTTCCATGGTCACCTCATTTGTTTCTCGACCAATTCCGTCAGGTCGATGGCGGTCATCTTTCCTTCCATTCCCGCCACCTTAATGGCGTCTTCCATATTCACCATGCAAAACGGGCAGGCGGTAACAATTACATTGGCCCCCGCTTCGGCGGCCATTTGTACTCGCTTCACGCCCATGCGCTGATCTTCTTTCGGCTCGTAGAACAGCGCGAGTCCGCCGCCCCCGCAGCAGAAAGACCGATCGCGCGAGCGGCGCATCTCCACGCGCTTCAATCCCGGAATCGCATCCAGCACCTCCCGCGGCGCGTCGTAGATGCCGTTGTGCCGGCCGAGGTAGCAGGGATCGTGGTAGGCGTAAACATCATTTTCGTCTTCTACCTGTTTCAATTTGATGTCGCCCGCGCGCACCTTCCTGGCAATGACCTCGCTGATATGCTCCACTGGCGGCACATCCTTGTAGTCGTGTTTCAACGCGTTGTACGCGTGCGGATCGGAAGTCACGATCCGCTCGACGCCGGATGCCTTGATGGCCTCGGTGTTGTGTTCCCGCAAGGCCATGAACAGCGTCTCCTCCCCGAAGCGGCGCACGTCGTGGCCGCTATCTTTCTCGATTGCGCCCAGGATGCCGAAATTCTCACCAGTACTGTGGAGAATTCTTGCAGTAGCTCGCCCGATCGCCTGGATCCGGTCGTCGTAGGAGGTGATGCTGTCGACGAAATACAGCGTATCGGCGCTGCCGTCGCCGTTCAGGATTCTGACGTTGCAGGTTTGTTGGAAATCCTTGGCCTTCACCCAATCGGCTTTTTTCTTTTCCATCTTGCCGAAAGGATTGCCGCGGCTCTCGAGGGCTTTCAGAGGCTTCTGCAAAGACTGAGGCACCTTGCCCTCATCCACCATGCCCCGCCGCAAATCCACGATCTTGTCGATGTACTCGACCAGCAGCGGGCATTCCGCTTCGCAGGCGCCACACGTGGTGCACGACCAGATTTCATCCTCCGCATAAATCCCGCCGATCAACGGCTGGCCGGGCTTACCGTTATGCGCGCCGCCCCACACCGGGTAATGCTGAAAACTGTAGTCCCGTGCCTTGATGGTGAGGAATCTGGGCGACAGCGGCCGGCCCACGGCGTTGGCCGGGCACTGGTCCGAACAACGGCCACAGTCGGCGCAGGAATAAAAATCCAGCATGTGCTTCCAGGTGAAGTCTTCGAATGTTTTCACGCCGAAGGATTTCACCTGATCCAGTTGGTCGTCTGGAACGCCCCAGCGCACTGGCTTTACGGTCCCCCGGTCCAGCTTCGCGAAATAGACCGTGAATAGAGAAGTCTCCACGTGAAACTGAATTCCAAACGGCCGGTAGCAGAGCAGAAAGAAGAACGTCAGTTCATGCCCCAGGTAGGCGCCCAAGTAGAGATTGGCGAGGACCGGCAGAGGCGCTGCCATCAGAGCGCCCTGCAAGATCCACGGCAGCGACATCACCGCCAAAGGCTCAACCGGCAGGTGGTGTTGCCATTGACCGGCCGCGTGGCTGGCTTCGAAGACGCTGTCCGCCACCATCAGCAAGGCGATCAGCGCCAACAGGAAGATCGCGTCCGGGGTGTGTGCTTTTCCGTAGCGCGCAGGCACCGCATAGCGCGCCGGCTTGAGCAAGCGCCGCACAATCGCGACGATCATGCACAGGAAGACGACGGTCGCGGCGTAATCGGAAATTGCGCCATACAGACCGCCCGCCGCCGCGGGATGATCCGAGGTCCCCAGAGCCAGCAGCGAGACGGTGTGAATCACTAAAACAATAAAGCCGGCAAAAAGAAAAATGTGAATGATCCCCGCGGCGAGGTAGCGCGGATGCCGCCACTGCCCAAACCAGTACTGCAAGAGCCTGCCCAGCCGGATCAAGGGGCGGTCGAATCGAATGTCGCGCTGGCCTCGCACGAGCGGCGCCAGGCGTTTGGCCACGATGTACGCGAAACAAGCAGATCCCAGCAGATTGACGATCCAAAATAGGACTCGCCCTTGGATCAACCAGAATGTCGCTTGTGCGGGCGATGGAATCGCCTCAGCCATAACGTTCTCCGAGTTTCTGAGAATCTTGACCGATGCCGCCGCCGGAGGCGGGACCAGTCACCTTGGCTGTTGAGATATTACGTAGTATTATACCTCAATATCCTAAATCAAGACAAGCGCCGCCGCTTCTTAGAACGATTGCGCAGCAGTCATCGCGCGTTGCTTAGGCTGCCGTTCATTCAAAATGAGGCGCCGCACCGTGCGCAGATCGTTCAGGATGATGCGGCTTTTGTAGATGTGACAGTTTAGCGTCTTCAGTTTGAAGATCGCGAGTTCGATAGCCTGCGCGCGGCGCGGTTCACCAACCTGAACCGCCTCCTGCTGATCGGCACTGAGATCCTTCATCGAATCCAAAATCGTGTCGGCCAGGACCTTCATGAAATCCTGCGCGCTTTCGATCGAATCGAAACATCGGACCGTATCGTCGTCGGACATCGTCTGTCGCTCCACTTCCGCGCGCATCATCCGGCAACATGGCGGAAACTACGCGCCCCAATCGCAACGTGCGTTGGCATCTGCATTTCTGGGTCCACGGCCGTGCCGCCCGAAGTCTTCTGCTTTGTGCTGGCCCAGCGGAAAAATGCGAGGGGTTTTAGCGTTAATTCACGCAAGTTTGCGCGATGTTGGGGGAAAAACCACCTGCGTGAAAAATCGCACGTGGCCGCCCTGTGGCGCACCCGTAGCGGCCGCGACGCTTATGGCGTGGCGCGCCACTCCAGCACCACCACCGAAAGCTTCGCGATTTCGCTTTCGAGCACCACCTTGTAGTCGTTCTGCGGTCCGGGTTGTTCCACCACCTTAATGCCAGCAGCGCGTTTGGGTTCCCAGGTATAGGTCGTGGGATTCCAGCCGTTCTCCGCGCCGGCCTTTTCGGTTCGCGGCTGCGCGTACCTGGGATCCGCGGTGTAGAGGGTAATTCCGCTGTTGGTCAGGTCTCCGGGATATGCGCTGACCCGAGCCGCCACCGCGGGCAGCGCACCGCTGATGGCGCCGGATGAGGCGTGATTGCGTTCGATCGCCAGACGGCCGTTTTTCGTGAGCTTGCCGGTCCAGATGATTCTACCCGATGCGACTGGCGTGGCGATAGGCGCGGCGCTTGCCGGACGCGGCGGCGCTGCGGGAGCCACAGGCGGCGCCGGCGCCGGGCCGAGCACCGATGTCAGGCCCGCCGGTGGAGCCGCTGGCAGGTTCTCGATCTTGGGCGGCGCTATCGCCGGCAGGTCGGTGGCCGGCTGCCGAACGACTGCGTCCGGCGCCCGGAAAGCAATCGCGGGCCGCGCCCGTGCAGACGGAGCGGGAGGCTGAACAGCCAGCGGCGGCGCCTCCACGCGTACCGGCCCGGCTGCCGCTTGCTGCGGCGGTTCCGGCTGCTCCCCGGCGTCCAGGCGCGGCGCGGGCGTGGGTGCCGTCCCGCTCTCCCCAGGTCTCAGAAACCGGGTCGTCTCCGCGACGGGCGCACTCCCCGGAGCTTCTACGGTCAGCCGCACCGCCACGTCGCCGGATTGTCTCGCATAAAAGACGCTGCCGGAGCGGAGATCCGCCGCCGTCAGCTTCACTTGGGTTCGCACGCCATGGTCGTCGAATTCGATCCATCCGCTCGTGGCACGGCTAATCGGCCGGGCCGCGCCATCCCAGGCGATCCGCAGTTGGCCACCCATATCCGTGGCCGCCAGCTTCAAGCTCGGGGAAGGCTTCAGCAGCCAGAATCCCAAAGCGGCAAATGCCAGCACGCCCAGGCCGGCGGCGGACCATTTCAGCCATGCGCCGGAACTGGGTAGAGGCGGCTGCGGTGTGGACTCCAACACCGGATGTCTTTCGGTTGCAATCGCGGGCGGGGCTTCCGGTGCGGCCACCACGACCCGCGCGGCCTTGGGTAACGCCGACCCGGGCGCGGCCTCGGGTAACGCTGCGCCGGGCGCGGCCTCGGGTAACGCCGCGCCGGGCGCGGCCTCGGGTAACGCCGCGCCGGGCGCGGCTTCGGGTAACGCCGCGCCGGGCGCGGCCTCGGGTAACGCCCCACCGGGCGCGGCTTCGCGTAACGGCGCGGAGGGCGGCGCTTTCGGAATCCCAGGGGCCTCCTTCGCGGCTTGGTCCACGGCGGCTTGATCCATGGCCACCGGCATGAAGGTGAATTCGTGGTAACTGCTTTGTGCGCGAATGCGGCCGTCCGCCTCGCGGAAGAAGAAGCCTGCGCGGGTAGGCGCAAAGCTGGCGGGGCGGACAATCAGCCCGGCCTGCCAGGGCTCCGGGAAGAAGCGGTTGAAGAAAGCCAGGTCCGCATCCGAAAGAAAGATCTCACTACGCGTGTGCGCGCGATACCAGCCGACGGGTTCCAGCCCGGCTAGTGCTGCGTCGCCGCGCCATGCGTGAAGCGCTTCCGTGAGAGCGGCCTCTTCTTTCTCCGAGAGCAGGAAAGACGGGCCTTTGGCGTACTCGCAAGCAATCGGCCGCCAAGCCTGGATGCGCACTGCGTTCCCTTGATGCGTGCCAAAGAGAATGCCGCCGGTCTCCACGCCGCCGTGCGGCACACGATGGTATCCGTCCACCGCGGTCTGCCGGATTTCGTCGAGCACCGCGGCGGAATACTCGATGCGGACGGAGTGCCCCGGAGCGCTCCAGGTTGCAAATTTCGACGTTATAGCCGTACCGGTCATAAAGGCCCTGCCGATCTTCCCGCCGCAAGGTTACAATATCTTAGCTTAGGTCATTTTATCGAGCCTCATCGAAAGGCCGATCGGAGGAATGAACAATGCACGCGCTTCGAACCCGGTGGGCGCCTGTGGCGGCCCAATCCCTGGCCGTATTGTTGTGCGCCCTGCTGGCGCGATCCGCGACTACGGTGCCCCGGATCGAGGTGCTCGAAGGCGACGGGGCGATCAATAATATCCGTCTGCACCGCGCGAGGGAACCGGTGGTGCGGGTGGTGGATCAAGATGGCCACCCCATCCCGAATGTGGCGGTGACTTTCCTCCTCCCCAGCCAGGGCGCGGGCGGAACATTTGCGGACGGGAAAACCTTACTAACGGTCATGTCCGACAATAACGGCCAGGCCGTGGGACATGGGCTGCGGCCGAACGGCACCGCCGGACAATTCCAGATCCGGGTGACCACGTCGTTCCAAGGCCAGGCGGCCACCGCCAACATCTCGCAGACCAATGCGGAGCCGGCGCAGGGCGGGGGATCGTCCAAGACCATCCTGATCCTGGCGCTGGTTGGCGGCGCCGCCGCCGCGGGCGCTGCAGTCGCCCTGGGCAAAGGCAAATCTTCGTCATCTACGACGACCACCACCAATCCGGGTGCGGTGATCAGTCCGGGTAACCCGACGTTCGGTCCACCCAAATGACGCACCCAATTGCAAGATCGATCATGCTGGCCGCGCTCGCCGCCGGCGCCGCATGGGCGCAAGCGCTCACGATCACTACACCTTCGCCGCTGCCCACCGCAACGATTGGCACCGCTTACATCCAGATATTGGCGGCTTCGGGCGGCACACCTCCCTATAATTGGGCGGTCATAGCTGGCAGCCCGCCGGATGGATTGTCGCTATTTCCGGCCGGCGCGATTTTGGGGGCGCCGCTTTCGACGGCGGTCACCTCGACCTTCACGGTGCAGGTGACGGATAGCGCGACCCCTACTCCCAATACCTTTTCCAGCCCATTCACTTTGCCGGTGGCCCTGGCTGTTACAACGGCTTCGCCCTTGCCGGCCGGCACGGTGGGCGTGAACTATTCGCAAACCTTGACGGCTACCGGCGGCAGCGGGACCTACACCTGGGCGGTGACCGTGGGCACTTTGCCGGCGGGCCTCACGTTGACTGCGGCCACCGGCCTGATCAGCGGCCAACCCACCACGGCCGGCACTTCGAACTTCACGATCCAGGCGACCGACACTAACCAGGTCACGGCGACCCAGGCATTTGTGCTGACCATCAACCCGGCGCTGGTCATCAGCACTACCTCGCCCTTGCCGGCCGGCACGGTGGGCGTGAACTATTCGCAAACCTTGACGGCTACCGGCGGCAGCGGGACCTACACGTGGGCCGTGACCGTGGGCACCTTGCCGGCGGGCCTCACGTTGACTGCGGCCAGCGGCCTGATCGGCGGCCAACCCACCACGGCCGGCACTTCGAACTTCACGATCCAGGCGACCGATACCAACGGCGTGACGGCGACCAAGGCAGTCGCGCTGACCATCAACCCGGCGCTGGTCATCGGCACTGCCTCGCCCTTGCCGCCCGGCACGGTGGGCGTGAACTATTCGCAAACCTTGACGGCTACCGGCGGCAGCGGGACCTACATGTGGGCGGTGACCGTGGGCACTTTGCCGGCGGGCCTCACGTTGACTACGGCCACCGGCCTGATCGGCGGCCAACCCACCACGGCCGCCACTTCGAACTTCACGATCCAGGCGACCGA
>Ga0181536_10000872_pt1 | contig 36130 bp, 34 predicted proteins | sample PEATcosm2014_Bin_41_FD_121105 | JGI IMG/M metagenome (GOLD analysis project Ga0181536, IMG submission 121105) | Peatland microbial communities from MTU Mesocosm Facility, Houghton, MI, USA - PEATcosm2014_Bin17_60_metaG | ecosystem: Environmental > Terrestrial > Soil > Wetlands > Peat | place...
CACACTACGCCTTAGAGAATCCCCGCTCATCCAACGGCTGGGAGAAGACATCCTCGCCAAGATCGCTGCCCTCACCCCGCTGGACGACAGCGGAAAATGACCATCTTCACGCCGGATTCAAGTGATAGAGGACTCCCTCGCAGGTGACAGATGCCGATTCCACAGTCCCCGCGGCAATGGGAATCGACACAAGAAGGAGCAAAACGAGAACACGCATAAAGCCCTTGGTCCCAATTCAGTATAACTCAAGACCGCCGAACAGGAGGATCAGTTTAGATCCGCCATACGTCTACGGCGACTTTTGCCGTTGCCCAGCTCTCAGCGTCCTTGTGACGGTCCCCGCCCCCACCCCAAGCTGTTTGGCAATCTGCCGGATGCTGCCCCGCGCTGGCGCATCTCGATCAGCCGGTCCCGGTTGAAGATCCGCTTGGGGCGGCCGATGGGCAGGTTCTTCCCGGATCGGCTGTAAGCCGTCTCCCACGCTACGATAGATCCCGTGAAGCGGTTGGAATTGCGAGAGGGTGGGCATCAGAGAGGTCGGCAGCTCCCAGTACAAAGGAAACTTCCAGGGCACTGAGCGCTGCTTAAGCTAGCGCCTATGTTTGGCCAAGCCTGTCCCACGAGGCGTCTGCACAAGCTGGAAGGATCCTGGGCTGGTGAGTGCAAGAAGCGATGGATGGTAGTAGAAAGTCAGACGCCCCAGCAGTAGTCTTCGACGGCTTTCTCGATGGAATCGTCCTGCTCGGTGAGACGCATCAGCTCGAGGCGGATGGCGTCTACCAGGGCGTTCCAGCTCGCGACGATCACGTTGTCGGAAACGCCGACGGTGGACCAGCTCTTGCGGTGATCCGACCACTCGATGAGCACGCGCACCTTGGCGGCGGTGCCCTTGCGCGGCTCCAGCACGCGCACCTTGTAGTCGGTCAGGCGCACGTCGGCCATTTGCGGATAAACCGACGCGAGGCACTTGCGCAGGCATAAGTGGAGCGCATGGAAAGGGCCGTTGCCAGTGGCGGTGGCGGAGTGCACGCCATCCTGCGTGCGCACGGTGATGTCGGCAGTCGAGCGGGAGTCGCCCGTGGCGGTCGCTTTGGTGGAGACCTCGTAGCCTTCCACTTCGAAGAAATGCATGCCGGGCTTGAGCGCCTCGCGCACCAGCAGCTCGAAGGTGCCTTCGGCGGCTTCCAGTTCGCAGCCCTCGTATTCCAGTTGCTTGATGCGCTCCAGCAGCTCGCGGCGGGCGTCTTCGTCGAGCCGGCCGGCCAGACCGTGCTGCTTCAGCTTGTATAAGATGTTGCCGCGCCCGGACAGGTCGCTGATGAGGACGCGCTGGCGATTGCCCACGGCCTCGGGCACCACGTGCTCGTAAGTGGCGGGCTCCTTCAAGACGGCGGAGACATGCACGCCGCCTTTGTGTGCAAAAGCACTATGTCCGACAAAGGGCTGGTTGTTCGGCAGCGGCAGATTGGCCAACTCCGCGACGAAGCGCGCCACGTTCGACAGACTGATGAGCTTGTCCTGGCCGATGGCCGTGTGACCCAGCTTCAGCTCCAGATTGGCAATGACGGAACAGAGATTGGCGTTGCCGCAGCGCTCGCCGTATCCATTGATGCAGCCTTGCACGTGAGTGGCGCCGGCTTCCACCGCGGCCAGCGTATTGGCCACCGCCACGTCGGAATCGTTGTGTGTGTGGATGCCCAGGATGCCGTCGAAACGCTTGCGCACATCGGCGAAGATTTCGACCAGCCGCCCGGTGAGCGTGCCGCCGTTGGTATCGCAGAGGCAGAGCACGCCGGCGCCGGCTTTCTGGGCGGCCTCCAGCGTGCGCAGCGCGAAAGCGGGATTCGAAGTGTAGCCGTCGAAAAAATGCTCGGCGTCGTACACCACTTCTTTGCCGTGCTCCTTCAGATATGCGACGGTCTCGATGATCAGTTTCAGATTCTCTTCTTCGGTGATGCCTAGGGCTCGCGCGGTGTGCAGATCCCAGCTCTTGCCGAAGATGGAGACCACGGGCGTGCCGGCGGCGACCAGCGATTGCACGCTGCGGTCCTCTTGTACGGTATGGCGCGCGAACCGAGTGGCGCCGAATGCGGTGAGCTTGGCGTGCTTGAGCTTCAGCTCCGTTTGCGCGCGGGCGAAGAAGTCTTTATCTTTCGGGTTGGATCCGGGCCAGCCGCCTTCGATGTAGTCGATGCCTAACTCGTCTAGCTTTTGCGCGATGAGGAGTTTGTCGTCTACGGAGAAGGAGACGGATTCGCCTTGCGTGCCGTCGCGGAGGGTGGTGTCGAATGTGAAGATTTTCATAAGAGTGTGGGCGGGGCTTAAGCCCCGCGCGGACTAAAGTCCGCCCTCCAAATCTTTCTTTTTGAGGAAGGTCATCATTTCGCGGAGCTCGCGGCCCACCTTCTCGATGGGCTGATTGCGAGCGGCTTCGCGCATGGCGAGGAATTTATGGCGGCCGGTCTTGTTTTCGTCGATCCATTGGCGGGCGAATTCTCCGGATTGCACCTCGGACAGGATCTTCTTCATCTCAGCTCGCACGTGTGCGTCGACAACTCGCGGGCCGCGGGTGTAGTCGCCATATTCGGCGGTGTCCGAAACCGAGTAGCGCATGTAGCTCAGGCCGCCTTCCTGGATGAGATCGACGATCAGTTTGAGCTCGTGCAGGCACTCGAAATACGCGATCTCGGGCGCATAGCCCGCTTCCACCAGCGTCTCAAAACCCGCGCGGATCAACTCGGAGGCGCCGCCGCATAGCACGGCCTGCTCGCCGAACAGATCGCTTTCGGTTTCCTCCTTGAAAGTGGTCCCGATCACGCCGGCCTTCAGGCTTCCCAGCGCGCCCGCGTAAGCCAGCGCCGTTTCGAGCGCGTGGCCGGAGGCATCCTGATGCACGGCGACCAGCGACGGCACGCCCACGCCTTCGGTGAACAGCTCGCGCACGCGGTGGCCGGGAGCCTTCGGCGCGACCATGGAGACGTCGACATCCGCGGGCGGCTGGATCTGGCCGAAATGGATGTTGAAGCCGTGCGCGAACATCAGGGTTTTGCCCGCTGTGAGGTGCGGCGCGATGTCACGGTTGTACAGGTCGCCCTGGATATGATCGGAGACCAGGATCATGATTACATCGGCGGCTTTGGCGGCATCCGCGGTATCCAGTACCTTGAGACCGGCGGCCTCGGCCTTGGATCGCGACTTGCTGCCGGGATAAAGGCCTACGACCACGTCCACGCCGGAATCGCGGAGGTTTAGGGCGTGGGCGTGGCCTTGACTGCCATAGCCTATGATGGCTATGGTGCGGTTTTGGAGGTGGGATGGGTTGTAGTCTTTTTCGTAGTATCGTTTTGCCATGGGTATGTCCTTTTAGGGGAGGACAGGCGAGGACGCCTGTCCTACTTGCTGCACGGGGGGTTGTAACTTCAGTTTTTTGGATTCGAGTGTAACAGCTACGACGCCAGAGCGGGTAGTTTCGATCTCACCGTAACTTTGCATCACATCGATGAATTCGTCCAGCTTTTCCGGATCGCCGGTGGCCTCCAGCGCGAAGCCTTCGGTGGAGGAATCCACCACGCGCGCGCCGAAGATCTCGGCTTCTTTGAGCACGGCGGTGCGCGTCTCCTGCACGGTGCGCACGCGCACCAGCACCATTTCGCGCCGCACCGCGGGCGACTCGGTGAGGTCCACGGCCTGCAGCACATTCACCAGCTTGTTCATCTGCTTGATGACCTGCTGGCGGAGCGTGGCATCCACATCGACCACGATGGTCATGCGGGAGAGTTCGGGATCGAGCGTGCGGGCAACCGTCAGACTTTCGATGTTATAACCCCGCTGGCTCAGTAATCCGGTGATGCGCATGAGAGCGCCCGGTTTGTTTTCGACTAGGAGGGAGATGATTTGCAACATGGGAAGATCCTATTTAGTCAAGAGTTAGTCAAGAGGACAGGCCAGGAGGCCTGTCCTACTTGGGAACCGCCACCGGTTGGGGCGGCGCGAGCACCATCTCGTTGATGGCGGCGCCGGCCGGCACCATGGGATAAACGTTTTCGAACGGCGTTACTTTGACGTTCAGCAGATAAGGGCCGGGTTCGCGGACCGCTTCTTCCAGGGCCGAGGCGAGCTCCCAAGGCTTGTCGATGGTGCGGCCCTTGAAGCCGTATGCGCCGGCCAGCTTCTCCGCATCCGGGAAAGAATCGAGCTCCACCGAGCTCAAGCGGTTGTTAAAGAACAGCTCCTGCCATTGGCGCACCATGCCGAGGTAGCCGTTGTTCATCACCACGATCTTGATTGGCAAGCCATTCCCCACAATGGTGGAGAGCTCCGGGATGGACATCTGGAATCCGCCGTCGCCCACCAGCGCGAAGACCAGCTTGTCGGGACGGGCGAACTGCGCGCCGATGGCGGACGGAAGGCCGAAGCCCATGGCGCCCAGTCCGCCGGAATTGAGCCACAGGCGCGGCGCGTTGAAGCGGATCAACTGGGCGGCCCACATCTGGTGCTGGCCGACGTCGGAGCACACGATGGCCTCGCCCGCCGAGAGCCGGTCGATTTCCATCATCAGGTGCTGCGGCTTGATTTCGGAATCGGAGGTGACCGGCGCCAGAGGATGCTCGGCTTTCCAGGCGCGGATTTGGGACCACCAGGACTGGCGCGCGGCCGCACGACCGGCCGGGAGGCCGGTCCCACTGCGTTCCGCGAGCAGCGTATTCAATCGCCCGAGCACGCGCTTCACATCGCCTACGATGGGCACATCGGCGGCGCGGTTTTTTCCGATTTCCGCGGGATCGATATCCACGTGGATCACTTTGGCGTGCGGCGCGAAGGCGGCCAGGCGCCCGGTGACGCGGTCGTCGAAGCGCACGCCGAGCGCAATCAACACATCGCAGTTAGTCATGCCCATGTTGGCGGCGTAGCCGCCGTGCATGCCGGTCATGCTCACGAAGTTGGGATGGTTCGATGGCAGAGCGCCGAGACCCATCAGGGTCAAGACCGCAGGCACGTCGAGGAGTTCCACCAGTCGGCGCAACTCGTCGGAGGCGTTGGCCGCGACGATCCCGCCGCCCGCATATACGAACGGGCGCTCGGCCTCCCACATCATTTGTGCAGCGCGGCGAATCTGACCGGCGTGGCCTTCAGTGAACACCTTGTATCCGGGCAGGTGGATGGCAGTGACCGGCGTATAATGGCCCTGCGCCTGGAAGACGTCCTTGGGGATATCGACCAGCACGGGACCGGGACGGCCGCTGGCGGCGATATAGAACGCCTCGTGGACCGCCTGCGGCAGATCTTCCAGCTTCTTCACCAGGTAGTTGTGCTTGGTGCAGGAGCGCGTGATGCCGAACGTGTCGGCTTCCTGGAAGGCGTCGCTGCCGATGAGCTTGCTGGTGACCTGGCCGGTGAGCGCGACGATGGGGATGGAATCCATCATGGCGTCGACCAGGCCGGTAACCAGGTTGGTTGCGCCCGGGCCGGAGGTGGCGCAGCAGACGCCCACCTTGCCGGTGGCGCGCGCGTAGCCTTCCGCGGCGAAGCAGGCATTTTCCTCGTGGCGGACCAGCACATGGCGTATGTGGTGGTCGTAGATCGCATCGTACAAGGGCAGGGTGACGCCTCCGGGATATCCGAAGAAGCAGTCCACGCCTTCCCGCGCCAGACATTCCAGCAACATCTTCGCGCCATTCATCAGAGTCGACATATATTCCTCAACAAAATGCTCTCCAAAAAACAAAAAGGCCACCAGCCGGCTTGGTTCGCCCCGCTGATGGCCTCGGAACTCGTCCGATGCGGCCTTAAGCGGGGCCGGCTACGATGACCAGGACGATAATAATAATGACTGCCGGTATAGACAGAGGGGACGGGGTAAGTACGCGGAGGAACCGGTTTGTGGGACTGCTCGACATGAGTAACTTCCCTGAGTGTACCCTACAAGTTTTTGAAATGCAAGATGGGTGCGGAATGCGCCCGCTCCCTTACGGTCGCGGCTCGGTAAATCTCGCGAAATCAACGTGCCTATTACCGAGCCGCGACCGTAAGGGAGCGGGTGCACTCGGGACTAGGCGCATGGGGCCGCCTCGAATTTATCCTCCCGATGCGCGATACGTGCGAAGGCGATCCCGGGGTCATGCGCGAATGCGCAAATCCACTCGCCGCGCGCGGCCTCAGCCAGCCAGTGGAGCTTGCTGTCTATCGATTGGATCGGATCGAGATCGAAGGCCGCGACCCAAGTGGGCGTCACATGCGCGGCAGTGGGGACCAGGTCCGTCAGGAAGCAGAAGGTGCGGCCCGCCGAGGAGGCCGTGATCACCATCAGGTCGGGAGTGTGGCCGGGCGCCAGGCGCAGCCACACGCCGGGCGCCACTTCGGTGTCCCCATCGATCAGGCGCATGCGCCCGGCATCCACCAGCGGATCGTAATTCGCATCGATGTAGGCCACGCTATCGCGCGGATGGCGGCGGTGGGCGTGCTCCCACTCGCCGCGCCGCGTATAGTAGATGGCGCGGGGAAATGTGGGCTGCGGGACGCCCTGCGTCAGGATGGTGTTCCAGCCGCAATGGTCCCAGTGGAGGTGGCTGTTGACGACGATATCGATGCGCTCGGGATCGATGCCCGCCGCCGCGATGGTTTCGCGCAACGGCGCGGGCGTGGGGGGCAGCTTCATGCGGTCGCGCCGGCGCGCATCCAGCTTGTCGCCGCCGCCAGTATCGAGCAGGATGGTGTGCTCGCCGGTTTCGACGATGTAGCAGTTGAAGCCCAGCGGCACGCGGTTCAGATCGTCCGGCGGCGACTGGCGGCTCCACAGCGTCTTGGGAACCACGCCGAACATGGCGCCGCCGTCCCACCAGTAGATATCTTCGCGGACGAGCGTGATGCGGAAGCCGCCCAGGTCAATGGCAGGCGGGGCCGGCATGCGCTAGGCGCCGCGGACCAGTTTGCGGCCGCGGTCGAACAGGTCCGCCGCGTCGTCCACCAGTTGGCGGCCCTTGTCGATCATTTCTTTGCCGCGGTCGTAAACTTCTTTGCCTGTGTCGGTGACCGCTTCCTTGCTCTGTTGGGTCTTGTCGGAAATGAGCTGGCGGGTTTTCTTGCCGCTCTGGGGGGCCAGCAAAATGGCCGCGGTCATCCCCACTACCGCGCCGGCGACGAACCAACCGATATTGTTCGCCAGATTGTCTTGCGCTTCTTCCTGATCGGACATGCGGATCCTCCCTGTGATCGAACTTTCATTTTATGTCATCGCGGGATTATGCTGGAGGCATGCCGATAGAACCAGACGATTCGCACCAAATGGACATGGTCAACATCTTCAGTTCCTCCAATTATGATGCGGAGATGGAGGCCATGCAAATCCATGGCGTCATGGAGGCGAATGGTATCCCCTGTATCGTGGTGGGGCCGGGCACGCTCCCCGTGCTGGAGTTCGAGGTCCAGGTGCCCAGGGAGCGTCTGGAGCAGGCGGAGCGGATCTTGGCCGAGGCGCAGGCGGCCGGGCCGGCAGGGGCGGCGGAGGCGGAAGCCGCCGGGGAAGAGGGCGCGTAGCACCAGGCCGGCCTGGCCATCTCATGCGATAACCGAAGCGGTTACGCCCGGCCAATCCGCGAACGGAAACTGGCAGGGTTCCCCAATGACATCGAGCGCCGCCAGGAGTTCCGCGAAACTCTCCACCCTGCGGGGTCCGAATCGTGTCGCAACCACGAACTCCGTTTCCGCGCCAGGTCGCTGGACCATCCAGGCGATTCCGCGGCCATCGGCGCCTCCGCCAGCGCCGTCAACGCAGAAACAGCCGAACGCGCCGCCGCCCGGCGAGAACAACTGGAAGTTGTCGGATGAGAACTCGAAAACACCCGGATCGGTCGTAACTCGGATCGACGCGCCGCGGTCGCCCGCTGCATCCGTGATGATGCCAACCTTTTCGTGATAAATCCCCGAGCTGCCGACCGGGATCGCCACCTTCACATCCAGATGCCCCTGCGCGATCATCCACGCCAGCATCTCCAGCCCGTTCTGTGCGCGCGCATCCGGAGGTGTCAGATCCACGGCGCAGAGCCTTGCCGCAATCTGCTCGCGCAGATCGTAACCCTCCGCGAGCGCCTCCTGTTCCGCGGGTCCCAGCGTCAGTCCGACGATCAACCGCATCCGTCCGTCGTTGGCGATCAAGGCCGCAATGCCGCGCGCCGCCAGAGCCAGCGAATCCGCCGAAAAATACCCCGTCAGGCGGTCATACTGAACCGCACACTCCAGCGCCGGATTGTAAAACAGCTCGATCAGGTCGCCGTCTTCGTTGCGGTACCCGACGCACCACTCGCGTTCCTTCAGCAGACTCATTAGGGGGGCAGGCCCCCGGCCTGCGGCGGCCTCCCAGGCCGCCAGCGCGCGCCAGCGCGCCTTCTTTCACGCCATTGCCGGGGCCGCTCCCAATGAACTTGTCATGGGTACGCCAAGCCTGCTCAACTCTTGCCAGCCATCCGTTCAAGCTTCTCGCTGGCCTTCTTGCGCTCATACGCCTCGACCTTCACTTCAAGGCCTGCACAATCGCAACTTCCTTGCTCAGCACATTGTTCACCAAATCGTCGAGCGACACTCCCCGGCGCACAGCGATAGTGGAAAGGTAGGCGTGCAATTCATCGGTCAAGTAGATGGGCTGGCCGCGGTAGAACCTGCCACGAACGGCATTCGCCGGGATCTCCCGAATCGGCGGGATGTCCGAATAATCGATGTCCTCATCGCGCTGGCCGGTCACGGCCATGATATCTTCGCGTTGCGTTTCAGAGAGCTTCGGCATACAGCTTCCTTTCTTGCGCGTCTGCGCGGCGGGCGGAAACGACCCGGATGACGTCGTCGGGGCCTGCTAGCCGGTAAGTGTGCACGACGGTAATCGTCGTTCTTCCGTCGAGAACCCCGATTGCATGCCAGCGTTCCTCGCCATCCTCCACCCGTTCCACGAACGTCAGGCAATGCGCATCGTCGAACACCAGCTTCGCGGTCTCAAACCCAATGCGCTGCTTTCTTCGGTTTATTTCATCCTTCTCTTTGTCCCATTCGAACCGGAGCATCTGTAGCTAGCTTATCGCGTACACACCTCGAACCGCACCTGCAAGGGCGGCGTTGCGTCATCCTTCGGGGGGCTCTTCTTCGTCCCCGCCTTCCGGAAATTCCAGCGGGATCTGCTCCGGTATCTTCGCCGCGGGCCTCGTACTATTGTTTGCGCCGCTCGCTCATCATTTGCCGGCGAAGGATTTCATTGATTCTCGTCAAATGTCCCTCGCCCTTCGACTTCAGCCAGCCTAGAACCTCGTCGTCGATTCGGAACGAAATCTGCGTCTTCCGCGGCCGGTAGTATTTGCCGATGGAGGCGCCCTGCCAGAATTCGGGCGGCATGACGGGCGCATCCGGATCCGCGTGGTCGAGGCTCTTGTCGCGACGCTCATAGGCGCGCCTGGTTTTGTCGCCGATCCTCAGCCGGCTAACGGAATTGGTCTTGGTACGCGCTTCGCTCATAGTCGTTCGCCTTTCTCGCCGAGACGATGCGGAGAATCTCGACGTCCGGATCGCTGCGATCTACGAAAACAACCAGCAACAGAACCGTAGAACCCGTCATCCCGATGGCGTGGTACCGCTGTTCGCGTTCGTCCTCGATATTCTCCTGCACGACGATGAACGGGTCCGCAAAGATTTCGGCCGCCACCCGGAAAGAGATGCCGTGCAGGCGCTGATTCCGTCTGGCTTTCGCAGCATCCCACGTGAATCTCGTTTGCAACTACCTATATTGTATATTCATCCTTGTGATTCGGCATGGTCGGCTGCTCCCGCAAACGAGCTTCAAATCAAAGCTCCGGCTCTTCGTCGTCGATGGGGGTGAGTTCCAGCGGGATCTGCTCCGGTATCTTCGGCGCCGGCACCGTCTCCGCAAACGCCAGCTTGCGCAGCCGCTCCAGCGCGTCGAAAGCGTTGGCCGCCCCCGTCAGGCTGGCGTCGGGTTTCTTCTTGCCCGCCGAAGCCACGCCCGGCGACAACACGTTCAGCAGCGCTTCGAGCGCCGTCAGCAGGGTCGGATCGCCGATCAAGTGCGCTTCCTCGATCAGGTTCCGGTGCCCGTGGCCGCAAGCTGCGTTTCATTCGACGTGTAAGTGTACGGCGGGACGCCGCCTTTCACGCTGACCACCAGCTCAGCCGATCCGCCGCGCTCGATGGTGGTGGGGTTGGCCTGGAAGTGCAGCTCCAGCGGTTCCCCACGCGGCCACAGCTTCTTCGCTTTGGCGTCGTCGATGGTGTGTACGAAGTGGTTGTCGCCGACGTGGATCACGGGGCGCGGATCGCCCGGACCCCATACCTGCGAGCCCTCGCGATAAATGAACAATCCCTGGTCGATGCCGTTGCGCAGGCATTCGAGGAGCGGCGTATCGTGCATCAGGATGGAGAGTTTGGGCGCGCGCCGGTACTCGGTCCGGATCTGTGCGGTGGTCATCTCGCCCTTCACGCGCAGCCCGGTCTGGTCGCGGACAAAACCCGGCGCGTCCGGAATGTCGCGCCCGTCCAGCAGCTTCCTCTGTTCGTGCAGCACCCGTTCCACCTGGTGCTGTCGGTTGCCGGGCGAATCGCCGGCGGCGGAAAGCTCAATGATGGTGTGTCCCAGGTCGAGTTCGGTGCCGGTCATGCGCGTACCGGACGGGTAAAACAGATGCCGGTAGCACTGCAGGATGGCCATCGCCACGTCCAGCTTCAGCTTCTCGTAGTCGGCCTTGATCTTGCCCTGCTAGTAATCGGCGAGGGTGATGTGGTGCTCCTGCGGTTTCTGCAGTAGGCCAAGCGCCAGGCGGCGGCGCACCAGATCCCGCATGTTCGGAATGGCGCGCTCGTCGGCCGCCACGAAGACCAGGTTGTTCTTGAGCTCGCGGATCTTGCGCTCCGCCCCCTTGTATTCGAAGATCTCGGCGATGTCCGGCGGCGGCTCGCGTAAATCGGAGGGCACGGCGGTCGACTCGTGGTTCATCACCACCAGCATGGGCCGGCCGTCGCCGACCTCGTCGGGCACTTCATAAGGACCGGCTGGAGAAAGCACGGCGTTGAATTCGCCGCGAGGCAGGGTGAAAAGCGCGCGAATGCGTTCGGCAAGCTCGGTGCGCACATCCGCGGCGTCGATGTCGCGCATGATCCGCCGCACGATCATGGTAAGGTTCGGCTCGGCCATGAAGCGTAGCGGCGCGCCCGGCCGGTCGTCCAGATAGATGGAGTCGGTGATGAACTGCACGCGTGCCTGCTCGATGAAGGAAGGCTCCAAGGCCGGCGAGCATACCGACAGCTTCAACTGCTCGGGTGTGATTCCCTTGGCCGGGTCGCCATAGGCCAGCGTATGCCAGAAGATGGTGCATGCGACATAGGCCGTTACCGGCGGCAGGCCGGGATACTTCTGGGCGTCGATGCGCTGCGCCAGCGCCGGTTCCTGGCCCGCCACCGCGGCGACATCGGATTTCACCGCCGGCGCGTATTGGCCCTGGCCGAGCTTGACGTTGATCTCGGTGCGGATCGGCTCGAAGGCCGGGTCCATGTGGTGCGTGTGGATCGACGCGGCGTCCGGCGGCTGGATACGCCAGAGGTGGTGAACGGTGCGGGCCAGCAATCGCAGCATGCCGCGCGTGCGTTGGAACGTGCTGAGCGAAGCGGTCTTCTCGGTCAGCATTTCGAGCAGCTTGGGATGCAGCGGATAGCTGCGCGCGAACTGGTCGCGCAGTTCCGGGTCGGCGGCGTCGGCCGGCAGAGCGTCGCGGTTGGCGTTCCAGACCTGGGAATATGCCGCGATCACTTGCTGCGCGGCGTTCAGATCGACGTGCTCGAACAGACGCGCGCGCAGCACGTTGGGAGTTTCGTCTTCCTCTGTGGGATTGAGGGGCGTCGTGCTTCGCACGGCGACGCTTTCAGCCTCGGTCATGGCAGCCGCGGCGCGCTCGTTTTCTCCTTTGTAAGCGTCGCCCGCCTTGTCGTCCTTGCCCACCGCCAAGGTGTAGACCAGAGCGACCCGGGGCGTGGACGCGACGGCCTTGAACAGGTCGTGCACGAAGGCCGCAAATTGCTTGGAGGCGTCCGGAAACGCGCGCTCCACTTTGCGCAGATAGACGGAGATCTCGTCGAGAAGAATGAGCGTGGGCTGGCCGCCGAATAGCTCGCGTATGGTATCCGCGCCCGGCGCGATATGCTTTTCGTCGCTGACGCGGACGCGCTCGTAGCCGTCGCGGCCGGCCAGTCGGTATGCCATCTCGCCCCAGAGAGAGCGGGCGAGCAGTCCCGGTTCGAGCGTGAGTCCATTGGCGGGGTCGGCGTTCTCTCCGTCGAGGGCAGCGATACGGACTGCGCCCACCGGGAGAATCGCAGGATCGACGAAGTCGGAAAGGTTGGTAACGTCCTTTGCGCCGCGCGCTGCATGCACCAGGGCGATCAGCGCGTGCGTCTTGCCGCCCCCGTACTGGGTCCCCAGCCGGATGATCGACGAGACTTCGCCGCCCTTGCCGGACAGGCGCAGGCAGACTGCTTTGAGCAACTCCTTCATGCCGCGCGTAGGGTAGCTCTTGGCGAAGAATGCCGCGGGGTCGAGATAGTCGTCGGGGGCGGTGCCGTTCACCACGCGCGAAAGGTCGGCCATGAATTCATCGTCACGAACGGTTCCGCCAAGCACGTCGGCTCGAGGGCGGCAGGTTGAGAATATCGTTGGTAGGCTCATGGCGGCCGAGATACTCCAGTGTATGCCTTCGGCGAGGTTGAGGCAATTTGCCGGGACTAGGAGGACAGGCCAGGAGGCCTGTCCCACTCTACCGCAGCTCTTCCATGACTTCGTCGAGAACTTCTTTGGGCGGCCTCACCTTGGATTGCGGCAGCGTGGCCAGCGGTTCCTCGGCCAGGTGCAGCATCTCCAGAAAATTCGGCTTTTCGGTGTTCACGTAAAGAACGCCGGTCAACACCTCGTGATTCTTCTCGGCGTCTTCGAGGGCCGCCATCGCCGCCAAGCGGCTCGTTGGATCGTAGTCGCGATGCAGCTTGCGGATGCGCAGGTGCGATCCGTCATGCAGTTCGACATCGCGCACCTCGCCTTCGGCGATCTCCACGGTAATCTCCTCGAAAGAGGGCACGAACGACAGATCCTGCAGCATCTCTTCGTGCTCCTTCATGTAGCTGTAGCTCTTAGTGGAGCCTTCATGATCGTTGAAGGTGACGCACGGTGAAACCACGTCGATGACGGACAGGCCGTTGTGCGCGATGGCCGCCTTGATCAGCGTCTGCAACTGCTTTTTGTCGCCCGAGAAGGAGCGGGCCACGAACGTGGCGCCCCATCTCAGCGCCAGGGCGCAGCAATCGAAGGGCGGGAGATCGTTGATCACGCCAGTCTTCAGCTTGGAGCCCAGATCGGCGGTCGCCGAGAACTGTCCCTTGGTGAGACCATAGACGCCGTTGTCTTCGATGATGTAGATCATCGGCAAATTGCGGCGCACCAGGTGCATGAACTGGCCGATCCCGATGGAAGCCGTATCGCCGTCTCCGGTGACGCCCAAGCCGAGCATGGTGCGGTTGGCCATAATGGCGCCGGTGGCGATGGCCGGCATGCGGCCATGCACGCCGTTGAATCCGTGCGACAGGTTGAGGAAGTACGCCGGCGATTTCGACGAACAGCCGATGCCGGAGAATTTGCCGACCCGCCAAGGCTCCACGCCCATCTCGTAGAAGCATTCGATGACGCGCTCGGAGATGGAGTTGTGGCCGCAGCCGGCGCACAGGGTGGTCTTGGCGCCCTTGTAGTTGATGACCTCCAAGCCGATGTGGTTTACCTTCTTGGGCGGCGATGGTGGTGTCGCGACGGTGCTCATTTGCCCTCCTGACGGACGATTTCGTCGGTGACAGTGCGGGCGTCCAGCGGCAGCCCGCCGTAATAGCGTATGCTTCTGAGTTTCGCGATCTGTTCGGGCGTCATTTCCAGGCGCATCAACGCGAGCAACTGCGCATCGCGGTTCTGATCCACCACGTAGACGCGCTCGTGGCGCTCGATGAACTCCACCAGATCCGGGGTGAAGGGATAAGCTTTCAAACGCAGATAGCTGGACGGAATATCGTATTCGGCGAGCAACTGATCGCAGCTTTCAGCCACGGCGTAGTGCGATGTGCCGCAGGCGATGAAACCGATTTCGGCGTCTTTGCGAAAGCGGATTTCGGGCGCCGGAACATGCTGGCGCATGGTCTGGAACTTGTGCGCCAGCCGGTCCATGTTGTGGATGTAGTCGTCTTCGCGTTCGGTATACTGGGCGCGTTCGTTGTGGCCGCTGCCGCGCGTGAAGTATGCCCCGGCCGGGTGGTTGGTGGCGGGCAGCGTGCGATAGCCGATGCCATCGCCATCCACATCTTTATAGCGCGCGAAGCCGCCCAGCTTGTCGAGATCCTCGGCGGTCAGCACCTTGCCGCGGTCCAGCGGCTTATCGGGATAAGGGAACGGATCGGACGTCCAGTTATTCATGCCCAGGTCGAGGTCGAGCATGACGAATACGGGTGTTTGAAAACGCTCGGCGAAATCGAAGGCTTCGAGTGACATGGTGAAACACTCTTCGGGAGAGCAGGGGAAGAACATGGGATGCTGGGTGTCGCCGTGCGAGAGCAGGGCCGTGGAGAGGAGATCGCCTTGCATGGTGCGGGTGGGGAGTCCGGTAGAGGGACCCACACGCTGCACATCGTAGATCACGGCAGGAACTTCGGCGTAATAACCGAGGCCGACGAATTCGGACATGAGAGAGATGCCGGGACCGGCAGTGGCCGTCATGGAGCGGGCGCCGGCCCATCCAGCGCCGAGGGCCATGCCGATGGAAGCCAACTCGTCTTCGGCCTGCACCACGGCAAAAGTGGCGCGGCCCGTCTCCGGGTCGATGCGGAAGCGCTTCAGATAGCCGATGAGCGATTCGACCAGCGAGGAAGACGGCGTGATGGGATACCAGGTGACCACCGTGACGCCCGCGAACATGGCACCGAGCGCACAAGCCGCGTTGCCTTCGATGATGATCTTGCCGGTGTTGGCCTGCATGCGCCGGACCTGATAGGCATTGGTCTGGGTGAAGGTCTTGGCGGCGTATTCGTGACCGGCCTTGGCCGCGCCCCAGTTCAGATCGGCGGCCTTGGCCTTGCGCTTGCCGAACTGCTTGACCAGCGCCAGGCGAATTTCTTCCATGTCGATGGAGAGCAGCCGGGCGACGATGCCGTCGTAGACCATGTTGCGCACCAGTTTGCGCAGCTTGGCGTCGGGGCAAACCGGCGCCACCAGCTTGTCGAAGGGCACCGGGTAGAAATGCAGATCGGAGCGCAGCGCGTTGAGCTTAAGTGGTTCGTCATAGACCACGGCGGCGCCGCTATCCAGCTTCAGCACGTCTTCGCGCGCGGTTTCCGGGTTCATGGCGACCAGAAGGTCGATTTCCTTCTTGCGGCCGATGTAGCCGTGCTTGCTGGCGCGAATGGTGAACCAGGTGGGCAGCCCGGCTATATTGGACGGGAACATATTCTTGCCGGAGACCGGCACGCCCATCTGGAAGATAGAGCGCATCAGGACGGTGTTCGCGGTCTGACTGCCGGATCCGTTGACCGTGGCGACTTGTATGGAGAAATCGTTGACTACGGTATGGCCGGGGTCGCTAACGCGCGGCTCCGCCGGCGATACTTCTAGCGTTGACATCTATAGGAGTCCTTGTTTGGGGTGGTGACCCTGTTCACTACGCTTCTTACACATTATACGACGCGGCGCACGCTTGCGCGGGTTGCGTGGCGCACGCTTCAGCGTGAACGACCCTGGGGGTCGTCACCAATATCAGAGAACTTGACGCCGGTACGTGGCGCACGCTTTAGCGTGCAGGGGCGAACTTCAGTTCGCCCTGCGGGACGTTAGTCCCGCTTTGCGGGACGAGTCCGCCCTGCGGGACGTTAGTCCCGCTAGATCAGTGACTTGCGCAGTGGTTCTCTGGAGAGAGCGTGCTGTGGCGAGCTTCAGCTCGCCATCTTCGGATGGCCGCCAGACCGTGGGCTGAAGCCCGGCTGAAGCCCACGGCGGCACGCTGAAGCGTGCGCCACACTGATATCCTGAAACGCAGAGGCACACGGATGCTATTCGGAGACTTCGCTTACGCGGCGCGCACCCTGGCAAAGAGCCCCGTGTTTGCGGCCACCGCCATCATCACCATCGCGCTGGGAATCGGAGCCAGCACGGCCATCTTCAGCGTAACCAACGCCGTGCTGCTGCGGCCCCTGCCTTACAGAAGCCCGGAGCGGCTGTTCTTCGCGATTTCGGACATGCGGAAGCGCAACGTGAAGGATTTCCCCTTCTCCCACGCCGATTTCTTCGACCTGCGCAACGGTACCCAGGGCATGTTCGAAGAACTGGGCGCCGTCAACACCGGCCGCGCGACGGTGCCGCGCGAGGACCAGTCGCCTGAGCAGATCCGCTGGGCCGACGTGACCACGAACTTTTTCCGCTTGATGGGCGGCCAGATCGCGCTGGGCCGCGACTTCAATGATGCGGACGGGCAGCCGCAACCGGCGCAGGCGCCGACTGGCCCGCGGCCGCTACCGCAGATCGCCATCCTGAGCTACGCGTACTGGCAGCGGCGCTTCGGTGGGAACGCGTCCATCGTGGGGCGCCCGATGCCCGGCGCGATCGGTGGGCAGGGAGGCACGCAGATTGTGGGCGTGCTGAAGCCCGGCTTCGAGTTGCTGTTTCCGCCCGACGCCAATATGGAGCAGCGGCCGGATGTCTGGTTCGCGACGCGCCTGGCCTACGATAATGCCAACCGCAACAGCGTGTCGCTGCACGTCATCGGCCGGCTGAAGGATGGCGTCACACGCGAGCAGGCGCAATCGGCCATGGACCGCGTGGCCGCCGAACTGTGCCGCAGCTTCATTATCCACGAAACGTCGGGCTGGTTCATTCGCCTTGAACCCATGCACCGGCACGTGGTGGAAGAGGTGCGCCCGGCGCTGCTGGCGCTGATGGGCGCGGTGATTTTTCTGTTGCTGATCGCCTGCGCCAACGTGGCGAATCTGCTGCTGGTGCGCGCGTCGCTGCGCGAGCGTGAACTGGCGATCCGCACGGCGTTGGGGGGCAGTTGGTGGCGCCTGGTGAGCCAGACGCTGGCGGAGGTCGTGCTGCTGGCGTTCATCGGCGCGTTGCTGGGCCTGGGGCTGGCGTGGGTGGGCATCCACGAGCTGCGCGCGATGGCGCCCGCCAGTCTGCCGCGCCTGGATGCCATTAGAATCGATCCCGCCGTGCTGGGTTTCACCGTGCTGGCAGCGCTGGCGGCCGCTGCGCTGTTCGGTCTGGCGCCGGCGCTGCGCGCCGCGCGGCCCAGCGTGGCTCCGCTGCTGCGCGCCAGCGGCCGGAATGCCGCGCTCAGCGGCGCAGGATTGCTGCGCAACCTCGTGGTGGTGGCGGAAGTCGCGCTCTCGTTCGTGCTGCTGATCGGATCGGGGCTGATGTTCCGCAGCTTCCTGGAACTCCAGCGCATCGACCCCGGCTTCAATCCGCATGGTTTGCTGACATTTCAACTGCTGGGAGGCAGGGGCGGGCAGCAGCCGCAGGAGCGCGCCGCGCGGGTGCGTGAGATTCAAAGCCGTCTCGAAACTCTGCCGGGCGTGGCAGGGGTGACCTCCTCGTTTCCGCTGCCGCTGGCGGGAGGGTTCAGCCCCATCCGCTGGGGGCTCGAGCCGGCTCTCACCGACCCGAGCAAATTCCAGGCCGTCGATTTCCAGATCGTGCTGCCGGGATACTTCGAGGTGCTGCACACGCCGCTGCTCGCCGGTCGCACCTTCACGGATGCCGACAATGCGCCCGACCGTAAGGGCGTGGTGATCGACCAGATGCTGGCGGGCAAGGCGTTCCCCGGCCAATCCGCTATCGGGAAGCGGCTGCTGATCCGCATTCGCACGCCCGAGCCGGAGTGGGTGGAAGTGATCGGCATAGTGGCCCACCAGCGCAATACGTCGCTAGTGGTGCCGGGCCGCGAACAGATCTACTTCACAGACGGTTTCGATGGGCATGGCTCGGCCGACAATTGGGTGATCCATACGGCGGGCGATCCGGCCAAATGGGCGTCGGCGGTGCGCGCGGCGATCGCCAAGCTCGATCCGCACCTGCTGCTGACGGAGATGCAGCCGATGGACGCGCTGGTGGAACACGCGCAGGCCTCCACGCGGTTTTCGCTGCTGCTGATCGGCGTGTTTGCAAGCGTGGCCGCGCTGCTGGCGGGTGTGGGGCTGTATGGCGTGCTCTCGACGGTGGTGCGGCAGCGCACGCCGGAGATCGGCGTTCGCATGGCGCTGGGCGCGGCGCCGGGGAGCATCTTCAGCCTGGTGGTTGGACAAGGGCTGCGCCTCAGCGCGGCGGGCATCGCGCTCGGCTTGGTGGCGGCTTTCGAGCTGACGCGCGCCATGACCAGCATGCTGGTGGGCGTGAAGGCGACCGACCCCGCGACGTTTGCCTCGATGGCGGCGCTGTTCTTCCTCATTGCGGCGGTGGCCTCGTGGCTCCCAGCGCGGCGGGCGGCAGGACTGGACCCCACGGCGGCGCTGCGGGAGGAGTAGTCGTGTGGGGCAGGCTCCCAGCCTGCGGCGGGACTCGCAGTCCCGCCTCTGCATTTTCTGCATTTTTCTCTCCAGAGAACCACTGCGCAAGTCACTGATCTAGCGGGACTAACGTCCCGCAGGGCGAACTGAAGTTCGCCCCTGCACGCTAAAAGCGTGCGCCACGTACCGGAGTCAAGTTCTCTGACATTGGTGACGGCCCGCAGGGTCGTTCGCGCTGAAGCGTGGGTAGTGTTGCTTTTGTTAACCTCCGAAGCGTGCGCCACATCCGAGTCTGATTTATACTTGTACGAGCATCCGTAGCGCTTCCAGCATGCAACCACTACAGCCCGATCAAGCCACGTTTCTCTTGCAGATGGCCTTGCCCGCGCTCGCCAACGAGCACCGCATCACCCGCAGGATTATCGAAGCGATTCCCGCCGATCAGGGCGACTATCGCCCCGACGGGGTTTCGAAGAGCGCGCTGGAACTGGCTTGGCACATCGCCTCGGCCGAGAATTTCTTTATCGACGGAGTCGCCGCCGGTGCGTTCGACTATCAGGGCGGCAGCCGGCCGGATTCCATCCGCAGCGCGGCGGATGTGGCGGCCTGGTATGGCGAAGCGTTCCAAACCAATTTCGACCGCCTGACGCAGTTATCGAGCGAGCAACTTCTGAAAGTCGTCGATTTCCGCGGCTTGTTTCAATATCCGGCGGTCTTGTATTTGCAGTTTGCGATCAACCACTCGATTCATCATCGCGGACAGTTGTCGGTTTATTTGCGGCCGATGGGCGCCAAGGTCCCGTCGATCTACGGCGAGAGCTACGACGACGCGCAGGCCCGTAAAGCCGCTCACGCCCAGGCGGGAACCGCATAGGCGGCGATGACCGAACAACAACTGCGAGAGCAGTTGCGTAAGATCTCCGCGCTGTACGAAGGCGCCACCACACCCGGAGAACGCAGCGCCGCGGCCGCGGCCATCGAGCGGGTGAAGAAGGCCATCGCCGCCTTCGCGCAGACCGAGCAGCCCTCCGAATTCCAGTTCATGCTGCCCGATCTTTGGCAGAGGCGGCTGTTCTCCGCGCTCTGCCGCCGCTATGGTCTGGAACCGTTTCGCTACAAGCGGCAGCGCCATACGACGGTGGTGGTGCGGGCTCCCAAGACGTTTGTGAACCGCACGCTCTGGCCGGAATATCAACAGCTCAGGGAGGCGTTGAATCGTTACCTGAACGAGGCCACCGACCGGATTATCCGCGAAGAGGTCTATGGCGACATCGATGAAGGCAGGGCACGCTAAGGCCGCAGGGCGCGCTTTGCGATCCTGCAAGGTACAGGTGGAGTCGCGAAGTTTTCAGGAATGGTTTTCGGTTGAGAACTGCATCATGGAACACTTATGATAAAGACACCTCCGCTGGTTGTCGGGACAAAGGGAGTCAAATCGCATGCCGAAGGTGAAAGAGTTTACCGTAACGATTGAAGACAAACCGGGCGCGCTTGGGAAGTGCTTCCTCGCTCTGGCGGAACGTGGAGTGAATATTCTGGCTTTTCAATCGTATGTCGAGGAGGGCGAGAGCCTGGCCCGATTCGTGGTGGACGATCCGGCCACCGCCAATGCGGTGCTGGGCGGCCTGCGCATGATCTTCGAGGAGACGGAAGCCGCCGTGGTCAGGCTTGCGCACCGTCCGGGTGAGTTGGGCCGCGCAGCCTCGCGGTTGGGCGAAAAACAGATCAACATCGACTACTCCTACTGCGGACTGGAGCCCGGATCGACGCGGGCGCTGGTGGTCTTCGGCGTAGACAACCTTACCAGAGCCGCAAAGCTGCTGGACGAGCTGGCCTCGGAAGATGCCTAAGAAGCTGGCCGCATATCCATCGATGATAACGATTTGGCGTCGTTTCACATCGATGACTCTGGAAGGTTATTTCTCAACGCGACAATTCTTGATGAAAGAAACCTGCCGCTTTTGATCATTCGCCAGAACGAACTGACATATCGCACAGCCACGTGGGATGTTGAGTTTCAAGCACGCACATTGATCGTACGCGAGGCCGCTCGTAAAATTCTAGTCGAGATTGTGTTCACACCGCCGCGCGAGGTCGCCATTAGTCGCGCTCGCCTGCTTTGCAATGGCGTCGAGATTCTTGTTCGGACATCTCACCTGTTTGTTGTCAATTCTCGGACGATACCGATGGGTTGCTCGGCTGCCGATTGCGACATCGGCCTCCAATTAGGCCGCAACGACCGCGGATTGTGCGCTGGCTTTTCGATCGACCGGGCAGCCCTCTCTCGTTATCCCATGCCTGAAGCAGAGGTGCGACGGCGCGAGCGACAAGCGCTGGCGGATATGGGACAGATATTCGAGTTGCTCGGAGTCTCGCTCGATCCCGAGTCGCCCACATAGCAGATCAATTCCTTCCGAGTCAGGGCACACTCGGAAAATGTTGGGTCTCATTTCCGCCTGCCGGAATCACCGGGGAGCCCCGCTACGCGCCGCACTGCTCGGGCGCCGGTCCGTATGCGGGCACGGTACGCAGGCCGATAGGAAACAGGGGTTAAGATATAGAGCGGAAGGAACCCTTTTATATGAACCGACGCGATCTGCTGAAATCCGCGGGCTCGGCCGCTGGATTGACGATTTTGAGAAGTGGCGCGCTGCTGGGCCGCAGCGCGCCCAGCGACAGGCTGAATGTCGCTCTTATTGGCGTATGGGGCCGAGGGACGGCGCACTACGACAGCCTGCGGAACGAAAACGTGGTCGCCCTCTGTGATGTGAACGACCTCCGGACGAAGGAGGCGCTCGCCATCTTTCCGAAGGCCAAGACGTATTGGGACTGGCGGAGAGTTCTGGATCGGAAGGATGTTGAGGCTGTCGTCATCTGCACAGCGGATCACCATCACGCATTCATCGCCAACTGGGCGTTGAACCGCGACATGCATGTCTTCTGCGAAAAGCCGCTCGGCATCAGCGTGGAAGAAGCGCGGACTGTGCGGGCCAATTACCTGAAGCGCAAGGGCAAGGTGGCAACGCAGCACGGCACGCAGCGCCATGCATTTCCGAATTTCGAACGCGTGCGCGAGCTGATCCTCGACGGTGCGATCGGCGAGCTGAAGACCGTTCATAGCTGGGATAGCCGCCAGCTCCCGCGGCCGGGATACCCCGCGGGCGAAGGAATGCCGCCTTCAGCCCTGCACTATGAGCAATGGATCGGTGCGTCGCCCTTTCATCCGTACAGCCCGCAGTACTTCGGCGGCTCAAGCGGCATGAACTGCCTGTTCTGGAACATGTACCGGGATTTCGGCGTGGGCCAGATCGGCGACATGGGCGCTCATACCATGGACTTGGCCTGGAACGCGATCGACGCGGGTGCGCCAACCTCGGTCGAGGTGGACCAGGCGGTCAGCGACAAGTACAACCCGGATATTTGCCCCGTGAAACTGAAAGTGAGCTTCGCACAGCCCGCCAACCAGTGGCGCGGCCCGATTACGGTGGTGTGGTACCAAGGCGGCTTGAAGCCGGAAACGCCCTGGGGATACGTCGATATCAACCGCGTTTCGAACGGAGCCCTTTACGAAGGCACCAAAGGGAGCATTCTCGCCGACTTCACCAGCCGCATCATCCTCCCGAACAACGACGACGGCGACTTCACCTATTACAAGCGGCGCACCCGCGAGCAATTGCTGCCGCTCGTCGCCGGGAAGGGGCAGCCCACCCAGCAGACTCGCGGACCTCGACCGGCGCGTAAGCCGGAGGCTGAGCCGCCATTGCCGCCCGGATTCAAGGCGTGGCCGAACGCACAACCGGGGCCCACGGGTTTCGCCGAGGTTCAGTTCCTCGACAACGGGCTCCCGGCAGCCCTGGGACTGCCGAATTCCGATGTGGAGGCGATCCTCGAAGCGGAGAAGAGCGGTCGGACGCGCCGCGCCGACATCTTCCAGATCGAGTGGCTGGAGGCCTGCAAAGGGAAGTACAACAGTGTCACACATGGCACCAGCAGCAAGACGCATTGCGACTTCGATTACAGCGGCACGATGATCGAACAACTGCTGCTTGGTCTGGTGGCGCACCGCGTGGGCCAGAAGCTCGAGTACGACCCGGCGGCCGGTCGTGTGACGAACTCGGCCGAAGCCGATGGCTTACTGAGGCGGCCATACCGCTCAGGCTGGACCTTGAACGGATAGTCGCTCTCCGACCTGCCGCGATCTCTTCACACGGCCGCGGCAGGCTGGTGTGACCGCCTGCAAGCACTGCCCGCGCGGAGTTCTGCAGCGTATTCAACCGGCGCTACTTCGACGCGTCCGATACCAACATCGGCTCGCCGGCGTTCGGCCACGCGATCAGCCCGGTCGTGACGCGGCGGCGCAGGGCGATCATGCGCGTGGCAGGACGGTAAGCCAGTCTCGGGCGGCGATGGGCAAACAACGCGCTAAGCGGGCCGCGAGGCGGCCAAGGGGAGGCGATGTTTTCGTGGAAATCTGGGAATCGGCGTTTCTGGGAATACCCAAGTACTGGAACATTATGGGACATTTGCCATTATAGTGCTGGAACTGTTCCAGCGCGCCCACGAAGTTTACCGCCGCATCACGGCTGAAGCACTTGCCAGGAGCCGAAAAACGGACGCCCAACTCCATCCTTCCCATACAACGACCGGCCTTTGAACGTGGTCTGGTAAAGTGTCTGGATATCGGCCGCTCCGCGTTCGGTCTTCACCGTGACGCCATCCGGCCAGAAAACATCCAGATTATCGTTCCAATCGTCGCGGTGCTTCTCCTGTTCGCCGTGCAGGATCATGGCGACACCCATCCGGCGGTTCAGGAAATGCTGGATATCGAAGAACTCGCGCCCCCGGCTGTGATCCTCGCCCAGGCGCTGCTCCGAGACCCGCACATTGGCGGCAGGGTCGTCCTGCCGCACAATGCCATATAGGTCGTAATCCGAGTGAATGTAACTGGCGTTGGCGGCATTGCTCCAAGCGCTGAACATAACGCAGCCGTAGTGCGGATGCGAGGGGTCCATCTGGACCGAGTAGAGTTTGCCACCGGGGAAATAAGTGAGCTTCTCCCCTGGCTTCGGAAAGTAGCAGTGGGTCTTAAATTTCCACCAGTCGTCTTTGGCGCGCTGAATGTTTTTGAAGGCGTCCGCCATGACGTCCAGCATAGCGTTCACGACCAGGCCGGCCGTCTTTTTTTCCCCGAAACCACGCAGCCAGACGTCGTGGTCGGCGGTCTTCGCTTTGCAATCGAGCCGTTTGGGAACATATCCGGGTTTACCGATATACCCTCTCTCCTTGACCACCGCCTTCGACTGCCGCACCAGTATCCATACCTTGTAGAGCTTGGCAGCGGCCTTGAACGCATCCACGTCCTTCTCGCGCATGTAGTCGCCGGCGTTGATTTCCATTTTCCAGAGTATACAACAGAAAGCCTGAGAATTCGCTGCCGAGGATACCGTGCAAAGTGGGCCACGGAGGATCGGAAGAAGGCACCTGTACCGTTCCCGGCAATCCTATCACCGTTTGCCGTCAATCAGCCCGAGCCGATTCCTGCCGGACGAGCTTCGGAAACTCAACTGCCCGGCAAAATCACCGCGGCGCCATCGATGGAGTCGTCCTCGATCGCCAGCAGCGCTTCGTTGGCGCGATCGAGTGAAAAGGGGGTCGCCTTGGGGCGGAGCCCTATGCTACTGGCAACCTGCAGAAAATCGCGCGCATCCGAACGCGTCATATTGGCAACGCTCCGAATCTGACGCTCACCCCACAGCAGGCGGTCATAATCGAATTCGGGAATGCGATCCAGGTGGATCGCATTGATGGCCACAACACCGCCTTTCCGAAGACTGGCGAGCGCGGCGACCACTACATCGCCGCTGGGAGCAAAAGTGATGGCCCGATCCAATGGCACCGGTGGTGTTTCCTTCTCAGTACCCACCCAGACCGCGCCTAGCGAAGCCGCGAATTCGCGGTGCGCAGCGCCCCGCGTCGAAACATAGACCTTACAGTCCCAGGCCCGCAATACGGAAATAGCCAGGTGCGCGGAAGCGCCGAAGCCAAAAAGTCCGACCAGATCGCCATGTTCCACACCGGCAACCCGCAGGCTCCGGAATCCGATAATGCCCGCGCAGAGCAGAGGCGCCGCGTGCAAGTCATCGAGATTGCCGGGAAGCGGGAACACGAAATCCGCTCGCGCCAAGGCATACTCGGCGAACCCGCCATCGACCGAGTACCCGGTGAACGTCGGCGAATCGCACAGATTTTCCAGGCCTCGATGGCAATACGAGCAGGTTCCGTCGACGCCGCCCAGCCAGGAAACTCCAACTCTTGTCCCGAGGGGAAGTTCCGCCGTGGCCCCATTGACGATCTCGCCCACAATCTGGTGACCCGGGACTAAAGGACTGCGTAACGCGGGTAACTCGCCCGCGACGATGTGCAAGTCGGTCCGGCACACTCCGCAGGCTCGTACACGCAGGAGCACTTGACCCGGCTTGACTTGCGGCATGGGAAGCTCGCCTATGATCAGCGAGTGCTTTCCGATTGCTTGCGGCACCTGGAGAATGGCGGCCTTCATAGATCTCCTCTCTTTAGCGTCAGCTTCTATGCAGTGCCTTCACTGCCTCCCCCAAGGACTGACGCCTCTTGAAGAAGTCCTGCCACGGGTCGGAACCCGCGAGGTGCTTCTTGAAATTCCCCAAGTTGAAACGCGACGGATCAAGCGACGGTTTCACATCCTGCCAGCGAAGCGGCATGGAGAAGGGCGCCTTCTCGCGGCGGCGTACGGAATACGGTGCTACCACCGTTGCTCCAAACGCGTTCCGAAAAGGGTCCAGGTATACACGATCCCCTCTGGCCTGCAGGCGTTGCTCGACGGTCAATGTGTCCGGATGCGCTGCTGCCAGCCGCCTGCCAACTTCCTCCGCGAAGGAGCGTGCCTCATCGAAGTCCGGTCCCACTTGAATCGGCAAGAAAACGTGCATTCCCCGGCCGCCCGAGGTCTTGGGAAAAGAGACCAGGTCCATCGCTTCGAGCGCGCCCTTCAATAGCAGGCCAGCCTTAGCCGCGTCGGCGAATTCACCAGAGCCCGGATCGATGTCGAAGACCACCCAGTCGGGTTGATGCGGATGGCTTGCGCAACTGCCCCAAACATGCACTGCAATGCAACCGAGATTCACAAGGGCGATTTCCGTCTCGATAAGCCCTCCAACAACATAGTCAACAGCGCGTTTCTGATGATGGATCAACTTGGTGGGAGTGCCAGCGGGCATCCCCTTCGGCGCTTCCTTCTGAAAGAAACATTCGCCGCCCATTCCGTCCGGGCAGCGTTCGAGCGCGAGCATCCGGTCCTGAACGTAAGGCTGGAGTTCAGGAAAGACACTTTCATAGAAGTGGGCCAGGTCGAGCTTCGTATAGCCATCTTCCGGCCAAAATACTTTGTCGGGATGTGTCACGAGCGGTTCAACGGTCATTTCGCCTCCGGGAGTGTGACGTCTTGCGGCCGTTTATCGTCACGCAGACCGAGAAAGACCGGCTGCCGGAGCTTTCGATCGTCGGTCAATTCTTCGTAGGCAATTTGAGCGACCAGCCGCGGCGCCAGATACGTGACGTTCTTTTCGCGCGGCGGATCGACAACGGCCGGCTTCGTCCGCACGAAGGGTTGAAAGGTTTGAAAGAGCTGTGCAAGCGACTCCTGCGTGAAACCGGTCCCGACCTTGCCAACGTAGTGGATCTTCTCTTGGTCACCTCGATCGTGGGCTCCCAGCAAAAGCGCACCGAAGTACCGGCGGGATCCCGCCGGGGCCGTGTAACCCACAACGATAAACTCGTCTTCCTGGTGGACCTTGACCTTCAGCCAGTCGGTCGATCGTCCCTCGATATAAGGCGCTGACATGTTCTTCGCGACCACACCTTCGTAGCCCTTCTGCTTGGCCGCCTCGAAGGCTTTGATCCCATTCGCGGCCAGCGTCACCGATGCCAACACTTCAGATCGTTCCCGGCCGGTCTTTCCGAGGATCTCCTCAAGGGCTGACCGGCGGGCGGTGAGCGGCTCCGCCCGAAGATCGCGGCCATCCCTATAAAGACAATCGAATGCCGCGTACTTCGGTTCGGATTTCAAATCCTGAAGAAGCTGGAATCGGGACACGCCCTGGCGATCGAAGGCAACCACTTCTCCGTCGAGCAGCAAAGTACGCGCTGGAAGACTCCGAACGGCTTCCGCCACACTCGAGAATATCCGCGTCCGGTCTTTGGAGTTGCGTGACAACAATGTGACGTGAGCCCCTTCCTTGTATGCCAGGATGCGATATCCATCGTATTTCTCCTCATAATCCCAGCCTGGCCGATCGAAAGGCTTTGCGACGAGAGTAGCAAGCATGGGACGAATCCGAAACGGGATGCGATCGCGCGCATTCATTTGGCGCTCGTATCAGTCGGGGGCGCCTTCAACTTCCCCAAATCGACGAAGTCGTCGCGTACGGCTTCGCCCTCCCGGCGGTACTCCTCGGCGTCGCCAAAATCGAGGAAATGCGGATAACGCGAATGAGGCGCGCGGAGCCGGCGTGCATGCTTAATAGGGCACCAGTGCTGCTCCGTTCGCGCCGCCACTTCGGTCACGTAGGCGCACAGGCCATTCGCATAGGAGCAGTACCAGCAATTGAATCGCTCGAGAAGATTCAGATACTTGAGCCGGCCACGATCGAAGACGATATAGTCTGCGCGGTTGACCTTTGGAATCCCGTAGACCGGGAAGCAGATACCTTGATACAGCGCCAGGAAAAGATCGAGCACACAGAACGGGATGAAACCAAGATATATGATCGGCGCCGTCACGAGCGCCAAAAAACGAGAATGCAGAATATAAGATGGCAGCCACACCTTGAGCTTCCGCTGCTGAGCAAGTACGTCTTCATCGAACTTAGCCTTTCCACGATCCCAGTGATACCCAAATGTACGTTCCTTTTCCTCCAGGGCGGCTTGGAGTTCTTTCTGAAGAGACCTGATGCGCTGGGACAAGTCCTCTTGGATCTGGGCCACGAAGATACCTTCCTTCCATCTTCTGCATGACGCTTAGCCGCCTGCCGACACCCTAAACAAGTGACCGATTCCGAACGTCACGGATGCAGCAAGCCAGCCCAACGCCAATTGACGACCACCAGAGTACCATACACCCGATCCGGTAAAGATTGTGGTTGCCGCCCCGATCGGGAAAAATGCAATCGAGCTCACTGCAAGGCTGGTGAGCACCGCGAGTGCTTAACCGTTTTGGGGAAACCGCTCCCTGACGGTCGCGGCCCGGTAACAGTCGCGTTGACTTCGCAAGGCTTACTGAGCCGCGACCGTCAGGGAGCGGTTCCCGTCAGTCAGCAATCCCCAAAACGGTTAAGCACCCGAGCACCGCGGCGTTGCCCTGGAGAAATGCGAACGGTGCTACAGGGAAGATCGCTCCGGCAATGGACAGCCCAAAAGACATCGCCGCGGCCACCCAGGGAGATCCGCCTAGCTCGTTTGGATCGATACCAAGTTCCTCGTCTTCATCGGGGTAGCCCAAGAGAAGGCCAAAACGTTCAACGGAAAAAAGGTGAACGGACAGTTCGAGTTCGAACGGGACAAGTCGGTCTGCGTCAACCATTACTCCTTCTACATCGATGACGAAGACTTCGGTCCGCTGTTCATCAAAATCTGCAGCGGCGCCCCATGGAGCATGAAGCTGTGCCTGAATGGACACGAGTGGGCCAAGCGGCAACTGGAGAAGAAGAAGATGGCCTACGAGGCGTTGGATAACGGGTTTCTGTCGTGCGCCGAGCCGGAGAAACCGCAGCAGATCTGCGACAGCTTGGGGCCGGAACGGATTGACCGGGTATTCCGCAAGTGGCTGCGGCGGATTCCACTGCCGCTAGATACAACTCAGTTACGTTAGACGTCCAGAGTCATCCAATAAGCATGTCCCCCAAGGCACCGGGCTAGCGAAACAAACGTAACAGCAAAACGGATGTGCTGCGACGGCGGCTTGAGAGTCGTGAAGGCCCTGAGTTTCGAACAAAAGCCGAGGAAGATCGCGCGCCCACGGTTGCGGCGTTCCTCCCGGGGCTGATCCGGTCGCCATCCGGTGGCGCTAAACGCCGCTGCCGGAGTGCTGGTCCTGGCCGCCATAGGTGCCAGCCTCGTACCGTCCGTAAGGGCCGCGCGGGTCGATCCGGCGATGGCTTTGCGCCGCGAGTGATGGAAGAGGCATGGCTTCGTCGAGGATCCGCGCGAGCAACTCGGGGATCTCGTAAACCGCGGAGTTCTTGAGCGCCGCGGCGTTGGCCCGGTAGCGCCCGTAAACTGCGGGCGACAGCAATTCCGCGACGGCTTTGTCGAGATGGGAGAAGTTGTTCACCACCATGCCGACCTGCTGTTCGACGATCCAGTCGGTGTTGTAGCGCTCGTGGGCCAGCGTCCACTTGTTGCGCTCGACGATCACGGGCAGCCGCATAGCCAGCGCTTCGCTGATGCTGCCGGGGCCGGGCTTGCCGATGAAGAAGTCGGCCAGGCGCATATAAACCGGGACATCGGTGGTGAAGCCTTCGACGTACACGGGCACGCGATGGCGCATGGCGCGCAGCTTCCGGAAAGCCTCCTCGTGGCGTCCGCAGAGAACAATCATCTGGACATCGGACCGGCAGCGATTGATGGCCCGCGCGACTTTCACCGCATCCATGGAACCTTGCCCTCCGAACGACACCAGGGCGGTAGGCAGGTCCGGACGGAGCCCGAGCCGGGTGCGCTCCGCGGCGCGATCGAGCGAGAGTGGCGCGTAGAACTTCGGATTCAGAATCATTCCGGACGTGCGCAAGATGCGGTATTCCGGATAACCGAGCGCGCGCGCCTGCGCCACCGCGCGGCTGGAACCGCAAATCACGTATTGGTCCTGGCGCTCGATCCAGAAGTGAGGAGGATAGTCGGCGATGTCGGTGAGGATCGTGACCAGCGCCGCGGCTGGGCACACTTGCGCCAGAGCCTGTTTGATGGCGCGGTTGTAATGCGGTATGAGCGAGACCACCATGTGCGGCGGGTCCTGGCTCCAATGGCGGGCGAGGGCGCGCACCTCCGCGTCGTGGAAAATACGGATGGCCAGATGCATGGGCGGGATGAGTTGGGCGGTGCCCAGCGTCCAGCCGCGGCGCAGCATGATGTTGTAGACTTCCTGGAACGGAATGCCGGTCACCTTGCGGACGACGTCGATGGAGTGCAGCAGGTCCTGGATATTGCGCGGCCGCGTTTCCCAGGGCCGCCCCTGTTCGCGGATGACCGCTTCGAGAGCGGTGACGGCGGCGCGATGGCCGCCACCCGCGTCGATGTAGATGAGGTCGATCTTTGGCATGGTCATGGCAGTGGCAGGGCCGCGAGGCGGACCTTCAGTCGATATGCCCGGCGTGCGCCACGCCCGGGCCGCTCTTTTCCAATGGCTGCGCGAGAACCGCGCCGGTCAACTGCCGGGCCGGCGCGCAATCCGGAAACGGCGCACGGGCTTCGGCGCTGGCGGCCGCGGCGACCAGCGACGGACGGAAAGCCGTTAGAACAGGACGGCCGACCCAGCACTGGGAAGGATCGAGATGGAAGATCCAGGCTACCGTGAGAGCCGTGTCGATTATGCTTACCGGAACGGCGATCTGGGCGGGCGTCACGCCCGGTCCGGCCAGAATCCAGGGAATCTGAAGCTCGGCCAGCGAGTTTTTGCCATGGCTGTGCCCGACCCCGCCGTGATCCGAAGTAACCAGGATGTAGGTAGACTCGCGCGCGGAGAGCGCATCAACCATATCCAGCACCTGGCCCACATACCCGTCGGCGTCCGCGACGGCTTGGTAGTATTCTTTGCTGAACCAGCCATGGGCGTGCCCGGTATGATCGACGTTATCCAGGTGGATGAACATAAGCGCCGGGCGGTTTGCCGCCCAGTATGCTATGGCCGCCGCCGTGGTCTTGGCCGCACCGGCCACATGCCGCAGTACGTCGGGAGCGTGCTTTTCGAGGAGATCCGCAAACCCATCCCAATCGTGAAACACCGCAATGCGGCTGGCCGGGTAGGCGGCCCGCAGGAGTCCGAAAATGGTGGGGAACTTGCCGTCTTCGGTCCGGCACACCGGCTGGAATTCGACCTTGTGACGAAAGTAACCGTTGGAGGTGATGCCGTGCTGCTCGGGTCCGGCGCCGTTAATGGCCGAAGCCCAGTTCGGACTGCTCAATGTCGGCATGACGCCGCGGGCCTCCAGAGTCCAGGCCGAGCGCGCCATCAGCTCGCGGAGGCGGGGCACCCGCGCGGTGGAGACGCCGTCGACGCTCAGGCCGTCCACGCCGATGATGATGATGCGCGGGCCTTGCCAGGAGCCGGGGGGTTCGGCGAGGATGGCTGAACAGCCGGCCAGCGCCATAACAAGGGGCAGCAATTTTGTTTTGGGGCCCATACCCTATTCATAAACTAGTAATGCTGCGATCTCGTTACGATGCGATGAAGGTTTGTTCAAAAGCAGAAGACAGAAGTCAGAAGACAGAAGTCAGAAGACAGAAGTCAAACGACAGGATGCGCCATTCTGCCTTCTGTCTTCTGATCTGTGACTCCCCTCCGACCCACTGATTCCAAAGAACGCTGGTTGGAGGGCGGCCAATCTTGGCCGCAGCCGGCTGAAAGCCGGCTGCGGGCAGAATTGCCCGCCCTCCAATTCGCAGCGGAATCGGTGGTTCTGAGAAGTCACATCCACGTTCAATCCGGCGTCGCCGGTGGCCGGGCTGACTTCTGTCTCCTGACTTCTGTCTTCTTTCTCCTGCCTTTACCTCTTCCGTCCCAAGACCAGCCCTGCGAACAGGGTGATGAGTGCGGCCAACGTGGCCAGGGTGCCGACGATCAGGTAGTCGGCCTTCGAGTGGGGCGCCGGCAGCACGCGGATCAGCGCCACGGCGATGGTGGCGAAGGCCAGGCAGGCGCTGGCGGCCAGCGCGGCCGGACGCGGTATACGGAAGCGGTGCGAGGGTGGTTTCTCGTCAGGCTTTGGGGTGGGCGCGGTCATAAACCTCCATCAGATCGGTGAGGGAAACCTGAGTGTACTTCTGCGTGGTGGAGAGGCGCGCGTGACCCAGCAATTCCTGTATGGCGCGCAGGTCGGCGCCGTCGGCCAGCAGGTGCGTGGCATATGCGTGGCGGAAACTGTGCGGGTGAATGGAAGAATCGCCGTTCACCAGGATGCCGTAAAGCTTGACGATGCCGCCCACTCCGCGCGCGGTGAGCCGCCCGCCGCGATGGTTCAGGAAGGTGGCCCGCTCCTGGGGAGCCGCACCCCGCTCCGGCAGGTAGCGATCGAGGGCCGCGGCGGCCTGGGAGGTGAACGGCACCTGGCGCTCTTTTTTCCCCTTGCCGCGCACCCGAATCCAGCGCTCGGTGCGATCGATATCTTCGAGGTTCAGCCCTACCAGCTCGCTCACGCGCAGGCCGCAGCCATAAAGAAACTCGAAAATGGCGCGGTCGCGGGCCGGGTGTGGGCGCTCGAACTTGTCCGCGGCCACCGCGTCGATGAGTCCGTTCACCTGCTCCGCGGTCATCACGTCCGGCAGGGTCTTGGGCGCTTTGGGCGTGCGCACCAGCCGCGCGGGATTCATGGGGATCAGCCCTTCGCGCGAAAGAAAGCGGAACAGCGAGCGCACCGCCGCCAGCTTGCGCCGGATGGACACGGCAGTCAGCTTCCGGCCATAGAGATCCGCCAGCCACTCGCGGATCTCGAGCACGCCAAATTGCGCGAGCGGCGGCGGTTCGCTTTCGGGCGGCGTGAAGTATTCCAGAAACTGGCGCAGGTCGCCGCCGTAGGACTCCAGCGTGTGCGGCGAGGCCTGCGCACGCGCCAGTTCTTCGAGGTACCGTCCGATTTGGCGTTCGAGTTCAGACACCAGACTAGTGGCGAAAGACCTCTCGGTTTTCCTCCGTGATGGTGTAATCGGCGGGCGGCTGGAATAGGTTGGGGTCCGGCTCATCGCGGCTGATATTGACCAGCCTCATGGTGGTTTCACCGGTGCGTGGGTCGCTGCGTTTCGACAGCACCACGATCTGCAGATCCGGCGACGTCCAGGTCTCGTCCACCGCAGTGATGGGCCGGTCGTTGCCCATCATAGATCCCGCCGGCCAGGTGGTGGTGCGCCGCGTACCCGCCACCAACAGTCCCTGCATGGTATCGTGTCCGAGCTTTTCGGATGTTACTTTGGGACTCTCGACATTTGCGGTCTCCCGTGCTGGGCTTGATGGCGGAGGCGGAGGAGGAGCAACCGAGCCCGTGGCCGCGTTCAAAGCTCGCCGCGATTCCGGAGGCGCAATAATCTGCTTGCGAGCAGTTTTGTCCGCTGTGTTCAGCATGTAATGCACGTGCGCCACGGGATCGAGAATATCAATGAAGATCGGCCCATCCACGGGGTTCGCCCCCGGGGCGGCCATGGACCGCTCGGTGCGCGTCCGGCCTTCCGAATCGCGATACATCTTGACCGTTGACTGATGCGTGATGTGCGTTCCATCCGACAAAGTCTGCACGCTCTCATCGACTTCTTCAGCGGAATAAGGCGCGCCAGCGACCACCGGGGTTGCGCCAAATCCCACACCTGCCGACCAGCCAATGCTTCCCGCACTCACGACTTGCGTGCGCACTGTATCTTGGCTGAAACCGGCTGCCACCAGAAGCGCCAGAATTGCCGGCAACCAAATGCGACGATTCATATTTGCCCTCCTGTTAGAGTGTAGCGGGACTGCCCGGCGCAAGCAAGATGCCGATCCATGGCTTCGGCGGCCCGCCGGCAGACTTCCGCGTGGCGGGCGTGTTTGTCGTGCCGCAGCTTCTGACGGGTAGATTCGTCGAGCTGCGGCAGCAGGTCGAAAGTGATATTCGCCGGTTGATAGTTGCGCGCATCGGCGCCGGAGATGTAATGGCAGAGCGAACCCAGCGCGGTCTCCCGCGGAAATGGCGTGGGATGGCCCCCGGATGCGAGCGTCACCGCGTGCAGGCCCGCTGCGAGGCCCGTGGCGATGGCTTCCACGTAACCCTCCACTCCGGAAATCTGTCCGGCAAACAGAATGCCGGGCCGCGCCCGCAACTGCAAGGTGGGCGCCAGCAGCGCCGGCGCGTTGATGTACGTGTTGCGATGGATCTGGCCGAAGCGCAGGAACTCGGCATGCTCCAGCGACGGAATCATGCGCAGGATGCGGGCCTGTTCGCCGAACTTAAGATGGTTCTGGAAGCCGACCAGATTGAAGCTATCGGCGCGCAGGTTTTCCTGACGGAGCTGCACGGCGGCCCAGGGACGGCGGCCCGTGCGCGGATCGATCAGTCCCATGGGCTTCATGGGTCCGAAGCGCAGCGTGTCGCGGCCGCGGCGGGCCAGTTCCTCGATCGGCAGGCAGGCTTCGAAATAGGGCACGTCTTTATGGGGCAAATCTGTCGCGATGTGGGAGGAAACGGTCTGGGCGGCCAGCAGGGCGTCCACGAAGGCCTCGTACTGCGGCCGGTCGAGCGGGCAGTTGACGTAATCCGCCGTGCCATCGAGCGATTTGCCGTAGCGCGAAGCGCGGAATGCGATGGATTGGTCGACCGAATCCGCCTCGACGATGGGACTGATGCTGTCGTAAAAAAACAGGCGGCCGGAGCCGGTGAGGCGTCCGATCTCCTCGGCCAGCGCATCGCTGGTGAGCGGGCCGGTGGCGATGATGGTGATGCCGGCGATGCCGGCGTCGGGCACTTCGCGGACCTCTTCGCGGCGGATTTCGATGCGCGGATGCGAGGCGATCGCGCGGGTCACCTCCGCCGAGAAAACGTCGCGATCCACGGTGAGCGCTTGACCGCCGGGAACGCGGGCCTGCGCGGCGGCTCGAAGCACGAGCGATCCCAAGCGCCGCAATTCCTGCTTGAGCTGCCAGGGCGCGGAGCCTTCCTGCTCGGACTTGAGCGAATTGCTGCAGACCAGTTCCGCGAGCCGATCGGTCTGGTGAGCCGGCGTCGGGCGGAGCGGACGCATTTCGTGGAGCACAGCGGGAAGTCCGGCTTCCGCGATCTGCCACGCCGCTTCGGAACCCGCCAGTCCTCCGCCGATGATGTGGATGGGCGCCGGCATCGGTATCTCTCAGTGTACTTGTTGTGGCGCACGCTTTAGCGTGCTGCGGCGAACTTCAGTTCGCCGTCTAGCTGCGGCGCGGCGGGGGCGCCTTGCGCGCGTCATGCATCTCCGCGTCATGTACCCGTTCCCGGAAGCCGCCTTTCAGCCCCGCGGCGAGCGACACGGCGGAGTCGCCATACTTATCGCGCAGCCGGTCGGCGGCGGCCGTGGCCTGCTGCCAGCGGTCGTGCTTGCCTTCGTCCAGCAGGTCCAACTGTTCGTCGACCTCTTCAAAAGAAGATGCGTGCACGCCCAACAGGCGTACGCGCGCGCCGGGTGTCCAATTCTTCAGGAACAGGGTGCGCGCCTGGTCGAAGATCTCGGTATCGAGCTGCGTGGGACGCGCGACGGAATGCGCGCGCGTGATGGTGGAGAAGTCCGAATAGCGCAGCTTGAGTTGCAGGGTCCGCGCGTGCAGGCCGTTTTCCCGCAAGCGGCGGCCGACCATCTCGGAAAGCCGCGCCAGCGTGGATTCGAGCACCGCCGGATCGCTGGTGTCTTCGTTGTAGGTGTGCTCGTGGCTGATGGACTTGGGGTCGGAGTTCGCGCCGATTTCGGTATCGAACCAGGCGCCCGCATCCAGGCCGCGCGCTTTGCCAGCCAGGGCCAGTCCCCACTTGCCGAAGCGCTCTTCGAGGTATCGGTCGTCCAGACGCGCCAGGTCGCCGACCTTGCGGATCGACAGCTTGTGCAAATTCTGTTCGGCGACCTTGCCGACACCGGGGATCTTGCGCACGTCCAGCGGCGCCAGAAACGCGGCTTCCGCGCCGGGCATGATCCACAGCACGCCATTGGGCTTGGCTTGATCGGAGGCCACCTTGGCCACCAGGCGTGCGGCCGAGATGCCGATGGAGCAGTTCAGGCGGGTCTCAGCCTTCATGGTCTGGTGCAACGCGTGGGCGGCGGCGAGCGGCGGGCCATGCAGGCGTTCGGTGCCGGTCATATCGAGGTAGGCCTCGTCGATGGAAGCCATCTCGACCAGCGGCGAGAAGCGGTTCAACACTTCGTGCACGCGGGCGGAGTAGTCGCGGTAGCGCGTGGGGTGGCCGTCCACGAAGATGGCGTGCGGGCACATGCGCGCGGCAGTGCGCAGCGGCATGGCGGAATGCACGCCGAACTTGCGCGCTTCATACGACGCCGCGGACACCACGCCGCGCTCGTCCGGCCGGCCGCCCACCACGACGGCCTTGCCTTTGAGCGAGGGATCGAACAACTCTTCGACGGACACAAAGAACGCGTCCATGTCCACGTGGAAGATGGTCTTCACCGCTGGAGCCCGATCCCGATGATAACAGGCGGGGGTCGCGGTAGGGATGCCGGTTACCCGGCACCCCCCGCACAGATCCGTGCGAGCGCTCCTAACGCACACGGTTCTTACCTCGGATGTTGCCACGCAAAGCGAACCTCAGGATACGGATGCAGA
>Ga0181536_10000873_pt1 | contig 36123 bp, 29 predicted proteins | sample PEATcosm2014_Bin_41_FD_121105 | JGI IMG/M metagenome (GOLD analysis project Ga0181536, IMG submission 121105) | Peatland microbial communities from MTU Mesocosm Facility, Houghton, MI, USA - PEATcosm2014_Bin17_60_metaG | ecosystem: Environmental > Terrestrial > Soil > Wetlands > Peat | place...
ACCGGTCAGCGCTTCGCTGAAAAGCCAGCCCGAAGGCGGCAGGCACTTCGTGAGCGACCGGTCGGACTCCTGAGACGCTAGAACCGAGGTTCAGCGCCTACCGCAACTATGAATCAGGCACTTCTAGCCCGGGCCAGTCGAATACACGTTGCAACCGGAAACAGCAACTATGGACGCACATCCGAGAAGGGACTTATCCCAGATCCGCCTCGTATCTCGCTGTGTATCACCGGGCTGGAGCGGTGACGAGCCAATCCAGATGAGACGTTCGGTGACGGTCTCGACCAACCCCGATCAGACACTGCCGACCCTCAGCTCGCAGCGGCGGTGTCTCGGCTGGGTCGTGTCAAGGAAGCTCACAGATCTGGCAGACCGAGATCGAGGTTCGGACGGTCCAGGCCACCGTCGACCTCGAGCACCTTGCCGGTCACGTACGCACCCGCTGGCGACGCCAGAAAGAGCACCGCGGCGGCGATCTCCTCGGGGTCAGCGATTCGCCGAACGAGCGTGCCCTCCTCCATCTGCCGCTTTATCGTCTCGTCCTGGGTGACAAACTCCAACGCAGCCGTGGCCGTCGATCCGACGGCGATGGCGTTGACCCGGATACTCGGGGCGAGATCGCAGGCCGCCAGGCGACTGTAGTGAGCCAGCGCCGCCTTGGCGGTGCCGTAGGCGAGGTAGCCGCGGCCGGCGACGCGCCCCATCGCCGACGAGATGTTGATGATCGACCCGCCACCGCCGGCGACCATAAGTGGCGCCGCGGCGCGGGTCAGAGCGTGCGCCGTGAGCACGTTGAAGCTAAACGCTTCGGCCATGTACTCCGGCGTCGTGTCCAAGAAGGCGTTGGGGATGGTGCCACCGACGTTGTTCACGACGATGTCGAGCCTCCCGAATACCTTGTCGGCCTCAGCGGCGAGATCGGCGACCGCGGCCAGATCGCTCAGGTCGGCAACCACCACATGGGCGCGGCGTCCCTGTCCCGCGATCTGCCTGGCTACCTCGTCGAGCTGGGACTCGGTGCGGGCCGCGATGACAAGATCCGCTCCCGCTTCGGCCAATGCAAGCGCGGTGGCGGCGCCGATGCCTCGGCCCGCCCCGGTGACGACTGCTACCCGGCCATCGAGCCGGAACCGGTCGGCCGTCATCACTTCCTCCTCGGTCGGGGGCGCCGGCCGGCGCCCCCGACCAGCAAATCGATGCTGAAAGCCACCCTGTCAGGGTATCTGGGTGGTCCGAGTTGAGGCTACGTTCCGGCGGGCGACCGTCGTTTGCGGGAGATCGGGACCCAGGACCTTATGATCGCAACCGGCACATCGCGCTCGGGGCCAACCACGAAGCGAAGCCAGGCTCACCACGGGAACGCCGCCATAGCCGACCACTCGTCGGGGTCCATCGACTGCCAGCTCCAGAACGAAGCTCCGAGTGCCCCGCGCTGGTGGGCAGCCAGCAGGAAGGCGCTGATCTCTGCCGGGCTGGGCGGTGCGGTGCGGCCGCCCTCGCTGGCCATGTTGTAGGCCTGCCCGATTAGGTGTACGGGTGCCAGCGTCCCGAGGCGGGAGAGGGCCTGTCCGGCGGCGAGCGCTGGTTGCTCGCAGCCCCAGTAGACCATCGGGGCGAAAGCATCCACGTACGGGGCGATGGCCCGGTAGGGATAGGTAGCCCACTCGTGGTCGGTAGGTGGGAACACCGTCGCCACAAGTAGCTCGCCCGGCCGCTCGTGGCGGACGAGCGACAGGTAGACCTGCACCCGCTGAGCGGTGAGATCCACGCCCTCGGAAGCGGTCTCGATGTCGGGACTGAACCCGTCGAGATGGGCGCCGGCGAACGTCCAGTCGAGGGCTTCCACCGTCCAGTTGGCATCGCCGACCGGGTCGTAGAGATAGGGGAATCCCCAGCCAATGACCTCGATGCCGTTGCGGTGAGCGAGGGGCACGAGTCGACTGAGAATGTCGGCTCCGTAGAATCCGTCTTGAGAGTCGGCCACCCGGACCCACAGCTGGTGGAGATCCGCTCGCTGGGCAGCGGCGACGATGGCTGCCGGGTCACCTCCCGCCGTGGCTGCAAGGTTCCAGATCCACATCCCTTTGCCCGTTGCAGCCGCCAGCGACGCCTGGCGCGCCGGCGCTGGGAACGGAGCCGGCAGTTCTGAGTCAGGCACGAGTGCCGTCGGGTGCCAGGGGGACGGTGGCGGTGTGGTGGGAGGAGGCGGTGGCGGGCAACCGGCCAAGGCCAGATCGGACCGTGGGGGTGCGATGGTGGTCGTCGTGGAGATGGGGGCAGTGGTACTTATCGAGGGCCGATCGTCTGCAGCCGATGGGGCGGCAGCCGGGCCGCGGCCTGGCCGGCTCGGGCTCGACCCGCTCCACGCAACGGCGGCGGACACCGAGGCCAGCGTGATGACCCCGATCATGGCGGCGATGCCCAATGTCGGCCACCGCCGCAGCCACTGGCGTAGGGGCCGCCGGACCCAGGCCAGTACAGCTGGCCTGCCCCCCGAGCTGGGCGGCTGCCCTTCGCTGTCGGGTGCCTTAGCGATAGCTCCTCCCAACATCTGCAGCCTCGCGGCTACCAGCGTGCCACTCACTCACTCGACCGACCGATCCCTGCCGGCTCCTGCTCGGGGCCTCGAGGCCACACATATCGCTCGGTCCAACTCGATCGAGATCCTTGCCCAAGTGTGGCTCCTACGCGGCAAGAGCGCTCACGGCCACCGGCGCGAAGGAGGACCATGGTGTCCCCCAGTCCATGACGCCATGGTCGCCGGCTACAGGTGGGCGCGGCCCATTTGCGACGACGACAATGTCACCCACACGGCTGAAGTTCATGAACTGCTCCGCGTTGGCAGGACTCAGGTTCACGCAGCCATGGGATACGTTGGCGTTGCCCTGTGCGCCGACCGACCATGGGGCTGCGTGCACATACTCGCCGCTGTCGGAGATATGCACGTCCCAGTAGACGGTCTCGTCGTAGCCACCGGGAGAGTTCACCGGGATTCCCACGCTCGACGACACCATCTGGACCTGGCTCTCACGGTCGAGGACGATGTGGGTGCCGTTCATCGTTGGGTACTGATCGCTACCCGCGCTGATCGGGTACGTGGCGACGGTCGCGCCGTTGTCGGTGACCGTCATCTGGTGGCTGGCTAAGTCCACAGTGGAGATCCGGGCATCGCCGATGGCGAAGGTCACCGACGGCGAGCCCTCGCCCCAGCTGCCTCCGCCCGCGTCCCAGCCGTCGAGGGAGGCCGCGAAGGAGACCTTTTCCCCGGTCTGCCAATAGCTCTTCGGACGAAGGTGCAACTCGGTCGGCGAGAACCAGTAGGCGCCCACTTCCGCGGGCAGTGACACGGCCAGGCTGAGATGGGTCAGCAGCTGGGCGCGGGCGGTGGGATCCGTCACTGGCTCAGAGAACTTGAGGACGATCGGCTGGCCCACCCCCACGGTGAGCCCACTTTGCGGCCAGACCGTCATCGTGACGAAGGAGGTGGGTGAGACGGTGGAGAAGGTCGAAGTGGTGGTAATGGCCAACCGGGAGCGGCTGACTACGCGCGCTCGAATGACGTAGGTAGTGGACGGAGCAAGGGTGCCCGTGGCAGTCCACCGGGTGGAAGCGAGATCGAAGGCACCGGCCAAGGGTCGCCCACTCTCGGGCGTCACGCTCACCGACGCCAGCCGTCCACTTCGGGTGCTGACGGTGACCGGGGCGTCGAGCGCCACCGCGACGGCATGGTTGGCGGGGGTCGTGGAGACCGCCGCGGCCAGCTTGACGTTTGCTTGTCGGGCCGAGACTTCCTGGCGTTTGGAGGTCTGGATGGCCAGCACGACACAAGTAGTCACAAGTACGGCGAGTAGTAAACCACTAAGGAGCCACCAATGATGCCGAGCGCGCGAGCGGAATACCATGAGCGAGCGCTTACGTGCTCATTGCGCCTACCACAGGTCGTACTGTAGGTCCATCTACCTCCCGCTGGGCCGCGCCCCGGCCCCGATCCACCGCGATGCTGGCACGAGGAGAGGTTCGACCCTCTGGCCAACTTCGCCGCGAGGCGTCGCGCCTGGATTTACCATCCAAGCCACCCGCGAATCAGCCCGCCTCTGACCGGCCCGGGATTGCCGGTGTGAGTGCGGGCCAGGGTGAGGCCCAGCCAGACCCATCCGCCCGCAAATCTTCCGGCCAGGCTGTCGCACGAATCCCGAGCATCCCACCCGCGTTTCGCGGCGCGAGGCACGATGCACCATGGCCGTCAACGTGCGAGAAGCGGACCGTGACCAACTGTGGCTGATGCCCCCGTCGGTAGCCGACTGGCTGCCTGAGGGCCATCTGGCCTGGTTCGTCCTGGACACGGTGAAGGAGCTGGATCTGACCGAGTTCTATGCCAGCTATCGCGAAGACGGCCGAGGTGGGGCTACCTATGAGCCCGAGGCGATGTTGGCCGTCCTTCTCTATGCCTATTGCACTGGGGAACGCTCGTCGCGCCGGGTGGAGGCACGGCTGACCGAAGACGTCGCGTATCGGGTCCTGTCAGCCAATCAGCACCCCGACCACGCCACGTTGGCCCGCTTTCGTCGCCGCCACGAGCGCGCCATCGCCGAACTCTTCGTCCAGGTGTTACATCTTTGTTCAGCAGCCGGCCTGGTCGACACTGGGATCGTTGCGGTCGACGGCACCAAGATGGAGGCCGACGCCTCGTACTTCGCCAACCGCACCAAGGCCCAGCTCGTCGACGAGATCCTGCGCCAGGCCGAGGAGACCGACGCCGACGAAGACGAGCGCTTCGGCGAGCGCCGGGGCGACGAGCTCCCCGAGCAGTGGGCCAGGCGCGACGGCCGACGCGAGCGCATCCGCCAGGCCCTGCGCCAGATCGAGGGCCAGGCCCCGCGGGACTACGAGACCAAGATGGCCGCCCGGAAGGCCAAAGAAACCGAGCTCGGTCGCAAGCTGGGGGGAAGAAAGCTCAGCCCCACCTCGCTGCGGTCCAAGCGGCCCAATGCCGCCAATGTCACCGACCCCGATTCGGCGGTGATGAAGGGCAAGGGGGCGAGCCCCGTTCAGGGATACAACGCCCAGGCGGCGGCCACCGTCGACCAGATCGTGGTGGCGGCCGAGGTCACCAACGCCCCGGCCGACGCCTCGAACCTCGTCCCCATCACCACCGCCGTCGACACCATGTTGCACCAGGCGGACACGATCAGGCCGTTGGCACGATCGTGGCCGACGCCGGCTACTGGTCGACGCACAACGCCACCGCACCGACGAATGCCGACGTGCTCATTGCCACGGGGACGAAGCGCTCCGACGGCGGACATCGACCGCTCTCTCTCGAGCGGCGCTTCGTGATCGAACGGGTGCACAACGGCGAGCTCACTCTTCGCCAAGGTGCCGAGTTGCTCGGCATCTCCTACACGTGGTTCGTGACCATGGCGAAGCACTACACGCCGGACAAAGAGGGCGTCGTCGCTTCGCCGAGGAGCGCCAAGCCGTCATCGAGAGGCTCGACGCCGGCGAGCTGTCTATCCGAGCCGCCGCACGTGAAGTAGGCTTCTCGGACCTGAAGATCCGCAAACCTCTCGACAGCTACCGCGCCGGCATTCCCGATCCGACCCTTGTCAGTCACCGGATAGAAGAGAAGCTGGCCGATCCTGATAACCACGCCCGCTACAGGAAGCGCAGAGCTCCATCGAACCCGTCTTCGGCAACATCGAGGCCAATCGCGGTTACCGACGCTTCGTCCGGCGCGGTCTTGAGGCGGCTAACAGCGAATGGCGCTTGATCTGCGCCTCACACAACTTGCTGAAGCTCTGGCGAATGGCGCCGGCCGGCTGACCGGCCAAACCAATCGTCTTCTTCAATCCGGCGACCGTCCCTGACCAGGTCTCCGCTCGTTCGTGCGACAGCCTGGGTTCGCGATTATCGCCTCTGGTCGCTCCGTGCCCAAGGTGCACTTTGCACGCCTCAGATCATGCGATTGAGGGTCTTGTCATCTGCCCCGCCGAGCATTCAGCTGCGTCCATGCGGAGGTATTGGCAGGCCGGGTCGTCGGCTAGCGGATCACCCGTGGCTGCATATGCACGCGCCCTGGATCCGCCGCACTGATCGGCATATTCGCAGCGCCCACAGCGCCCAAGGAACTCCGAAGCCCGGATCGCCTTGAGGAGCGGGTGGGTCCGGTAAATGTCAAGTACCCCCGAGTCCTGCACCGACCCGAGTCGCAGGGGAAGGAACCCCGCCGGATAGACCTGACCATCGTGTCCCACGAACACGATGCCCTTGCCGTCACGGGTGGCGATCGTCGGCGCCAGAACGCTCGTAGTCGGCTCGCCCAATTGCTCTCGCAAGCGGACGCGCAGGTCTCGGTAGAGAGGCCCGAGCCCGAAATCGGAGGCAGGGTCGTAGCCGGGCTCGGGGCGAGCGGCACGCCAGTCGCGGACCCTGCGGAAGAAGGGGGCCTCTACGGTCCGGACCGTCATCCCGTACTGGGCGGCATCGACGAGAAAGTGGCAGACGTCCTCGTACTCATGGCTCTCGATCTCCGCCATCGTCTGCCCACGCCCAACGCTGATGAGGAAGAACACTTCCCAGGTCCGCACCCCGCTGTGGAGAAGCAGGGCGGCGATGTCGGCTAGCTCGTGGACGTTGCACGCCATGACTGCGGAATTGACCTGTACCGAGAATCCATGCTCTTGCAGCAGGGCGATGGCGCGTACCGTGTCCGCGAAGTGCCCAGGAATCTGGCGGACTCGCTCGTGCGTCTCGGCAACTGCTCCATCCAGGCTGAGTGAAGCGCTGCGCACGCCATTGGCCCGCAACATCGACAAGGTTGCAGAGTTCAGGCTGGGTGACACTGATGGTGAGATGGCAACTGGCACCCCCCGGCTCTTCGCGTACGCAGTCAGATCTGCGAGATCGGGGCGCTGAAGGCAGTCTCCGCCGCTCAGGACAAGGATCGGGGTCGGGCGCGGGGCGCCAGCCAGATCGTCGATGATGCCCTTGCCTTGTTGGGTGGTGAGTTCGCCAGGAGCAGGGTCGCATTGTGCCGTGGCCCGGCAGTGGACGCATGCTAGAGGGCACGCCTTGGTGGTCTCCCAGAAGACCAGCCGGGGTGCCCGGTCGAAGTCGATGCCCCTCTTGCCGACCGGCGCGTCTGCTGGGTGTCCAGACATTCTTCCGTTCGCCCTTTCGTGGGTTCGTTCGTCGACCGGGACCTCTCTGACCTTCGCTCTCACGTTGACCCGGTCACCTGCCTCGCCAATAGGGCCGAACGTCTCCTTGGTGGTCGCAAGCCCCTGGCCCGCAACGAGTTCATCTGCTGGGTCAGGATGCCAAGCATAAGACGACCCGAGAGCGCCGCATCCGCCGGACCCAGGAGGAGCTGGAGGAAGGCCAGCGTCGGCCCTGCTGCTGGCCAGGGTGCAAGCACCGCGAGCGCACCGGCAGGTAGGACAGGATGTGGCATGGGTCCTTGCCTGCCGGGACCAAGGTCCCTAGAGGCGTTCCTCAATGAGGAACAGGCTCGCTCTGAGGCAGAGAGGGGCGGGGGGGCGATGCCAGGCGGAAGCGTTTCTTCGGCTGGGATCAAGAGGACCTGGTATCGAACCCATCCGGGTGTCGCCGTGGCCGTGGCCGTCGGCCTCTTCGTGCTTGTCACGGTTCTCCACTGGTTCCACGACAGCTCGGGTCAGGCGATCACCGTGTTGTATGTCCTGCCCATCGCGCTGCTGGCTGTTACCTTCGGCCTGCGAGGCGGCCTCGTGGGGGCGGGGGTTGGCTTTGGCCTCTTCGCCCTGTTGGAGGTCCTGCATAGCAGCGGCGACATCGACGCCGACGGGTGGGCGGTCAGGGCCGTCGCCATGTTCCTGCTCGGCGCCCTCCTTGGTCGGGCCACCGACCAGACCGTCGCCAGCGAGCGCTCCGCACTGGTCGAACAGCGACGACGGTGCCAACTCGAAGAGGAAAACTTCCGATACGCCGAGGCCGTCGAGATCAGTGATTCACTCGTCCAGCAAATGGTGGCGGCGAAGTGGATGGTCGAGCAAGGCCGATCGGACCAAGCGGTCGAGGCCCTGGTGACAACGATCGAGCGCGGTGAAGCAATGGTGGCGGCTCTGCTACCTGTCCGCATCTCGAAGCCAGCCTTCGACCAGGTTGAGCTGCCGCTCTTGTTGGAGCCGAGCCACGGTGAGCAGGGGCGGGGTGACGCCTAGGCCCTGGTCACCAAGGGAGAGGCAGGGCAAGCATGGCCGAGAGCGTGTACAAAGTCATAGAACTCGTGGGCACCAGCGATGAGTCCTGGGAGAAGGCCGCGAGTGCGGCGGTGACCCGAGCGGCCGGGTCACTGCGCGATCTCCGCATCGCCGAAGTGGTCGAACTCGACCTTCAAATCGAGGACGGGCAGGTCAAGACGTACCGAGCCAAGGTCAAGGTGTCGTTCAAACTACGGAAACGGCCTTGAAGGCGCCCGATGCTGGTTAGTAGCCAGTCCGCTGTTATCGGCCGGGGTGCCGCCAGTCCAGGCCGCTCGCACACGGCACTTCTAGCGCTGTGTCGGAGCTAGCTACAGGGCCAACAAGCTACCGCCGATACCCTCAGAATGGACGGTGCTTCGCGACAGAGGACCAACGGTGCTTCCGCACCGGCGTCGGCTGTCGGCCAAACCGGCGCCGTCGACGCGGCGATCGTGGCCGCCACCGTGGGCAACCGGATCACCGGGGCGGCCAAGCTGGCCGCCCAGCACAAGCTGCACGTGCGTGACCGCCTCGGCCTCCTCCTCGACCCCGGGTCGTTCGTGGAGGACGGCTTGTTGGCCCACGCCCTCGAACCCGGGTACCCGGCTGACGGAGTGGTGACCGGGCGCGGGGCGATCGACGGCCGGCCGGTGTGCGTCATGGCCAACGACCCCACGGTCAAGGCCGGGTCGTGGGGGGCACGCACGGTGGAGAAGATCGTCCGCCTCACCGAGTACGCGCTAACCCATGAACTGCCGGTGGTGTGGCTGGTCGACTCGGCCGGCGTCCGCATCACCGACCAGGTCGAGCTGTTCGCCGGCCGGCGCGGGGCGGGGCGCATCTTCTACAACCAAGTACGCCTGTCGGGGCGGGTCCCCCAAGTGTGCTGCCTCTTCGGCCCCACGGCGGCGGGGGGCGCGTACATCCCTGCCTTCTGCGACGTGGTATTGATGGTCGAGGGCAACGCCTCGATGTATCTCGGCTCCCCGCGCATGACCGAGATGGTGGTCGGCGAGCGCACCACGCTCGAGGACATGGGCGGTGCGCGCATGCACGCCGCCGTGTCGGGCTGCGGCGACAACCTGGTAGCTGACGACGCCGCGGCCATTGAGGCGGCCAGGGCGTACCTCTCGTACCTGCCCGGCTCGTGGCGCGACCAGCCTCCGCTGTCGGTGCCCGAGGAGCCGGCCACCGCCTTCACCCGTCACCTGCTGCCCGCGGACGGCCGGTCGCCCTACGACGTGCACCGGCTGATTGAGGCCCTGGTGGACGAGGAGTCGTTCTTCGAGATCAAGCCCGACTTCGCCCGGGAGCTGGTCGTCGGCTGGGCCCGGCTCGAGGGGCATCCGGTGGGCATCGTGGCGTCGAACCCGGCCGTGCTCGGGGGCGTGCTCTTCGTGGACTCCTCGGACAAGGCGGCGCGCTTCATCTGGTGCGCCGACGCGTTCAACGTGCCGTTGGTCTTCCTGGCCGACGTGCCCGGCTTCATGATCGGCACCGCGGTGGAGCGCGCCGGGATCATCCGGCATGGGGCCAAGATGATCACCGCGGTGGCCGAGGCCACGGTGGCCAAGGTGTCGGTGATCGTGCGCAAGGCCTACGGGGCGGGCCTCTACGCCATGGCCGGCCCGGCCTTCGAGCCCGACGCGGTGCTCGCCCTGCCGTGGGCGGAGATGGCGGCGGTGGGCCCGGAGGCGGCGGTCAACGCGGTCTATGCCAACAAGATCGCTGAGTTCGACGATGAGGCGGAGCGCGCTGCCTTCGTCGACGCGCTCCGCCGCGAGTACCTGGAGGACATCGACCTGCTGCGCCTGGCCGCCGACTTGGCGGTCGACGCCGTGGTCGAGCCCGAGGACCTCCGGCGCGAGCTGGTGGCCCGCATCGCCATGGCGACCGGGCGCGACCGGCACTTCAGCGACCGCCGCCACGGCGTGCCACCGGTCTGATCGGGCTTCCTCAACAGGCCAGCGAGTACGACTGCCGATCGTAGAGGGGCTCGAACGGCAACTTCGGCGAGGCGGAATACCGGGTCTGGACCTCCGCGTGGACCATCTGGCAACCGAGATCACGGGCATGAGCCAGGCGCAGCGCGAGGCTCGCCGCTCTCAGTCCGCGATCCTGGTAGTGGAGGTGGGTGGCACCGAACCCCAACCAGGCCAGCTCGCCTTTGACCACCATCACCCCGACCGACACCAGCCGGTCGCCGTCGAAGATGCCGTAGTGGCGGAAACCCTCGGCCCCCACGGTCGCCCCGAACCACGACGCGGCGGGGCTGCTCGCCGACCAGTCGCCCCACACGAGCGAATTGAGCGCCCCGATGGCCTCGCGGTGCTCGGGCCCGAGCAGACGGACAGGCGTGTCGGTCGGTGTCGGTCCGACGTCGTCGGTGGAGCGAACGATCTTGGTCGGCGACGCCAGGTCCCGCGTGAAGCCTTCGTCGATGAGCCACGCCGGGAGCTCGGCCGGGGCTGCCACCGGTGACAGCTCGACCCGCAGGTGCCGATGGCCCCGGGAGCGATGGAAGTCGACGATCTCCCGCAGCTGGTCCCGGGTGGCGGGCGACCCGGCACCCAGCCCCACTACCCGGTTGCTGTCGGGGGAGTCCAAGGCCTCCAGAGTGTGCAGGGGTGGTGACATCGAGCGCTGCACCACCGCCCCGAGAGGATTGCCCGGCACCGCGGCGGCCGCTTCGAAGCAGTCCGCCCAGATCTCGGCCTCGTGCAGCTCCAGGGCCACTATGAGCTCGCTCCGCGCTTGGTCCATTTCCGAATTGTACCGGGAGCCCGCAACTCGGCAGAGGCGCCGACGCGGTGTGCGGTAGCCGCCGGCACTAGCGATTACCTCTCAACCTGCCTCGAGGAACCCACCAGAAAGTGATGGCTGCCCAACACCAACGCGTGGATGGCGCCGAAAGTCGCCGAACCCATCCTCGCCGCCGGTTATGCCGGTGATCGCGTCAAGTACTTCTGGGATATGCCGGTAATCTGTGGGCCCCACCTCCGCCTGGGAGGCAGGGCCCACCGAGGCCGGCTGGCCGATCAGTCGAGCACCAGGGGCGTCCTTCTTCGCCACATGAGCGGTCCTTCGCCGCCAGGCTGTCGATGTCGAGCTCCTCGACGAGCACGATGGTCTCGACGGCGTCGTCCACCACGAGCTTCGTTTCGACGATGCGTTGCTCGGTGCGTTCCATCACGGCGCCTCCTCTCGTCGATCCCGGCGAGTAGCTGATCGAACGTCGCCGCTCACTCGGGCTGGCCGTGTGCAGCCACGTGATCGCGCTGACGGATGAGCGTGGGCTTGAACTCCACCGTGGTGGCGAAGAACCCACCGTCTTCGCAGATGGATTCGAACTGGTAGTCCATCTCCTTGGGCCTCGTGCACCACCCGTTCCCGAGCATCCGGCTGTGGTTGGCCGAGGAGTAGGCGTGTTGGTGGCCTTCATCCCGCTAATTGATTTGCCCATCGCTTAACATCGGAACCAGCGGACCCTGTGACGCGGTCCGGCGGTGCGTTGTGGACGTAAAGGCATCTTCGATGCGGAAGAATGACAGCGTGACTGAGCCTTTCGGTTGTCCGCGCTCAGGTCGGTGACGGCGCAACCGGTATGGTTCGGGCCCCCGGCGCGCCCTCTTTTTGGTTGGGTCCATGTCCCCGCCGGCCACCGGGCGACTGGAGCCGTGGTCCTATGCCCGCCGCTCGGGCTGGATTACCTCCAGGCCCACTACGCCCTGCGGCGCCTGGCGGAGCGGCTCTGTGTGCATGGCCTCATCGCTGTGCGTTTCGACTACGACGGCACCGGCGACTCGGCCGGAGACAATCACGACCCCGATCGGGTAGAAGCATGGCTCAGCAGCATAACTGCAGCCCTGGACCTGGTGCACCGTTCCTGCGCAGGTTCAGTGAACCTGGTGGGCATGCGGCTAGGTGCCACACTCGCGGCCGCTGCCGCTTCCTCCGACAGGAGGATCGACGGCCTCGTACTGTGGGACCCCTACGCCTCGGGCAAGGTGTATCTGAGCGAACAACGAGCGCTGGCGGCCCTTTCGATCGGGGTCGAGGCCGCCCGGGACGACGGCGCCGTGGAGACACCTGGTCTCGTGCACGGCCCAGATACGGTGTCGGCCTTGCGCAAGCTGCGCATCGACGCGCTCCCTGGGCCCCTGGCCCGGCGCGTCCTTGTGCTGTTACGCACCGGGCGTTCCCCCGACCGGTTAATGGCCGAGCGTCTTCGCAGCGAACATACCGAGTGGGCCGACGCCGAGGGCCAGGACAAACTCATCGACTGGGAGGGGCGCTACCTCCCTGAAGCTACCATCGACCGGATCGTGACGTGGGTCTCTGCCGGCGCCCCCGGAGCACGCACCGCCATACACCCGCCGACTCCGGCGGCAGCGGCAGTAGTGGCCGCGACCGCCGCAGGCGACGCCGTGGTCGAGCGCCCGCTGACGCTGGGACCTCTCGGGTTGTTCGGTCTCCTCACTGAGGTCCCCGGTCTGAGCACCACCGCACCCGTCGTGGTGCTCCTGAACGTGGCCCTCGGGCATCACATCGGGCCCAACCGCCTGTGGGTGCAGTGGGCCCGGAGCTGGGCGGCCGCCGGCCTCCGGGTGGCACGCGTCGATCTGAGCGGGCTGGGCGAAAGTCCCACCCGGCCGGGACAGGCTGAGTTTGTGTCGCGAGCTCCGGAGGCTTTCGACGACGTGGCCGCCATCGCCCGCGCCCTGTCTCCCGCGGACCCCAGCGATGTGGTGCTCGTGGGCCTGTGCTCGTCCGCCTACCAGGCCCTCGACAGCGCGCTGAGCGTGCGCCCGCGGGGGGTGGTGGCCATCAACCCCGTGCTCAGCTTCCAGCCCCCCGAGGTGCTGGCCGGTGCGCCCATGGACCCCCGCCGTACCGTGGCACTTCCCCGGGGACGGGTGGTGCAGGCTTTTCACCACGAAGGTCCGCTGTCGCCCATGCGCCGGCGCCTTCCAGACCTGGGCTGGCGCATCCGGCTTCTGGTCGTGCCTCGCAGGCGCCCAGGCACCTGGCTGAAGCGACTCTGTGGCTCCGGAGTGGACGTATTTCTCATCTGTGCCGAGCGCGAGGCCCGTCCCATCCGCCACGGCGCCTCGGCCCGCACGCTTGCCCAGTTGACCGCCTCGGGGCGGTTTCGCTTCAGTTATGTCCCCGACCTCGATCACGGGCTTCTGCGAGCGGATCAGCGGGATGAGACGACCGCACTTATCACCGAGTACCTGCTCGGGCGTTTCGGGCCAGGCGCCCCGACCGGGTCGCCGCAGCAGCCGCACGGGCCGTGACGAGCGGCCGATTGGGCCATGGGCACGCGGCGCTCGCGTGTTCGACACCGTCGTCGATGATATCCCCTCTCAGAGCCTGATCGATGGCTCGCCTCGCCGGCGATCACCGGTCACACCAACCTCGGCGAGCTGATCATCCACCAGCTCGACGCGCGCATCCCTTGGGGGCGCCACGTGTCATCTCGGCCGACCGGCTCTCATGGGCGTTGAGCTACTCCATCAGTCCGGCCGGCAGGACGATGGGGTCGTCATCGCACAAGCTGGGACGGGATCTGCATCTCGCCGCTACCGACCTGGATTGGTCGAGCGGCATCGGGCCACAGGTCCGCGGACCGGGCGAAACGGGTCCTAAGGGCCGTCACGGGCGGCGGGGCCCGATGAGCGACCTAGAGGGTCCCGGAGTCGACGTGCTAACCGATCGGCTCGCTGCCCCGGTGAATCGCTATGGGTTGCGCTGACCCGACGCCCGATGCTGACAGCGCGTAGCGCACTGCTCAAACGACGCCGATGCCGCGGGGTGAGGCCAGGTCCTGCACGGCGGCTTCGGCGCTCGTCCCGTACGTCCTACAACACTCGCAACTGCCGTTCCTGATACAGGAGCGGGGCCTGAGACGCGAAAACATCCTATATTTCCGCCGACCGTCGCCGGCGGCGCAGGCTGGAGGTTCAACGAACTGGTTGTTCAGTGAACGCGGCCACTTTCGATGAAGCGCACTTCGATGAAGGACCCCCTCGGTGGGGAGCTACATCCTCGACCACCTTGCCGGAATCCTGACCTTCCTCTTCATGGTGGGCGTCGAGGGTGCGGTCCTACTCCTGGCTAGCGCCCTGTTACCTCAGCGACCGACCGCGTCGTCGACCGATCTCTCGAGGTCCGGAGGAGGCGATGAGTAGGAACGCGGAAGCGCCGAGGCCGCCGGCTCCGCTCTGGCGTGTTCTCGGCTGGGTGCTCGCCGTTGGCATCGTGGTCGGGTGGGTGGTCTTGCTCCATGAGCTGGGAACCCTGCCCTGGCTCTTCGCGCCACCGCCGGTGTGGCAATGGTCGTCCTCGTCGCCAGCCTCTGGAGCGCCTGGCCCCATGGCGGGGGCCGACACCTGAAGCAATGATCGGATCCCGACGTGGGCTGGACGTGGCCCTGTCGGCGGCAGGGGTCGGCGGGGCGAGCAGCCCAGACGACGGGTGCTGCCCGTCCTGAACCGGGCCCGAGGTCGCAGTTGGTGAACACCCGCAGCGGGTTCTGCGACCGGTACGCCGAGGGTACATCCGGGGGACGTTTCGGCCGGGAGTGCAGCGGCTGGGGGAGCGGACACTCCCCGGACCGATCCTCGGGGGCACGACGACGGTATCGCCCTGTGCCCCAACGTCCTGGATTTGCAACGGCAACCGCCAGCCGGAATCCAGGTTGTGGGAAAGTGGCTTGTCGCCCTTGCCGATGAGCGAGATGCGCCGGGCGTCGAGGTTCACCTAATTGAAGCACTCCTCATGGGGCGTGCCGGTTAGCCCGGGGTTAGCAGGCGTCATTGGATTCGTCTGTGCCATTCGACTCCTCGACGAGGATGAAAGGGTTTGGTCCGACGCCTGTCTCACAGCGAGGAGGGCTTCGCCACAAATGTGCCTTGGCACAAAACGACACCGTCGGGGCTCGTCACCTGCAAGACGTCTCCGTCCAAGAGTTGCCCCGCCGGAATGCTCTGCACCGTCATCGAGGTTGACCACGATCCAGATGCGTTCGTGGTCCCGTCGATGGTCTGATACGTCGTCGGGGGTCCACTCACGTTGTTGGTTTGAGGGTCGAACGGAAAATAGTTGACCGTCAACGTGAACGGCGACGGTCCGGATCCAATTTGCACCAGAATGGTGACCTGCGATCCGCTCGGATTGCCACCGACGTCCTTCGGCGTCACGTCGACCGTGCAGGATGCCGTGGTGGACGTCGTTGTCGGAGGAGCCGATGGTGGTACGACCGGTGGCCGAGGTGCAAGTGGTGCGATGACCGGTAACGTTCCGGCGGTTGTTGTTGTCCGTGGTTCGGTGGTCGTCGTGGAGACAGCCGCAGCCCGCGCGCGCACGGACCTCGGAGCACGGGCGGTGCTCGTCTTCGCCCAAATGGTCCCGCCCAGCGCAAGAACCGCGAGAACCGCCGTAGCCAGCAGCCATTTGCTGGGTCCCTTCACAGAACCAGACCTTCGGCGATCATCCGGCTTGGTGCGGGCCGCTCGAGCGGCCGGCGCCCTCGGTGCGCTGCCCGGCGTCGACGAATCGCTGACGACCTCACGCGGGCCAGGCGCAGCATTGGGCTTACGCCAATAGCCACCGCCCTCAGGACTGTCACTCACGCCCGTCTCCTGACTGGCGCATCTGGGGTCTGGTCATTCGGACTCAGCATGGCTCGAAGATCTGACAGCGCATCAGTGGTCGGCTGTCCCGCTGGACATAGTGCGTCCGTCCTGGTTAGCGCTCGGATTCACAACGCCCCGACCAATGCGAGTACCGCTGTTGTGGTGCATGCCGATTTCTCCTTGTATCGACACGGGCGGTCGCAGACCTTGAGCTCCCGGTCGAAGCGGCGGCGCCGCTGAGCCAGGACTCGAACTCCGGGTCATCCCGGTCCACGGTTGCGGAACTGCAGGTTCGGTGCCGGGTGAGGAGCGGCTCAGCCTGGGGGGAACGCCTTGTCCACGGCGTCGGCGCCAGCGGTGGAGAAGTGGCGACCACTGACACCGACTCCCGTACCAGTCATCGAGCCGTAACGGCCCTTGTATTTGCGGCCCCGGGCTACGTGGCCGCCGTCATCGGGTTGAATGCGAGGTAGGCCTCGGCGAACCGACGTCGAGGAGCGCGCCCACCCCGAACCCATTGCCGAAGAGTTGACCCCCCGATGACGCCGTGTTGATGCCGTGGGCGCACGATGGGTGCAGATCGAGAAGAACGGCGACAACGCCAGGCGGCCGGTGACACGGCCATGCCGGCGCGCAGGACGACCAACCGGTCCGAGTGGGCCAGAAAGCGGTAGGAGGAGGCGGGCGACTCGATGGCTGTCGAGGAATCGGCCACGGCCACGCCCGAGACCCGCCTGACCCGGGCCGAGGTGCAGCGCGCTCGGCGCCAGGCCTCGCGGGCGAAACGACGCCGCCAGCGTCGGCGCAGGCTCGGGTGGACGCTTCCCCTCCTCGTCATCGTCGCCGCCATCGCCGTGGGGTTTGTTACCTTGCGACCCCAGGCACTGGGAGGCTCACTCGTCTACGTCGAGATGCACGGCAGCGCCATGGTCCCTGACCTTCACGACGGCGACCTGGTCGTCGCCCAGCGCCAGGCCACCTACGGCCCCCGCGAGGTCGTCGTCTATCGGGTCCCGACCGGCCAGCCCAGAGCGGGGCAGATCGTCATCGCCCGCATCGTCGGGGGCAGCACCCGCACCGGATTCGTGACCAGGGGCGACCACAATCCCGTCGCCGACCCCGCACGTCCCACACCGGCCGACATCCTGGGTGAGGTGCGCGTCCACCTTCCCGTGGTGGCCGCCCTCATCGCCCTGGGCGTCGTGGTGGCGGTGATCATCGCCGCCGGGGCCATCACCACCGGGCGTCGCCGGCGCATCCGACGGGCCGTCGCCGCCCCGACGGTTCTTCCCTCGGCCGCCGAGCGTCCCCGGCGCGTCCTCGGAGCGGGGGCACCCGGCCTCACGCGACAGCCGGTCGTGCCCCTCGGCGACGAGGGGCCGATCCCCCCTGTGCCCACGCCGTGGGTGGCCGAGCCTGACCCCGAGCCGGAGCCAGTCGCGGTCGGGACCGGGGTGGTTGCGTCAGGGGTCGAACCAGCCGAACCCGAGTCGGCCCCAACCGCCGATACCCCGGGGGGGCCACGCCACGCCTATTGGCATCGGACACCAGCGCCACGCGGCCAGGAGGTCGAGGTGGCCGATCCGAAGAAGAACCAGCGCCGCCGTCGCCGGGGCCAGCCACCCCCGTCGGTCGAGGATCAAACCCGGCTCGTTGGCGATGGAGGGCCATGAACGAGTTCCCGGCCCCCTGCCTCGACGCTCGCGTCAAGCGTGGCGCGGTCAGCCGCTCCCAACCTGGCGCCACGTGAAGTCGATCTCGCTGACGGCGCGCTCGAGCGGTCGGGACTGGATCGTCGAGGGGCACGCCGTCGGCGAATTGGTGGCGTTAACCGTGGGTCGCAGTAGCGAGGACTGGACCGTCGACGGAAGCGTTGCGCACGGAATGGCGTCGATGACCGCCGCGGCCAAGGGCACCACGTGGTCGGTCGACGGCGACTGCGGTCGAGGCCTTCTGTCGTTGCGGGCGCACCCGGCGAGTCGCACGACGAGGACGTCGCGCTGATCGTCGCCGTCCTTCTCGCCGTGTTCCTCGGCCGAGGCTCGACCACGTAGCGCTCGGGAGTGCTGGCGGGGAAACCAATAGGCAAGCCCAACCTGATGTGGGCAGACCTACCAGATAGACGGGGTCTGGAGACACCGTGGAGGACATCACATTGGACGAGGGGGCGGCGAAGACGAAGGCGTCGTCGTCTCGCGCCGGTGCCTGGCGCATCCTGGTCGGGCTGCTCCTTGTCGCCATGGCGGTCGTCTGGGTGGTCTGGTTCCGGCCCCAGGCAATCGGTGGGTCCGCCTCCTACGTGGAAGTCACCAGCGGTGCCATGGCCCCGACCATCCCCCGGGGAGACCTGGCGGTGGTGGAACGCCAGCCGAGGTACCAGACCGGCGACATCGTGGCCTTCCGCGCCCCGAGCTCGCCGGTGACGGTCGTCGGACGCGTCATCGGGGGGAACGCAACGACCGGCTTCGTGGTCAAGGGCGACGGTCTCGCGCTCGCCTACCCGTTCCAGCCCCGGGGCTCGGATGTGGTCGGGCGGGTGTGGTTCCACGTGCAGGACCAGTTGCGGTGGCCGTTGATCGTCGTCGCCGCCATGGCCATCGTCGTCCTCATGGTCGCCGCCTGGCCTGAGCGCCGCCACCGGCCGTCGCTCGCCGTCCCGGCCGGACCCTCTCCGACCGCCGCCGGCGCACAGGGAGCGCCGGGCCTGGCCACGGCGCCCCCGCGAGCCCGGGAACGCCGTGGGACACGGTTCCTGCCAAAGCGAAGGTCGAGGAGTCTGGTCCCGTCACGGCCGCCGGTCGCACCCGGAGCGGACCACCAGCCAGCGCCCGCCGCGGTGCCAGGCGATTCCTACTGGGCCGTATCACCACGATTGGCCGAAGGGTCCCAACCGGCGAAGCGCCGGCGATATCGGCGTCGCCGCGACCGACCGCCTCCGGGGTCCTGACGTCGCTGGTCGACGCCATGGCCGGGCCCGCATGGCGCGGCGCGGCCGGCACAAGACGACCGAGGCGAGTCCGGCTACTGGCCGAGGGCCGACTCCTGCGTCGAAGTGATGAGGAACCATCCGGTCAGGTCCGGGATCCCGTCCATGAAGGTGTGGACGTGCTCGTCGACGGTGACCCGGAAGGTACCGCTCGTCCCGGCGACGACGCCCATGTTCACGATGTCCATGTCGGGGTGTCCGGCGATCGATCGCAATGCGGCCGCCTCAGCGGAGGCGGTGCCGCCGTCTTGGAGGACCGACGACCCCGCCCGGGCGGCTGCCAGTGTGGCGTCGTCGAGTGATCCCTGGGCGAACACCGGTGGGAGGAGGCCCGCCCCGAGGACGACGAGCAGGGCGATCACTGCCGCCGCCAACACGAGCCGCATGGTCCCGACCTCCGGCGGAAGGGTGCCACCCGCAGGAGCCGAGCGCAACCGGTGCTCGGTGGGCCCCGGCAGCGGCGGCGTCCGCCCGGTCGGCCATGTGAGCGTTACGTGATCGGACCGACCGCGGCGGGCCAAGCCATCGAGCTGACCTGCTCCTTGCCGGACTACTGGACCAGATGGATCGGGTTGCCGAGGATCTGCACCGACCAGGTGGTGCGGTCGGTGACGGTGCCGCCAGAGGTGTACTCGATCTGCCACCAGCCCCCGTTGAGGCCCTGGTAGTTGGCCGGGATCTGGACGGAGAGCTGGACGTGGCGGTCGTTGAACAGGGACGTGCTGGCTTCGTCGGCGGGCTGGTGGGCCGTCGTCTTGTACACAGGGAGCCCGGGGCTCCCCGTCGTGGGCGGGCTCGCGTTGTTGTCCGAGGTTCCCGAGATGTCGAGGTCGGAGCCTCCGAACCCGAGGTTCTGCGCGCAGTCGGATCCGTAGGGACACGCGGGTGTGGTCCCGTCGATGGTCTGGTACGTGAAGGGGAACGGCTTTCCGGTGTCCGGGTCGATGATCTGGATGTACTGGTCACCCTCACCGGGGTCGAAGAGGTCGATCAGCATCGTGTGGTTGGCGTAGGCGGGGTCGATGGAGGCGAGGTAGAAAGAGCCCGTCGTCTGCGACTCGTTGGCGTAGACCGACAGGGCCGTGTCGCCGTGGATCTCCGGGCACGAGCCCGAGTACCACGCCACGGAGGTCTCCGTCGAGCACCTCGAGAAGGTGGGGGTATCGAAGACCCGCAACGCGTAGGAATTGTTCCCGTCGCTGTTGGCCTGGTTGGCCTGCGTCTGGACCTGGACCCGGTACTCCGCGTTGGCCAGTGGGGTGAAGGGCGTGAAGAGGTTCGTCCACGAGTTGCAGCCCGCGGCCGCGTCCGTGTCGTAGGTGGTGCTGGCGAGCTCTTGGTCCTGGGTGTGGTCCAGGGGAACCGGCGCGTACCAGAGGGTATAGGTGGTGGTGATGGTCTGATTGGCGACCAACGGCGGGTTGTCCGGGCTCCCCGAGCACGGCGGATGGGCGCCGCCCTCGAAGGCGGGATCGAAGGCCTGTACCGTCAGTGGTGGTCCGGGGACGACCGCCGGTATCTGGATGTCGTAGTAGTAGCCGGCCGAGGTGTACTCGGTGTTGGCGATGTTCGGTGCGCCGTTGTTCGACCCTTCATCTGGACAGTCCCACGAGCTTCCGTTCCAGGAGCCGTCCCACTTGCTGGCGAACTCGTCACCGTTCTCCTTCGCCGTGCAGTAGCCGTTGATGGCGGCCCAGATGTCGGTGGGAGAGCCGGCTCCGAGCGACAGATTGCCCGTGCCGAAGGAGTTCTCCGGGCTGCCGAGGGGGATGGACGGGTCGTACTCGGCGGTGGCCGTCCTGGTCTCCGTGACGTTCTTCATCCCGAAGACCTTGGCGAAGAAAGTGGGGACATCAGGGTCTTTGATGGTCACCGTCAGCTGGTGTGGATCGGCGGTCCCGGCCACGGTGATTTGGTCCGTCGGCGAGCTGAAGCCGTTGTCGGCGGCCACGGTGTCGGCCACGGAGGTGGCCTCGTTGGGCTCTCCGGGCATGTAGACGACCCCGGCCAGCGATGCCGCGTCGGCCGCCCGTTGGACCCGCGATGCCTGGAAGTACCAGTAGCCGAGGTCCACCGCAAAAGCGGCCATGCCCATGATGACGAAGATGGCCAGGGCGAAGTAGACGATCACGATGCCGCCGTCATCGCGACGACGACTCTTCGTCGGGCTCCCGGCGGTGCTGCCCGCGGCGGGCTCGGTCGTGGTGCTCATGGCTGGGGATCTAGAACGTCTGCGGCTCGAGCCGCATGACGGACACGTCCGACAAGGTCAGCGAGTGGAAGAACCCGGTGATGTTGCTGTGGTGGGCACTGATGTAGACCCCCAGGTAGGTGGGGCCCGCCGACTGGGACACGACGCGTCCACTCGGGCACCAATACTGGTCCCAGCTCTGGGACGTGCATTCGAAGTCGACCTTGTTCTGGGCCGACCAGGTCGTTGCGACCTGGGCCATGTCCGCGGCCGTGTACACGTTGCAGGGAGTCGTGCCGCCGGTCTGGCTGACACCGCCGAGGCAGGCCGCGTCAGGGGTGGCGCTGATGTTGGCGTCGAAGATGATGACTCGGATGATGTTCGCGCTCAACGCGCCGGAGGCACCGTTGATGGCGCTGAGGATCTCGTAGTCGGCATCCGGGTCGGTGATGGAATTCCCGGCCGCGGCACCGGTTCGGACACCCGAGCGCGTCATGTTGGTCAGCGTCAGGCTGTCCTTGAAGACGAACCCGAATTCGATGATGCCGAACAGGATCACGAAGAGGATCGGCGCCACCAGGGCGAATTCGACGAGGGCCGTCCCCCGTTCATCGCGGTGTCGTCGAAGTCTCATCGCCGTCCTTTCCTCCCCCTCGTCGTACGACGTGGTTGGCAGCACAGGACGAGCAGTAGCGAGTGAGGCCCGCCTTCCTACCCATCCAGGATCCAGTATCGAGAGGGTGCGGGATCGGGGGCAATAGGACTCCCGACACAAATGGAGGGCTTTGTGCCTGACTCGAGCGCCGCCACGGCCGCCGCCCGGTCGCGTCCGAGCGGTCGCGGGTCGAATCGCCGAACCGGAAAAATCCCCTGTAGGCCCTGCGACTCAATTGCCCCATTCCACATTGTCATCGGCCGCGTCTTGGCTCACACTCAGTCGAACCACCGATTCGGTGGCATCGACCGGACCTGATCCAAGCGCCGAGACACAGAGTCTCGACGCCGGTCAACGAAGAGGGGAACGCATATGACACCCAAGCGGACGATCGTGGTCATCGCCGCCGTCGCCCTCGGGGTGGTCGCGGCGCTGCTGAGCTACTCCTACCTGAACAACGCTCAGCAGGTCGCCTACCACAACGCCAAGCTCGTGAACACCTACGTCGTGGCCAAGGCCGTGCCGCAGACGATGACCGGTGACAGCGCCTTGGCCGGTGGCTACATCGAGCAGAAGAGCCTCCCGACCGAGATCGTCCCGGCCACCGCCGTGACCGACATCAACGTCATCAAGGGCAAGGAGGCGGCTTCGGCCTACTCCGTGGGCCAGGTGGTCGTCGACTCCATGTTCGTCAACCCGACCGTGGCCGTTGCCCAGGGCTCGTTCTCCCAGAGCATTCCGGCCGGCGACGTTGCCGTCACCATCTCGGTCGACCAGGTCCACGGCGTGGCCGGCCTGGCCGTTCCCGGCGACAAGGTCGACCTGCTCATCAGTCAGACCAACGCCTCGGCCACGACGGAGAGCTCGCTGCTGCAGAACGTGCCCATCTTGGCCATCGGCCAGCAATCGGCCAGCCCGGCCACGAACACCGCCTCGGCCCAAACCACGTCGACGGCGACGGTGGGGGCATCGAGTGGGTTGTTTACCTTCGGGGTCTCGCCGTCGGACGCCGCCCGCATCGCCCTGGCCCAGCAGGAGAGCCTGGGGATCTACCTGCTCCTCGTCCCACCGAGCAACCCCGTCGTGAGCATCCCGGCGTGGGGCACGGACAACATCCTCACCGGCCCGCAGAACTAGGGATACCCGATGACCGAAGCACTGGTCGACGACCACGACCCGATCGAAGCGTCGGGCGGGATCAGCGTCGTCGACGCCGACGAGTTGGTGCGTAGCGTCCTGTCCGAGCACGTCGGTGTGCTCCGGAGCGGGGTCGTCGCGTTCGAGAGTGTGGCCAAGTACTGCGAGGCCACGGACCCGTTGCGGCCCGGTGTGGTCGTGTTCGGCCCCTCCGACTCGCCGGATGCGATCATCGCCTCGGTCGAGGCGCTGGCCGCCTTCCGCCCCGGTTGTGGGGCGGTCATGGTGGTGCACGAGCTGACGGCCCGAGTCCTCCAGGCTGCCCTGCGCGCCGGCGTGGACGACGTCGTGGCCGCCTCGGCCGAGGACGAGGAGCTCTTGGCGGCCATCTCTCGGGCCTCGGCCCGCATCGAGGCGCGGGTCCCTGTGGCGGTGGCCCCTCCGGTCGCGTCGACGCCGGACACGGCGCAGGGCCGGGTGATCACGGTGTTCTGCACCAAGGGCGGGGCGGGCAAGTCCGTCGTGGCGACCAACCTGGCTGTCGCCCTGGCCCGGCGCACCATCCAACCCGTGGTCCTCGTCGACGCCGACCTGCAGTTCGGGGACGTGGCCCTCATGTTGCAGCTCCAGCCCGTCCACACCATCTCCGAGGCGGTCCACGCCGGCGAGCGCCTCGACGGAACGCTGCTCGAGAGCCTCTTGCTGCGGGACCAGGGCAGTGGGCTCTACGTGCTGGCCGCACCGACCGAGTCGGGCGCCGCCGACGCCATCGGGCGCGACGACCTCATCCGGGTCCTCGACATCCTGCGCCAGCGCTGCGCCTACGTCGTGGTCGACACCTCGTCCAACTTCGCCGAGATCTCCCTCGCCGCCTTGGAGGCGGCCGATGACATCCTCGTCCTGGCCGGGCTCGACGTGATGAGCCTGAAGAGCGCCCGGGTGGGCCTGCAGACGATGCGGGTCCTCGACATTCCCGTTTCGCGGGTGCGCTTCGTCCTCAATCGGGCCAACACCCGAGTGGGACTCACCGAAACCGACGCCGAGCGGGCACTGCAGTTGAAGATCGACACGGCACTCCCGAGCGACATCGTGGTCGCCGAGTCCGTCAATCGGGGCGTGCCCGTCGTCTCCAGCGCGCCACGCACCAAGTTCGCCAGGAGCATCGACGACCTCGCCGGCCGGTTGATGGCAGCCGCACCGGTCATGGACCCACAAGAGAGCTAGCGGGAGCTGAACATGTCACTTTCTGATCACTTGCGTGTGGCGGGCGTGATGACCTCGGAAGAGGCCAGGGCTCTCCTGCTCGAAGAGGTCCACCGCCGGGTCCACATGCGGCTCATCGAGGAGCTCGGCCCCGAGCTGTCCGAGGGGAACCTCACGCCGAGCGAGCTCCGGGCCCGGGTGAACACGCAGCTCCAGGCGGCGCTCGAGGAGGAGTCCACCCCCCTGTCGCTGGCCGACCGGGTACGCCTCGGCGAGGACATCTCCAACGACATCCTCGGCTACGGGCCGATCCAGCGCTACCTCGAGGACCCCGAGGTCACCGAGGTCATGGTCAACGGGCCCCAGCGCGTCTACGTGGAGCGTTTCGGCCGGATCGAGCGCACGCAGTCGACCTTCATCGACGAGAACCACCTCCGCCGGGTGATCGACAAGATCGTCGGCGAAGTCAGTCGCCGCGTCGACGAATCGTCGCCCATGGTCGACGCTCGGCTCCCCGACGGCTCCCGGATCAACGCCGTCATCCATCCCCTGGCCATTGGCGGGCCCTTCCTGACGGTCAGGAAGTTCTCGAAGGACCCGCTCCAGGTCGACGACCTGATCGTCAACAAGACCTTGACCCCGGCGTTGGCGCGGTTCCTCGAAGCGTGCGTGGTCGGGCGGCTCAACGTCGTCGTGTCCGGCGGTACCGACGCCGGGAAGACCACGTTCTTGAACGTCTTGTCGTCGTTCATCCCGAGCGACGAGCGGGTGGTGACCATCGAAGACTCCAAGGAGCTCCAGTTGCGCCAGGAGCACGTCGTGTCGCTCGAGGCCCGTCCCAGCAACATCGAGGGCAAGGGCGAGGTCACCATCCGTGATCTGGTGCGCAACTCCCTGCGCATGCGGCCCGACCGGATCATCGTCGGTGAGTGCCGCAGCGGCGAGGCCCTCGACATGCTCCAGGCCATGAACACCGGCCACGAGGGGTCGCTGACCACCATCCACTCCAACGGCCCCCGTGACACCTTGTCGCGCATCGAGACGATGACCCTGATGGCCGGCTTCGACCTGCCGATCCGGGTCATCCGCGAACAGATGTCGTCCGCCATCGATCTCATCGTCCACCTGGACCGCTTGCGCGACGGCACGCGCCGGGTGGTCCAGGTGTCCGAGGTCCAGCACATGGAGGGCGACGTCATCGTCATGCAGGATCTCTTCATGTTCGACTTCTCCATGGGGATCGACGACGAGGGGGGCTACAAGGGCACCCTCAAGTCCATGGGCATCCGGCCTCAGTTCACCGACAAACTGGCGGACGCCGGCGTCGTGCTCGACGCCGACCTTTTCGAGGCCGAGGCCTTCGCACGGGTGGCGGCGCACCGATGATGGCGCTCATCGCCCTCCTCGCCGCCGCCGCCGTCGGGCTGGCGTGTTGGGCCGTACTCGGCGTCGTGTTGGTTCGCCGTCGGCGGGGAATCGAGGCCGCCCTGGCGCCGTACTCGATCGGGCGGATGACCGAGGCCGATGCCCGCCCCACGTCGAGCGGGACCACCGACCTCGCCCAGATGCCGCTGTTCAAGCGCCTGGTGGCCGCCACCGCCGAGCTGGCCACCCGGCGGGGCGTGCTCCAGGTCGTCGAGGCCCGACTCGACCAGGCCGACCTGCCGATGCGCCCGGCGGAGGTGCTGTTCTTCTACCTGTCGGCCATCGTCGTGGGCGGCTTGCTGGTGGGCCTGCTGGTCAACTTCCTGTGGGGCGTGATCGTGGCCGCCGCGCTGGGCGTCATCCCGTGGGTCGCCCTGAAGGTCGTGGCCGACCGGCGTACCAAGGCCTTCACCGAGCAATTGCCGGACATGCTCCAGCTGCTCGGCACCTCCCTGCGATCGGGCTTCTCGATCCTCCAGGGCCTCGAGTCCGTGTCCCAGCAGATCCCCGACCCCATCGGCAAGGAGATGCGCCACGTCGTCGCCGAGGCCCGTCTCGGTCGCCCCCTGATCAGCGCGCTCCAAGAGGTGGCGGACCGGGTGAAGAGCGAGGACTTCTCCTGGGTGGTGTCGGCCATCGCCATCCAACGAGAGATCGGCGGCAACCTGGCCGAGCTCCTCGACATCGTGGCCGACACCATGTTGGCCCGGGCCCGGCTCCGCCGGGAGGCGAGGACGCTGACGGCCGAGGGACGGCTCGGCGCGGTCATCATCTCCGTCCTGCCCGTCGCCATCGGCCTGTTCGTCTACGCCGTGAACCCGGGATACATCAGCCCACTGTTCCATTCCGCCGCCGGCGAGATCATGTTCTACGGCTCGGTCGCCCTGGCCGTGGTCGGGATCCTCTGGCTCCGCAAAATCGTCCAATTCGAGGTCTGACATGTTGGCCATCGTCTTCATCGCCGTCTTCGCCGCCACCGGCCTCCTCGTGTACGCCACCGCCATGAAGGCCGACGAGCGCATCAGCGTCCGCGCCGTGCGCGCCCGGCTGGCCGACTACGACGGAGCGGTCGACAAGCGCGAGGAAGACCTCCAGGCGCCCCTGACCGACCGTGTCTTCGGGCCCTCGTCGGCCTATCTGGTGGGACTGGTCCGGCAGGTCGTCCCGGCCGAGTACATCGAGAAGACCCACCACAAGCTGGTCCTGGCCGGACGGGGGAGCGCCGAGGAGCTCGACCGGTACTTGGTCACCCGGGTCCTGCTCGTGGTGGCTGTGCCCGTGGCCTGGCTCCTGGTCTGGCGATTCGCCGGACTGTCGGGGATCGCGGCGCTCGCCGCCTACGTCTTCATCGCCATGGTCGGCCTCCTCGGGCCCGACGCGTGGCTCAATCGCCGCGTCGAGGCTCGTCGCCTCGAGATCCTCCACAAGCTGCCCGACCTCTTGGACCTCCTGACCATCAGTGTCGAGGCTGGTCTCGGCTTCGACCAGGCGCTGGCCAGCACCACCACGTTGGTGCCCGGCGCGCTGTCCGAGGAGTTCAACCGGGTGCTCGGCGAGATGCGTGCCGGCGCCAGCCGCGCCGACGCCTTGCGCGCCCTCGACGCCCGGACCGAGATCCCCGAGCTGCGCTCCTTCGTGCTCGCCCTGCTCCAGGCCGACACCTTCGGCGTGTCGATCGCGTCCATTCTTCGCAGCCAGGCGGCCGAGATGCGCGTGCGACGCCAGCAGCTCGCGCAGGAGCAGGCGCAGAAGGCGCCGGTGAAGATGCTCTTCCCCATGGTGTTCTGCATCATGCCGGCCCTGCTCGTGATCATCGCCGGCCCCGCCGTCTTGAGCATCTACCACCTGTTCTCGCACTGACCCGACCGGCGCGCCCCGGATCGCGACCGTCGTCGCCGTTCGGCCCGCCGCTCGTCGCCCGGCGCCGGGACCGCCGTTGGTGGTCGCCGTGCCGGCGAGCTCGGTGTTGGCCGAATTTTGACCACTGATAGTGAGTCCGCTGACCTATTGCGTTGATCATGAACCTTCAAACCACTTCGAGTGACTCAAGCCTGACTCTCTGTGTGCTGAAAGGCAGCGAGAAGGGGCACAGAGGCCCGGAGGGTGCGACGGGGAGATGCATCTGTGCAATCACGAGCGCTGCTTGCAGGGTTGACGGCCCGGCGCCCGGCCCACGGCGGCCCGACAGCGGCGTGGCGGCCGTGGCGCCACCTCCCCCCGGCTTCGCCTGACGGCGCGGCTCGCCTCGAGCTCCCCTTCCTCTGGATGCGGTGGGGCGCCCTGGCGGTGGGGTTGGCCCTCGCCCTCGTCGACCACGCCCAGCGCCATGTCCTGGTGGGCGGGGCCGTCTTGGTGGCCTACACGGCGTGGCGGACGATCCGTCCCATCGGCTTCGACCGCAGCGGAAGGCACCCGGACCGGGCGCTGCTCGTCGAGGTCGCCGTCGGCGTGGCTGTGGTCGAGGTCACGGGGTTCGGGCGCTCGCCGTTGCTCGTCAGCCTGGCCGTGGCCGCCGCCGTGGCCGGCTTCGCCGGCGGGGTGCGCGTGGTCGTGGGCCTGGCCGGCATCGCCGGGCTGGCGGTCGTGGTGCCGAGCCTGGTCCTGACCTCGTATCGCCAGGACGCGGCGTCCACGACGCAGTTCGCCATCGAGCTCGTCCTCGTGGGCGTGGTCGGCGGGCTCAGCCGGTACTTGGTCGAAGACGCACTCGGGTCCAAAGCCGGCCTCGACGCACGCGTCCGGCACCTCTCCGAGGTCAACGACCTCCTCCTCGACCTGCATTCGGCCGCCTTGCGCGAGCCCACCCCGCTCGACCTCGACGGCGCCACGCGCTGGGCGCTGGCGCGCCTCGAGGAACGCTTCGCACCCGACGCCGCCGCCATCGCCTTGCGCGACCCCGTGACGGGAAGCTGGCGCCTGGCCGCCAACCGCGGCGACACCCCCGGCGAGGCCGACCGGGTCTTCGAGCTCCCGGCCGCCATGGCGCGGGCCGTCGAAGGGTCCGAACCGGTGGTCTGCGGCGACCTCGAGCACGGGCTCAGCTACCGGTCGCGCTGGGGGTTGTACTGCCCACTGCTGGCCCGGGGTGAGCTCGTCGGGGTGCTGGCCGTGGAGTCCCACAGTCGCCGTGAGGCGGGGTCGGAGGACCTTCGCTGCGTGGGAGACCTGGCCCGGGTGGTGGCCCTGGCCGTGGACAACGCCCGCTGGCTCGATCGCATCCACACCTTGGGCGCGGAGGAGGAGCGGACGCGCCTGGCCCGCGAACTGCACGACCATGTCGGCCAGTCCGTCGTCTACCTCGGCCTCGAGGTCGACCGACTGATCGCCCTCAACGAGGGCCGGGGGGTCCAGCGCGATCTGGCGGCGCTGCGTGGGGACCTGCGCGAATTGGTCCAGGACCTGCGCGACGCCCTGGTGGATCTTCGCTCGGACGTGAGCGAATCGCACGGTGTCGACGACGTGCTGGCCACGTTCGTCGATCGGGTCAACGCCCGCGGCAGCGTCAAGGTGACGCTCGTCACCGACTCCTCGACCAGGATGCCGCTGTCGGTCGAGCGGGAGTTCTCGCGCGTGGCGCGCGAAGCCGTGGCCAATGCCGAGCGCCACGCCCGGGCGTCGAAGATCTCGGTCCTCTGGCGCTGTCGCGAGGACGGGGCACTGCTCGAGGTGACCGACGACGGGGTGGGGCTGCCCACCGCGCCGACGCGGGCCTCGGCCTACGGACTGGTCGGCATGCGGGAGCGGGCCGACTCGGTGCGGGCGAAGTTGGAGATCTCCTCCCGTCGGGGTGAGGGGACGATCGTGAGGATGAGGAAGGCGGTTTCTTGATGCTGCGAATCGTGATTGCCGACGACCACACCATGGTGCGCGAGGCCTTGGGCCAAGCGTTCGAGCGGGCCGGATTTGCCGTCGTGGGCGAAGCGGCCGACGGCGAGGAGGCCGTGGCCCAGGCCGAACGTCACCGGCCCGACGTGATGCTCGTCGACCTGTCGCTGCCGATCCTCTCGGGGGTGGAGGCGGCCCGGCGGATCGTCGGCCTCGTCCCGTCCACCGCCGTGGTCATGTTGTCGATGCTGTCGGACGAGATGGCCGTGTCGTCCGCGCTCGACGCGGGAGCGAAGGGGTACCTGGTGAAGGACTGCACCACGGCCGAGATCGTCGACGGCGTGACGCGGGTGGCCGCCGGTGAACGGGTGCTGTCGGCGTCGGCGTCGGCGTCGGCGTCGCCCCCGAGGAGCGAAGACGGCGGTCGTCGGGCCCAGGCCACCGTCGGCTCGGTCCGACCGCTCGTCTCCAAGCGTGAGGAGGAGGTGCTGCGCATCATGGCCACCGGAGTCTCGATCACCGAGGCGGCCGACGAGCTCTACATCAGCGTCAAGACCGTCAAGAACCACCTGTCATCGATCTACGGGAAGCTCGACTCCCACGATCGCGCCCAGGCCGTCTTGAAGGCGATGCGGATGGGGCTGATCCAATTGCACTGAAAATGGGTCGCAAGTCCCACCTCCTGGCGCCCCGTTTCCAGGTTTGGGTCCGGCGACCCATGGAACCACCAGGCAGGTTCACGGATAGTGGTCCTACGTCCTAGACGATCTAGACGAACAGAAGGGGAGAACCGTGAATATCGTCTCGCTAGTCATGCGGATGGTCGATCCCGTCCGTAGCATGTGGAGCCGCAGGGATGAGGCCGGCGCAAGCCTTGTCGAGTACGCCCTGCTTCTCGCCCTGATTGCCGTGGTGGCGCTGGCCTCCCTGCACTTCCTGGGTGGATCGGTCAACAACACGCTCAACAACGTGGCCAACTCGGTCAACAACCCGTAGCACGCGTTACCAACGGTGTATGCCGACGGCCTTGCCGGCCTGTCGGACATCCACGGGGGAGTCACCGACGGCTCAGCTCGCACACGCGAGCTGAGCCGTCGGCGCGTCCGGCATCCGGACGCTCAACCGACGGAGCGGAAGATCTCGGTCCCCCCCGACCGCCACACCACGCGCCAGTGCGCGTCGTGGGCCAGGACGATCGACAGCGGACTCTGGGTGGGCCACAGCACGTAGCGCACCGAATGGGCCCGCAACACGGGGTCCGGATCCGTGGTGAGCTCGTAGAGCGCCAGGTATTGGCCGAAGATCGGCGTACCCGTGTAGAGCTCCGTCCGCCCGTCGATGAAGTCCGGGATCCCCTTCCAGATGAGATAGTCGTTCCACAGGTAGGTGGAGAACACCCGGCCCGGCCGCTGTTCCAGATAGGCGACGGCCCGGACCGGGACGCTGGGTGCGGGAGTGCCCGCCGGGTACCACGGCCCGCGCAACATGGCCAGGGCGACCAGCGCCAGCACCGGCCACATGACCAGCGTCGCCCGCCGCGGCTCTCGGGGCATGGGCGTGCACCGGGCGGCCAATCCGCACCAGGCGATGGCGAAGAGCGGGAGGAAGCGCACGGCATCGAGCGTGGACACGAGCAGGAACGCGGTGAGGGCGAGGTCGATGGCCGGCACCTCGCGTTCTGAGAAGGCCAGAAAGGCCACGGTGATGGCGATCGGGAGGACGATGACGGCCATGGTGGTGGGGTCGTGGAAGTCCGGTGACTGCCATTCACCGATCAATTGCCGGATCGTCGAGTTGAAGGTCACGCCCAGCGCGCTGGTGTAGACCCCAGGGCCGAACGGGTTCACCAGCGTGGCCGCGCCCGAGGCGACGAGCACGGCGACGGCGGCCCGCTTCCCCAGGGGATCGGGCACCGACACCCGACCCAGGCGCACCGGGACGAAGGCGGCCACGGCTTCGAGGGTCAGAAGCACCAGCCCGAGGAGGTAGCTCCCGTGCATGTTGGCCCACACCACGAAGAGCACGGGCACGCTCCACAGCCAGGCGGGACGGCGCCGGGCCATGGTCAGCACCAGGAGCAACAGGGCCAGGAGGAGATAGCCCACGATCTGGGGGCGGTCGTCCAAGAAGAGGGCGATGGCCGCGCCGGCCTCCAGACACAGCAGGCCGGTCCAAGTCCAGCCGGCGCCGAGCATCCTGCTGCGGACGGCGACGATGACGACGGTCAGCGAGGCCACCCCGGCGGACAACCACCAGAAGGCGGTCGGCCCGATGGCCCGCACCGATTCGGCGAGCAGCACGTCGTAGCCCCACTCGGGTGTGAACCACGTCCGGCCGTACACCGTGTAGGAAAAGACGTCGTGGCGCATCACCTGGTGGTGGTCGAGCATCCACACCCCGGCGGCCCGGTGCCAGAACACGTCGTCGAAGAGCCCGCGCCGTAGCGCCTCGCGCCAGGACAGCAGACAGCCCACGGCGATCCCGAGGACCCCGACCGGGAGCGCGAGCCGCCTGAGGCCTCGGTGGCGGGCGCCGTCGGGTCCGCTCGGCGCGGGAAGATTCATGCCGCCCGGCGGCGCCGGGTCGTCGGCCACGGGCGGCGTCGGGGAGTCGACCGCTTCGACTTCCTGGTGTGGTGCCACGGCCAATGATCGCGTGCCCGCGCGATCAGGCCGGGGACCGCCGGCCGAGGAGTCGTTGAGGTTGTTGAGGTTTTTGAGGTTTTTGTTGCGAATGAGGGTGTTGTTACCTATGCTCTCGGGCGTGGAAGAGGCCCTCTGACCAGGGCCACGACATGTGATCTGCCCCTCACGTTCAGCGTGGTGTGAGCGGCGGATCGTGTCGAGGCCGAACGTCGGTGGGGAAGCCGGAGGAAACAGCTGTGTCGTCGCTAGTGCCGAGCTCTGGCGTCATGACTCGATTACGGACCCGACGCCAAGAGGGCTCGTCGCCGTGGTGGGGCCTTGCCGCCGCGCCCGACGGTGTCGCCCGACTGGAGCGGCCGTTCTTGTGGATGCGCTGGGCCGCGCTGGTCCTCGGTCTGGTCCTGGTGGCCGCCGGCCACGACGGGCCGCGGACGGTCGCCGCCGGCGGGTGCTTGCTGGCCTACACGGTGTGGCGGAGCATCCGACCCATCGGCTTCGATCGGGCCGAAGCCCGTCCGAGTTCGGCCCTGCTGCTCGAGGTGGCCGTCGGCGTGGCGGTCGTCGAGGCCACCGGTTTCGGACGGTCCCCCTTCCTGGTCTGTCTGGGCGTCGCCGCCGCCGTGGCTGGCTTCGCCGGCGGGGTGCGCGTCGTCATCGGCCTGGCCGGCATCGCCGGCCTGGCCGTCGTCGTGCCGAGCCTGGCGTTGGCCGCCTATCGCGGGGTGGCTACCACCAGCGCCCAGTTCGCCGTGGCGTTCGTCCTCGTCGGCGTGGTCGGGGGGCTCAGCCGATACCTGATCGACGACAGCCAAGAGGCGAGCCCCGAGGTCGATGACCAAACCCGCCATCTCTCCGAGATCAACGACCTGTTGGCCGGCGTGCACTCGGCGACGATGCACGAGCCGGCGCCGCTCGATCTCGACGGCGCGGCGCGTTGGGCGGTCGAACGCCTCGAGGAGTTCTTCGTCCCGGACGTCTGCGCCGTGGTCTTGCGGGATCCGGTGACATCGGGCTGGCGCCTGGCGGCCGGCACCGGATTGCCGTCGCCCCGACCGAGCGAGGATTTCGAGCTCCCGGCCACCGTGGCCCTGGCCGCCGACGGCGTCGAGCCGCTGGCGTGCGACGGCCTCCAGCGCGGGCTCAATTACAAATCGCGCTGGGGTCTGTACTGCCCCATGCGCGCCCGGGGCGAGCTCGTCGGGGTCCTCGTGGTGGAGTCCTTTGCCGCTCGCCACACGAGCCTCGAAGATCGCTCCCACATCGGCGACCTGGCCCGGTCGGTGGCATTGGCCGTCGACAATGCCCGGTGGCTCGATCGGATCCACACCCTCGGCGCCGAGGAGGAACGATCGCGCCTCGCCCGGGAGTTGCACGACCACGTCGGCCAAGCCGTCGTCTATCTGGGATTCGCGGTGGACCGGTTGATCCAGGACAATCAGGGCCGGGCTGTCAAAGAAGACCTGGTGGCCTTGCGCGGTGACCTGCGCGAACTCGTCGGGAACCTGCGCGACGCGCTGGTGGACTTGCGCTCCGACGTGTCCGACGCCCATGGCGTCGACCGAGTGCTCGAATCCTTCGTCGAACGGGTCAACGCCCGCAGCAGCGTCAAGGTCACGCTGGCCACCGAGTCCACGACCCGATTGCCCCTTTCGGTTGAGCGGGAGTTCGTCCGGGTGGCCCGTGAGGCGGTCACCAACGCCGAGCGCCACGCCCAGGCGTCGTCGATCTCGGTGTTGTGGCGGTCCCGGGAGGACGGCGCGCTCCTCGAAGTGTCCGACGACGGCAAGGGAATGGCGGCGGTGTTCGCCCCGCGCGCTTCGGCCTATGGGCTGGTCGGCATGCGAGAACGGGCCGATTCGGTGCGGGCCACGCTGGAGATCTCGTCCAAGCGGGGCAAGGGGACACGGGTACGGATGTACAAGGCGGTGACGTGATGGTCCGCATCGTGATCGCCGACGACCACACCATGGTGCGCGAGGCCCTGCGCCAGGCGTTCGAGCGGGCGGGATTCGACGTCGTGGGGGAGGCGGCCGACGGTGAGGAGGCCGTGGCCCAGGTCGACCACCACCGGCCCGACGTCGTCTTGATGGACCTCTCGATGCCCGTGCTCTCCGGGGTGGCAGCCGCCAAGCGGATAGCGCACCTCGTCCCGTCCTCGGCCGTGGTCATGTTGTCGATGCTGTCGGACGAGACGGCCGTGTCCTCGGCGCTGACCGCGGGCGCCCGGGGGTATCTGGTCAAGGACTCCACCATGACCGAGATCGTCGAGTCGGTCATGCGGGTGGCTCGGGGCGAGCTCGTGGTCCCGCCCTCGGTTTCGGTCGCCGGACGTGGGAGTGAGGACGACGCCCGAGCGCCGATCCCGCCGGCGAGCACCCCGCTCGTCTCCAAGCGCGAGGAGGAGGTCCTGCGCCTCATCGCCACCGGGGCTTCGATACCCGAGGCGGCCGACCAACTGTTCATCAGCGTGAAGACGGTGAAGAACCACCTGTCTTCGATCTACGGGAAGCTCGACTCCCACGACCGCGCCCAGGCCGTGTTGAAGGCGATGCGCATGGGCCTCATCCAGCTCCGCTGATGACCCGACTCTTCTTCGTCCACACTCGTAGCCAGCGCGACGTCTACGACGACGAAGTCGTATTCCCCATCGACACGACGTCCGCCACGACTCGTTTGCCACCACGCCGGCGACCGTGGTCGGCCATCCGTCGTGCCCCCTGGCCCACGCAGCGCCGCGGACGACACTCCCGAAACGCTCGTCAGGTGGGGTCCGACCGCACCGATGGCAACGATGTCATCGACCGCCTGCTGCCCTGGTACCAGGGGGCCGACCTGGACGCCGCAGCCCGGTCCGGTCACGACGACTGAGCCTCGACCGCGGTCGAGACGGACCGACCGCGCCTTACGCCGGGGGCCCAGCCGTGAGTTGCACGGAGGCGGTGTGTGAGGCCCCGGTCGCGTCGACCCAGCCGATGGTCACCGTTTCACCGGGGTGATAGGTCGACAACGCCGTGGAGAGGTCGGAGGCCGACCCGATGGTGGTGGAGCCGACCGACACGATGACGTCCCCGGCACCGATGCCCGCGTTCTCGGCCGCGCTACCGGATTGGACCCGCTCCACGTAGGCGCCGGCGACGGTCGACCCACCACCGGTGCTGCCGAAACCACCCAGACCACTGCTCGAGCCGGTGTCCGTGACGGCCACGCCCAAGAACGCCCGCGGCCCGATCTGGATGTTCGCGCTCGCCGCGCCGGCCTTGATCTGGTTGGCGATCGACAAGGCGGCGTTGATGCCGATGGCATAGCCCTGATTGGTGGTGCTGCCCCCGAATGCACTGTTGGTGCTGGCCGCCGTGTCCATGCCGATCACCAGACCCGAGGCGTTGACCATCGGACCGCCGGAGTCGCCGGGCTGGATGCCGGCATCGGTCTCGAGCAATCCGTGGAGGGTCTCGGACAGTGAGCCGGGGTCCCCGGCGGTGATCGTCTGGTTGACCGCGACGATCGTCCCGGTCACCACGGTCGGCGACCCGCCCTTGCCACCGGCGTTGCCGATGGCGACGACCGGCTGGCCCACGCTCACGTTCGATGAATTGCCGGGCGTGATGGTCTTGAGGCCCGACGCGTCTTGGAGCTGGAGCAACGCGACGTCGTCGACGACGTCGTAGCCGACGACGTTGGCCGTGTAGGTGCGTCCGGTGCCGCCCACCTGCGCGTTGATGGTGGTGGCTTCCTCGATCACGTGGTTGTTGGTGAGCACCAACCCCGACGACGTGAGCACCATTCCGGTGCCGGCGGCAGCTCCGCCGTCGGCCAGCGTGGTCGTGATGTCGACGAGCCCCGGGTCTACCCGGGCGGCGATAGCGGCCGAGTTGATGTCGGCGGGAGCGTTTCTGCTGGGCTGCGAGCCCGTCCCCGGTGTCGGGATCGTCCCGAGCGACCCACCGCCATTGTGGTTCAGCGCGTACTCGACGCCCGCACCCGCGGCGGCGGACACGATCAGGGCGCCGACGACCGCGGCCACGGCGATCAGCCCGACGTGCTTGGTCCGGGACCGGGGAGGATAGACGGGGGAGGGCGCACCGTAGGTGTAGGGCGCACCGGGGCCGGCATAGGGCGCACCGGGGCCGGCATAGGGCGCACCGGGGCCGGCATAGGGCGCACCGGGGCCGGCATAGGGCGCACCGGGGCCGG
>Ga0181536_10000874_pt1 | contig 36102 bp, 28 predicted proteins | sample PEATcosm2014_Bin_41_FD_121105 | JGI IMG/M metagenome (GOLD analysis project Ga0181536, IMG submission 121105) | Peatland microbial communities from MTU Mesocosm Facility, Houghton, MI, USA - PEATcosm2014_Bin17_60_metaG | ecosystem: Environmental > Terrestrial > Soil > Wetlands > Peat | place...
GTGATGTCATAACGACTGTCGGCCTCACAACGGACCGAGTAGACTTTGCGGTGTCTAACCAAAAAGGCTCGGGACGAAGGAGGCCGAGATGAAAATTGTAGGCTGTGATCTGCACGCAAGACAACAAAGCATAGCCATGGTGGACACTGAAACCGGGGAGTTCACCGAGAAAACACTTTTCCACGAAGGGAATGTGGTACGAGAGTTTTACGCGGCTCTAGAAGGTCCCGTGGTGGTGGGCATCGAAGCTACCGGCGCGATGCAGTGGTTCTTGGAACTGCTGGAAGAGTTGGGCATCGAGTGTCGGGTGGGACATCCCGCGAAGATCCGGGCCAAAGAGACTCGGAAACAGAAACACGATCGGCGCGATGCACGGTTGATATGGGAACTGCTGGTCGAAGACCGCTTTCCGGAGATTTGGATGCCGTCGACCGAGCAGCGGGACTTGCGAACCTTGCTGCGGGACCGACACCAGTGGGTGAAGATGCGAGCGCGATTGCAGCACACCCTGCAGGCGATCGCACTCAATCACGCGCTGCGCCAAGGTCATGGCCTGTGGAGTGCAGCGGGACGGGGCGCATTGCAGGCACTGGCTTTGCCACCCTACACCAGTCAGAGACGGACAGAACTATTGAGCCTGTACGTACAGTTGCAGAAACGAATCCAAGAACTGGACCAAGTAGTGGAAGCCCAGGCTCGACAAAGGCCACAGGCGCGCCTACTGCTGACGCATCCGGGCGTGGGACCAGTGACAGCTTTGGCCACCGAGGTGTTTCTCGGAGACCCGAGTCGCTTTGCCACCGCCAACCAGGTGGCCAGCTACATCGGGATGATTCCGTGTGAGCACACCAGCGGGAAGCGACAACGACTGGGAAAACTGACTAAGGAAGGCAACTCGCTGCTGCGCTACCTGTGGACCGAAGCGACGATGCATGCGGTCGGGAAAGACCCGGAACTAAAACGCTTCTATCGGCGCAAGCTCATTCAGAAAGGAATGGGTAAAGCCAGAATCGCAGCGGCACGCAAACTAGGGATCCGACTGTGGATCATGATGCGCGAACAGATTGACTACGAAGAGTTCTGCCGTCGTGGAAAGTTGCGGCAGAAGGGGGAAGCCCATGCGGGAATGCCTGGTTTCAACAGTGGTCCTGCACGGCAGTGACCGAGTGGAGTGAATAGGCTACCCGCCTCCCCGATGGGAGGGGAGTTTGCATAACACATCATGATCGAGCGTGACCGAAGAGATGTCTGGTGGGCTACGCCACCACAGTGATGAAGTCAAACGGGCCGAGCCATGCGGTTGGACATAAATCGTCGAAGAAGCACGACCGTTACTCTCTCGAAAGGAACCAGTGCGTATGCGCTGCAGGAAAACGTGTGGGTGATCTTACCGAAACCAAAAGCCCAAGTCCCTTGACACGGCCGACAGTCGTTAGAGATGGTTGAAAAAGGAATGGCGCTTTAGCGCCCGAGGTGAGCTAGTTCTTTTCGCAGCCTGTTCAGCCATGCCGAAGCCGCGCAACCACAAGTCCGGCTTCAGCCGCTGGCGGCACCACGTTGCAAAACTCAACAATTTTCTAGTAATGTTACCTCTTAACTTTTTCCTCGCGCGAACCTGAAGGACGCGCGACAAACTCCCACGGAATTATTTATAATCTTTTTTTCATACCCAAATCGGAAACCTGTGGGTGGTTTTCCTTTTTTGCCGCTCTAATTGGACTTCAAGAAATAGCACTGGACGATCCGCCGGGTCTCCTCAGCCAGATTTCGTAAACGGGAATGTCGCAGATTTTTCATCGCAGTACGAACACTCTGTCTCGGGCCACGATCTTTGGCGCCGTGTTCGTCGTCGCCGCTCTGGCTTGGGTGGCGATGGAGGTTCAGCGCTCGCCCTACGTCACTTATGCGGGCGTGCGCAAGCCGCAGCCGGTCCCCTTCAGCCATCAGCACCACGTCACGGGCCTCGGCCTCGACTGCCGCTACTGCCACACTTCGGTCGAAACCTCCAGCTTCGCCGGCATTCCCCCGACCAAAACCTGCATGAACTGCCATTCGCAGATCTGGACCAACGCCCAGCTGCTTGAGCCGGTGCGCGCCAGCTACAAGTCGGGAGAGTCGCTGCAGTGGACGCGCGTCAACAAGCTTCCCGACTTCGTGTATTTCAATCACAGCATTCACATCACCAAGGGCGTCGGTTGCAACACCTGTCACGGTCCGGTGGACCAGATGCCCCTCATGTACCAGCAGGAATCGTTGCAGATGGAGTGGTGCCTGGGCTGCCACCGCGCACCGGAGAAAAATCTCCGCCCGCGCGATCAGGTTTTCAACATGCGCTATCAGCAGCCCACGACCGCGAACCCCGTGGTGGTGGACGGCCACAGCTACACCGATCAGATCGGCCTGGGCACGGACCTCGTGAAGAAATACAAGGTGCGCAGCGTGAAAGACATCACGACCTGCAGCACGTGCCATCGGTAGGCGAAGTCAGAAGTGAGAAGTCAGAAGGTAGAAGTAAGTTGGAGAAGTGAAAGCGCGAGCGGGGCGCTCGGAGTGCCACGTAGCAGCCGCGAAGCGGCGAAAGAATGCAGCCCACGGCGTGAGCCGTGGGAGAAAAGTTAAGAGTCTGAAGCAAGCCCCGTAGGGGCGAAAGAGTGTGAGCCATCATCGTCGAAGCCCCGAAGGGGCGGCATGTGATAGCCCGGCACGGAAGTGCCGGGTAAGACCAGAGTTGAGGAACCGAGTCCCGTAGGGACGGCACGAGATTTTCAACGAACGAATGACGACCGACGACAACAAACCCGGCAACCGCGAAGACGCTTGTCCCGGCAAGAAACACAAACTCGATCTGAAATCCGTCCGCGAAAAGATCGACGCCGCTGCGGCTCACGACGCCGCCGAAAAAACCGGTCCCGAATACTGGCGTTCGCTCGAAGAACTCGCCGGCAGCAAAGAATTTCAGGAAGCCCTGCACCGCGAATTCCCCAAAGGCGCCTCCGAATGGCTCGACACCGTTTCGCGGCGCGGATTTCTCAAAGTTATGGGCGCGTCGCTCGGCCTGGCCGGAATGACCGGCTGCGTCCGCCTGCCGCTCGAACCGATCGTCCCTTACGTACGCCAGCCGGAAAACGTTGTTCCCGGACGCCCCAAGTATTACGCCACGGCGGTCACGCTGGGCGGATACGCGAGCCCCGTGCTGGTAGAAAGCCATCTCGGGCGCCCGACAAAGATCGAAGGCAACGACCTGCATCCCGCCTCGCTCGGCGGCACCGACATCTTCACGCAGGCTTCGATCCTCGGCCTCTACGATCCCGACCGCTCGCAGAGCGTCGTGTCGCTGGGCGACCAGCGCTCCTGGAAGGCTTTTCTGAGCGCAATCCGTGGCCCGCTCAGCGCGCAGAAAGCGCTGCAAGGCGCGGGCATTCGCATCCTCACAACGACGGTCTCCTCGCCCACGCTCGCCGACCAGCTGCGCAATTTCTTGAGGGTATATCCGCAGGCCAAGTGGCACGTTTACGAGCCAGTCAATCGCGACAACGTCCTCGAAGGCGCAAAGCTCGCCTTCGGCCAGCCGGTCGAGACGCGTTATGATTTCTCGAAGGCCGACGTCATCGTCTCGCTCGACGCCGACTTCCTTTCCGCCGGATTCCCCGGCAACACACGCTACATCCGCGACTTCGCCGCCCGCCGCAATCCCGACAGCAACATGAACCGGCTGTATGTCATCGAGAGCACGCCGAGTTCAACGGGAGCGAAGGCGGACCATCGGCTACCGATGAGCGCTTCCGAAGTTCATTCGTTCATGCACCGTTGGGGCTATGAAGGCACCCGGATGTACTACGATTGGATTGCTCAGGATCTCAACACGCACGGTGGTTCGAGCATTGTCATAGTAGGTGACCATCAACCGCCCGCCCTTCACGCGATTGCCCACGAACACAATCAAGCATCCGGCAACGTCGGCAAGACCGTTTTTTACACTGATCCGGTCGACGCGAATCCGGTCAATCAAACCGAATCGATCAAAGACCTCGTCGCCGACATGCAGGCAGGCAGAGTTGATCTGCTGATCATTCTCGGCGGCAATCCGGCCTACGACGCGCCAGCTGATCTCAACTTCGCCGATGCGATGAAGAACGGCAAAGTTCCCCTGCGCGTGCATTACGGCCTTTATCAGAACGAGACGGCTGAGCTTTGCCAATGGCACGTGAATGCCGCCCACGAACTTGAAAACTGGGGCGATGCTCGCGCCTACGACGGTACAGTCAGCATCATTCAGCCGCTCATTGCGCCTCTCTACAACGGCAAGAGTGCACTGGAATTCGTGGCGTTGCTCAACGGCCAAGCCGACGCGACCGGCTACGACCTGATGCGCACCTACTGGCAGAAGCAGCATGCTGGTTCCGATTTTGAGCAGTTCTGGCGCAAGTCGTTGCATGACGGATGGATTGAAGGGACCAGTCTGCCGCCGAAGCAGGTTTCGGCAAAACCGCCGGAGGGAGGCGAGATGGAACTAATCGTCTCCTCGAACGGGTCGCCCATCGTCGAGCTCAACATCCGCCGCGACTCCACCATCTACGACGGACAATTCTCCAACAACGGCTGGTTGCAAGAATTGCCCAAGCCGATGTCGAAGCTCACCTGGGACAACGCCGTCCTCATCGGTCCCAAGATGGCCGAACGCCTGCAAATCAAAACCGAAGACGTCGTCGAGCTCGAACTGAACAGCAAAAAAATTCAAGGCCCAGTCTGGATTCAGGCCGGCCACCCGGACAATTCCGTCACCATCACGCTCGGCTACGGACGCACTCGCGCCGGCCGCGTCGGCACCGCGCAGGGCTTTAACGCGTACGCCCTGCGCACCACCGCCAATCCGTGGATCGCGCAAGGCGTAAAGATCACCAAGACCGGAGACACCTACAAGCTCGCCTCCACGCAAGGCTACCAGTCGATGGACACGCCCGACGGCGGCCATCGTCCGCTGGTCCGCGAAACCACGCTCGAGGAATACCGCAAAGAACCAACCTTCGCCAAAGAAGAAGAGCCCGCGCCCGGCCTTACGCTCTACCAGCCTTATCCCTATAACGAAGAAACCTACGCCTGGGGCATGGCGATCGATTTGAACTCGTGCGTGGGCTGCAACAACTGCATGCTGGCCTGCCAGTCCGAGAACAACATCGCCGTCGTCGGCAAAGAGCAGACCGTCATCGGCCGGCACATGCACTGGATCCGCGTGGACGCCTACTATCAAGGCGACCGCGACAATCCGAAAGCGTTCTTCCAGCCCGTGCCCTGCATGCAGTGCGAGAACGCGCCTTGCGAAGTCGTCTGCCCGGTCGGTGCGACCAACCACACCACCGAAGGCCTGAACGACATGGTCTACAACCGTTGCGTGGGCACGCGCTACTGCTCGAACAACTGTCCTTACAAAGTGCGGCGCTTCAACTTCCTGCTCTTCCAGGACTGGGACACGCCACAGTACAAGATGATGCGCAATCCCGACGTCAGCGTGCGCAGCCGCGGCGTCATGGAAAAGTGTACCTACTGCGTGCAGCGCATCAACGAGCGCCGCATTGACGCCGAGACCGCCTCGGTGCGCGAAGGAAAAGATATCCGCGTCGGCGATGAATTGCAGACCGCTTGCCAGCAATCATGTCCCGCGGGCGCAATCATTTTCGGCAACATCAACGATCCCAACAGCAAGGTTTCAAAGTTGAAGGCGCAGGCGCGCAATTACAGCCTGCTGGGCGAACTGAACACCCGCCCGCGTACCACGTATCTGGCAGAAGTTCGCAACCCAAACCCTGAGTTGGAAGCGAAGAGCTAGAAGCTAGGAGCTAGAAGCTAGAAGCTGTAATGAGCGAGCCATACAAATCGTCGACCGATCTCGAACGAGCCCCGGTCATCGAACCCGGCCACACCTTCGGCACGGTGACGGAAAAAATCAGCGCCATCGTGCTGACCCGTCCCGCCTCAAACGGATGGTTCGTCGGCTTCGGCATCGCCTTCATGCTCACCATGATGATGCTCTTTGCTATCGGCTATCTCTTCCTCAAGGGCATCGGCATCTGGGGCGTGACCATCCCCATCGGCTGGGGCTTCGCCATCGTCAATTTCGTCTGGTGGATCGGCATCGGCCACGCCGGCACTCTGATCTCCGCCATCCTCTTATTGCTCCGCCAAAGCTGGCGCAACTCCATCAACCGCTTCGCCGAAGCGATGACGCTGTTTGCCGTGGCTGCCGCCGGAATCTTTCCCGCCATTCACGTCGGCCGTCCCTGGCTCGCCTACTGGCTCTTCCCCTATCCCAACACCATGGGCGTCTGGCCGCAGTTCCGCAGCCCCCTGATGTGGGACGTTTTCGCGGTCTCGACCTACGCCACCATTTCCGCTCTGTTCTGGTTCATCGGCCTCATCCCCGACCTGGCCACATTGCGCGACCGCACCGAAAAGCCCTGGCTGAGAATTATCTATGGCATGCTCTCGTTCGGTTGGCGCGGATCGGCGCGCCACTGGCACCGCTACGAAACCGCGTACCTGCTGCTGGCTGGATTAGCCACGCCTCTCGTGCTCTCCGTCCACACGGTCGTGAGTTTTGATTTCGCCGTCGGCATCGTGCCCGGCTGGCACACCACCATCTTCCCGCCCTACTTCGTCGCCGGCGCCATCTACTCCGGCTTCGCCATGGTGCTGATGTTGGCCATCCCCATCCGCAAGATTTACGGCCTGGAAGATTTCATCACCGAGCGCCACCTGCAGAACTCGGCGAAAGTGATGCTGGCCACCGGCCTGATCGTCGCCTACGGCTATGGCATTGAAGCCTTCATGGGCTGGTACGGCGGCGATCGCTACGACGCCTTCACGCTCTGGAACCGCCTGCACGGTCCCTATGCGATTCCTTACTGGATGCTGCTGACTTGCAACATCTTTATTCCCCAGGTGCTCTGGATCCGCAAGCTGCGCACCAGTCCCGCCGCGCTCTTCGTCATTTCCGGCGTGATCTTAGTCGGCATGTGGCTGGAGCGCTTCATCATTGTCGTCGTCAGCCTGCACCGAGATTTTATGACTTCTTCGTGGGGCATGTACTATCCCACGCGCTGGGACTGGATGACTTACATCGGCACCATCGGCATGTTCCTGGCCGCGATGTTCCTGTTCCTGCGTATCCTCCCCGCCATCTCGATTTTTGAAATGCGCACTCTTCTGCCGGAAGCCGAGGTGAAAGAGTGATGGCGAGGTCGGTGTCGGGGTCGGTGTCGAGGTTCGTAATATGAAGCGCGATCCCATCTACGGCATCATGGCGGAGTTCGACTCAGCCACTGCTCTGGTCGAAGCGGCGCGCAAGACGCATCTGGCCGGCTACAAGAAGATTGACGCCTACAGTCCATTTCCCATCGAAGGTCTGGCGGAAGAAATCGGGTCTCGCAACGATGTCCCGATCGTCGTCCTGATCGGCGGTATCGTCGGCGGCCTTACGGGCTACCTCATGCAGTACTGGATGTCGGCGGTTGACTATCCGCTGAATATCGGCGGCAAGCCCTATCACTCCTGGCCCGCCTTCATCGTGATCACTTTCGAGATGACGATTCTGTTCGCCGGCGTTTCGGCCGTGCTCGGCATGCTGGCCCTGAACGGCCTGCCCATGCCGTACCATCCGGTCTTCAACGTGCCGCGCTTCGCGTTGGCATCGAAGGATCGCTTCTTCCTGATCGTGTTCTCCTCCGACAAGAAGTACGATCCCGCCGCCACGCGCAAGTTCCTGGAGAGCCTCGATCCACGCTCGGTCTCGGAGGTGCCCAGCTAGATGAGCACCACCCAGAAACTCGCAAATGCACGTACTGGCGGTGCCCGTGTGGGGACGGGCGCCCTCGCCCGTCCGGTCGAGCGAAGCTCGACAGAGTTTTCCTTCGTCGGGTGCCCCATCCTTGCGCGCTTTTTGCGCAAAGCCTGCCCTGAGCCTGTCGAAGGGGGGGGGAATTGGTGCAGCGTGTACATGAGCCTTTTCTCGGTCGTGACGTTACTGTCCATGATCGCCCTCTCCTCCGCCTGCCGCCTCGACATGCACACCCAGCCGCGCCAGAATCCGCTGTCGCGCAGCGATTTCTTCTCCGACCAGCGCTCCGCCCGTCCGCCCGTCGAAGGCACGGTCGCCCGCGGTGACTTGCGCGCCGACACCTACTTCTATACCGGCAAGATCGGCAACAATCCCGGCGACGTGATGCCGTTTCCCGTGACCCGAGACGTTCTGGATCGCGGCCGCGAGCGCTTCAACATCTTCTGTGCTCCCTGCCACTCGCGCCTGGGCGACGGCAACGGCATGGTTCCGTCACGCGGGTTCGCGCGCAAGCCGCCGTCCTATCACATCGCCCGGTTGCAGAAAGCACCTCTGGGGTATTTCTTCGACGTAATCACCAACGGTTTCGGCATCATGCCCGACTATGCATCCCAGATTCCGCCGCAGGATCGCTGGGACATCGTCGCCTACGTTCGCGCCTTGCAGTTGAGTCAGAGCGCGACCAAGGCGGATGTGCCCGCCGGACAGGACGTTCCGTCGAAGGCTCCGCAGTTTCGCGAGCCGGGATCAGGCGCCACGCTGCCGCAGCTTGCACCTGCGGCTCATTCGACATCCGAAGACGAGAAACACGAACAACCAGAGAAGCCCGAACAGCCAGAGAAGGAAGAACCGAAATGACCGCGCCGGCTGCGAACCATCTCGATCTGACGGCCCCGCCGGTGGTGAAGACCATCGCGCTGCGGTCGCTGATTGTCGGCGTCGTCTTCGGCATCGTCGCCGTCATCCTCGCGGTCAAACAGCCCGACGAGTTCTTTCGCGCCTACCTGCTCGGCTTCATGTGCTGGCTGGGCGTTGCGCTTGGTTCGATGGCCATCCTCATGATCCGCCATTTGACCGGCGGCGGTTGGGGCATGGTCATTCGCCGGATTCTCGGTGCGGCCATGCGTACCCTGCCGCTGCTGGCGGTCCTGTTTATTCCGGTCATCCTCGGGATGCGCAAGCTCTACATTTGGGCGCAGCCGCTGGAGAACATCGCCGACAAGCACCTGCGCGAGCACCTCGCAGACATCACCAGGACATACCTCACGCCGAGAGGATTCTTCTGGCGCGCTGTGTTCTATTTCGCCATCTGGAACCTGCTGTCCTTCCTGCTCTCGCACTGGTCCAAACAAACCGACCGCGCCGGCGCCCCTGACAACACGCAGCGCTTCAAGGCGGTTGCCGGTCCCGGCCTCATCCTTTACGCCTTCACGATTTCCTTCGCCGCCATTGACTGGGTCATGTCGCTCGATCCCAGTTGGATCTCCACCATCTTCGGCCTGATCATTCTGATCGGCGAAGTGCTCTCGGCCATGTGCTTCGCGGTCGTGGTCGAGCGCATTCTGTTCAACTACAAGCCCATGTCGGAGATGCTGAAGCCCGACTTCGTCCACGACCACGGCAAGTGGATGCTGACTTTCATCATGGTCTGGGCCTATTTCAGTTTCTCGCAGTGGCTGATCATCTGGGCCGGCAACCTGCCCGCGGAAATCACTTTTTATCTGAAGCGCTTGAACGGCGGATGGGGCTGGATCGGCCTGATTCTCGCGCTCTTCCACTTCGCGGTGCCGTTCGCGATTCTGCTCTCGCGCTCGTTCAAGCGCGACATTCGGAAACTGGTCTGGCTCGCAATCTGGTTGATGCTGATGCGCTTCGTGGACTTATTCTGGATCATCGAACCGAATTTTTCTCAGACTTTCAAATTGACGGTAGCGGATGTAGTCGTGCCCATCGCGATCGGCGGCTTGTGGCTGGCTTATTTCTTCCGCAACCTGGGATCGCTGCCCTTGCTGCCGGCCTACGATCCGTCCGCCGGAGAGGTTTTGGAGCCGGCCCATCATCACTAGAAACCTATGAGCAACCAGCCCAATCCCGACAATTCCAACGGCCACGGCAGCTTCGAGCGCCGCGACGTCGGAATCTCCGGCGTGCTGTATTTCCTGCTCGGCCTGGCCCTATTGGGCTTGATGGCTGGTGGGGTCGTGATTGGTTTGTTCCACTACCTCGACAACCGAACCGAGGCGCAGCAGACGCCGGTCAGTCCGCTGGTGACCAATGCTCCCAAGGACACGCGCCACCTGCCGCCGGAATACAACGGAAATTATCAGGAGTACCTGCAAAGGAACTTTCCGTCCCCGCAACTGGAGATTGATGAGCGCACCGAACTCAACAAAGATCGTCTGCGCGAGGAGCAAACGCTGAACACCTACGGTTGGATTGACCAGAGTGCCGGCGTCGTGCGCATCCCGATTGATCGCGCGATGGACTTGATCGCGCAACGCGGGTTACCCACGCGCACGCAAGCATCGCAGCCTCAACCGCAGAAGATGAAGGGGAACACGCAGTGAATCATCCGAATCACAATTCGATATCCAAAACGATCCATGTGGGGACAGCCGCGCCCGGCTGTCCGGTCGAGCGAAGCTCGACGGCTCCGTCGGTTAGGAAGCAGAGCTACCTCCGAATACTTTCAATGTTGGTAATGCTGGCAACGACGGCTTGCAGTCAGGCGATGTCCCAGGCCATGTCTAAAGGCATCATGTCGCCGCCCGCCAGCGCCCGTCCGCCGCGTCTCGAAAACGTCGGCATTGAGCAGCATCTCAACGGGCAAGTGCCGCCGGATCTCGCCTTCATCGACGACACCGGCCGCACCGTCAAACTGGGCGATTACTTCGGCAAGAAGCCCATCATCCTGAATCTGGTCTACTACAACTGCACCATGCTCTGCGGAGAAGCCCTCGCCGGCCTGGCCGGCGCCATGAAGATGATCAAGTTCGACGTCGGCAAGGAGTTCGACGTCGTCACCGTCAGTTTCAATCCGCAGGAGACTCCCGAGATTGCCGCCGCCAAGAAGAAAGATTATCTGGAGCGCTACGGCCGTCCCGGCGCCGCATCCAGCTGGCATTTCCTGACCGGACCGCCGGAATCGATCAACGCACTCACCAAGGCCGTGGGCTTTCAGTATCAGTACGATCCCAAGCTCAATCAGTACGCGCACGCGACCGCCATCATGGTGCTGACCCCCCAGGGCCGCATCTCGCGTTACTTCTACGGAGTGGATTTTCCGCCGAAAGACCTGCGCATGGGACTGGTCGAGGCCTCGCAGGGCAAGATTGGCAACCCCATCGATCAGGTGCTGCTCTATTGCTATCACTACAACCCCGCGACCGGAAAATACGGCGCGGTTGTCAGCAACATTTTGAAACTGGGAGCCGGAGTCACCATCATGTTTCTCGGTGCTCTCCTCCTCATTTTGTTCCGCCTGGAGCGTGCCGCCCCGCCGCGCAGAGATTGGAGCGAAGTAAAGGCAGAGATTCAAGCGAAGTAAAAGCAAGAATTGGAGCGAAGTAAAAGCAGAAGCGAAGTAAAAGACGGTCATGGCAGTGATGTATTTTGTTTGTCATCCCGAGCGGAGCAGGACGGCGAGCATCGCGAGCCGCCCTGCGCAGTCGAGGGACCTTGGGTTAAGCCGGATGCAACTCGTGTGCTGGCCTTGCCTCGGCATGAGGGTTAGCGAATTAAGTCATTAAGCTATGTTCGATAATTTTCCATTATGGCCGCAGCGGGCCTCCACCATGGCCGGCAACGTCGATGCCCTCTATATCTTCCTGCTCATTGTGTCCGGGTTGATGACGCTGCTCATCTTTGCCGCCTTGATTTTTTTCGCGGCGCGCTTCCGCCGCCGTAAGGGAGTCCAGGCCGAACAGATTGAAGGCTCGACGCCTCTCGAGTTGACCTGGTCGGTCATCCCCTTCGTCGTTTTCATGGTCATCTTCCTCTGGGGCGCGGTCGTCTATTTCAAGGGCCGCACGCCGCCCCGCGACGCGACCGAGGTCTACGTCGTCGCCAAACAATGGATGTGGAAGCTGGAACACGCCGAAGGCCAGCGCGAAATCAACGAACTCCACGTGCCCGTGGGCCGCGACGTCAAGCTGATCATGACCTCGCAGGACGTCATCCACAGCTTCTTCGTCCCCGCGTTCCGCATGAAGCAGGACGTGCTTCCCGGCCGCTACACCGTTGCCTGGTTCCACGCCACCAAGCCCGGCACCTATCACTTGTTCTGCGCCGAATACTGCGGCACGCAGCACTCTGGCATGATCGGCTCCATCATCGTGATGGAACCGGCGCAGTACGAGGCCTGGATGAGCGGCGGTTCGACCGGCCCTCTTTCCGCATCCGGCGAGAAAATTTTTGCCGAGCTCGGCTGCGCCACCTGCCATCGCACCGACACGCAGGGCCGCGGCCCCAACCTGCACGGCGTCTTCGGCAAGCCCGTGCTTCTCGAGGACGGACGCACCGTCATCGCCGACGAAAACTACGTCCGCGAGTCCATCCTCGATCCCGGAGCCAAAATCGTGAACGGATTCAAGCCCGTCATGCCCACGTTCCAGGGACTGGTGAGTGAGGAGCAATTGAACGCGCTCGTCGCCTACGTGAAATCGCTGTCGAATGCCGGCGAGTCCGGAGTCAAGGCCAGCCCGGCCGTGGTTGTGCCGGCCAAGGGCCCAGGCAAGACCCCAGCAAAAGGAAGTCAGGTGCAATAAGTATGGCTACCCAAAACCCTCAACCCGAGCGGGTCAATTACCTCAACAAGGAATACGGGGTCGGCTCGTGGCTGTTGACCACCGACCACAAGCGCATTGCGCTTCTCTACCTGCTCTCGATCACGTTCTTCTTCTTCATCGGCGGCTTCTTCGCATTGCTTATTCGTCTCGAACTGCTCACTCCCGCCGGCGATCTGGTTCAGGCCGACACCTACAACAAACTCTTCACCATGCATGGCATGGTGATGATTTTTTTCTTCCTCATTCCCTCCATCCCGGCGGTGCTCGGCAATTTCCTGGTGCCCATGATGATCGGGGCCAAAGACCTAGCCTTTCCGCGCATCAACCTGCTGAGCTGGTACCTCTACATCATCGGCGGCGTCATGATGCTGCACTGCATGTTGACCGGAGGCGTAGACACCGGCTGGACCTTCTACACTCCTTTTAGCACCGCCTACACCAATACCAAGATTGTCGAAGCCGGACTCGCCATCTTCGTCGCCGGATTCTCCTCCATCCTCACCGGCCTTAATTTCGTGGTCACCATCCACCGCATGCGCGCCCCCGGCATGACGTGGTCGCGCCTGCCATTGTTCATCTGGGCCCACTACGCCACCAGCATCATCCAGATTCTGGGAACGCCCGTTGTCGCCATCACCATCGTGCTGGTCGCGGTGGAACGCACGCTGCATCTCGGCATCTTCGATCCCAAACTCGGCGGCGATCCCCTGCTGTTCCAGCATCTGTTCTGGTTCTATTCGCATCCCGCCGTTTACATCATGATTCTGCCCTCGATGGGCATTGTCAGCGAGATCATCGCCTGCTTCTCGCGCAAGCGCATTTTCGGCTACAGCTTCGTGGCCCTGTCGTCCATCGCCATCGCCGTGTTCGGCTTCCTGGTCTGGGCGCACCACATGTTCGTGGCCGGAATATCCGTCTACGCCGCCCTCATTTTTTCCTTGCTGAGCTACGCGGTCGCCGTGCCTTCCGCCGTCAAAGTCTTCAACTGGACCGCAACTCTGTACAAAGGTTCGATTCACTACGATGCCCCCATGCTCTACGCTTTCGGCTTCCTCGGCCTGTTCACCATGGGCGGCCTGACCGGATTGTTCCTGGCCGCGCTCGGCATCAACGTCCACGTCACCGACACCTACTTTGTGGTTGCGCATTTCCACTACATCATGGTCGGCGGCGCGGTCATGGGATATCTCGGCGGGATGCATTTCTGGTGGCCGAAAATTTCCGGCAAGCTTTATCCCGAAGGCTGGGCGCGGCTCGCCGCCCTCATCGTCTTCATAGGCTTCAACCTGACGTTCTTCCCCCAGTTCATCCTCGGTTACGTCGGCATGCCGCGCCGTTACTACCAATATCCGCCGGAGTTCCAGGTGCTGAACGTGCTTTCGACCGCCGGGGCGACCGTCCTTGGCGTGGGCTACTTGCTGCCCATGATTTATTTCCTCTGGTCCATGCGCTACGGCAAACCCGCGCCGGATAATCCGTGGAATGCGGCCGGCCTGGAGTGGAAGACCGCTTCACCCCCGCCCACGTTCAACTTCGACGAAGAACCCGTAGTAACCTGGGAAGCCTACAACTACGAGGAGCTGGATTCCCCTCACAACGACGCGCCTCACAAACAGGAGGTTCCCGTTGCCCGATAGCCAAACAGTGGCCGTCTCCGGCGAAGGTCACAATCCCGCTCTGCTGCACCATTTCGCCACCGAAGAGCAGCAGCGTAACTCCGCCAGCCTGGGCATGTGGATTTTCCTCGCCACCGAAGTCATGTTTTTCGGTGGACTGTTCTGCGCCTACCTGATCTACCGCCTCAAGTACTTCGCCGAATTCAGCGCCGCCAGCAAGACTCTGGCTCTGAGTCTCGGCGCCACCAATACCGCCGTTTTGATCTGCAGCAGCCTGACGGTGGTTCTGGCCGTATACGCTGCGCAGCACGCTAAGCGCTCAATGTTGCTCGGCAACCTGATTCTCACCATCATTCTTGGATTCGTTTTCCTTGGCATCAAGGCCGTCGAGTACAACGAAAAGTTCGAGAAGCACCACGTTCCCGGACCCAGCTTCCAGTTCAATGAGGTGAACGTCCCGGGGCATCCCGGCCAGTACGCCAACCCCAGTCATGCCCAGATTTTTTTCGCGCTCTACTTCGTCATGACCGGGCTTCACGCGCTGCACATGATCATCGGGATCGGCATTTTTGTCTGGCTGCTGACGGCCGCGTGGAAAGGACGCTTCACTCCCGAATACAACACGCCCGTAGAAATGGGCGGCCTGTACTGGCATTTTGTCGACATTATCTGGATCTATCTGTTTCCTCTGCTCTATTTGATCGACCGGCATCCGTGAGGCTTGCATGTCTGAACATTCTTCATCGCCGCTGAAAACCTACGTCACGATCTGGCTGACGCTGCTCGCCGGCACCGCGCTTACGGTTTATGCCGCGACCGTTGACCTCGGTAATTTCAACGCCGCCGTCGCCCTTACCATTGCCTCCTGCAAAGCGCTTCTGGTCGCCCTTTTCTTCATGCACATCCGGGGCGCAAGCGAACGGCTGATTAAACTGGTAGTCATCACCACCGTGTTTTTTCTCCTGATTCTGCTGGCCCTTTCCATGGCCGACTACGGCACCCGCGCGTGGAGCTAGGTCGCATCCCGAGCAAAGTCCATGTGGGGACAGCCGCCCCCGGCTGTCCGGTTGGGCGAAGCTCGACAGGCGCTCGACGATTCGTAGCGGTTCAGATTTCAGTTTTGAGATTTTTCCCGGCGGCGTCATCCTGAGCGCAGCCGTTCTTCAGGCGAAGCGAAGGATCTTGCGCGCACAACGGAGACGTGGCCCACGCGAGGTCCCTCGCTCGGCTGAACAACGCCGGCCGTCGGCATGACGCCTCAGCAGAGTTGAGACACAGGCCGCACTCCTACTAGCCAATCCTAGAACTCTGTTTCTGCCGCCCATCTGCGGTATACTCGCGCGTCAAGGTACGCACAATCCCGACCATGAGGTGACCTATGGCATTCTGCAATTCCTGCGGCTCAACTTTTTCCCCGGACGCAAAATTCTGCAACAAATGCGGCGCTGCGATCACTGCCGCTCCATCTGCTGCCTCACCTGCACCAGCATCACCCACGCCCGCGGCAGCCCCCAAGGGCGGCAGCAGCGCTCTCAAAGTCGTCCTCATTGTGGTTGCTGTAATTGTCGGTATCGGCATCCTCGGTATGGTCACGTGCGGCATCGTCATCCATCACATCGCCAAGGGCTCTCATGTGACTCAGGAAGGCGATCGCGTAAGAGTCGAGACTCCCTTTGGCACCGTCAACGCCAACGATCCCGAGCAGGCCGCGAAAGACCTGGGCGTAGATATTTATCCCGGAGCCCAAATACAGAAAAATGGAGCGGCTGACGTTGCCTTCGGACCCGTTCACACCGTTGCCGCCAACTTCATCAGCAGCGATTCGGTGGACAAAGTCTGCACCTTCTACAAATCCAAGTTTCCCGCTTCCACCGTCAAAACTTCGGATCAGAATCGCTGCACCATTGTCTCCAACGACCAGCAGAACATGATCACCATCAATGTCGAGGGCGGCGGCGGCACCACGAACATCCATATCGCCTCCGTGACAAAAAAAGCCACGTCCTCCAACTAAGAAAGTGGGAAATGCAAGACAAAGTGGTAAATTCCGGGCCGATCCCCCAGTCAGACTCGATGGATGCCGCAGGGCTGGCCGCAGCCCTGCGCTCCGAAGTTCGCGGTGAGGTTCGCTTCGACCGCGGCAGCCGCGCACTCTACTCCACGGACGGATCCAACTACCGACAGGTCCCGATTGGCGTCGTTCTTCCCAGCGACGCAGACGATGTCCTTGCCGCCATCTCCCTCTGCCGCGAATTCGGCGCGCCCCTGCTCTGCCGTGGCGGCGGCACGTCGCTCGCCGGACAGTGCTGCAACGTTGCCGTGGTGCTCGATTTCTCCAAGTACATGGCGAAGATTCTCGAAATCGATCCTGCGCGCCGCATTGCCCGCGTGCAGCCCGGAGTCGTGCTCGATCACCTGCGCAATGCCGCCGAGAAACATCACCTGACTTTTGCCCCCGATCCCGCCAGCCACGACCGCTGCACCATCGGCGGCATGATCGGAAACAATTCCTGCGGCGTTCACTCCGTAATGGCGGGCAAAACCGACGACAACATTGATGAGCTCGACGTGGTCACCTACGACGGCGCCCGCCTGCGAGTCGGCCAGAATTTCATCCGAGATTATGTGGGGACGGACGCATTCGTCCGTCCAGGCGGCCCGGAAGTATCGGGCCGCAGCGACGGGCGTGCGGATCAGATCTACAGCTCTTTAAAGCAAATCGCAGATCAATACGCCGATCTGATCCGCCAGAAATTCCCCAACATCCCGCGCCGCGTTTCCGGATACAACTTGAATTACCTGCTTCCCGAAAACGGTTTTCATATCGCGCGCGCACTGGTCGGCTCCGAAGGCACCTGCGCCACCGTTCTCGAAGCCACCTGCCGCCTGGTCGAGAGTCCCCCCGAGCGTGTTCTGCTCGTCGTCGCCTATCCCGACGTTTATCAATGCGCCGACCACGTGCCCGAAATCATGACCCACAAGCCCATCGGTCTCGAGGGCTTTGACGATCTTCTCGTCGGCTACACCCGCGCCAAAGGCATCAATTCCGAAGGCCTCGCCCTTCTGCCTGAAGGCGGAGGCTGGCTGCTGGTCGAATTCGGCGCCTGGACCGCATCGGAAGCCGAATCCCAGGCTCGCAGCCTGATCGCGTCGCTCAACCGCAGCCCCAATCCTCCCAACGTTCGCCTCTGCTCCAGTCCCGAGGCCAAACGCGTTTGGGAGGTTCGCGAGGCCAGCCTCGGCGCCACTTCCCACGTTCCCGGCGAGCCTCTGAATTGGGAGGGATGGGAAGACGCTGCCGTCGCTCCCGAAAAACTCGGCGGCTATCTCCGCGATCTCCGCCGCATGATGGCCGCGTTCGGCTACAAAGGCTCGCTTTACGGTCACTTCGGCCACGCCTGCGTCCATACCCGCTTGAACTTCGACCTGCAATCGAAAGATGGAATCGCCAAGTTCCGCAAGTTTGTCGAAGAGGCCGCCGATCTCGTCGTCAGCTACGGTGGATCGCTCTCCGGCGAACACGGCGACGGACAGTCTCGCGCCGAACTCCTTCCCAAAATGTTTGGCCCTGAGTTGATGGAAGCCTTCCGCCAGTTCAAGTCTGCCTGGGATCCGGATTGGAAGATGAACCCGGGCAAGCTGATCGAACCTTACAGACTCGACGACAATCTTCGCCTCGGCGCCAACTATTCTCCCTGGGAGCCGGCCACCCGCTTCCAGTTTCCCGCCGACCACGGCAGCCTCTCGCACGCCGCGCTGCGCTGCGTCGGAGTCGGCAAATGCCGCCGCGAGGAAGGCGGCGTGATGTGTCCCAGCTACCGTGCCACGCATGACGAAGAGCATTCCACCCGCGGACGCGCTCACCTGCTCTGGGAGATGACCCAGGGCCCAGCCCGCGAAGATGGGATCATTCGCGACGGCTGGCGCAGCGAAGAAGTGAAGCAGTCGCTCGATCTTTGCCTGGCCTGCAAGGGATGCAAGAGCGATTGTCCCGTCAGCGTGGATGTCGCCACCTACAAAGCCGAGTTTCTCTCTCACTACTACGAAGGCCGAGTCCGGCCGCTGAGTGCCTACGCTTTTGGCAACATTGATTTCTGGGCCTCCCTGGCATCGAACGCTCCGGGGCTGGTGAATCTCACCACGCAGTTGCCCTTCCTGCGCGAGATTGCCAAGCTCGTTGCCGGCATTCCTCTGCAGCGCAGCATCCCCGCCTTCGCTCCCGAACCATTTAAGACCTGGTTCCGCCGGAGAAACCAAAACGTCGGGGGTGCCCCACGTCTCGCCGATTTTGCCAGACATGGGAATCCCGACGCCCCTCCCGTTCTTCTCTGGCCCGACACCTTCAACAACTACTTCCTCCCCGCAACCGCGCGCGCCGCCGTTGAAGTCCTCGAGACCGCCGGCTTTCGCGTGATCGTCCCGCAGGCCAATCTCTGCTGCGGACGCCCCCTCTACGACTTCGGCATGCTTGACCGCGCCCAGGCCTTGCTGCTCGAAATCCTCGACGAACTCGCGCCCGAAATCGAAGCCGGAATTCCCATCGTCGGACTCGAACCCAGCTGCGTCGCCGTCTTTCGCGATGAACTGCTCAACTTCTTTCCTCACGACGAACGGGCCCAAGCCTTGTCGCGGCAGACCTTCCTGCTCAGCGAATTCCTCGAACTCCACTCCGCCGATTCCCCGCTGCCGCAATTCCCACGCAAGGCGCTGCTCCATGGCCATTGTCATCACAAATCCATCATGAAGATGACCGCCGAGGAATCGCTTCTGCGCCGCCTCGGTGTGGACTTCCAGTCCCCCGCTCCCGGATGCTGCGGCATGGCCGGTTCCTTCGGTTTCCATCACGACAAGTACGAAATCTCCACCGCCATCGGCGAGCTCGAACTCCTGCCCGCGGTCCGCAAAGCGCCCGCCGACTGGCTCATCATTGCCGACGGCTTCAGCTGCCGCGAGCAAATCGCCCAGGGAACACATCGCCACGCGCTTCACTTGGCCGAAGTTCTGCAGATGGCCCTCAACCCTGCTTCCCAGATCGCTGACGACCCCTTCCCGGAGTCCGCCCTTTTCCGCCAGCACGAAGCCGAGGTGCGGGCCTCTATGAAGCGGGCCGGGCTGGGCCTGGGAGCCCTGGCCGCCGCTGGATTGTTGCTCTGGCAACTCGCCCGCAACCGCTGACTTATCAGCTACTTAGCTGCCTCCATGTGAGGACAGCCGCCCTCGGCTGTCCAGTCGAGCGAAGTCTCGATAGCCCCCGCCTGTAGCCCAATCCCCCACTTTCTGGGACAATATATCTGGTCTCTCCGGCGCTTCCTTGCGCCCTTCGGGCTCGTTTCTAACCAAAACCACAGGCCTTCTATGGATCGCGAACTCACAACCACGGCGCTCAGCAATGCCGTCATCGCGGCTCCCGCCAGTCAGCCTCAAACGTCGGTGACTGCGCCCCTGCGCGGATCGGTCCTGGTCCTGATCCAGTTCGACGTCTGCGAAGAGATTCGGCTCGACGAACTGCGGAAGATTTTCGGCGCGCGCACCGCCGACGCCAGCTTCAAGCATCAGGCTCCAGGATACGTCCGCTACCAGCGGCCTCCGGTCGCAGAGGCGATCGAGCCGGTCGTCCTCGACAGCGGCGAGCGGCTTGAGGGACAGATCAAGTATTACGATTACGGCGTCGTCAGCCTGGTCTTCGAGCTGCCCTTTTCCGGCACTTGGGAAGACCTGATTCAAGTTTCCTGCCGCTGGACCTCCGACCCGAACTTCGAGTCCGTGGCCTCGCGCATCGCGCGCCAGAAGCTGGAGCACGCCGCTCCCGCTCTGGTCAAGCCCTACAAGGCCGAGTGGCTGCAGGAGGACTACTTCATCTTCCATATTCGCGAGATCGGCGCTCATGAGAATCAGGGCGCGCCCTCGGCCAACGACCTGCTGGCCTCTCACGGAGACCAGATTTCCCAGGTCGTCCGCGGCGAGACCGCCATGCTCTCCGAAGGCGAGCGCCAGGAAATTTTGCAGTCGCGCATTTCCTACTATCCCAACGATCTGGCCGTGATCGGCTGGAACGCGGCCTTCATCTACGACACGCCCGCGGGCGCCGAAACCGCGATCCAGCTCCTGCAATACGCCAACTCGCAGCTGCTCGAGTTCCGCCATTACGACGAGTTGCTCACCAAGGAACTCGAAGACGTCTACGACTTCCTCGACGTCGGCGGCACCGGCCTGTGGTCGCGCTGGCGGACGGCACGCGCCGCCTCCAAACTGCACACCGTGCTGCTCGACGTGAACGAACTCACCGAGCGCGCCGACAACGCCATCAAGTTCCTCAGCGACATGTTCTCGGCGCGCCTCTACAAGCTGTGCGCCGCCAAGGTCGGAGTGCCTGACTACAAGGACCTGGTCAAAGAAAAGCTGCAGACCGCCGAAGATCTCTACCGCTTCATGGTGGAGCAATTCAACCAGAGCCGCGCCTTCATCCTCGAACTGATGGTAGTGGTCATCCTGATCATCGAGCTGGTCTACTTCTTCCGCGGCAAACCGATCTAGTTTTTTCGCGATCCCCTATCCCATTGTCATCCCGAGCGGAGCAGGTCGGAGAGCGCAGCGAACCGATCTGCGCAGTCGAGGGACCTTGGGTTTTTGTGCAGCAGGATTCTCTTTCGTTGGGTGCCCCATCCTAGCCGCGTTTTTTGCGGCTAGAGCCTGCCCTGAGCGACCCCGAGGTACGAGGGGGAGCCGAAGGGGTGGGGATTTTGATTGTCACCCCGAGCGAGGCGTTTTGTGCCGAGTCGAGAGCCCGCCCTGAGCGAAGCCGAAGCGGACCTTGGGTTCCTGTGCGGCCACCGGGTTGGCAGGACGTGCTCCTTACTTTTTCTACTCCTTCCTTCTGGTCAACCGTCTGAGATAATCCTTGGTTGCTCCGCCGAGACGTAGCAAGCTACGTCTCTTCGCCAACATCTTTACGGGAGGGCCCTTGAAAGTTCTGTTGCTGGAAAACATCAGCGCGGTGGCGGTGGAGCAGTTCCGCGGCGCTGGATACGACGTCGAGTCGCACCAGGCGGCGCTCGAGGAGCGGGAGCTCGTCGAAAGGCTGAAAGAGGAGACGCTGCGCGGCGCTTCGGTCTCAATTCTGGGCGCGCGCTCGAAGACGCGGATCACGGCCGCCGTGCTCGAAGCCGCGCCGCAGCTGGTCGCGGTCGGTGCGTTCTGTATCGGCGTGGACAAGATTGATCGCGCGGCGGCAAGCGAGCGCGGCATCGCCGTGTTCAACGATCCGCACTCCAACTCGCGCTCCGTGGCGGAACTGGCGATGGGGGAGATCATCGTGCTGCTGCGGCGCGTTTTTTTTTCGTCAACCCAGATGCACTCGGGCGTGTGGAACAAGTCGGCGGCGGGCGCGCATGAAGTGCGCGGGCTCACGCTGGGCATTGTGGGCTATGGCAAGATCGGGTCGCAGCTCTCCGACCTGGCCGAGGCTCTGGGCATGCGGGTCCTCTTCTACGACGTGTCGCATGTGCTGGCGCGGGGCAATGCGCGCGCGGTCAGCTTCCGCGAGCTGCTCGCGGTTTCCGACGTGGTCACGCTGCACGTGGACGGCAAGCCGCAGAATCAGAATCTGTTTGGCGCGGAAGAATTCAGCGCCATGAAAGACGGCGCGTGCTTCCTTAATCTTAGCCGCGGGTTTGTGGTGGATCACGAGGCGCTGGCTGCGTGTTTGAAGGGTGGGAAAGTCGCGGGCGCGGCGGTCGACGTGTTTCCGAAGGAGCCCGACTCGGGCGCGGGATTCCAGAGCGTGCTGCAGGGGCTGCCCAATGTGATCCTGACGCCGCACATCGGCGGCAGTACCGAAGAGGCCCAGCAGAATATTGGCCAGTTCGTTTCGGCGCGGCTGGTGGATTATGTGCGCACCGGCAATTCGCTGCTCAGCGTGAATCTGCCGCATTGTCATCTGGAGTATGATCCGGGGTCGCACCGGCTGATGCACATTCATCACAACGTCCCCGGAATTCTGCGGGCCATCAATGACATTCTGGCGGATCGCGGCATCAACATCGAGCGCCAGGTGCTCGACACGCGCGGCACGCTCGGATATGCGATTTATGACATCAACCGTCCGTGCGACGACGAACTGATGCGGCTGCTGCGGGCCGTGCCGCAGACGATTGTGGTGCGGACGGCGGGCGGATAAGACGAGCAATGTGGGGACGGACGCGTTCGTCCGTCGCGCGAGCCGTAGGCGAGCCGCGGTTTGGCCAGTCGCGGTGGTGCGGAGCGAGGTGCAGCGCGCCTCGCTTCGCTTCGGCGGACGGACGAATGCGTCCGTCCCCACACGAGCAAAGGAGACGCCATGCGAGGTTTAAAAGACAAGCGTGTTCTGATCACTGGCGGCGCCAGCGGAATTGGCGCGGCGACGGCGGCGCGGTTTCTCGAAGAGGGATCGCGGGTGTGCGTGCTCGACCGCGACGCCACGGCCTGCGAGCACCTAAAGCACGATCTGCGCGGGCTGGGCGGCGAGCCGGGCGTTTCTGAGGCGATCATTGCCGACGTCACCGATCTGATGCAGGTGGAGGCGGCGTTCGCCGAGGCGATCCGGCTCATGGACGGCGTGGACGTGCTGGTGAACAACGCCGGCATCAGCATCCGCCACAAATTCCTCGACATCACTCCCGAGGAGTGGGAGCGGGTGATCGCGGTGAACCTGACCGGTGTGTTCTACGTAGCGCAGACCGCGGCCCGGCACATGTGGGAGCGGGGCAGCGGCGTGATTCTGCAGACGGCTTCGACCAACGGGATCGTGGGATATCCGTATTACGCCGACTACAATGCGACCAAGGCGGGCGTGATCGAGCTGACCCGCTCGATGGCGCTGGAACTCGCGCCGAAAGTGCGCGTGTGCGCGGTGGCTCCGGGGTATGTGCTCACGCCGATGCAGCGCGCCGAATATTCCGACGCGATGCTTGAGGAAGTGAACCGGAAGATTCCGCTCGGACGGCACGCGACGCCGGAGGAGGTTGCGGGGCTGTTCGCCTATCTCGCGTCCGATGACGCGGCTTACGCGACCGGGCACGTCTTCACGCTCGACGGCGGCGAAACGGCAGGTGGCCTGGCCAGCATGTAAGGAAGTGTTCATTCTCGCGTATGCGGTGACAAATCGTCCAGACTTGAAAGGGTGCGGCTTCCAGCCGCACCGTAAACCGCGCACAGCCGGCCGCGCCTTTAGGCGCTGAGGAAAAAGCTTCACATGAAATCCACCGTCTTTCTCGGCGCAGGCCGCATCACCCGCGCATTGGTGGCCGGACTGCGCCTGGCGCAATATGAGCGGCCGATTGTCGTCTACGATCGCAATCCGAAAAAATCACGGCTGCTCCGGCGCGAATTTCACGTTGCAGTCGCGCCCGACCTGAAGTCGGCAGTCGAGCAGGCCGAGACGCTGATTGTCGCGGTCCGTCCGGCTTCCGTGTCGGGTTTGCTTGGCGAGGTCGCTGCTTGCGGCGCTTCCCGACGGCCAAAACTCTGGGTCAGTTTGGCCGCGGGTGTTCCGCTCGGAAAACTGCGGGCCCAGATCGGGCCTCCCGCGCGCTGGGTGCGCGCCATGCCCAGTCCCGTCTGCCGCATCGGACGCGGTCTGACCGCGTTGTGCTTTGCCCGTGGCGTGGGAAACGCAGAACACGTCCGAGTACGCGGCCTTTTCCAGCGCGTTGGACAACTCCTCGAAATCCCCGAACGCCAGTTCGATGCTTTTACCACCACCTACTCGTCGAGTCATGGCTATCATGCCCTGCAAACGTTAGCGGAGGCTGCGCAACGCGCCGGACTTGATCGCGCCACGGCTCTCACCGCCGCCGCTCACGCGCTCAGTGCCGGCATTCTTTACTGGAAAGAAAGCGGGCAGAGTGTTGCCCGCCTCCTGCATGAAGCGGCCACTCCCGGAGGCATCGCCGCCGCCACCATGTCGGGCATGGACAAGTCCGGCTATGCCCGGGTTGTAGCCAACGGTTTGAAAGCCGGAATCGCGCAGGCCCGCCGCAATGCCAGGCGGTGAACTCCCACCAGCCTACACGCCGTAGTTCTCGTCCGAGTTACCTTTGTCACCATCCCGCCCCGCCCTAATCTGCCACAATAAGGGGTGCAACTTGCCCGTCGCCGAAGTTCCGCCCGGCGGGCAACATCTGATATGGAAGTCCTGACGGCCAAAGCGACGCGACGCAGCACACGCATCCGCGTGGAGATTCCGGTCACCGTGACCAGCCTCGACCGCATGCGGCCCTTTGCCGACAAGTGCATGGTGCTGGTGGTCAGCGCACAGGGCTGCGGTTTTCGCTGTTCGCAGTCGCTGCAACTCGAGACGCCTATCATTCTCAGTGGCCTTCCCGGCGGAGGCAGCGTGACCGCGCGGGTAGCGAACTCTCTGCCTCTGGGCAACGACGGCAAGCAATTCCTAATCGGCGCCGCTCTCTACACTCACGGCAACGTATGGGGCATCGCCAATCCTCCGGAGGACTGGAAGTTCGCGCCGCAGAACGCACCGCCTGGGCCCCCGGCAAGCGCTGCATCCACCGCCGCTCCCAAGCTGCTGGTCAACCAAAAAGTCTGGCCGTACAATCTCGTCCCGGAAACCGACGGCGCCCATCCCGGGCGTAAGTGAAGGCCGCGCCCTCGTCCCAAGCCTCCGTTCCTCGAAAGTCAAACCCCGGTCTTGTGCTTTCGTAACTACACCGCCGGTCCTCGTCGCTGCCATACTCATGGCGTATGGATGAACAGCCCGATTCGACGGCATCCGCCTCGAAGCCGAAGGCCGTGCCGGCCGACGAGAACAAAGTCGCGAACCGTCCCTTTCGCGTAAAGCTGCGCGGCTCCGTGCTGGTGCTGGTGCGTCTGCCCAATCGCCGCGCTGTCCGAGCCGCGTTCCATCAGCTTTCCACCACCGGCGGAGTCATCCACGTCGAGAAGCCGTTGGAGGAGAAACTGGAGGTCGAACTGATCTTCCACGTGGGCCAGGCCACGATTCGCAACAAAGCGCAGATGCTTTTCCCCATGTGGGCAACCCAAGGTTGGATGCAACCCTTCCGTTTCGTGAACCTGCCCGACGCCGACCGCGAAGCCTTGGACGCAAATCTGAAGTCCTTCCTCGGGGAAGCCGCCGCCGGCGCCGCAGCCGGCGCCCAGATCTGATTTCTCTTCTCCTTACACCTGAGGTATTTCCCGAGTTGCTGAGTTCCCCAGCGCCGCCGTGCGTCCTCATAGTTACTCTGGTCATATCCATGTTTGGAGACAATTGGACTACGATCAAACATTAGGTTTGCCACATGAAACGACTGAGTTTTCTGGTTTCGCTGACCAACAACGATAACGACTACCAGCAGGAGCAGGCGGCCGCTGCGGAAAAGGCTGCGCGCCAGTTCGGCGTGGACGTGAAGATCATTCACGCCAACAATGACGCGTTGACGCAAAGCCAGCAGTTGCTGCAATACATTCAGGACTCGTCCGTCGCGCACCCCGATGCCATCCTGTTCGAGCCGGCCGGCGGAACTGCCTTCCCTCAGGTGGCGCGCGCCGCAGTTGCCGCTGGGATCGGGTGGGCAGTCCTGAACCACGACGCCGACTACATCGCCGACTTGCGCCGCACTTTCAAAGTTCCGATATTCGCCGTCAGTTCCGACCACGTCGAAGTTGGCAGGATTCAGGGCAAGCAATTTGCCGCGCTGTTGCCCAATGGCGGATCCGTGCTCTATATCGAGGGGCCGGCCAACAGCTCTGCCGCAAAGGACCGAACCCGCGGCATGAATCAGACCAAGCCCTCCAACATTCAGGTGAAATCCATGCGGGCGAACTGGACCGAGGAGAGTTCGTATCGCACCGTAAGTTCGTGGTTGCGCTTGCGCACTTCTCAGGAAAGCAATATCAGCCTGGTCGGCGCGCAGGATGACAGCATGGCTGTCGGCGCGCGTAAGGCGTTCAGCGAACTCGCTGCCGGGGATCGGGCGAAGTGGATGAAGATCCCGTTTACCGGTTGCGATGGCATGCCCAAGACCGGTCAAGCTTGGGTGCGTGCCGGAACCCTGGCGGCCACGATCTTCATTCCTCCGAATACCGACCTGGCTCTCGAAATGCTCGTGGACGCCATGAGAAAGGGTATTAATCCGCCCGACCACAAGTTCACCGAGGCCGAGTCCGTGCCTTCCCTCGCCGATCTGGCGGCGTCCGTCAGTCGGGCAGGCGGTGCTGACAACCTGCATCGCGGCGCGGGCGTTTGAGCCTGTGGGGACAGCCGCCCTCGGCTGTCCGGCGGAGCGAAGCTCCGCGGCTTGGAAGCAAACCTTGCGCGCCAGTCCACAACGCTTCCCCCCGTGATACCGTGCCGGAGCCCCTCAACCCTCCATTGTGGAAACGTCGCCCGCGTCTACTCCTGCCTCTTTTGCCTTCAGGAAACGCCGGAGAATTTTTCCCGACCGTGTCTTCGGAAGCGAAGCTACGAACTCCAGAGCAGAAGGCGTAGCGATCGGGCCCAACTCCCGCCGCACGTGTTCGATCAGCGCCGAGGCCAGCGCCTCGGAAGGCACGTGGTCCGCGCGCACTTGCACGAAAACTTTAATCGTCTCCCCTTTCAGGGGATCGGGAACTCCAATGGCGGCTGCTTCGGCCACCGCCGGATGCGAGACCAGAGCGCTCTCCACCTCGGCCGTGCCGATACGGTGCCCGGCAACGTTGAGCACGTCGTCGGCTCGGCCCAGCACCGCGATGTATCCGTCTTTGTCTTTCATGGCCACATCGCCCGTGATGTAGCAGCCGGGATAATATTGCCAGTCGCGCTCGTAGCGGGCCGGATCGCGCCACACCGTCCGCAGCATGCAGGGAAAAGGACGCTTCAGCACCAGACGCCCACCCACTCCCGGCGCTGCCGGCTTGCCGTCTTCATCCAGCACGTCGGCTTCCGCTCCGGGAACGGCCACTCCCACTTTGCCGGGACGCATCGCCATCGAGGGCGCCGTGCCCAGCGCCGGTCCGCCCAGTTCCGTCTGCCACCAGTTGTCCACCACGTAGCCCCATTTCCCATCGCCGGCGAGATGGGTCTGCGCCCACCGCCACGCTTCGGGATTCAGCGGTTCGCCGGCACAGGCAACCACCCGCAGCGTCGTCAGATCGTGCGCCGCAGGATAGCCTTCGCCATAGCGCATGAACATCCGCAGCGCCGTGGGCGCCGTAAACATCTTGCTCACGCCATAGCGCTCGACGATTTCCCAGGCGATTCCGGGGTTGGGATAATCGATGGCCCCTTCTCGGAACAGCGTGGTCACCCCGGCACAGAGCGGCGCGTACACGATGTAGGAATGCCCGACCACCCAGCCGATGTCTGACGTACACCAGAAAATGTCGCGCTCGCCCACGTCGAAGAAACTTTCCAGGTGATACGTCGTGCCCACCATGTAGCCGCCGTGCACGTGCACCACGCCTTTCGGCTTTCCCGTCGAACCCGACGTGTAGAGCAGAAACAGCGGATCTTCCGCGTCCATTTCCTCGGCCCGACACTGCGCCGGGAACTTCAGCAGTTCGTTGAAATCCACTTCGCGCGGAGCGATGATCTCGGTTTTGGCCCGCGAATACACCACCACTTTCTCCACGAACTCCAGCGATTCCAGAGCTTCGTCTACGATCGCCTTCAGGGGGACGGTCTTGCCGCGGCGGTACCCCACGTCTCCGGCGATCACAATCTTGGCCTGCGCATCGGTGATGCGATCGCGCAGCGCCGTGTGCCCAAGTCCGGCGTATACCACGGAATGGATCGCGCCGATGCGGGCGCAGGCCAGCATCGCTACCGCGCCTTCGATCGTGAGCGGCATGTAGATGACAACCCGATCCCCTTTGACTACTCCCAGCGACTTCAGGCCGTTGGCGAAGCGGCAAACCAGCCGGTAAAGCTGGCCATAAGTGACGATGCGTTCCGCGCCGTCCTCGCCCAGCCAGATGAAGGCCGCGCGATTGCGCCGCTCCGACTCTGCGTGGCGGTCGAGCGCGTTGATGGTGATGTTGGTCTTCGCCCCGGTGAACCACTTGTGATGTACGCCGTCCCACTCCAGAACCTTGCTCCACGGTTGCGACCACACGAACCGGCTGGCGTAGTCGGCCCAGAAGCCCTCGGGGTCTTTCAGCGACCGTTCCCGTTCCCCGTTCCAATTCTTCTGTAGCACATTCCTGGCGACGATCTCGGGCGCGGCATATTCTGCATCCATGTTGAGCAGGTTCGAGATGTTTTCCGGTTTCGAAATAGGAAGCGCGCTCATGTAAACCTCCAGAAAGCGAAAGGGCTGCTGCCCAGGGATGGTGGATTCTGGCTTGATCCTGGCCCACAAACTGTGAGTAAGGTCACAACTTCAAGTGTTTTTGCGCAAGACGAGCGAAAAAGTGAGGACGGCAGGATGGGTTGCACCGAACCGGCCTTTCGGAAGACGACTCCACCCAAAGCACCGTAAATTCAACAGTATGAAAAATCTTCGGCTCGAGGTTAATATCCCGCGCTGGACCGCTCACCCTTGATTCCTCAGACCCGGTTCGTGATATAAATCACTGCGCTGGGTGAGCAAGCGCACATCTCAGCACGTCACTTCCGTCCTAGTGTAGTTCCCCATTACGCCCGAGACAACCACCTCGGACGCGGCCCTTCGGTCCCAAACCGGGACCACCGTCGTGCGTCATCTGGAAAAGCAAGCCCAGGGCCCCGGTCGCAGAGCACCAAATTCCGTCATTACCCACGTGAAGGGAGTCACTCCCGGTCATAGAGGAGACATCGCATATGCCGAAGTTGAAGCCGTGGATTTGTGCTTCACTACTCGCAGTCGCATCGGTCGTGCCCGCTCTGGCAAAGGAGAAGGACGCCGCCGATGCGAAGAACACCGCAGAGACCACCGCCAACCCCGCCGCGCAGCCCGCACCACCCGCTGCCAACCCCAACCTGACGCCAGCCGCCAGCAGTGCCAACGTCACCGCGTTGCTCGGAGTGCTGGTCATGAAGGGAGTGCTTGCGCCCGCCGAAGCTAATGCCATTCGCAACGCGGCTCCGGAGGCCGAGTTTCAATTGTTAGTGGAGGCGCTGACCCGCAAAGGCGTGGTGACCGCGGAGGATTTGTCTGCCGCCGCCACTCCGGTCCCGGCTGCACAACCGGCGGCTGCCGCCGCTCCGGTCACGGCCAACCCAGTCACGGTGGCGGTCTCGACTCAGTCTGCCCAGGCTCCAGCTCCAAAGGAAACCAAGCCCGCCGGACCCGTAGTCGTGCCAGCGGTGGTTCCGCTGCGAGTGCTGCCTGTCGATCCGCCAGTCAAAGACGGTCTCAAGGCAGCCTTTACCATGGGCCCCGTCAAGATGACGCCTTATGGATTCTTGAAGGCCACGGGCGTATACGACACCAGTAATCCCAACGGCGATGACATGCCCTTTCCGGGCGTGTTCCTCGCGACACCGCAAGTTTTTAGTACCGGCCCCACGAAAGACCCCGAATTCCATTTGAAGGCGCGCTCCAGTCGAATCGGAGCGAACTTTGAATTCGCCGACATTTCGCCCAGGATCACCCTGACCGGCCGCATCGAAGGCGACTTTGAGGGCAACTTCAGCGAAGTCGACAATCGCGACGTTTCGTCCATTCGCAGCAGCATGTTCTCATTCCGCCAGGCTTGGGTGCGTTTGGATTATGCCGCCAGCGAGAACGCGGATTTCTACTTCGAGGGTGGACAAGACTGGACTCTGTTCGGATCCAGCGCGCTGCCCAACCTCCTCGAAACCACGGCTCTGGGCTACTGGTACGGCGACGTCTACGAGCGTTCTCCGCAATTCCAGCTTGGGTGGGTACAGAAGCTGGGTGGCTCGCGCAATCTCAAATTCTCTCCCACCTTTGCCATCATGATGCCGACCAGCAGCCAGATTGAAAAGCTGGGGAGCCTGGGTCTGGCGGGCCAGATCGGACAGGCCGAGCGCGAGGGCGCCGACTCCGGCCGTCCCGAGTTGGAGGGCAGAGTGGCGTTGCAGTTCCAGCTCGACAAGGCTCCAGCCGTTGCCCCAGCACAATTCATTCTTTCCGGAGTTGACGGCAAGCGCACTTCCGTCGTTCCCAACTCGTCGTATTGCACGAGCGTGCTAACGTGCGGCGGAGGCCTGACTCCGGCCAACTACGTAGCGGCCTTCCCTAACGGGTTCACCGCTTCCAGCCACATCTATGGGTTGCAAGGCGCGCTGCAGCTGCCGACGCGATGGTTCACCCTGGTGGTGAGCGCCTATCGCGGCGGTGACCTGCGTTTCTTCTTCGCCGGCCAGGTCAACTCTTTTGCCACCGATACCAACGGGCTGAGCAACATAGTGGGCGGGGCGAACTCCACCGCCACCGGCTACACCTCCGGCTTCGCCACTCTCGATGGCGGTCCGCTCGCCGCTGCCGGTGGCGCGGTACTGGGTTGCAACGTCCCCGCTGCAACTGCTGCGCTCTGCCCGCAGGGCAATGTCGTGGTCGCTCCGCAGAGGGCCATCCGGACGTTTGGCGGATTCGTCAATCTCGGATTGCCGCTCTCGCGCTGGTTCAACGCCAATCCGAAAGGCCACAACGCAGGCTGGCAACTCTATCTCCACATGGGCAAGGACCAGGTGCCCAACCACGACCTCAACTACGGGGGCTACACTGGCAACGCCAATAGTTTGGCACCATTGCCGCTTTTGATGGGCAAGCTGGCTGCCGCCACCCTGTACTACAAAGTTAACCCCAACGTCACCTTCGGCTTTGAGCAGTCAATCTACGCCACGCGTCTCATGGATGGTCTTACCCTTTACACGATTGCTGGAAAGCCATCCAACGAATGGCAGGACCACCGCAGCGAATTCGGCCCGATTTTTACCTTCTAGAGGACCGCATGGATCGAAAAGGTTGGCATGGAGGCAGCTTGATACCGAGGAAGGAGGACGAATTCGGTTCGGGGGTTAACCCCAGGCCGAGTCCGTCCTCCAACCCGGCAATCCGGCAAGTGAGAGTGAAGGCATGGCAAAGCGCGAACCGGCAGACTCATCTTCAAGAATCATTCCTGAAAACCGGGACTACAATGATCGAATCCTCGGGGGTCGGGGGTGGTTCATGAATTCGCGCACAACAATTGTCCTGTCCGTGGGCTTTCTGTTGCTGGCCATCTTTGCCAACGCGGTGTCGAAGAGTGGCACGATTCGGATCAAGGTTCTGGATTCGGAGACTCACTCGGTCACCCTCGACTCGAGCGACGTTCCCAGGAACTGCGACCAGGTCAACTACGACGCCTATTGCCTTAACAGCAAGACCGCTCAAGTAACGAATATTCTGCTGGTGCAGGAAGACAACGGTCCTCCGTTTCACGTCACTTGCTCCATTGACTCCAAATGGTCGAGATGTCTTCCCTTACCCAAAGGAGAAAGTTTCGACGCCAGACGAGTGAAGCGCGGCCTTGTCGTTTACTACGTGGATGACAAGGGCAAGGTGCGAAGCCAGTTGTACGCATACGTCGCGGGAGAGGCCAACGACACCGTGCCTGTGGCCCAAAGCCAGACTCAACCAAGTTCGGCTCAACCAGGTCCGGCCCCAACGGCAAGCGCTGGGCCAGCTTCTGCGACTGTGCCCGCCAGCCCGGCGGCAGCAGAGGTCAAATGCAGTTTTAGCTCGGCGCCCCCCGGCGCCGATGTCACGCTCGACGGACGATACGTCGGCAGCACCCCTTCGGTTCTCAACCTGAGCACCGGCAAGCACGTCGTGGTCATTTCCACGCCGGGCTTTGCGCAGTGGAGGCGCGAGCTGACCGTGTCGCCGGGATCAGAATTGACGGTCAATGCCGTCTTGGAGAAAGCGCAGTAGCTCAGTCGGAAACAAAGGGGAACCTGTTTCGCGCTCAGTTGTCTCGTTGCAACGTGGCACGTTCGAAAGCCAAAACACAAGGAGGGCAGCCCTATGGGCAATGCCGCAAGAAATGTCGAGATCGCTCAGCCCAAGCAGTACGAAGCATCCAAGTCCACCTGGGACAATATCGCAGCCAGCCAGCAGTTCCGCGACCTGATGGCAACGAAGAAAACCTTCATCGTGCCGGCATTCATCTTCTTCGTCGTCTACTACTTTGCCTTGCCGGTGCTGGTCGGGTATGCCCCACAATTCATGTCCACCAAAGTGATTGGGCAGGTCAATCTCGCCTACCTCTTCGCCCTCTCGCAGTTCTTTGTCGCCTGGATCATCGCTGGACTTTACGTCCGGGCGGCCAACAACTTTGACCGTCTGTCCAGGGACATTCTGGAGAAGGCCGAGAACACCAAAGGAGGCAACTGAGCCATGAATATCTCACTGTTCATGTTCCTGCTATTCATTGCCATCACCCTGGGCATTACTTACTGGGCGTCGAAGCGCTCCGCTGGGGCCAGCGCCTACTTTGCCGCCAGCCGCCAGATCAAGGGCTGGCAGAACGGAATCGCGGTGGCCGGCGACTACATGAGCGCCGCGTCCTTTCTGGGCATCGCCGGTATCATCGCCTTCCAGGGCTATGACGGCTTCCTGTTCTCCGTGGGTTGGCTGGTTGCTTACCTGACCGTGCTGCTGGTCATCGCCGAACCCCTGCGTAATGCCGGCAAGTACACCATGGCCGACGTGCTGGCCTACCGGCTGAAGCCGCGGCCCGTGCGAGCCATGGCCTCGCTCAGCACCGTTACCGTCAGCACCTTCTACATGATTGCCCAGATGGTCGGCGCCGGCGCCCTGGTCAAACTGCTCCTCGGCGGTTATGTCAACTACAACCAGGCCGTCATCGGCGTCGGCATCCTGATGATCGTCTACGTCGTTTTCGGCGGCATGCTGGCGACCACCTGGGTGCAGATCGTAAAGGCCGTCCTGCTCATGGCCGGCACCATCCTGCTCAGCATTCTCGTCATGGCTCACTTCCACTTCAGTTTTGCAAGCTTCTTCAACGCCATCAGCCAGGTGACCTATCACGACGCCAAGGGACAGCAGGTGGTGAAAGACTTCCTGCAGCCCGGCCTTCGCTATAAGCCGCCTTACGGGCCGCTGGACCTGATCTCGCTCGGTCTGGCACTGATCTTCGGCACCGCCGGACTGCCCCACATCCTCGTCCGCTTCTATACCGTGCCCGACGCCAAGACCGCGCGCAACAGCGTCGTATGGGCCATGGTGCTGATTGGCAGTTTCTACATCATGACCACTTTCCTCGGGTTCGGCGCCGCGACCATTGTCGGTCCGGATTTCATCAAAGGACACGGCGGCACCAACATGAGCGCGCCGCTGCTGGCGCAGGCCCTGGCGGGGAACGTTTTCTTCGCCTTCATTTCCGCCATCGCGTTTGCCACCATTCTCGCCGTGGTCGCCGGTCTGACCATTAGCGCCACCACTTCCTTCTCGCACGACTTTTGGACCAACGTGATCCATAAGGGTGTGGAACGAAGACCCGGCGAGGAAGTGCTCGTCGCCCGCATCTCGGCGTTTGTGGTGGGAGCCGTGGCGATTGCGATTGCCATTGTGCTCGGACCTACAGCCAACGTCGCGTTCCTGGTGGCCCTGGCCTTTGCCGTGGCCGCCTCGGCCAACCTGCCGGTGATTGTGCTGTCGATTTTCTGGCGGCGCTTCAACACCGCCGGTGCCGTGGGCGGACTGGCGGTGGGGTTGCTCGCTTCCATCGGACTGATTCTGGTCAGCCCTAGTTTGATGGCCATCGATCCGCCCACCGTCACGGGTGCGGCGCGCCACCTCATTCAGGCCAAGGCCTGGTTCCCCCTGGAGAATCCCGGCATTCTCAGCATCCCGCTGGGGTTCGTTGGCGCCATTCTCGGCACGCTCCTCAGTCACGAACCGTCGTCTCAGGAGAAGTTCAACGAATTGCTGGTCCGCTCCAACACCGGCCTGGGCGCCGAAAGAGCGACCGCCCGCTAAAGAGCGGGGGCCAGGGATCAGGGCGCAACGGTCAATGGCGGGGGCCCCATGTCTCGCCGGGTGCCCCATCCTCGCCGCGTTCTTTGCGGCTAGGGTGGGGATCTTGATTTTCCTCGGTGCCCTTTGTGGCCCGCTGGCCTTTGCCCCTGACCCCTGCCCACCGCCCGTTGTGCTAGATTGAACTTCGCGGGCCCATAGCTCAACGGTTAGAGCAGCAGACTCATAATCTGTTGGTTCCAGGTTCAAATCCTGGTGGGCCCACCATCCTCGATGAGTCGAAAGCAGAAGATCGTGGCCGCTTCCGCTCGGCTTCAGAGCCTGACGGCGCAGCCCGGACGCCTGAAAACTCCGTGAAATCTCTCTCGGAAAACTCTCCCGCGCGCTGGAAAACCGCACTTCTGCTCGGCTCCGTCACTTTTCTCTCCTTTATCTACTTCTACGAAGGCGGCGGGTGGAATCAGAATTCCCGCTTCGATTTGCTGCGCGCCATCGTCGAGCGCCATACATTGCAAATCGATGCCTTTCACGAGAACACGCAGGATAAGGCGCATTTCAACGGACATTATTTTTCCGATAAAGCGCCCGGGTTGGTGTTTCTCGCCGTGCCTTTTGCCCTGGCCGCGAGGCCTGCATTGCGCATCGCGGGAATCGATCCGGAATCCCCGCGCGGCGAAATTGCGTTGTCGTATGTCGCGAGTGCCGGCGCCGTGGCCCTGCCCGCCGCGCTCGCCGGAGTGTGCCTCTTCTTTCTGGGCCTCCGCTTCGGAACCACTGCCACCGCAGCCGCGTTCGGAACGCTCGTGATGGCTCTCGGCACTCCCTTCTGGGCCTACGCCAGCCTGTTCTGGGCGCATGCTCTCGTAGGCGCGTGCCTCGTATTTGCCTTTGCCTCTGCGCTCCAGTTGCGCGAAAGCAAAACTGCGCGCGGAGATTTTCTTTGGGCGCTGGCCGCCGGGTTGGCCGCCGGGTGGGCAACGGTTACGGAGTATCCTGCAGCTCCGGCTTCCGCGCTGCTCGCGTTTCTGGCTCTGTCGCAGGCATGGCCGCGTGGCAATAACGCTCGTTGGCGCGTGATGGCGGGTGTCGGCGTCGGAGCCGTCATCTGCTTCATCGTTTTGCTGGGCTACCTCCACGCCGGGTTCGGGTCATTTCGTCCCAGCTATTCCTATTACGATCCCAATTCATTTTCCTTCATGCAGCAGCGCGGCTATATGGGATTGACTTACCCTCATCCCGACCGCCTGCTGAAGTTGCTGTTCGGAGGCTCGCGCGGCCTCTTCTTCGCTTCGCCCGTGACGCTGGCCGCTCCCGTTGGATTGTGGTGGTTGTGGAAAGGAAGGACTTACTCGGCGGCCGCGCTGGTGGCGGCCGCGATCGCGTCCTACTACTTCCTCTTCAACGCATCGTTCTATTGGTGGAAGTCTGGACTCTCGTTCGGTCCCCGCTACACGGGCGCAAGTCTTCCCTTGTTGTGTATTGGTCTGGCCGTGGCCTGGCAGCGCGCGACCCCGGCATGGCGCCGCGTTCTGATGGCATTCGCTCTGGGCAGCGTTTTCCTGGCCCTGATGGCGGTCTCGACGACTTCCCAGTTGTCCATGCAGGACAGTTGTCCCTTGCTCCACACCACATGGCCGGCATTCTGGTCCGGGCACATGGCGTTCAACCGCGACTCCATGCTGACCGTCGCCGAAGCCGGCTCAAGCCCGCAACATGGAGCTTTCAACCTTGGCCAGTTCCTCGGTCTCCACGGACTCGCCAGCCTGATTCCGCTGCTGGCGGTTTGGGGATTTGCGGCCGCGCTCTGGGTAAGAATGAATCGGCAAGATGGCTAGAGGCTATCTGGCTCTGTTGACATCCTCGGAATCGGACCGATTTCCCAGTCCCGTAGGGACGGCTGAGAATAGCCCGGCGCTTCAGCGCCGGGGCATCCGGCCTTCAACGGGAACCAGTCCCGTTAGGGA
>Ga0181536_10000875_pt1 | contig 36074 bp, 37 predicted proteins | sample PEATcosm2014_Bin_41_FD_121105 | JGI IMG/M metagenome (GOLD analysis project Ga0181536, IMG submission 121105) | Peatland microbial communities from MTU Mesocosm Facility, Houghton, MI, USA - PEATcosm2014_Bin17_60_metaG | ecosystem: Environmental > Terrestrial > Soil > Wetlands > Peat | place...
CGGGGCGAAGGTGACTTCCAGGGTGCAGGACGAGCCAGCTGCGAGGTTGCCGCTAGCGCACCCGGTGACACCGAAGTCCGGATCGCCGGCATACACGGCCGAGATATCGATGGGCTGCGTCGTAGTCAACACCACCGGAATCGGGCTGCTTACCGTGTACTCGGGCGTGTCGGGGAACGTCACCGAGGTCGGGTTGGCGGAGAGCGGAGGTGAGTCCGCTCTAGCCATGACCCGTGAATGGAGGGCCACTACGCCGAACACGGCCAGCCCCATGACCACTGCAAGTGCCATTCGCCGCCACTGCCGAGAAGACCGCTGGGGCTTGACCACTTGACACCTTCCGCCGAGTGCCATGCTCCCACCCGGTCAGGCCAGCTACCAGGGCCAACGGACTCTGGCGGGCCGGAGTGCGGTGGTGCTGTGCGTGACGTGCCTGACGTGCCTGACGTGGCTGGTGGGTCACAACCCGATGGTGGCCTATCCGGCGACCGTCCACTTCGCCGTACTGTTCGGGTTGTCGCCCGCCGTGTTGCCCGTGAACTCAACGTAGGTGGCCGTCACGCCGTCAGGGATGTTGAAGACAACCCACCCACGGTCACACTGGCCCTGCGTCAGCGCCGTGTTGCCCGAACCCAGTTCGGACTCGCTGGGCAAGTTGGTAGGGACGCCGGTCAGGTACGTGGGGCTGCTGGCCGTCGAGCCATTCGACAGCAGGATGCTGAAGTCGTATGCGTCCGCCCCACTTCCTGCTCCGCCCGGACCGGCGCACTCCTGGGCGTCGACCACCCCGTAGGTATAGCCCGCTGACGGCGTGTCGTACTGCGGCATCGTGCTCTGAGCGTTGGGCGTGTAGCTGAACACGGTGGCCGAGCTGATGCCGCTAGTGGTCTCGGGCACCGTCACCGTCGTGCTCATCGGGTAGACGCCAGTGTTCGCCGGGGGTGCCGTGGGCGGCGGGGCCGTTGTCGGCGGGGTCGTGGGCAGCGTGGTAGCGATTGAACCCTTGCCGGTGTTCAGGCCGGACGTGGTCACCGTGGTCCCTGGCAACGTCGTCAAGGTTTGGTTCGTGGCGGAGGAAGCGGTCGGGGTATTCTTCTTCGTTGCTGCAACGATTGAGCCAACGACGATGAGAAGGACCAAGACGGCAGCGGTCCAGAACCACCACTTCTTGTATACGGGACTGCCGCCCGTGGACCCACCGGCGGCAGTAGTAGCAGCAGCGGTGTCGGGCGGCGGCGAGGGCATGGCCTGAGTCGGTGGTCCGGTGGCTGGCACGGCTTCCGTAGGCGGCATTGAGTCCGCTGGGGGCGGCGGAAGTGGTTGCGCCGGTGGATACCACTTGCCGTCCGCTGCGAGCCACCAGCCTGGCCCTTGTGATACGTCGCTCATCCCGACTCCCCGCCGATTCCTGAGTGTACCGCCATACCTGTTGTCACACTCTGTAGTGCCCCTGTGCCGGAACGGGTGAGTGGGTTGCACCGCCTCGGGCTCGCTCAGGAGAGCGCAGGCGGCAGACCAGCCACATAACCGCAGGCCGATTTGGCCCTTTTGGGGGGGGTGCGGTCGCCGCCGCTGAGGCAACCCTCACCGGCCGACACACCTCCCTCGTAGGGTCGTTCCCATGACCACCAAGATGACCCTTCAAGAGATTGCAGCTAAGGCCCGTGGCGCCGACGCCGTCGTGGAGTCGGTCGCCGTCCGCCACCAGGAGGGCAGCGACTTGCGCACCCTGGCCGTTGCCTTGCACGTCCTGGCCCGATGCGTCGCCGACCTTGCAGAGGACGGCTAGGGCGAGCGATCCTGCTAGATGGGATCGGCAACAACATCGCCCGGCCTTCAGCCCCCATGAGCGAGCGGAGAAGCATGAGAAAGGCGCTGGCAGTCCTGGGGCTGATCTGCGTCACCGCTGTCGGGGCCTGCGGATCCTCATCCTCATCATCATCCATCAACACTAAGGCGCCCAGTCCTGACCAGGCTTTTCTCACGTTCCTGCACCAGAGCGGCGACAACATCACCGCCTCTGACGCAGATCTGGTCAGCGCCGGTCAATCAGTCTGCACATCGCTTAACGGGGGTACGAGCTTCGACGACGTAGCGCAGGCCGCAATCTCGTCGGGGCTCGGGACCAAGGCGGGTGGCGACCTCATCAGCGCTGCTGTCCTCGACTTCTGTCCGAAGTACACACAGCAAGCTCAGGACTGGGTCAACGCTAACGGCGGCTGACCCGTGCCGCTCACGGGTACGCTTTCCGAGGTGCCAACCGAGTTCTACGCAAGCCGCCGACAGATCGAACGGGTGGTGCCGACCACCGAGCTGACTGGGTCACCGGTGACGAGGCACCGGGGGATAGCTGGGCTGGTGCACGCCGTGGCGGTGATTGACGGCAACCCGATGGCCGTGATCATGTGCAGCCGCAGCCGGCCTGCTGACCCTGACCTGTCCCAGCTCTTCAAGGACGTCCCTCAGGCTGACAGGTGCGCTGCCTGCGAACAGGCGATCGAGTCGCAGTCCTGACGTTCTGAACAGGGACGGAGGGTCGCCGGCGCTACGTTACCAGAGACAACGTCCCAGACCTCTCGATCGTCAACGTCGCCCTGCCGGCGATGCAGCGGGAACTGGGCTTCTCCACGGCCACGCTGCAATGGGTGGTCAACGCCTATGCCCTGGCGTTCGGAGGGTTCCTCCTCCTCGGCGGCCGGGCCGCCGACCTCTTCGGCCGGCGGCGGGTCTTTCTGGCCGGCCTGGGCCTGTTCTCGGCGGCGAGCCTCCTGTGCGCGCTGTCGCACACCGAGGGCATGCTCATCGCCGCCCGATCGCTGCAGGGCCTCGGGGCGGCGGTGCTCTCACCGGCCACGCTGACCATCCTCACCACCTCCTTCACCGAGCCGCGCGAACGAGCCCGGGCGCTGGGCCTGTGGAGTGCCATGGCCGCCGTGGGCGGCGCATCGGGGGCCCTCTTCGGCGGGATGCTCACGGAGTGGCTGTCGTGGCGGTGGATCTTCTACATCAATATCCCGATCGGCGTGGTCACGATCCTCGTGGCCCGGTTCGCGCTCGGCGAATCGCGGGTCGAGGCCGACCGGCCGTCGCTCGACATCCTCGGCGCGCTCACCGTGACGGGTGGGCTCATGGCCTTGGTCTACGCCATCGCCCAGACCGACAACCATGCGTGGGGGTCGGCCGACACGCTCGCCCCGCTCGGGTTGGCGATCGTCTTGTTCGCCGCCTTCGCCGTGATCGAGACGCGCCTGGCGCGAGTTCCGCTGGTGCCCTTCCGCCTGTTCTCGTCGCGCTCGCTGGTCGGCGCCAACCTGGTGATGCTGCTGGTCGGCGGCGCCATGTTCTCCATGTGGCTGTTCCAGTCGCTGTATCTCCAAGAGGTGCTCCATCTCAGCCCGCTGGCCACCGGCGTGTGCTTCTTGCCCCAGACGGCGGCCATCGCCATCGGCGCGCAGGTGAGCGCCCGGCTGGTGCCCCGGCTGGGACCGCGAGCCCCGCTGATGGTCGGCGTGGTCCTGAGCACCGTGGGCCTGGCCTGGCTGTCGAGGATCAGCCCCACGGGCTCCTACGTGGGCGACGTGCTCGGTGGGAGCGTGCTGGCCACGCTGGGCATGGGCCTCTCCCTGACGCCGTTGGCCTTTGCCGCCATGTCCAGCGTCCGGCCGGCGGAGACGGGGCTGGCCTCGGGCCTGCTCAACACCAGCCGCCAGGTCGGTGGGTCGATCGCCCTGGCCGCCCTGGCGACCGCCGCCGCCGCCGAGAGCCACGCCCTGTTGGCGGGAACGGCGCCGACCGCCGCGCACGTCTCGGCCGCGCTGACCGCCGGCTTCGGACGGGCGTTCGGCATCGGCGCGCTGGTGGCGCTGGCCGGCGCGACGTGCACCCTCATCATCCCACCAGCGCGACGACCGGCAGCGGTAAGTGCTCCCGAACCGGTTCCCGAACGAGACCACCATGCGCCGGTCGTGGCGGTCGAGGGCCAGGCCGAGCCCTGACGCCCGTGCCGGCGGGCCCGAGCGGGTCAGGCGATGTGGACGCCGCGGATCCGGATGGGCGAAACGTCGTGGCGGGCGCACCGATCACTGGCGTTGTAGATGGACAAGATGGTGTCGCACCCGACCTGGCGACACACACGGCCCTTGCAGTGCGGCCGCAGCGGGTGCTGCCAACTCGTACAGGACATCCCACCGATCGATTCTGCGATCGCCTCCTGCATGCTCCACCCCCACGCGCCTGGCGGGCTCGTCCCGCTCTGTCGACCCGTGCCCACACGGGCCTGGTGCCATCGTTGGCGACGCGGGTGGCGGGGGGAAGGGTCGGAAGTCCCGCCTTGGGGTGCCAGGGGCCGGATCACACCTCGATCATGCGACCGTGGAGATAGTCGTCGTAGGCACCGAGATCGAGCAGCCCGTGCCCCGAAAACGAGAACAGGATCACGCGCTCGGCGCCGACCTCTTTGGCCTCGAGCGCGGCGTCGATGACGGCGCGGATGGCATGGGCCGTCTCCGGCGCGGGGATCGTTCCCTGGGTCCGGGCGAATTGGACGGCGGCGTCGAACACCTTGCCCTGCGGGTAGGCCGCGGCCCGGACCCGACCGTGCTGGACCAGGTTGCAGATGATGGGGGCGTCCCCGTGGTAGCGCAGGCCCCCGGCGTGGATGGGCGGAGGGACGAAGTCGTGGCCGAGGGTGTACATGGGCAGCAACGGCGTCATCCCGGCGGTGTCCCCGAAGTCGTAGTCGAAGCGGCCCTCGGTCAGCGTCGGGCACGAGGACGGCTCGACGGCCAGAAGATCGACGTCAGGCTCGGCCACGAACGGCAAGGCGATCCCCCCGAAGTTCGAGCCACCACCACACGACCCCACCACCAGGTCGACATGGTCCTCGCCCGCCGCTTCGAGTTGTTCTTTGGCCTCGAGACCGATCACCGTCTGGTGCAACAGGACGTGGTTCAACACGGACCCGAGCGAGTAGTGCGTGTCCTCCCGGGTCACGGCATCACGAACGGCGTCACTGATGGCCGCGCCCAATGAGCCGGGGTGGTCGGGGTCGTCGATCGGCGACGGCTCCACCGACCCGCCCCAGACTTCCATCATCACCCGGCGATAGGGCTTCTGGTCATACGAGGCGCGCACCATGTAGACCTTGCACTCGAGCCCGAAGAGCGACGTGGCGAACGACAACGCGCTTCCCCATTGGCCCGCTCCGGTCTCGGTGGTGAGCCGGGTGATCCCCTCTGCCTTGTTGTAGAAGGCCTGCGGCACCGCCGTGTTGGGCTTGTGCGACCCGGCGGGCGACACCGACTCGTCCTTGAAGTAGATGCGCGCCGGTGTGCCGAGGACCTCCTCGAGGCGTCGAGCCCGCACGAGTGGGGTGGGGCGCCACATCCGCAGCACGTCGAGGACCGCCCCGGGGATGTCCACCCACGGCTCGGTGCTCACCTCCTGACCGATGAGGGCCATGGGGAACAGCGGGGCGAGGTCGTCGGGCCCGACGGGCTCACGCGTGGCGGGGTGCAGCGGGGGCTGCAGGGGGGCGGGTAGGTGCGGGACCACGTTGAACCAGGCCTCGGGGACCTTGTCGGCGGGAAGGTTCCAGCGCATCTTCGGTGTCCTCCTCCTGGGCTGGGCCCGAACGCGGTGCGGTGGACGAACTGTACCGGTGATCTGCCAACATGGCCCGGTGCCCGACGACGACGAGCTCCCCGCCGCCGCGGGCGTATGGCTCGTCGACCTCGACGGGGTCGTGTGGTTGGCCGACCGTCCCATCGCCGGCTCCGCCGGCGCCGTCTCGCGCCTGCGCGACGCAGGAAGGCGCGTGGTGTTCGCCACCAACAATTCGGCACCGACGATCGATGAGCTCTTGGACCGATTGTCCCGGGCCGGGATCGACGCCGTCGCCGACGACCTGGTGACTGCGGCCCAGGCGGCCGCGTCCATGCTCGAAGCGGGATCGAGCGCCCTCGTGTGTGCCGAAGGGGGAATGCTCGAGGCCTTGGCCGCACGCGGGGTGACGGTCGTCACCGAGGGGCCGGCGGACGCCGTGGTCGTGGGATGGACTCGACGCTTCGACTTCGAGATGCTCGCCACGGCCGCCACCGCCGTGCGCATGGGGGCGCGGTTGATCGGCACGAACGAGGACCCGACCCACCCCACCCCCGATCGTCTCCTGCCGGGTTCCGGGGCGCTCATCGCCGCCGTGGCCACGGCGGCGCAGGCGGCGCCGGAGATCGCCGGCAAGCCGCACGAGCCACTGGTCGCGTTGTTGCAAAGGCGCGCGCCCGACGCCCGATTGGTGGTCGGGGATCGCCCGGCCACCGACGGCCTCTTGGCGCGGCGCCTCGGCGTTCCCTTCGCGCTCGTGCTGTCGGGGGTCACCGCCGTCGGTCATGGGGCACTCGAGGCCGTCCCCGACGAGGAAGGAATCGACCTGGCCGCGATCGTCGACCGGCACCTCGGGCCCTGAGGTGACCACAGGCCGTTCCCCGTCGGATGCGTCGCGCCGGACGGGGAACCATCTCGTCGGCCGGAACGACGCGGGTGCCGGTAGGTGACGCAAGCGCCTCTAGGTACGGTACTAACGTGACGGGTATGGCAGAAAACGAAGGTCTGCGGCGCTATCTCGACGCCGGCATGGCGCTCAGCCAGATCACGCGGGCTCGCGCCGACGAGATCGTGCGCGAATTGCTGAGGTCCGGCGAGCTCGAGCGCTCGCGTGCCCAGGAGTGGGTGGAAGACCTCGTCCGCCAGAGCCGCGAGCGATCCGAGTCCTTGGTACACCTCGTGCGCAACGAAGTCCGGTCGCAGCTCGACGAGCTCGGCTTGACCAATCTCGACGACCTGGCCAAGCGCGTGGCCGAATCGCTCGCTCGCTCGTCCGACGCGGCGCTCAAGGCCGGGAAGGCGGCCACCCGCCGTGGTGGCGCTACGACCACGGCCGCCAAGAAGGCCCCGGCGAAGAAGGCCCCGGCGAAGAAGGCCCCGGCGAAGAAGGCCCCAGCCGCCAAGAAGGCTCCGGCGAAGAAGGCTCCGGCCAAGGCCGCGGCGGCCAAGAAGGCTCCGGCGAAGAAGGCGGCGGCGACCACGACCGCGGCCAAGAGGGCGGGCGCCTGACACGAGGTTCGGCTCGACACCGGCTCGACACCGAGCTGGTGCGTCGAGGGCTCGCCCCATCGCGCGACAAGGCGCGCGCGCTCGTCGAGCAAGGCGTCGTCCTCGTCGGTGGCGCCGTGGCCGACAAGGCCGCCCGGCTCGTCTCGCGCGCCGACCCCGTGACCGTCGACGTCGGCGCGCCGTTCGTGTCTCGGGGTGGTGACAAGCTCGAGGCCGCTCTGGTCCGATTCGCCGTCGACGTGTCGGGTCGACGTTGCCTCGACGCCGGAGCGTCCACGGGCGGCTTCACCGACTGCCTCCTCCAGCGCGGCGCGGCCTCCGTCGTGGCCGTCGACGTGGGACACGGCCAGATCCACCCCCGTCTACGGGGCGACGCTCGAGTGCAGGTGCTCGAGCGCACCAACGTCCGCCTGCTCGGTCCCGACGACGTCGGGCGGACGAGGTTCGACGTGGTGGTGGCCGACCTGTCGTTCATCTCGCTCACCACCGTGGCGCCGGTGCTCGTCGGGCCCGTCGCGGCCGAAGGGGCGGATGTGGTCGTCCTGGTCAAGCCGCAGTTCGAGGCCGGCCGGGTCGCCGCCAGCCGCGGGCGAGGGGTGATCCGCGACCCCGAGGTGCGCCGCCAGGCACTCGGATCGGTCGCCGGCGCGCTCGAGTCGTGCGGAGCGACAATCATGGGGGCCATGGCGTCCCCCGTCGTCGGCCGGGCCGGCAATGTCGAGTTCCTGCTCCACGCCGTGGCTCCGACCGCGCCCGTTGGCCGCAGCGGCGCTTCGGCTGCGAGCCGCCGGGTGGACGAGATGCTCGATGCGGCCATCGCCGAGTCGCCCGATGCGTCGGGGGGAGCGGCGCCGTGACCCTGGTCGCGCTGGTCGTCCATCCCGAACGCCGAGAGGCGGCCGAGATCGCGGAACGGGCCATACGTTGGTTGGCGGCCCACGGCCACCATTCGCTGGTCGTCGACGACGACGCCGAGGTCCTCGACGACGGACCGATCGACTTGGCCGTGAGCCTCGGCGGCGACGGGACCATGTTGCGCACCGTGGCCCTGACCACGGCGCGAGGCATCCCGGTGCTCGGCGTGAACCTGGGGCGGTTGGGTTACCTCACCGAGGTCGAACCGTCCGGGCTCGAGGAGGCGCTGGCCCGATTCGTGGCCGGGGACTTCCAGATCGAGCCGCGCATGACCCTGGAGGTGTCGGTCAAGCGCGCCCCGGGCGTGGCCTCGTCCACGCCCCGCCCGTCGTACGTGGCCCTGAACGAGGCGGTGGTCGAGAAGACCGTGCCGGGGCACACCGTCCGGTTGGCCGCGTCCATCGCCGACCGGCCCTTCGTGACCTACGCAGCCGACGGCGTCCTGGTCTCCACCCCGACGGGGTCGACGGCCTACAACCTCTCCGCGCGCGGGCCCATCGTGAGCCCCCGCCTGCGGGCCATCGTCATCACGCCCATCTCCCCACACATGCTCTTCGACCGACCCCTCGTCCTCGAGCCCGACGAGTGGATCCGCCTCGAAGTCGCCCCGCCGCGCGCCGGCGTGCTCGTCGTCGACGGCCAGACGATCACCACGCTCGAGCCCGGTGATGCCGTCGAGGCCAGAGCCGGCGATCTGCCGGCCCGGATCGTGACGTTCGGGTCCCGGGATTTCCACGCCATCTTGCGGGCCAGGTTCAACCTGGCCGACCGCTGAGCGGGGCGATCGGGACCGGTGCTCGTCGAGCTGCACGTCCGAGACCTCGGGGTCATCGAGTCGGCGACGGTGGAACCCGACGAGGCCATGACTGCGCTCACGGGCGAGACCGGGGCGGGCAAGACCCTCCTCGTCGAGGCGCTCGAGCTCCTTCTCGGTGGGCGGGCGGACCCGGAGCTGGTGCGGCCCGGGGCGGCCGAGGCGCTGGTCGAAGGGCGCTTCGTGGTGGGCGACGACGAAGTGATCCTGGCGCGCGCCGTTCCCGCGTCGGGGCGCTCGCGCGCCTGGGTCGACGGCCGCATGGCCCCGCTCACCGCGTTGGCCGAGGTCGGACGCGGGCTCGTCGACCTCCACGGCCAACATGCGCACCAGTCGCTGCTCGACGCCGGCGCCCAGCGCCGGGCCCTCGACGCATTCGGCCGGGTCGACGTGGCGACGCTCCGGGCCGCCCGGGCGCGGCGACGGGCGATCGAGGAGGAGTTGGCCTCGCTCGGCGGGGACGAGCGGGCCCGGGCGCGCGAAGTGGACCTCCTGCGCTATCAGATCGACGAGATCGACGCCGCGCATATCGCCGGCCCCGACGAGGACGAGGTGCTCGCCGAGGAAGAGGAGCGCCTGGCCGAGATGGCGGCGCACCTCGAAGCCGCCGCCGGTGCCCTGGTCGCGCTCGACGCCGAGGACGGCGCCGTCGACCGCATCGGCGCGGCGCGTGCCGTGCTCGACGCCCGCCGCCCGCTCGAGGCGTTGGCCGGACGCCTGGCCGTGCTCCAAGCCGAAGCCGCCGACGTCGCCTCGGAGCTACGCCGGGTCGTCGAGACCTGGGAGGACGACCCGGCCCGGTTGGCGGAGATCCGCCTCCGGCGACAACTCCTCCACGACCTGGGCCGGAAGTACGGCGACGGGTCGGGTGCGGTGCTGGCCTTCGCCGAGGACGCCCGGCTGCGCCTCGCCGCGTTGGCGTCGCTCGACGCCCGGGCCGCCGCCCTCGAGGCGGAGCGGGACGCGGCCGTCGAAGCCGAGGTCGCCGCCGCCGCCGCCGTGGGCACCGGGCGCCGTCTCGCCGCCCCCCGGCTGGCGAGCGCCGTGGAGGAGCGGCTCCGGGTCCTGGCCATGCCCCAGGCCCGCGTCGAGGTGACGGTGGGCGACGACGACCCCGGTGACGATGTGGCCTTCCTGCTCGGTGCCAATGCCGGCGAGAACGTGTTGCCCCTGGCCAAGGTGGCGTCGGGAGGTGAGCTGGCCCGGGCCATGTTGGCCCTGCGCCTGGTCCTCACCGACGCCCCCGCCACCATCGTCTTCGACGAGGTCGACGCCGGCGTCGGCGGGGAGGCGGCCGTCGCCGTGGGCCGGGCCCTGGCCGAGCTGTCCGGGCGCCACCAGGTCCTGGTCGTCACCCATCTGGCCCAGGTGGCCGCGTTCGCCGACCGCCAGCTCGGCGTGCGCAAAGAGGTGCACGGCGATCGGACCGTCGCCGCCGTGCGGCCCCTCCAAGGTGACGAGCGGGTCGTGGAGCTGGCTCGGATGCTCTCGGGACGCCCGGACTCGGCCACCGCCAGGCGTCACGCCGAGGAGCTCCTGGCCGGCGCCGGCGACGGGCCCGTGACCGGCGTCCGCCGGGCCCGATGACCGGCGCCCGGTCCCCCCGGTACCCTGCAGCCGTGCACTACCGTGGCGCGATGCAGACGGGGAGCTGCCCGTGACGAAGTTCGTCTTCGTGACCGGCGGTGTCTCCTCCTCCCTGGGCAAGGGACTCACCGCCTCGTCGCTCGGGCGGCTGCTCAAGTGCCGCGGCCTGCGGGTCACGATGATCAAGCTCGACCCGTACATCAACGTCGACCCGGGCACGATGAACCCGTTCGAGCACGGCGAAGTGTTCGTGACCGAGGACGGGGGAGAGACGGACCTCGACCTCGGGCACTACGAGCGCTTCATCGACGTGAACCTCCGGCGCACGTCGAACGCCACCACCGGCTCGATCTATTCGCGGGTGATCGAGAAGGAACGTCACGGCGACTACCTGGGAAAGACGGTCCAGGTGATCCCCCACGTCACCGACGAGATCAAAGAACGCATCCAACGCCTGGCCACCGACGACTTCGACGTGGTGTTGGTCGAGATCGGCGGCACGGTCGGCGACATCGAGATCGTCCCGTTCCTCGAGGCGGTGCGCCAGTTCCGCCACGACATCGGCCGGGACAACGTCTGTTACGTCCACCTGACCCTGGTGCCGTACCTGGCGCCCTCGGGCGAGCAGAAGACCAAGCCCACCCAGCACTCGGTCACGGAGCTGCGCAGCCGGGGCATCCAGCCCGACGTGATCGTCTGCCGCTCGGACCAGCCCATCTCCGACGGCCTCAAGCGCAAGATCTCGTTGTTGTGCGACGTGCCCGTCGAGGCGGTCATCTCCGCCGTCGACGCGCCGAGCATCTACGACATCCCCATCGTCCTCCACGACGAGGGGCTCGATCGGGTGGTGTGCAAGACCCTCGCCATCGACGTCGCCACGCACCCGATCGACCTGTCGGGTTGGGAGCGGGTCACCGCCCAGGTGACGGCGGCGAAACGTCCGGTGCGCATCGGGGTGGTGGGGAAGTACGTGAACCTGCCCGACGCCTACTTGTCGGTGGTCGAGGCCCTGCGCCACGCCGGCTTCCATCACGGGGCTCGGGTCGAGGTCGAGTGGATCCAGGCCGAGCAGGTCCCCGACCTCCTCGAGAAGGACCGGCTCCAGCATCTCGACGCCATCGTCATCCCGGGCGGGTTCGGCGAGCGCGGGATCGAAGGCAAGGTGGCGGCCGCCTCCTATGCGCGCCAACGCGACGTCCCGTGCCTCGGGCTCTGCCTCGGGCTGCAGGTGATGGTCATCGACGCCGCCCGGAACCTGGCCGGGATGACCGACGCCAACTCGCGCGAGTTCAATTCGCTCACGCCCTATCCGGTGATCGACCTGATGGACGACCAGCAGAACGTGGTGGACAAGGGCGGCACGATGCGGCTGGGGTCCTACCCGGCCATGCTGCTCGAGGGCTCGCGGGTGGCCGCCGCCTACGGCACGCCGGCGGTGTCGGAGCGCCACCGTCACCGCTACGAGGTCAACCCGCGCTTTCGCCCCGCGCTCGAGGCGGCCGGCGTGGTGTGTTCGGGGACCTCGCCCGACGGCCGGCTCGTCGAGTTCGTGGAGCTCCCGGACCACCCGTTCTGGGTGGGCACCCAGGCCCACCCCGAGTTCCTCAGCCGACCCGACCGTCCGCACCCGCTGTTTCGCGAGCTCCTGTTCGCCGCGCTGGCGCGCGCCGAGGGGCGCCTGCCGCGCCTGCCCGACATCGACGTCGAAGTCGATGCCGCCAGCTGACACGACCGCCGGACCGGTTCCGCCACCCTCGTCCCCGGGCTTTCACCACATCGGGGACGAGGTGCGCCTCCAAGGCTGGCGCATCGAGGTCGTCCGGAGCACCTTCTCGGCGCCCGACGGCACCGTGTTCACGCGCGACGTCGTCCGTCACCCCGGCGCGGTGGCCGTCGTCCCGGTGACCGCCGCCGGGACGGTCCTCCTCGTTACCCAGTACCGGGGCGCGATGGGCCGGGAGATGCTGGAGATCCCCGCCGGCACGCGCGACGTGGAGGGCGAGGCCCCCGAGGTGACCGCCGGGCGCGAGCTCGAAGAGGAGGTCGGGGTGCGGGCCGCGGAGATCTCGCTGTTGGCCACGCTGGCCAACTCGCCGGGGTTCTGCGACGAGATCACGCTCGTCTACCTGGCCACCGCCCTCGAACCCGTCCCCACCAACCGCCACGGCGAGGAGGAGACCCACATGACGGTGGTCGAGCTTCCCCTGGCCGAGGCGTGCGCCATGATCGGGCGCGGCGAGGTGGAGGACGCCCAGACCGTCGCCGGGCTGCTCCTGGCGCGCGACCGTCTCGCCGGTGCGGGCGGGAGCGGCTCGTCGTGACGCCGCCCGCCGGGTCGGCGCCGGCCCCGATCGACACCCGAGCGCGAGCCGCATTGAGCAACGACGCCGAGGAGTTCCTGACGTGGCTGGTCGTCGAGCAGGGGCGGGCGCGCAACACGATCATCGCCTATCGGCGCGACATCACCGCCTATGAGGCGTTTCTCCGGTCGCGGGGCCGGACCCTCGACGACGCGGACATGACGGTGATCGAAGAGCACCTGGCCACCCGTCGCGCTGCGGGGATCGGGCCCGGCTCGTTGGCGCGGGCGCTGGCCGCCGTACGGGGACTGCACGGCTTCCGGGTGCAGGAGGGCACCACCACCGTCGACCCGACCGCCGACGTGCGCGCCCCGCAGGCGCCGAGCCGCCTGCCCAAGGCCCTCGAGGAGCACGAGGTGCTGGCGCTGCTCGACGCGGCCGCCGGGCCCACCCCCTTCGACCGGCGCGACCGGGCCATCTTGGAGGTCCTCTACGGCACGGGGATGCGGGTGTCCGAGCTGGTCGGGCTGTCGCTCGGCGACCTCGGGTCCGACACCGGGCTGGTCCGGGTGCTCGGCAAGGGGTCCAAAGAGCGCCTCGTCCCACTCGGGCGATGCTCGGTCGAGGCCGTCGACCTCTGGCTCGGGGCCGAAGGACGCCCGCGCCTCGAGCCGCGCCGATGGGCCCGACGCGGCGACGCCGAGGCGCTCTTCTTGAACGCCCGCGGGGGGCGGCTCTCCCGGCAAGGGGTGTGGGGGGTCATCGAGAAGCGGGCCCGGCGCGCCGGGCTGGCCGGCCGGGTCCACCCACACGTCCTGCGCCACTCGTGTGCCAGCCACATGCTGGCCCACGGTGCGGACATCCGGATCGTCCAGGAGCTCCTCGGCCACGCCTCGGTGGCCACGACGCAGATCTACACGAGAGTTTCACCCGAACACCTGCGTCGGGCGTACGAGCAGGCCCATCCGCGCGCCGTTGCACGGCCGGAGCAGTAATCTCGTCATGTGACCCCTGACGCCTCGACCGTCGATTACCGAGCGCTCCTCGAAGAGGAGCGCCGTGATCTCCAAGCCAAGCTCCAGGAGCTGGGCGTAGGCGGGAGCAGCCTGACCTACGACTCGAACTTCGCCGATTCGAGCCAGGTCACCGCGGAGCGCGGCGAGGTCGAGGCGCTGGCCGTCTCGCTCACCGAGACCCTTCAAGGCGTCGAGCGCGCCCTCGGCAAGCTGAGCGACGGGACCTACGGCAACTGCGAGGATTGCGGCCGGAGTATCGATCCGGCCCGCCTGGAGGCGAAGCCGGCGGCCCGCTTCTGCATCGACTGCGCCGGCAAACACTGACGCAGTGAGCAACCCCTGGGCGCCGCCGCCTCAGCCGCGACGCCAGCGCATCGACCCCCGGACGGCGATCTGGATCATCGCCGGCGTGGCCCTGGTGGCCGTGCTGGTGCGATCGCACCGGGTGCACAGCTACTCGGTGCTGATCCTGGTGGCCCTCATCCCGTCGGTCATCCTCCACGAGGTGTCCCACGGCGCGGTGGCCCTGGCCTTCGGCGACGACACGGCCAAGCGGGCCGGTCGTCTGACGCTGAACCCCAAGAGCCACGTCGACCCGTTCGGCACCATCATCCTCCCGGCGATCATGACCCTCAGCGGTGTCGGCGCGTTCGGCTACGCCAAGCCCGTCCCGGTCAATCCTTCCCGGCTGCGCAGTCCCCGCAACCAGGGTGTGCTGGTGTCGCTGGTCGGTCCCGCCGTGAACATCGCCTTGGCCGCGGCCTTCGGGCTCGCCTTCCGCAGTGGCATCCCGATCGCCCAGAAGTACCTCGTCTTCAACGGGACCGGGCCGCTGTGGGCACAGTTCTTGTTCTGGGCCGGGTACATCAACATCATCCTGGCGGCGTTCAACCTGATCCCGCTTCCGCCGCTCGACGGTTCGGTCGTCGTCGAGCGGGTGCTGCCGGCCTCGGCCCTGCCGGGCTATTACCGCATCCGCCCCTACACGATGTTCCTGCCCTTGCTCCTGATCCTCATCCCCGGGGCTCTCGCCCACATCCTCGGACCGGTCCAGAACTGGTGGGGGAACCTGATGGTCGGCTGATCCGGGCGCGGGTGTCGTCGGGGACCGCGGCGGTCAGGCGGTGAAGCCACCGGGGGGTGCCAGGAGCCCGGCGTGACGCATGGCCCGGTCGAGGGTGGGGCCGGCCACCGCCCGGGCTCGGGCCGCACCGGCGGCCAGGACGGCCTCGACGCCGCCACGGTCGGCGACGAGCTCGGTCCGGCGCTCGCGCACCGGCCGAAGCATCTCGACCAGCGCCTCGGACACGTCCTTCTTGAGCTGACCGTACGAGGCGTAGGGCGCGGCCAGTGCGGTCGGGTCCCCGCCGGTCGCGGCGGCCAGGAGCTCGAGTAGGTTCGACACCCCGGGCTTGGTCTCGGGGTCGTAGCGCACCTCGGTCTCGGCGTCGGTCACCGCCTTGCGCACCTTGCGGTCGATCTCCTCGGGGGGGTCGAGCACGAGGAGCGTGCCCAGGGGGGAGTTGGCCGACTTGGACATCTTGCGGGTGGGCTCTTGGAGGTCCATCACCCGGGCCGCCACCGTGGGCACGGCCGCCTCGGGGACCACGAAGGTGTCACCGAACCGGTGGTTGAAGCGCATGGCCACGTCGCGGGTGAGCTCGAGGTGCTGGCGCTGGTCGTCGCCGACCGGCACCCGGTCGGCGTCGTAGAGGAGGATGTCGGCGGCCATGAGCACCGGGTAGGTGAACAAGCCGGCGCGCACGGACTCGTGCTCACCGCCCTTGTCCTTGAACTGGGTCATGCGCCGCAGCTCCCCGAACGTGGCCGTGCATTCGAGCAACCAGGTGAGGCGGGGGTGCTCGGGGACGTGGCTCTGGACGAACACGGTGCACACGTCGGGGTCGAGTCCGACGGCCAGCAGCGTGACGGCGGCCTCGAAGGTCGTGGCGGCCAGCTCCGCCGGCTCGTAGTCGGTGGTCATGGCATGGAGGTCCACGACGCAGAAATAGGCGTCGTGGTCGTGCTGGTCCGCCACCCAGTTGCGAAAGGCCCCGAGGTAGTTGCCGAGTTGGAGATCGCCGCTGGGTTTCACCCCCGAGAGCACCCTGGTCATGGCCCGCCATGGTACGAGACGTCCGCCGGGGACCGGGACCTTCCGACCGCCGTCAGCAAGACGGGAGCCGGCGGAGGGCCGAGCCCGGCTCGAAGCGGCCCCGAATCGGGCTCCGGGATGCGCGGCTTGAGCCGTCGGAACCGATAGGGTCGGTGCGTGGCCGTAGCGGTGGCGACACCCGTCTTCGAGGGTCCCTTCGACGTCCTTCTCCAGCTGGTGTCGGACCACAAGGTGGACGTCTACGACATCCGGGTGGCCGACGTGGTCGACGCCTTCGTGGCCGAGGTGGTGGCCCGCCAGCCCCTCGACCTCCAGGTGGCGACGGAGTTCCTGGTGATCGCCGCCATTTTGGTCGAGCTCAAGTCCCGAAAGCTCCTGCCCGGTGCCGACGAGGTCGACGACGACGAGGAGTTGTGCGGCTTCGAAGAGCGCGACCTGCTGCTCGCCCGGCTCCTCGAGCTCCAGGCCTACGCGGCGGCGGCCGACGGCTTCGCCCTGATGACCGAGCAGGCCGCCCGCTCCGTGGCCCGCAGCGCCGGCCTCGAGGAGCGGTTCCGTGACCTGGCCCCCGACCTCCTGGCCGGGGTGACCGCCGAGCGCCTGGCCGCCGCCTTCCTCGTCGGCATGGCGCCGCGCCTGCCCCTCGAGCTCGACCTGGCCCACGTCACCGTCGAAGCCGTCACCGTGTCCGAGGCGGTCGCCGAGCTCGAAGAGCGCCTGCCCCTCGAGGGCCGGGCCGGCTTCCGGGAGCTGACCGCCCACTGCACGACCCGGATGCAGGTCATCGTCCGATTCCTGGCCCTCCTCGAACTGTGCAAGCGGGGGCGGATCTCCCTCAACCAAGGCGAGAGCTTCGGTGACCTGGAGGTGGTGTGGACCGGCGGCGCCGACCAGGCGGCGCTGGCGCCGGTGGGCGTCGGGGACGGCATCGAGGAGTACGACGGCTGATCCCGGTACCGCCATGTTGACCGAGGAACACCGGGCCATCGAGGCCGTGCTCATGTCGGCCGTCGAACCGGTCGCACCCACGCTGCTCGCCGAGTTGCTCGAGGCCCCCGTCGAGCGCGTCGAGGCCCTGTGCGCCGAGCTCGCCGAGGGATACCGCGCCGAAGGCCGCGGCTTCGTGCTGGCCCTCATCGCCGGCGGCTACCGCTACCAGACCCATCCGGACATGGCACCGTTCGTGGAGCGCTTCGCCATGGAGGGCGTGAGCTCCCGACTGAGCTCGGCCGCCTTGGAGACCCTGGCCATCGTGGCCTACAAGCAACCCGTGTCGCGGGCCCAGATCGCCGCGTTGCGGGGGGTGAACGTCGACGGCGTCGTGCGACTGCTCCAACAACGCGGCTACATCACGCCGGTGGGGCTCGCTCCGGGGCCGGGCCAACCCGTGCTCTACGGGACCACCCCGTTGTTCCTCGAACGACTCGGGCTCGGGTCGTTGGACGACCTGCCTCCGGTCGAGGATCTCCTGCCCGGCCCCGTGGCCATGGAGCAGCTCGAGGAGCGCCTGCGCCCGGGCGCCGATGCCTGAGGCCGACGGCGAGCGGCTCCAGAAGGTCCTCGCCCGCATCGGCCTCGGGAGTCGGCGCGCCTGCGAGGAATTCATCGCCGCCGGACGCATCACGGTCAACGGGGAGATCGCCGAACTCGGCCGGCGTGTCGACATCGCCCGGGACCGCATCGAGCTCGACGGCGTCCCGCTCCCGGTGCTGCCGGGTCTCGTCCATTACCTGTTGAACAAACCCTCCGGCGTCGTCACCACCGCCGCCGACCCCGAGGGCCGACCCACGGTCGTCGAGCTCGTGCCGGCCAAGCCCCGGGTGTTCCCTGTCGGGCGCCTCGACACCGCCACCGAAGGCCTGCTGATCCTCACCAACGACGGCGACCTGGCCCAACGCCTGGCCCATCCGTCCCATGGTGCGGACAAGGAGTACATCGCCGAGGTCGAGGGCGTCCCCGGCGCCGGCGCGCTCCGGCGCCTTCGTGGCGGGGTCGAACTCGACGACGGGATCACCGCCCCGGCCCGCGTCGGCGTGGTCTCCCCCGGGGTGCTGCGCATCGTCATCCACGAAGGGCGCAACCGCCAGGTCCGGCGCATGTGCGAGGCGGTCGGCCATCCCGTGCGCCGCCTGGTGCGCACCCGGATCGGTCCCGTCGCCGACCGGGGGTTGCGCCCCGGGGCCTGGCGCGAGCTCACGGCGGCGGAAGTGCGCGCCCTGGGGGCGGCGGCCACCAAGCGCCCCGGACGCGGACGCGTCCGCACTCCGGGGCCCGGCGGCGGGGGCCGACAGCAGGCTGGGTAGCATGCGACGCCATGACCCCTCGACCCGACGCGGGCCCGGATGGATGACGTCGTGGGGCGGGTCGAGGTCGTCGGCACGGGGCTGATCGGGGGGTCGATCGGTCTCGGGCTCCGGACCCGCGGCTGGCACGTGACCGGCAACGATGCCGACCCGGTGGTCGCGGCCCGGGCCCTGGCCCTCGGTGCGCTCGACGCCGTGGGCGAGGACCCCGATGCCTCGGTCGTCTTCGTGGCCACGCCGATGTCGTCGGTGGTCGAGGTGGCCGGCGGCCTTCTCGGCCGACGGCATCGACGCGCCGACCTGGTGGTCACCGACGTGGCCGGCGTCAAGACGCCGATCGCCCGCGGGATCGTCGATCCGGCGTTCGTCGGGGGCCACCCCATGGCCGGCTCGGAGCAAGCCGGCGTGGACGGCGCCGACGGGGAACTGTTCGTCGGTGCCACCTGGGTGCTCACGCCGACCGCCGTCACCGACGCGGACGCCTACGCCCGACTGCGCGCCGTGTTGTCCTCCCTCGGCGCCGAGGTGGTGGCGCTCTCCCCGCAACAACACGACGCGCTGGTGGCGGTGGTGTCCCATGTGCCCCATCTGACCGCCGCCGCCCTCATGAACCTGGCCGATCGCATGGCCGAACAACACGCGTCGCTGCTGCGCCTGGCGGCGGGGGGGTTCCGGGACATGACCCGGGTGGCGGCCGGGGCGCCCGACATCTGGCCGGACGTGTGTGCCGAGAACGCGGTTGCCATCGTGGCCACCCTCGACGCCTTGGTCGACGACCTCGGCGCCCTGCGCCGGCGCGTGGCCGCGGCCGACCGGACCGGCCTCTACGAGGTGCTCGAGCACGCGGCGCAAGCCCGGCGATCGCTGCCCACGGCCGCGGCGCGCCCAGAACGGCTGACCGAAGTGCGCGTCCCGGTCCCCGACCGTCCCGGCGTCCTGGCCGGCATCACCACCTTGGCGGGCGACCTGGGCGTCAACATCTACGACCTCGAGATCGCCCACAGTGCCGAAGGCGATCGCGGCGTGCTCGTGATCGTGGTGGATGCCGATTCGGTGGTCGCGCTCCAAGAGGCGCTGGCCGCGCTGGGCTTTCGCTCCACGGCGAGGCAGCTGGCGTGAACGGGCCCGGTAGCGGTCCCGACGGTGCTCCGCCGCGGGCGCCGGTGCCTTCGACGCTGGTCGTGCGCGGCGGGCACCGACTGGCCGGGCGGGTCCGGGTGCCGGGCGACAAGTCCATCTCGCATCGTGCCCTGATGCTCGGGGCCCTCGCCCACGGCACGTCGACGGTACGCGGCCTCTCCGACGGCGACGACGTGCTCCGCACGATGCTCGCCGTCGAGGCGCTCGGTGCGCGCGTCGACGGCGAGCGCATCGACGGAGGGGCCGAAGGCTTGCACCAGCCGGCCGCGCCGATCGACGCCGGCAACTCCGGTACCACGTTGCGACTGCTCGCCGGCATGGTGGCCGGGTTCCCCTGGTCGGTCGACTTGTTCGGCGACGCGTCGCTCTCGGCGCGACCCATGGACCGCATCGCCGAGCCACTGCGACTGATGGGGGCCGTGGTCGAGGGCACCGGGGCGCGGTGTCGGCCGCCGCTGCAGGTGCGTGGCGGGGCGCTGCACGGCATCGACTACACCCCCCCCATGGCCAGCGCCCAGGTCAAGTCCTGCGTGTTGCTGGCCGGGCTGCGCGCCGAGGGGGAGACGGTGGTCCGTGAGCCGGTGGCCACGCGCGCCCACACCGAGGAGCTGTTGGCCCGCTGTGGGGTGGTGGTGTCGGTGACCGACGAAGACGGAGGGCGTGTGGTGCGGTTGCACCCGTCGCCGGTGGCCCCCTTCGATCTCGACGTGCCCGCCGACCCTTCCCAGGCCGCCTTCTGGGTGGTGGCCGGGTGTCTCGTGCCCGACAGTGTCATCACCGTCGAAGCGGTCTACGTCGGCGCCGCGCGCCGGGGATTCCTCGACGTCCTGACCCGCATGGGGGCATCGGTCGAGGAGCTTCCCACCGGCACCGGCACCGACCACGCCATGGCGGTGGCCGACATCGCGGTGCATGCCGGTGCCTTGGTCGGCACCGAGGTACGCGCCGAGGAGATCACGGGGCTCGACGAGGTGCCGGCGTTGGCGGTGGCCGCCGCGGTGGCTCGGGGGACGACGGTGTTTCGCGGCGTCGGCGAGCTGCGGGTGAAGGAGTCCAACCGTTTTGACGCCGTGATCTCGTTGCTCCGGGCCTTCGGCGCGCACGCCACGGCCGCGGGCGACGACCTCGTCGTCACCGGCGGGTCGCGGCTGGTCGCCGCGGACGTCGATGCGGCCGGCGACCACCGCATGGCCATGGCCGCGGCCGTCGCCGGCCTCGCCGCCGACCCGGCGACGGGGGAGACCACCGTGCGCGGGTTCGACGCGGTGGCCACGAGCTATCCGGCCTTCGTGGCCCACCTCCACCTGCTGGCCGGGTTCGGCGAGCACGAGGTGGGCGCGTGACCGCCGACCGGCACCGCTCGCCGAGGGCGCCGGGCACCGGGGGGGCGAAGGTCGTGGCCATCGACGGCCCGGCCGGGGCCGGGAAGTCGACGCTGGCCGCCGCCCTGGCCCAGCACCTCGGGCTCGAGCGCCTCGACACCGGGGCCATGTACCGGGCGGTGGCCTGGGCCGCCTTGGAGCACAAGGTGGACGTGGCCGACGCCGAAGCACTGGGCGATCTCGCCCGCCACACCGTGATCGAGGTGGGCACGAGGGTCGTGGTCGACGGCACGGATGCCACCGAGGCCATCCGATCCGCCGCCGTCGACGCCGCCGTGTCGGCCGTGGCCGCCAACCCGGCCGTGCGTGCCGAGCTCGTGGCCCGACAGCGTGCCTGGGTGGCGGCGCGCGACGGTGGTGTGGTGGAGGGGCGTGACATCGGCACCGTGGTCCTTCCCGATGCCGACCTCAAGGTGTACCTGACGGCGGCGACGACCGAGCGCGCCGCGCGCCGCGCTGCCCAGCGCGGCCAGGACACCGACGTGGAGGAGGTGGCCGCCCAACTGCACCGGCGCGACCGCCTCGACTCGACGCGACGAGACTCGCCCCTGGTCTCCGCCCGGGACGTGGCCGACGACGCGATGGTGGTCGACTCGACGGGACGGACCCTCGACGAGGTACTGGCGGAGGTGCTGGCGTGCCTGTGAGATTCGAGGATTCCCCCGTCGCACCGAGACGCGAGATCCGGCTCAAGGTGCCCGGGTTCGTCTACAAGGCGGTGCGCTTCGTCGTCCATGTGGTGAACCGCCTCTACTGGCGGGTGACGGTGAGCGGCGCGTCGGTCGTGCCCAGCACCGGCCCGGTGATCTTGGCCCCTGTGCACCGCAACTTCATGGACTTTTTCGTGGTGACCGAGGTGACCACGCGCAAGATCTTCTACATGGCCAAGGACGACCTCTGGCACAACCGGGTGCTCGGTGCCTTCCTCGACGCCATGGGCGCCTTCCCGGTCAATCGCGAAGGGCCCGATCGCCTGGCCATGGACCGGGCCCGGGCCGTGCTCGAGCGCGGCGACGTGCTCATCCTCTTTCCCGAGGGCACGCGTCGGGAAGGGCCGGTGGTCGAGGACCTCCACGAGGGGGCGGCCTTCCTGGCGGCGCGCACCGGCGCTCCGGTGGTGCCCATCGGCATCGGCGGGTCGGAACGCATCATGCCCAGGGGGGCCAAGGTGCCGCACCCGGCGAAAGTGCACATCGACGTGGGAGACGCGCTGGCCGCGCCGGCCCGTTCGGAGAAGGGCCGGGTACCGCGCTCGCAGGTCCACGCCTTCACCGTCCGCCTGGCTGGGGAGATCCAACGCCTCTACGACGGCGCCCAGGCGTCGGTGGGGATCGCCGTCGGCGGCTTGGCGACGCCGACCGACCCCGGGACCGCAGCCGATACGGAGACGGGCGCCGGTGCCAAGACCGACGCCGAGACCGAGACCGAGCCGGGCGCCGAGACCGACGAGGGTGCCTGAGGTCAGGGCGTTGGTGCCGATCGGGCGGGCGATGCGCCTTCGCCGGAGCGCCGGCGACGCCGACGGGCCGCCGTCGATGGCCACAGGGCGCAGACGAGCACGGCGATCACCCCCACCGCGCTGACGGCCAGGCCTTCGAGGACGCGGTGCGGGCGGTACGTGAACGAGACCACGCTCGTGCCGGCGGGGACGGCCACCGCCTGGACCAGTCCGTCGCGCTGGACCATCGGGTGGGACGCCGCGCCGGCCCCGACGGGGCGCACCACGGCCTGCCAGCCGCGGGCGAATTCGACGTTGCGGACCAAGGAGGCCGGCGTCGGGGTGGTCACCGTGATCGTCTGGTCCCCCCACGGTGTCGAGGTGACGATGCGCGCCGAGCCCGGGCCCCCGCTGCCGACCACCCAGGCCCGCCCGGCGGCACCGGACTGGGTAAAGACGGGGAAGACGCCGATCATGCCGGCAAAATGCCACCGGGGGGCGGTGACGTCGTCGACGAGGGTCCCGTCGAGGCGATAGGTGCCCTGGCCGGCGGTGGCCACGACAGGGATGCCCACTCGCCAGGGCCGGTTGGCGTCGAGGCGCACGACCAGGCCGCTGGCGAGCACCATCCGGTCGAGGTGTACCACCAGTGGCCCCGCCGACGGGACGGGCACCCGGGCGAGCCACGTCGTCGACCGGCCGTCGGGCGCGACCACGCCCACCTGTGCCGTCGCCACCCCGGTCGCGTCCGCCACCCCGGCCGCATCCGGAGCGGTGTCCGGTGCCAGGGCGGAACCCGCCGTCGGCCCGGGCACGGTCACGGTGCGCAGGCCCAGCACGGTGCCGAAGTACCAGGTGCGGGTCGCGCCCGGCTCGACGGTGGTCACGGCCGGCGGCGGCGGGGAGAACAGGTAGTCGAAGGCCGGCGTGGGTCGCGGCGCGGCGGAATCGGGGCCGGCGGCGGGGTCGGGAGCCACCGGCGGCAACGGCGATCCGCCGTCGGAAAGGCCGGGATGGCCCGGGGCCGCGACCGCGAGGTGCAGGAAGTTCTCCGGCACCGACACGAGCACGCCGAGGTCGAGGCGGGCGTAGGACCCGTCCGCCAGGTGCTCGGGATCGAGCGTCATCTGCACGTGCGTGTCGGTGGCGCTCTGGTAGGCGCCGTTCACGATGGCGCCGTACCCCTGGATGCTCCCGAGGCGGCGCAGGATCGTGAGATCCGGCTCGCCGAGCCGGTCGGTCTGCACTGAGTAGAAGCGGTCCGGGTTGAAGAAGCCCACGCGATGTAACCCACCGGCCGGCCCCTGGCCGTCGGCCACCACCGCCGCCACCAACGCCCGGGCCGGGGCGCTGCCCGGCGAGCTGGCCGCGTCAGCGTCGGGTGCCACCTGCACGCCCACGTTGAACACCACGAGGTCGACCACCACGACGGCCGTCACCAACGCCAGCGCGACGACCCGACGGCGGGCCCGGTACACGACAACCGCACCGGCCGACAACGCCACCGCGCTGGGCACGGTGAGGATGCCTACGAGCGGCCACAGCGACGAGCGCGTTACCTGGCCCGGTACGTGGAGGACGTGGGGGAGCCAGGTCCCGCCGATCACCATGGCCAGCTGCAAGGCCACAACCGCGGCCACCGGGATCAGGGCCAGGACCAGATCGGAGGTGAGCGCCACTCGCCGTCGGGGGCGTCCGGCGGCCGGGACTACGGTGCCGCCCCCGGTGCCGCCGGCGGTGTCACCGGCAGTGGCTTCACCGGCCGGGTGACCGAACGTGGCATCGATCCAGGCGGCGAACAGCACGGCCAAAGCCAGGTCGACGCTGAGCAGGTTGCGCGACAGCAGCCGCTGACGGTTGAACAGCGGGAGGTGGTAGAGGAGGTGGCCCACCGGCGTGAAGTCGCCCCAGGTGAGCACCAGCCCGATGCCGAGGACGACGTACCAGATCCACCAGGTGGGTGCCTCGCTCGATCGCCGGTTGCGTCGACCGAGCAAGCCGAACAAAGCCATCACCGGCAAGATGCCGATGTAGCTCGAGACCTCGGGCAGGTTGTAGGTCCCGAAGTAGGTGATCGGAAAGCCGTGGTCCACACCGAGGAGCAACGGGTCGAGGCCGAGGATCGTGAGCGACTTGTTCATGGACCCGGAGGTGAAATACGCATACGTGTGCAACGCCCGTTGGCTCTCGGCTTGGAACGCGGCACCGGGGAGCAGCTGGGCCGCCCCCACGGCCAGCCCGATGGCTACGCCCGCCACCACGCCGAGGAGGATCACGGTGCGTCGTGCCGGCGTACGCCAGACCAGCCAGCCGGTGTAGACGACGAGGACCACGGCGCCGTCGAGGATCGGCTCCACCGTGCCCGTCAGGCACATGAGCCCGACGGCGGTGGCCAGCACGGCCACCCACGGTGTCGCCGAACGGCCGTCGGGGCGATGCGCCAGGCGGTCGACGGCCAGGAACGCCCACGGCAGCCACGCGCCGGCCTGGACGAGGTCGATGTGGACGTTCTGGGCGACCATGAAGCCGCCATAGGTGAAGACGGTGGCCCCCAGGGCGGCGGCCGACCAGGACCGCCCCAGGGCCCGCAACAAGGCGACCATGCCGGTGGCGGCCACCACACAGACCACGACCTGGTTGCCGGCCCAGGCGGAGGCGCCGGACAGCACGGCGAACAGGAGCGTGCCGGGATAGGCGGCGCCGGCGTTGAACCCGGCCAGAAGCGGCGACCCGCTCCACAGGTATGGGTCCCACAGGGGGAGGTGCCCGTGGCGGACGTCGATGCCCACCAGGACCCGCAAGGGGTAGTTCTGGATGAGGTTGTCCCCGACGAGCACCGGGACCCCGAAGACGGCCGGGAGGCCGTAGACCACGGCGGGGACGGCGACGAAGACGGCGACCACTGTCCAGCCCGGGTGGCGCCGAACACGCGCCACCCACGTGCTCACCACTGCTCTTCGGTGGCGCGGTCGTCGGCGGACGCGATCGGGCTCAGCGGGCAGAACGATGCTCTCGAAGCCAGGTCCGCGCGATCACCCGGGCGTACTGGAGCGCGAAGAAGGCGTTGTGCCCCTTCTTCGATTCGCCCGAGGAGCGCGGGTGCCACACGGTCGGGCGCTCGCCGATCCGCCAGCCGCGCGCCGCGGCCGAGATGATGAGCTCGGCCGTCTGGTACTGGTCCTGTTCGAGGACCACGTCGCTCAGCACCTCGACGCGCAGGACCCGGAATCCGTTGGAGGTGTCGGTCAGGTGTTGGTGCGTCAGGGCATTGATCACCGCCGCGAAGAAGACGACCCCGGCGCGGCGCACCACGTCGGTGGTGTTGTCGTGGCCGAGCCGACGGCTGGCCACGACGAAATCGGCCTCGCCGGCGAGCACCGGCGCGAGGAGGTTGGGAATCTCGGCGGGGTCGTTCTGGCCATCGGCGTCCACCGTCACCACGAACTGGGCTCCGAGGGCGCTCGCCAGTTCGTAGCCGAGTTTCAACGCCACGCCCTGGCCCATGTTGACCGGCAACACGGCGGCGTAGGCGCCGTGGTCGGCGACGATGTCCTCGCTGCCGTCGTCGCCCCCGTCGATGACGACCAGCGTGGACACGGCCAGATCGCCGACGGATTCGGGCACGGACTTCAAGACGTCGCCGAGATTGTCCGCCTCGAGGTACGAGGCGATGAGCACGAGCACCGGGCCGAAACGGGCATCGGGGTGGCGTCGTCGGAAGTCCTGGCGGCCGAGCTCCATCACCAGCCGGCGCAGCTCGTCGTGGCGGCGACGCGCCCGTGACCGGGCGCGCGCCAGGGGCATCCGAACGGTCGCGGCCGCCATCAGAGGGTGCGAGCCCGGGCGAAGACGGAGCGCACCGCCGGCTCGAAGTCCGACAGTGCCTTGGTGGGGTAGTCGGGATCGAAGCTCGTCTGGTCCCACTCGTCGGCGAAGCGCGCCCCGAGGGCGAACCAGGGCTCGTCGCGGTACTGGGCGCGCGCCTCGGGGTCGCCCCCGAAGTGGTGGTAGTAGTGCCGGCCCTGGAAGTCCTGATGGGTACGGATCACGTGGTACACCTCGTCGCGCACGTAGGGACGCAGGATCTCGGCGGCGATGCGGGGGTGCCCGGGTACCGAGACGTACTTCCCGATGTCGTGGCACAGGCTCGCCACCACCATCTCGCGGTCCGCTCCCGCCGCTTCGGCGCGCGTCGCCGTCTGCAGCGAGTGGGTGAGCTGGTCCACGGCGAACCCGTCGGTGATCTCGGCCAGGGCCTCGAGCATGGAGAGCACCCGGTCGGCCGTCCGGCCCTGGTGCGCCATCGTCTCGGCCCCGATGGTCGCCCACTGCTCGGCCGTCGACTGGTCCATCCGGTGGAAGCGATCGGTGGTGGTCATCCCGACATTCTCGCGCCGGCACCGCCCGGGGTCCGAGGCAGGCACGCCGGTCCACACCGGCACCGGGGATCCCCGGTGGCCGAGCCTCGACGGAGCAGAATCGATCCATGCAGGGCACCCTCGTCGTGGGTGGGTCCCGGACCCCGGCCTCGATCGCCTCGGTGGCCGAGGCGATGCGGAACGTGGCCTTCTTCTGGCTCGACCTCGACGGCGTGGACGACGAGGCGTCCGCCCTGCTGCGCGACACCTTCGGGTTCCACCCCCTGGCCGTCGAAGACGCCGAGCACTTCGCCCAGCGGCCCAAGATCGACGAGTTCGACGACTTCACCTTCTTCGTCGTCCACGGCGCCCTCCCCGACGGCTCGGGTCTCGTCGAAATGCACATCTTCTTCACCGAGCACAGCCTGGTGACGGTCCACCGGGGCGACTGCCCGGCCCTGGCCGACGTCTTCGCCCGCATCGACCACCGCCACGCCGTCGACGACGCTTCGGCGCCGGTGGCGCTGCTCTACATGATCGTCGACACCCTCGTCGATACCTTCTTCCCGGTGCTGAGCCGTTTCGACGACAAAGTGGACCAGCTCGAGGACGACATCCTGCGCGAGCCGAACGAGCAGCAGCTCGGCGTGCTCTTCGACATGAAACGATCGTTGATCGCCATGCGCAAAGTGGTGACGCCCCAGCGCGACATGTTTGCCGGGCTCGCCTCGGGCGTCATCGAGCTCCCGGGGATGACGAAGGACGGTGAGCGCTATTTCCGTGACCTCTACGACCATCTCATTCGGATCGCCGATGTCGTCGACAGCTACCGGGACCTGCTCTCGGGGGTCATGGACACCCATGTCTCGACGGTGTCGAACCGGTTGAACGTGGTCATGAAACAGCTGACCATCATCGCCACCGTCTTCTTGCCTTTGAGCTACCTCACCGGCTTCTTCGGCCAGAACTTCTCGTTCCTGATCGGTCACATCACCGGGCGGGCACCGTTCGTGCTTTTCGGCCTGGGCCTCGAGGTGTTCGCCGCGCTGATCCTCCTCTACTTCTTCCGCCGGCGCGGCTGGCTGGGTGGGCCTACGACCTGAAGGTCGGCGTCGCCCGGTGGGTGGCTCAGCTGCGCAGCGCGGCCAGGACGTCGGCGGCCGAGACGTGACGGTCCCCGTCGAGCGCGCCGTCGAGACCGGCCGGCCTCGACGCCCCGACCGGCGCGGCCTCGACGGCCCCGAGGCCGGTGGCCAGCGCGCCACCGAGCCCCCGCAAGAGGTCGCGCAGCTCGGGTGGGGGCGGGAAGTACTCGTCTTCATCGGTGACACGCACGTTCTCGACCCCCTGGCGCGGGGCCAGACGGGCCACGACCGCGTCGACCAGCTCGTCGGGCGCCGACGCACCGGCGGTCACGCCGACGGTCCCCTCGAGGTCGTCGGGCAGCTCGTCGGCCTGGTTGACACGCAACACCCGGGGACACCCCGATGCACGCGCCACTTGCTCCAGGGCGCGAGTGTTCGACGAATTGTCCGATCCGATCACCACCACCGCGTCGGCGCGCCCGGCGATGGCCTTCAGTGCCGCCTGGCGGTTGGTGGTGGCGAAGCACAGATCCGAGCGCCCCGGCATCCACAGGTCCGGGAACCGCTCCAGGGCCCGATCCTTGATACCCGACCATTCGTCGTGGCTGAGCGTGGTCTGAGCCAGCAAGGCCACGGGCGTCCCCCGACCGACGACCGTCGCCACCTCGTCGACCTCGGCCTCGGTCTCGACTAGGTGGACCGCGTCGGGAGCCACCGCCATGGTCCCCACCGCCTCCTCGTGACCCTGGTGCCCGACGTAGAGGACCGTGTAGCCCTTGCGGGCCCGGACCTTCAGCTCGTGGTGCACCTTGGTGACGAGGGGGCACACCGCGTCGACCACCACTCGACCCCGTTCCCGAGCCGATTCGACGACCTCGGGGGCCGACCCGTGGGCCGAAAGCATGAGCGGGACACCAGCGGGGACGCCGTCAACGTCGTCGACGAAGACCACCCCCTGGGCGGCGAACTGCTCGACCACGTGCCGGTTGTGGACGATCTCGTGGTAGCAGTACACGGGCGGTTCGAAGACCCGGACCATCCACGCCAGGGCCTTGATGGCCTTCTCCACCCCGGCGCAGAACCCCCGGGGCGAGGCCAGCAGGACGCGTTCGACAGGCACGCTCTCAGGCTACCGACTACGGCACGCGAGCCAGGGCCGGGCGGGGATGGCGGCGCCCAGCGGGTAGCCTGAGTCCATGTCGGCGCCCCGGGTGGTCTCCGTGGCGGCCGCGTCCGCCGCCCAGCGTGCCGGTCTCCTGGTCGGTGACGAGTTGCTCGCCATCGACGGCCGCGTGCCTCGTGACGTCATCGAATACCGGCTCCTGGTGGACGAGGCCGACCCCGAGCTCGTGGTCCGTCGCGGCCACGAGGAGTTGGTGGTGCCCGTGGACAAGGTCGGGGGTGAGCCCCTCGGGGCAGAGGTCTCGTCGGCCGTGTTCGACCGGGTGCGCACCTGCGACAACCACTGCGAGTTCTGTTTCATCTACCAGCTCCCGAAAGGGATGCGCCGGAGCCTCTACCTGAAGGACGACGACTACCGGCTTTCGTTCCTGTACGGGAACTTCACCACGCTGACCCGCTTCACCGAGCTGGACCTCGAGCGCGTGATCACCGAGGCGCTGTCCCCTTTGTTCGTCTCGATCCACAGCACCGACGCGAACCTGCGGGCGTCGATGCTGCGCAACCGTCGCGGTGCCACCAGCCTGCGCTGGCTGTCCGCCCTGCTCGACGCCGGGATCGAGGTCCATGGCCAGATCGTGGTGTGCCCCGGGGTCAACGACGGCCCCGCACTCGACGCCACCCTGGCCGGCATCCTCGACGAGTACCCGGCGTTGGCCAGCGTGGCGTGTGTCCCGCTCGGGGTCAGTCGCTTCACCAAGGAGCCGTCGATGCGGGCCCACACCACGGCCGAGGCACGAGCGGTCCTCGACCTGATCGACGTTTGGCAGGAGAGCTTCGTGGAGGCGATCGACCGGCGCATGGTGTTCGCCGCCGACGAGTATTACCTCCTGGCCGGGCGCCCGTTCCCGGCCGCGTCCGCCTACGACGGGTTCCCCCAGCACGAGAACGGCGTCGGCATGGCCGCTGCCTTTGCCGCTGCCTTCGGTGGGGACGAATCCGCCGTGCACGGGGTGCGTCACGGGTTCTTCGCCTCCGTCGACGGCGCGCCGGCGGCCGGGTACCGGGCGCCGCGCCAGGCGCCGGGCGTGGACGAGCACGCCCGGCGCGCCTCCGGTGTGGGAGATGCCGACGTCGCCCACCACCTCGACCGCCGCGTCGGCACTGGTCAGAGCGGTGGCGGTGGTGGGCCGGTGGTGGTGGTCACCGGTGAGTACGGCGCGGCCGTGCTCGAGCCACTGCTGACCGGGGGCGCGTACGCCGACGTGTCGCTCCTGGCCGTGCGCAACGAATTCTTCGGCGGCAACATCGCCGTCACCGGTCTGATCGTCGGGGCGGACCTGTCGTCGGCGTTGGCCGACGTGGCGGCCCGGGCGCGGGTGCTCGTGCCTGACGTCTGCTTGTCCGAGGGCCGGTTCATCGACGGCCTCACCCTCGACGACCTGCCGAGGCCGGTCGAGGTCGTGGCCAGTGACGGGCTGTCGCTGCGGCGCGCCCTCAACGGGCCGAACCGAGGCGCCGGCGCCCACACCGGGCTGCAGGGGTGCGTCGACCGGGTCCCGGTCACGCTCGGCGACCGGGCGTCGCGGTGATGACCGTGGCATCGACGACGGGCGCGGGCGAGACCAAGGCAACCGGAAGGGCGCGCCGGCCAGTGGTGGCCGTGGCGGGGCGGCCCAACGTGGGCAAATCCACCCTCGTCAACCGCATCGTCGGTCGGCGCGTGGCCGTGGTGGAGGAGAAGCCGGGGGTGACCCGCGACCGTCTCGAGCTCGATGCCGAGTGGAACGGACAGTCGTTCGTGGTCGTGGACACCGGTGGGTGGCTCGGCGCCGGCGACGCCCTCGATACCAAGGTGGCGGCCCAGGCCGAGCGGGCCATGGCCCAAGCCGACGTGGTCTTGTTGGTGGTCGATGCCACCGTGGGCATCACCGACGAGGATGCAGACGTCGCCCGCCTGCTGCGCCGAGCCCGGCGCTCGGTCATCGTGGTGGCGAACAAGGTGGACAACGACCGTCGCGAAGCCGATGCGTGGGAGTTCATCGGCCTGGGGCTGGGAGAGCCGGTGATGGTGAGCGCACTCCACGGCCGGGGGACGGGCGACCTGCTCGACGACGTGGTGACCCGCCTGGGCGTCGTCGCCGCTGCTGGCGATGACGGGGCTGGCGATGACGGCGCCGACGCTGTTGACGTCGGCACCGCCGCCTTGGCCCTCGACGAGCGCCCGACCGGTATCGCTCCGAGGGTCGACACCGAGGGAGAGACTTGTCCCCGCGTGGCCATCGCCGGGCGGCCCAACGTGGGGAAGTCGACGCTGTTTAACCGCCTCATCGGCGACGAGCGTTCCGTCGTCCACGACCTGCCCGGCACGACCCGGGACGCCGTGGACACATTGGTGGAGACGCCCGAGGGGCCGATCCGTTTCGTCGACACGGCCGGGATGCGCCGGCGCTCGAGGACCGAGTCGGGCACCGAGTACTTCGCCATGGTGCGCGCCCTCGACGCGCTGGATCGGGCCGACGTGGCGCTGCTGGTCATCGACGCCACCGAGGGTGTGAGCCACCAGGACCAGCGCCTGGCCGAACGCATCGGCGCCTCCGGCAGCCCGGTGGTCATCGTGCTCAACAAGTGGGAGCTCGTCGGGCGCGACGAGCGGGTCCAGGTGCTCACCGACGTCGAGGACCGCCTTGCCTTCCTCGGCGAGTCGCCGATCGTGAAGGTCAGCGCCCGAAGCGGCCTCGGTGTCCACAAGATCCTGCCCGCACTCCGCCTGGCGGTCGACGCGTACCACCGACGCATCCCCACCGGTGAGCTCAACCGGGCCGTGCGCTCCTTCCAGGTGGCCCACCCGGCCCCCGGCTCCCGCATCCGGTACGCGGTGCAAGGTGCGTCGGACCCGCCGACCTTCACCCTGTTCGCCACCCGGCGTCTCCCCGCCACCTACCTGCGATACATCGAGCGCAAGCTGCGGGAGGAATTCGGCATCGGCCCCACGCCCATCGTCATCCGGGTGCGGTTGCGAAAGTGACCGCGGGGCCCGGGGACAGGGCGACGCGACTCGGCGAGGCCGTCGCCGCGGCCACCGCGGGCAATCGCGCCTCCGGCGCGGCCAAGCTGGCCGCCCAGCACAAGCTCCACGTGCGCGACCGCCTCGACCTTTTGCTGGACCCCGGTTCGTTCGTCGAGGACGGGTTGCTGGCCCACGCGCTGGAGCCCGGCTACCCGGCCGACGGCGTGGTCACCGGGCGCGGGGCGCTCCACGGGCGGCCCGTGTGCGTCATGGCCAACGACCCGACGGTGAAGGCGGGCTCGTGGGGGGCGCGCACGGTGGAGAAGATCGTCCGTCTCACCGAGTACGCCTTGACCCACGAGCTGCCCGTGGTGTGGCTGGTGGACTCGGCTGGGGCCCGGATCACCGACCAGGTGGAGCTGTTCCCGGGCCGGCGCGGCGCCGGACGCATCTTCTACAACCAGGTCCGCTTGTCAGGACGGGTCCCCCAGGTGTGCTGCCTGTTCGGCCCGTCGGCGGCGGGCGGGGCGTACATCCCGGCGTTCTGCGACGTCGTCTTCATGGTCGAGGGCAACGCCTCGATGTACCTCGGATCCCCGCGCATGGCCCAGATGGTGGTGGGGGAGCACACCACGCTCGAAGAGATGGGCGGGGCCCGCATGCACGCCACCGTGTCGGGGTGCGGCGACAATCTCGTCCCTGACGACGCTTCGGCCATCGAGGCGGCCAAGGACTATCTGTCGTATCTCCCCGGGTCCTGGCGCGACGACCCGCCGCTGGCGATCGCCTCGGAGCCGGTCGTCGAGTTCACCGACGACCTCCTTCCAGCCGACTCCCGCGCCCCCTACGACGTGCACCGGCTGATCGACGCCCTGGTGGACGAGGATTCGTTCTTCGAGCTCAAGCCTGAGTTCGCCCGGGAGCTCGTGGTGGGCTGGGCCCGGCTCGAGGGACACCCGGTGGGCATCGTGGCCTCGAACCCGGCCGTCCTCGGCGGCGTGTTGTTCGTCGACTCCTCGGACAAGGCCGCCCGGTTCATCTGGTGCGCGGACGCCTTCAACGTCCCGCTGGTCTTCTTGGCCGACGTTCCCGGCTTCATGATCGGCACCGCCGTGGAGCGGGCGGGGATCATCCGCCACGGCGCCAAGATGATCACGGCTGTCTCCGAGGCCACCGTGGCCAAGGTGTCGGTGATCATCCGCAAGGCCTATGGCGCGGGCCTCTACGCCATGGCGGGGCCGGCGTTCGATCCCGACGCGGTGCTTGCCCTGCCCGGCGCCGAGATCGCGGTCATGGGGCCCGAGGCGGCGGTCAACGCCGTGTTCGCCAACAAGATCGCCGAGATCGCCGACGAGGCCGAGCGCGACGCCTTCGTCGCGGCGCGTCGCCGAGAGTACGTCGAGGACGTCGACCTGCTGCGCCTGGCCGCCGACCTCGTGGTCGATGCCGTGGTGGAGCCCGGCGATCTCCGGCGCGAATTGGTGGCTCGCATCGCCCTGGCCACCGGGCGCGATCGACACTTCAGCGAACGACGCCACGGCGTACCTCCCGTTTGAGGTCGAGACGCCATGCCCTGGTGCGACACCTGTGATCGGATGGTCGACGACGACGAGCTCGACGAGGGCCACGTCTGTCCGACGTGTGGGACCGACCTCGAAGAACGCGGGCCTGTCCCGTGGTATTTCCGGGCGATGATCGTCGTGACCGTGCTCTATCTCGGTTATCGGACCTACCAGGGCGTGGACTGGCTCATCCACCACGCCTAGTCACCCCGCCGTCGTCAGGACGCGTCGGTGGCGCCGATCAGCAGGCGTCGCCGTCGCCCGCGATGGCCAGGTAGCGTGCGGCCGATGGACGTCTCCTGTGCTTTCGCCACGTCGCTGGCCACGCCCGAGCACATCGCCCTGGCCGAGGAGCTCGGCTACCACCGGGCTTGGTGCTACGACTCTCCGGCGCTGTACCCCGACGTGTGGATGGTGCTCGCCCTCGCCGCCGAGCGGACAAGCTCGATCGGGCTCGGACCGGCCGTCCTCGTGCCGAGCCTTCGCCACCCGATGGTGAATGCCGCCGCCATCGCCACCCTCGCAGCGGCGGCGCCCGGGCGGGTTGCCGTCGCCATCGGCGCCGGGTTCACGGGGCGCATGGTCCTCGGCCAACGTCCGATGCGATGGAGCGACGTCGAGGCGTACGTACGGGTACTGCGAGCGCTCCTACGGGGTGAAGACGCGGAGTGGGAGGGCCACGTGTTGCGGATGCTCCACCCGGACGGTTTCGGCGCCACCCGACCGGTCGACATCCCGGTCCTGATCGGCGCCGACGGACCGAAAGGCCTGGCCGTGGCCGGCCAGCTCGGCGACGGGGTGTTTTCAGCGATGATCCCCACGCAGTCCGACGCCGCTTGGAGAGCGCTGCTCACGGTGGGGACGGTGCTCGACGAGGGGGAGGACCCGTCGTCCCCGCGGGTGCTCGAAGCAGCGGGCCCGGCGTTGGCCGTCGTCTACCACGGCATGTACGAACGCGGTGGCGCCGAGGCAGCGGACGCCCTGCCCGGCGGGCAAGCGTGGCGCGAGGCGATCGAAGCCGTGCCCGAACGCGAACGGCACCTCGCGATCCACGAGGGCCACCTCGTCGAGGCGAATGTCCGGGACCGGCCGGCGGTCGAGGCGGGGTCGTCGTTGCTTCCTGCCTTCACCACGACCGGCACCGCGGCCGAGGTGCGCCAGCGGGTCGCCGGACTGGCCGAGGCCGGCGTCACCGAGATCGCCTACCAACCCGCCGGTCCGGACATCCCCCGTGAATTGGCAGCCTTCGCGGCCGCGACGTCGGGACTCGACGACGGCGTGGGCCGGGGTTGATCGGGATTTTTCCCGCTCGGCGTTCGGGACCGTCAGGCTCGACACTGCCGGTCGAGCACGCCGAGCTCATCGGCCACGCCGACTCGCGACCGTGGTGGCGCACATCGGTCTGCGTCAACGTGCGGACAGTGGAACGGGACGGTGATGGCGCTCTCGGTCATCGGTGCCGGTCTCAGTCGCACGGGCACGACCTCATGGAAGCTCGCGTTGGAAGAGCTCCTCGAAGGGCGCTGGGCAGGGAGCGGAGGCGGCCAAGGCGGCGTGCACGGCGAGATCGGCCGGGATCCCCTGCCCCTCGAACGCTCCACTACACGCCGCGACCGCTGCTCCTGAGCGCAGCACGGGGTTCCAACGCCCCGGTATCGGCTCCGACGGCGCCGGGCCGGTCGGGGTCTCGAGACGGGGGGTCGCCGAACGAGGCACTAGGCTGATCCGCGGGAGGTCGGCTTGCGAGCGGTTTTGTAGACGACACGTACGGGCTGTGGCGCAGCTTGGTTAGCGCGCTTGACTGGGGGTCAAGAGGTCGCGAGTTCAAATCTCGCCAGCCCGACCAAGAAAGGCCAGCACCACCTTGACTGGCACCCCGTTCGCCACCATGATGCTCGCGGCCGTATGGCGGGTGTCGTGCAGTCGGATACGACCAAGATCCGACTGCCGTACGAGTGTCTCGAAACGCTCGGACACGAAGTCCGGGTGGCAGTGCCGACCTAGTTCGTCCGCCACCAGGAATCCATCGTCTTCGTATGCGGCGCAGGCGCCGGGGGTCGAAGGGAGCGACGTGTTCGTCCGCGCCAGTTTGGTTGACATCGGTGAGGTTGGTGCCAGTGACATCAGCGTCGGTCAGCGTGGTGCCACCCAAGTCAGTGCCGATCAACGTGGTGCTGGTCCAGTTGGCGACCGTCAGGCTTGTCTGTCCTCGTTCGCGTTGGTCACGTTGGCACCGGCAGGTTGGCGTTAAGAGCCGCACTTGTACGAGTTCGGGCTGTCGGGTGTAACGGACTGGCACCGGTGGCGTTCTACCTATCGGGCGAGTGTTCTCTTTCTCTCGGCGCACCGAGCCTCGCTCCTTTGTCATGGCAAGAATTGCTACCGGCACGACGGAGGCCGATCGATGAAAACAATCAGAGTACGACTCGGTCGTGTTGGTCTTGTTGGGGCTGCCGCTGCGCTGCTCTTTGTGTTGGCCATGCCCAATCCGTCTGGTGCCGTGAGCCTCAGGACCCCTATGGGGTACTCCACCCATCACGGCGGTGCACGAACGTCCCTGGCTAGTGGGGTTGCCAACTGTCCGGTGGCAGGGACGACGGGGATCACCACGTGCTGTCCGCCGGTCACGACGACGAAGACCGTCACCTGCTGTCCGGTGCCGGTCAGCGCGAGCACCACCACCTGCTGTCCGGTGCCGGTCAGCGCGAGCACCACCACCTGCTGTCCGGTGGCAGGGACGGGGACCACCACCACTTGCTGTCCGCCGGTCGCGACGACGGGGACCACCATCTGCTGTCAGCCGGTCGGCACGAGCACCA
>Ga0181536_10000876_pt1 | contig 36023 bp, 33 predicted proteins | sample PEATcosm2014_Bin_41_FD_121105 | JGI IMG/M metagenome (GOLD analysis project Ga0181536, IMG submission 121105) | Peatland microbial communities from MTU Mesocosm Facility, Houghton, MI, USA - PEATcosm2014_Bin17_60_metaG | ecosystem: Environmental > Terrestrial > Soil > Wetlands > Peat | place...
ACGAGGCGAGACGCATCGCGTGCGACCGAAACGCAGAGGAGGAGTGCCGCTTGCGGCACTTGCGGCGCATGCGCCGAGGAAGGTGCTTTCTGGCCGCAGGAAGGACGGGATGGGGGTGGAAATCTGGAGAGAGGAAATCCGGGTTACGGACGAATTGAGGTGAGGAGCCCTGTCACGCCTGTGCGATCACCGGCTTTTGCACGTTGCGCCAGCGCAGGTGCATGTCGACGTACAGCCGCCATGTGCGATCATAATTGCCGCGGATGCCTTCGCCGAATGGATATTTCTCGCGCCATGCCAGTTCGTCCGGCGTGCCCAGGTCGTGGCCGGCGGAGAAGTGGTCGCCAGCCCCTGTCAGCACGATCACCCGAATGCCGCTGTCGTCCCCCGCCTTCACGATCGCGTCGTCCAGTTCGCGCAGCAGCAGCGTGCTCTGCACGTTGCGATACCGGGGGCGGTTCAGGGTGATCCGCGCGATACGATCGTCGATGTCGTACAGGATGGTTTCGTAACCGGACATGGTGGACGTTTCCTTGGTGCTATGGTGACGGGGCGGCGGAGATCGTGCCGGCACGGGCGAGCTGCGCGATCTTGGCCTCGCTCAGCCCCAGGATGTCGCGCAGGATCATGTCGGTATCCTGCCCCAGGCAAGGCGCGGCGCGCGCGGCTGGCGACCGCTTCGGCCGCGTCGTTCACCGGGGCGGCGGGGACACCGGCGGACTGCAGTCGCTCCGCCGCCTGGTGTTTGTCCTGGCCGCGCGTCCAGGCAGCAACGACGCTCTCCAGTTCATCCTGGTGCCGCAACCGGGACGGCAGTGTCGCGAAGCGTGAATCTCACGCCAGATCGGGACACTCCATCACGTCGCACAGCGCTCGGAACTCCGCGTCATCGCGCACGGCAATTGTGATCCACTGGTCGTCGCCGCCGGCGGGGAACATGCCGTGGGGTGCCGCATCGGAGACGCGATTGCCCATCGGCTGCGGATCCTGCTCCGTGGCGATCGCATGCAGGATGTGCTCGCCGATGTAGTGCATCGCTGCCTCGACCTGCGGGATTTCGACGTGCTGCCCGCCACCGCCACGGCGACGATGCAGCAACGCCGTCAGCACCGCGGCGGCGCCATGGAACGCACCCATCGGATCGAGATAGGTCGGGCCGGTTGTCGTGGGAGGCCTGCCGGGGAAGCCGATCATGCTCGCCATGCCTGCGGCCATTTCCATCGTCGGGCCAATGGCGGGGCCGTGTGCCATCGGGCCAGCCAGACCGAAGGCTGGCATCTCGGCGACGATGATGTCGGGACGAATGACCTTCAGGTCGTCGTACGAGAGTCCGAGACGCGCCAGCGTTCCCGGTGTGAAGTTCGACAGCAGAACATCGGACTTCGCCAGCAGCTTTAGCATGACGTCCTTGCCGCCGGGCAGCTTCAGATCCAGCGTCAGCGACAGCTTGTTCACATTCTGCGAATTGAATTGCGCGACGCGGTTCCACGGCCGCTCCCCCTTGCCATCACGCGGATAGCGATAGGCATTGAAGACCTGGCCGTGTTGGCGCCACGAGTCGAGCCGCGTGGCGCTCTCCACGTGGATGACCTCCGCGCCGAGAAAGGCCAGGATGCGGCCAGCCATCGGTCCCGCCCAGGCGGTTGTGAGTTCGACGATGCGCAGTCCGCTCAGGGGCCCATCAGATCACTCCGGCATTGCGCAGAGCGGCGCGCTCCGATGCGGTCAGACCAAGTGCCTGATAGACCTGATCATTGTCCTCGCCCAGAGTTGGTGGGCCGCTCGGCGTCTGTCGCGGCGTCGCACTCATGCGGAACTGCGGGCCCAGAATCGGTCGCGAGCCCTGGGCGGTCGAGACCTGTTCCCAGTAGCCGCGCTCGGCCAAATGCGTGCAGTCGTTCCAAAGTTCGCTGAGGCGATAGGCGCGCGCGGCGACGGCGTGCGCCTCGAGCAGGCGGTGCAGCAGGTCGTCCGCCGATTCGTGCACGGCGATCTCCTGAAAGATGGCGTTCAGCGCGGGCCAGTTGTCGAGGCGCGTCTTTGGATCGCTGAAACGGGGATCGTCAGCGAGCTGAGGCAGGCCAAACGCGGTGCAGGTCGATCGCCACCGATGCAGATGCACCCATACGCCGACCCAGCCATCACGGCACAGGACGCGGATCAACGGCAGGCGGCGTTCCCCGCGCGGTTCGACCAGACCGCTGTAGACATATTGCGTCATGAACGGGTTGGTCATCGACGACGTGGTCTGCGCGACATCGACCGCCACATCCTGCCCCTGATGGGAACCTTCCCGCGCGTAAAGCGCCGCCAGAATGGCGATATAGGCGCCCACTCCGGCGCCGTGCGCGGCACGATCGGCCGTTCCATACAACGGCGGCTGACCGTGTGAACCGTTACGGTGCGCGGCCCCCGCGAGGGCCTGATAGACCAACTCCGTGCCACGCCAATCGCACAAGGGACCGTCCTCGCCAAAGTCCGAAACCAAGGCGCTGACCAGTCGCGGATTGGCGGCTCGGAGCGCGGTCCGGTCCAGACCTCGCCCGGCGATCACCACATCGGCCTCGCGCGTGAGTTCAGTCAGCAGCAGCCTACCGGACGGGCAGGAATGGTTCAGAGTGACCGAGCACTTGCCGGTGTTGAGATGCAAGAAACGCAATGATGACCCGTCGGGGTGGAACGGTGCTTTTCGACGGACTGCCGAGCCGGCAGGCGGTTCCAGCAACCTAACCGCGGCGCCATAGTCAGCCAGCATGCGGCCGCAGAACTGGCCGGCAATGCTATCGCTGGCGTCGAATACGCGGAGTCCCACGAGCGCCCCGGCCATGCCGTCTCCTCCTGGTTGCTCGCCGACACGATCCTTCAGACTGAGTGGTTCTGGCAAATCTTGCTCTGCCGCCCGACTGTGGCTGTGTGAGTGATGGCAGGTCGTCCGCATGCCCGTGGTCTTGCGATCATCGTTGGACCGAAAAAGGTTGCCCCATTATTTGCGGCCGGTGACGTAGCTTGAGCGGTAGCAGCGCAGTCCGCTCGCGTGGCCGGGATATGACACCATTTCTCGGGCTTGCCGGGGTTCCCGTTCCTCCGCCTGTAATTTCCTACCTTCCTTTCGCGGCACCGGAGCCCGTCATGACTTTCTCCGAGACGCTGTTCGCCGCACGGACCACACGGCCTCTCACTGGCTTGATCTGGCCGAAGGATGGCTGCGCCTCGATCGCCTGAGACGCAATGGCGGCGGCGAGACTTTCTTCCCCTGGGCAGAAGCCCATTCCTCGCGAGGCAAGAAACTCTCACCGCCGCTATCCTCCGCTGCGCTCCGGCCCAGGGGGTGCGTCGTCGATCGCCTCCGGCTTCCCGATCGCCATCGAGGCCGCGGTGGTCGCGGGTTCGAAACAGCCAAGGAGAAGGTGCCACACGCGTGCCATCAGCGCGTCCTTGCTGACGAGCGCGGCGCGCGCCTCAACCAGAGCCAAAAGCAGATCGAAGGCCCGCGCACCAAGCCTGACGGGCTTGCCGTCTGCCAGCAGCTCGCGCCTGTGCGGCAGCAGCACGAAGCGCCGAAACGCCAGACTCGTCTTGGATCCAGAATTGGTATCCATGTCACTGTTCCGGGTTTCGCAAGACGCCGAGCAAGTTCGCCGCCGCCTTCAGATCGAACGTCTCGAAGCCTTCGGTGAAGCGGTCGTAAACCGGTTGCAGAAGCGCGACTGCCTCGGCGGACCGGCCTTCATCCCGCAAGAGGCGGCCCAGGCTCATGGCCGCGCGCAGCTCCCAGGCCAGCGCCCCTTGTCTGCGCGCCCACTCCAGCGCCTGGCGGAAATCATCCGCCGCATTTCCCGGCTTGTCGCGCAACAACAAAAGTTCGCCACGGACACGCAACAACTCGGCCATGTGCCAGCGGTCTTCGTTTTCCGCCGAACTGACGATCACCTCTTCAACGACGCCGAGCCCCTCGGCGATGTGTCCCGCACGACCAAGCGCGTCCGCCACCATGAACGCGATCAGGCGCAGCCCCTCGGAGCGTGCTTTCCCGAACGTCTCGACACCGTCGAGTAGCAAGCGCGCGCCGCTGCTGGACTCGCCGCGGCCGATGACAAGCATCCCCTCGTAGCAGCGGCCGAATGCCTGCCCGAGCGCCAGGCCATGTTCCGTCGACTGGTCCACAAGCGTCCGAACATAGCGTTCCGCCACGTGCAGATCCCCGACCCACAGGGCGACTGGGCAGGCCGCTTGCACCCAGGCGTAGAGCAGCGAAATTACGTTTTGCGTCGCCCGGGCGTCTTCCACCGCGGTTTCGGCAGTCCGCATTCCCTGGTCCGGGAATCCTTGCAGCCACAGGATTCGTGCCAGAGTTGTCCTCGCCGTCACAAGTGGGTGATACTCGAAGCGGATGATGTGTGCGCGGTTCGGCTGATCGACGTACGTGGCGAGCACGTGCTCCAAATGTCGCCGCGCGCTGGCGTATTCACCTTTGTAGTAGTGCGATACGCCAATCATCCGTTCCCCTATGATCTGCTCGTTCGGGTCCGGCTGTTTCGCGGCCAACGCACAGAATCGTTCGGCGGCCGCCAAAGCCGGCCCGTGTCGGCCGCTCATGTTGTGGAAGAACCAAAGTCCCCGCAGAGACCGGAGTTGGTATTCTGTGTCCTCAAGCTTTTCCGCGAGCTCCAGCGCGGCGGTCCAGGCCGCGCCGACATCGGCTACGCCGCCGGTTCCGGTATAAAGCGCGGTCCTGGCGCGGGCGGCCTGAAGCTTCATTTCCTGACGGACATCGTGGTCGGCACCGGATTGAAGAACTGCCAGGGCCTGCTCAACACGGCGACGGCATTCGTCCACCAGGGACAGATGCATCCATAGCGGCACGGCGGCGGCAGTCAGCGCCATCCCGATCGAGGGTTCGCCGGCTGTCGAAAGGGCCCAATCGAGCGCCGCGCGCAGATTGCCGATCGCGCGCCCGTACTCGGCGCCCCATTCGGCCGCGGGTTTCGCATCCGACTCCGCTTCGGCTTGCTCGAAAAGGTCCCGATAGTATTCGGCATGGCGGCGCGCGAGAGTTGTGCGCTCGCCGCTCGCGTCGAGTTTTTCAAGCGCAAAGGCGCGCGTGGTGTCTAGCAGTCGGTAGGGCATACTGGAACTGCCGACGTCCGCGACAACGAGGGATTTGGCCACCAGGCTGGACAGGGCTTCGATCGCGGCCCAACGCGCCAACTCTGGCGGATTGGCAACGATGGCGCCAATCGCCTCCAGGCTGAACGCGCCGGCGAAGATCTCCAGGCGGCGGAGCACCACCCTTTCCGGTTCGGTCAGCAGATCGTGGCTCCAGTCCAGCGTCGCCCGCAGCGTTTGATGCCGCGGCAGGGCTGTTCGGCGTCCAGCTGTCAACAGATCGAAGCGATCATGCAGGTGGGCGACGAGCTGTTCGACACTAAATGCCGTGGTTTGCGCCGCCGCCAGCTCGATCGCCAGCGGGATGCCATCGAGCCGTCGGCAGATCGCCACGATCGCCGCTGCATCGCGCGGATCGGGTGCGAAATGCGGGTTAACGGCCCGCGCCCGCTCAATGAACAGCCGCACCGCGCCATACCGCGAGGGGTCTTCGTCAACAGCGTCCTCCGCCGGTACCGCCAAAGGAAGCACCGGATAGATCCATTCGCCCTCGGCGCGCAGCGGCTCACGGCTGGTGGCAATGACATGAACCGCCGTGCCGGCCCGCAGCAGTTCCTCGGCCATGGCCGCCACGGCGCCGACAACGTGTTCGCAGGTATCGAGCACCAGCAAGAGTGGCCGGGCGGCAATTGTTCGCGCCACGTGTTGTCGCGTCGCGGTCCCGTCGGTCTCCAGCCCGACTGCCATCGCGATGGCTCCGGGAATTAAGCTGGCGTCCGACAGCGCGGAAAAATCGACAATCCAGACGCCATCGCCAAAGCGGGTCATGAGTCGGCGGGCGGCCTCTATCGCCAGGCGTGTTTTGCCGATTCCACCGGCGCCGGTGAGGGTTACAAGGCGGTGGCTCGCCGCGAGATCCACGACCTCGTCCAACTCTTTGTCCCGGCCGATCAGCTCGGATACCCGCTCTGACAGGTTGGTCGGAACCGGAGGCACGCTCGCGTGGGGCAGCGGCCTCGCCCCGCCTGGGTTGGCCATATCAGCGACACGTGCCGCATCATCGCGAATGTCTCCGACGAACTGATAGCCCCGGCCGGAGACGGTGCGGATCAGGTCGCGGTCCGCGCCGAGGGCGGCTCGCAACGCCGATATTTGCGACTGCAGAGCGGTATCCAGAACGATCTGGCCGGGCCAGACCCGTGCCGCCAGGGCGTCCTTGCCGACCGTGGCGCCCCGCGCCTCGATCAGCACCATCAGCACGTCGAAGGCACGCGCGCCGAGCCTGACGGGCTCGCCGTCGGCGAGCAGTTCGCGACGGTGCGGCAACAGAAGGAAGCGACCGAACGCGACGCGAGCCGGATTTCTGGCGTCTGGTTCCATGCACCCACCCACTTCCTGGGGTTTAGTTCCACCCCTGAACCATCGCACGGCAAGACGAATACGACAATTTGCGGAATCGCGACCAACTGATCAGGAATGACGCTCTCGCGATCGGCCTGAACCGGCGCTGGGCCAGACGGCAATCACCTCCTCGGTGAACCGGACCATTGAACCGCCTCGATGGGCCAAAGCGGCATCGTACTCCACCCAGTTCGCGTGAGGTACTTGGCGATTGGGACCTTTGCGGCGACGGGCTTGGTTGAATTTGTGCGGCAGGGGCGCCAGCGGATGAATGGGAGGGCGCACAATGTCGCGGTCCATGAAGACTGGCCCGTCGCCCACGCCGCGACAGTCGGTTGTTCGTGCACGAACGCGGTCTAACTGAACAGTCGTTTCCCCTCATTGTCGTTCAAACTCACCGGAAGCACGTCCAGCAGCGCTCTCGCTGATTCGAGATCGGCCGTGTCGAAGCCTTCGGTGAACCGGCCATGGACTGGTCGGAGAATCTCCATCGCTTCGGCGGAACGACCCCGATCGTGCAACGTTCGCGCCAGACTGGTCGCCGCGCGCAATTCCCAGGACAGCGCTCCATGCTGGTGCGCAAGCTCCAACGATCGCCGGAAACTCGCTTCCACCTGGGCACAGGCCGGACCTTCAAGTCTCAGCAGCACCTCTCCCTCTATCCGCAGGGCTTCCGGCAGCCACCAGAAGGCCCGAGAACGTTCTGCTCTCGTCGCGGCCTCCCGCGCGAACACCCTCGCCTGAGCTAATCCGGACAAGGCCATGACCTCGGCCAATCCGCTCAGGAAAACGGTGTACAATACTTCGTACCGGGCGGTCCGTAGCTGATCCAGTCCTGCCTGCAACAGGCCTCGGGCTACTTGAAGTTCTCCCGCGGTAGCCAGCAGTTCACCTTCGTAACCAAGAGCGCACCCAAGGTAACTGGCTGAGCTTTGGCTCTCGGCGAGGCGTTTCAGCTCGGCGATCCGCGCCGCCGCGACATCACGATCTCCACGCCGAAGAGCGATAGGGCACCCGACCCAGGTGAGCGTCAGCGAGCGCAAGAAAGGATGGTCCTTCACATCGTCCAAAAGATCGCGGGCCATCTGCTCGGATTGGTCCGGCAGGCCTGTCAGCCAAAGGGCGATCGCCGTGATACCGCGGGCCCGAACCGATTGATCCGTTGCAAAATGAATGAGATGCGAACGCACCACCGCGCCCCGTAGCAAACGATTACCTCGCTCAGCGCAATCAAGTGCCTCTTTATAATTACCCAGCAGGCAATGCGAGACGCTGAGCATTCCAGAAATACTTGAAGCAGCCATCGGATCGCCGATCGCCTTCGCGATTGTTTCGGCGCGGCGCGCGAGCGCCAGAGATTCCGCCAACTCCTCCAGACGATGCGAAAAATTTATGAGAGCCAGGAGAGCACGCAGTTCAAATTCAGCGTCGTTGCGTGCTTCGGCGATGTGTCGGCCTCTTGTCAGAGCCGCGCGCGCCACCTCGTCGGTGCCAAACGTTAACATGCGCGAATAGCCGAACAGGATTTGCAGCACCATCTCCCGCCTTGTGCCGCGGTCGGTTTCATCCAGCGCGTCGAGCGCTCTGCCTGTCCAGACGTGACTTTCCGAAAACAGCGACATTTCCAGCCACAATGGGCCAGCCGCCGCGGTCGTTCTGACGCCGATCGCCGGGTCGCCTTCCGGCGAAAAAGCCCAGGTCAGGGCGGCTCGCAGATTCCCGACTTTTCGGTCGTACTGGGTCATCCACTCGGTCGTTGGGATTGTTTCCCATTCGGCTTCAGCGTCTTCAAAGAGGTCGCGATAATATTCCGCGTGGGTTCGGGCCAGCGCCTCGCGTTCGCCGCTCTCCTGCAGTTTTTCGAGCGCGTACGCCTGTGTCGTGTCGAGGAGACGATAGCGCGCGATGCGATCCATTTCGGTCGCGACAAGCGATTTCGCGACCAGATCGGACAGTCCCTGAATGACCCGCGCCGGAGGGATCTCGGAGTTGGCCGCGACAGCCTCGGCCGCTTCCAGGCTGAACTCTCCATTGAAAATCGCGAGGCGTCGCAGGATCGCGCGCTCTGGTTCCGCCAGGAGCGCGTGGCTCCAGTCGAGCGTCGCCCGCAGGGTCTGATGGCGCGGCAACGCCGTCCGCCGCCCACCGGTCAGCAGACGGAAGCAGTCGTTGAGATGGGCGACGAGCTGTTTGACGCCGAACATGGCGGTTCCCGCGGCCGCCAGTTCGATCGCCAGCGGGATGCCATCGAGCCTACGGCAGATCGCCGCGACCGCCGCCATGTCGCGCGCATCGGGCGCGAAGTGCGGTGCGGCGGCGCGCGCGCGCTCGACGAACAGCCGCACCGCGCCATAGCGAGGGAGGTCGTCGGCATGGGCCTCTTCCGGAGGCACGGCGAGGATCGGCACCGGATAGATCCACTCTCCCTCGGCGCGAAGCGGCTCGCGACTAGTGGCGATGATGTGCGCCGCCGCGCCAGCCCGCAGCAGTTCCTCCGCCATGGCCGCCACGGCGCCGATCACGTGCTCGCAGGTGTCGAGCACCAACAGCAGAGGGCGAGCCGCGAGGGCCCGCACCACGTGCTGCCGCGCGGCGATCCCGGGATCCATCCCGACCGCCATGGCGATCGTGGCCGGCACCAGACCGGCGTCCGACAGCGGGGACAGTTCGACGACCCACACGCCATCGGGGAATTTCGCCATCAGCCGACGCGCCGCCGCCAGCGCCAGACGAGTCTTGCCTATTCCTCCTGCACCGGTGAGGGTCACGAGCCGGTGGCTCGCGACCAGCGCCTCAACGTCGTCCAACTCTTTGTCGCGGCCAATAAGCTCGGAGATCTGCCCAGGCAGGTTTGTCGGCGGCATGCTCGCCTCGGGCGGAGGCGTAGCGGCGGCGCCATGCGTCGCCGGCTCCGCCGCCGGGTCGGAGCGGATGTCGCCAACGAACTGATAGCCCCGGCCGGAGACGGTGCGGATCAGGTCGCGATCGGCGCCGAGGGCGGTTCGCAACGCCGATATTTGCGATTGCAGAGCGGTATCCAGAACGATCTGGCCGGGCCAGACCCGTGCCGCCAGGGCGTCCTTGCCGACAGCGGCGCCCCGCGCCTCGACCAGTGCCATCAGCACGTCGAAGGCACGCGCGCCGAGCCTGACGGGCTCGTCGTCGGCGAGCAGTTCGCGACGGTGCGGCAACAGAACAAAGCGACCGAACGCGACGCAAGCCGGATTCCTGGCGTCTGGTTCCATGCCCCCAACTTCCCAACGTGTGGCGACTTCCTGGCGTCTGATTCCGCCCATTTAACATAGCACGGTAGGGCAAATACAGCAATTTGCAGACTTTTCCAGAACTCGCGGCACGGCGATCCACACGGACGATCGCCCCGCGTTTTTCCAGGTTATTTGAGTCGGCTTCGTCACTCGATCGACATAGCTTCTGGGGCGTCGAGGTCAGCGGACACAGCCTTGCAAACCGTCTGGTTCGGTCTCGAGACGAATGTGGCCATCGCCGATCGGCATGGCGCAGCAGGACACAAACGCGATTGCTCGCGCGGCGACCCTGTCGCGCGACGTCGAAAACGTTACTCAACGGATTGTTCCACGGCCGATCCATCAGTCACGAGGTTGCAAGACATGTCGAACACGACACCAGCAATCGCCAACGTATCCACGGCGGAGTCCGTCGGGTGGAGTTCGGCGGGTCCTGGTCCCGACGGCGCGGGGCCGCGCGAAATCATCGAAAATCGTACCTTCGACGACATCGCCGTCGGCGATTCCGCCAGCCTGACGCGGACGCTGTCGAAAGACGAAATCGACATCTTCGCGCTCGTGTCCGGGGACGCCAATCCCGCGCTGCTCGATGAATCCTACGCGCGGGCCGACATGTTCCACCGCATTGTCGGTCACGGCATGTGGGGTGGCGCCCTGATTTCCGCGGTGCTCGGCACGAAGCTGCCCGGGCCAGGAACAATTTATCTCGGCCAGGACCTGCGTTTCCTGAAGCCGGTCGGTGTCGGCGACGCGATCACGGCGACCGTGACCGCCAAGGATAAACGGGCGGACAAGCATATTGTCGTTTTCGACTGCCGCTGCGTCAATCAGAACGGCGACGAAGTCATCGCCGGCACCGCGGTCACGATGGCGCCGGTCGAGAAGATCCGGCGCCAGCGCGTCGCTCTGCCGGAACTTCGGCTCAGGCGACACGATCGCTATAGGCAGCTCATCGACCGGTGCGCCGGGCTCGAACCGATTCCGACGGCTGTCGTGCACCCATGTGACGGGATGTCGCTCGGGGGGGCGATCGGGGCAGCCGAGGCGGGCCTTATCGTTCCGGTTCTGGTCGGCCCGGCGGCAAAGATCAGGTCGATGGCCCAGTACTTGGGGCTCGATATCGCTCGTTACGAGATCGTCGACGCCGAGCACAGCCACGCCGCCGCCGCCAAGGCTGTCGCGCTCGCGCGCGCCGGTAGCGTGGAGGCGCTCATGAAAGGCAGCCTGCACACCGACGAACTGATGCACGAGGTGATGGCCGGCGAAACCGGGCTGCGGACGGCGCGGCGGATCAGCCATGCCTTCGTCATGGATGTGCCGCGCTACGCCGATCCCCTGATCATTACCGACGCGGCGATCAACATCTTTCCGACTCTCGAAGACAAACGCCACATCTGTCAGAACGCCATCGACCTCGCGAAGGTTCTGGGTTTCGAACAGCCGAAGGTCGCGGTTCTGTCAGCCGTGGAAACGGTCACCGCGAAAATTCCCTCCACCCTGGACGCCGCCGCGCTCTGTAAGATGGCCGATCGGGGTCAGATCGTCGGCGGCCTCGTCGACGGGCCGCTGGCGTTCGACAACGCGGTGAGCGCGGCGGCGGCCGAAACGAAGCATATCGTTTCGCCGGTCGCCGGCACGGCGAACGTCCTTCTCGTTCCGGATCTGGAGGCGGGAAACATGTTGGCCAAGCAACTGACCTACATGGCCGATGCCGACGCCGCGGGCATCGTACTGGGCGCCCGCGTTCCGATCATGTTGACGAGCCGCGCGGATACGCCCGCGACGCGCATGGCGTCAGCGGCGGTCGCCGTGCTGCTCGCGCACGCGCGGCGCCAGACCATGCCGGCGGCGGAGTAACCGCGATGCAAGGCCCCATCGTCGTCGTCAACGCGGGATCGTCGAGCATCAAGTTCTCGGCCCATGCCGCGATGGATGCGCAAGAACCGACGCCGTTGCTGAACGGGCAGATCGAGGGCATCAGCACGATGCCCCACCTGGTCGTGAAGGATCCGCATTGCGGGATTCTCGCCGAGAAAACCTGGCCCCGTGGAGACAAATCGGATCACGAGACCTTGCTCCGGTATTTGATCGATTGGATGCGGTCGCAGCTTGGCGGCGAACCGCCGCTCGCGGTCGGGCATCGCGTTCTGCATGGCGGCACCGCTTTCGCCGAAGCGACGCTGATCGACGACACGGTGCTGGATCGGTTGCAGTCGCTCTGTCCGCTGGCACCGTTGCACCAGCCGCACAATCTCGCGGCGATTCGTGCCATCGCCGCCATCGCGCCGTCACTGCCGCAGGTCGCGTGTTTCGACACCTCGTTTCATCAGGGCCAACCGGCGGTCGCCCAACGCCTCGCGCTGCCAGAGGACATGCATGCCGCCGGCATCAGGCGCTACGGGTTCCACGGGTTGTCCTACGACTACATCGCCACCGCGCTGCGTGAACGAGACCGGTGCCTGGCGCGGGGCCGGATTGTCGTCGCCCATCTGGGCTCCGGCGCCAGCCTGTGCGCCATGCGCGACGGTAAGAGCATGGACACCACCATGGGGTTCACCGCGCTCGATGGATTGCCTATGGGCACGCGCTGCGGGGCGCTCGATCCCGGGGTGATCCTGTATCTGCAGCGCGAGCGCGGCATGAGCGCCGATGCGATCGAAAAGCTGCTTTATCAACGGAGCGGGCTTCTCGGCGTCTCCGGTATAAGCAACGACATGCGCGAATTGCTCGCCTCGCGCGCGCCCTCGGCCAGGCTGGCGGTCGACCTGTTCGTGTACCGGATTGTCCGCGAGTTGGGCGCGCTGGCCGGCGTGCTCGGTGGCCTCGATGGCCTCGTGTTCACCGCCGGGATCGGCGAGCACGCGCCCGAGATCCGCCGGCGCGTCTGCGAAAAAAGCGCCTGGCTCGGCGTTGTGCTCGATCCGGCGGCCAACGAGGCCGGAGAGGAACGGATTTCCGCGGAGACAAGCCGCGTTTGGGTCCGGACCATCCCAACAGACGAGGAGCGAACGATCGTTCGCCAGACGCTCGCGGTGCTGCGGGCGCGTTACGGCCTTGGACCGGAGAACCGGTCATGATCGACGTCCCGGCCAAGCCACTCAGCGGTAAGAAGGGGCTCGTACTGGGCATCGCCAACGAGCACTCACTCGCCTACGGCTGCGCTATGGGATTCCGCGCTCTCGGCGCCGAACTCGCCGTTACCTGGCTCAACGACCAGGCGAAACCCCATGTCGAGCCGCTCGCCAAAGCGCTCGACGCACCGATTGTCATGCCTTGCGATGTAACGGTTCCAGGACATCTGGATGCGGTGTTTCGGGCTATGGAGAAAACCTGGGACACGATCGATTTCGCGCTGCACGCCATCGCTTTCGCGCCGAAGGACGATTTGCACGGACGTCTCAGCGACTGCTCGCGCGACGGGTTCCTGCTCGCCATGGACGTCTCGTGCCACTCGTTCATCAGGATGGCGCGCCTGGCGGAGCCGTTGATGCGCGACGGCGGCGCCCTGTTCACGATGAGTTATTACGGATCGGAAAGGGTCGTCGAGCATTACAACGTGATGGGCCCGGTCAAGGCCGCGTTGGAAAGCGCCGTTCGCTATCTCGCCCACGAACTGGGGCCGAAGGGGATTCGCGTCCACGCCATTTCGTCGGGTCCGGTCAGGACGCGCGCTGCCTCCGGCATCGATCATTTCGACGAGCTGATCAACGACGCCGCGACCCGCGCGCCCGCGAAACACCTTGTCAGCATCGAGGACGTCGGCGCCGCGACGGCCTTCCTGGCGACCGACTACGCCAAACTGATCACCGGAGAAACGGTCTATGTCGATGGCGGATATCACATCCTGGGATGATCCGCGGCGGCGGTCGCGGACCTCGTATCGATCTCGTTACATGACTGACGCGGGCAAAGAGGGAGCACAAATATGTCGATTCGTACAATAGGTCTTGTCGGTGCCGGAACGATGGGCAGTGGCATCGCGCAGGTGGCGGCTGGCGCCGGATTCCGCGCGATCCTGATCGACGTCGACGAAGCGGCTTTGGGTCAGGCAGTGCAACGTGTTGGTTCGGGTTTCGATCGGCTCGTCGCGAAGGGACAGCTGACTCGGCAGGCCAGAGAAACGGCAATCAGTCTGATCGCGACATCGACCGACCTCGGCACCCTGGCGTCCGCCGATCTGGTGATCGAAGCCGCGACGGAGGATGAGCGAATCAAAGAAAAAATCGCTCGCGCCGTCAGTAAGATCACACGAAACGACGCCATCATCAGCACGAACACCTCTTCGGTTTCCGTCACCAAACTCGCCGCGTCGGTGTCCGATCCTGGGCGGTTCATCGGACTGCACTTCTTCAATCCGGTACCGGTGATGAAGCTGGTCGAGGTGGTGCGGGGCTTGCAAACCTCCGACGCCACGCACGACGGGGCGGTCGAAATCGCGAAGGCACTGGGCAAGACCCCGATCACCGTAAAGAACATGCCTGGCTTCGTCGTGAACCGGCTGCTGCTTCCAATGATCAACGAGGCGTTTTTCACTCTCGCCGAGGGGGACGCCAGCGCCGAGGAAATCGATAGTGGAATGCAGCTCGGGTGCAATCACCCAATGGGCCCGCTGGCGCTCGCCGATCTGATCGGACTGGACGTTCTTCTGTCGGTCATGCGGGTGCTGCACAGCGAACTCGGAGATCCCAAGTATCGACCCAGTCCGAATCTACGGGAGATGGTCGAAGCGGGTTATCTCGGCCGCAAGACCGGCCGTGGCGTTTACCAATACTCATGATCGGGAGCTAACCATGGCCACATTGGAACCAACGGGTAAGCTGGATATTCTCTCTCCGGCCGATCCGATAACGGAATATGCCGTCGATGCGCTACAGCGCGCTATCCTGCTGATCGACGTACTGCGTCAACGCGGCAACAACTTCTTCGAACAGAATACCCGCGATGCTCCGCATGTCTTGAGTTTCGAGGCGGAGTTGCTGATCGACGGCCGGACGCTGGAACAGCCCGTCAATTACGGACTGGCAAAGATCGTGCCACCGGCCGACATGCCCATCGACGCCAGCAAGCGCCCCTTCATCGTCTTCGATCCGCGTGCCGGCCAGGTGCCCGGCATCGGTGGTATGAAACACGACAGCGAGATTGGCGAGGCCCTGTCGGCCGGTCATCCGTGCTATTACGTGGGATTTCTTCCGGATCCCGTCCCCGGCCAAACGATTGAAGACGTCTGCCGCGCGGAAGCGCACTTTATCGAAACGGTCGTTGCCCGTCATGAAAAGTCGGCCGGTAAGCCCGCCTTGATCGGCAATTGCCAGGCCGGATGGCAGGTCATGATGGCCTGCGCGATCCGCCCGGATCTGCCGGGCCCCATCCTGCTCGCCGGTTCCCCGCTCTCCTATTGGGCGGGCGTCCATGGCAAGGCGCCGATGCGCTATCTGGGCGGTCTTCTGGGCGGAACCTGGCTGGCGGCGCTCGCCGGCGATCTCGGCGACGGCAAATTCGACGGCGCCAGTCTCGTCGCCAACTTCGAGTCAATGCATCCCGACAACACGTTCTGGAAAAAGAACTACCATCTGTACTCGAACGTCGACACCGAGCCGCAGCGCTTCCTGGAATTCGAAAAATGGTGGGGAAGCCCGGTTCTGATGAACGCCGACGAAATGCAGTACATCGTCGACAATCTGTTCGTCGGCAACAAACTCTCGACCGGCCAACTTCGCACGTCGGATGGGGTGCGCATCGATCTGCGCGATATCACCTCGCCGATCATCGTCTTCTGTTCGTGGGGCGACGACATCACGCCACCACCGCAGGCGCTCGATTGGATTCTCGACCTCTACGAGCAGGACGACGACATCGTATCGAATGGCCAGACCATCGTATACACGCTGCACCAGAGCATCGGCCATCTCGGTATCTTCGTCTCCGGCCAGGTGGCGACCAAGGAAGACGCCGAGTTGGTCCAGTGCATGGACCTCATCGACCTTCTGCCGCCCGGTCTCTACGAGGCCGTGATTACCGACGCCGATCCGGGGGCGGGCGATGCGAACCTCGTGAAAGGCCGCTATCGCTTTGCGCTGGAAAACCGGACCTTGGCCGATATCCGCGCGCTCGGCGCCAACGACGCGGAGGACGATCGCCGCTTCGCGACGGTCGCGAGATTGTCCGAGGTAAACGAAAGTCTGTACCAGGCATTCGCAAGCCTGGCGGTGCGCGCGGCGACCACGCCGGCGGTCGCGGATGCCATTCGCCAGATGCATCCCAACCGTTTCGGCTTCGGTTTCTTCTCCGACCGCAATCCGATCGTCGCGGCCCTCGCGCCGATCGCCGAAGCCGTCCGGCGGAGCCGGCGCCCAGCCGCGCCGGACAATCCCATGTTCGCGATTGAGAACATGGTATCGGACTGGATCGAGTCGAACCTGAAACTGTGGGGACAAACACGAGACGCGGCGGTGGAGCAATTTTTTCTGGCGCTCTACGGATCGCCCCTGTTGCAGGCGTTGGTGGGCCTGAACGGGAAGCATGCCGACCTGCATCGGAATATTGAGCGCGACGTGACGCGGGAAGCCGCGGCCAATCGGCTTCGCGCCGAGCTGGAGAGCGCTCTCGAACACGGCGGCGTCATCGAAGCCTTCGTACGCGCTCAGACATATATTCTTGAGCCGATCAAAGCAGTGGACGATCGGGGCTTCGCCGCGTTGCGCGAAGTCGGTCAAACATGGCCGCCCCAATATCGTGTCGATTTCGCCAATTTCCGGGACATTGTCCGGCGGCAGTTCCTGATCATGCACCTGGACGAAGAGCGTGCGCTCGAGGCTCTGCCGAAGCTGGTGCCGGCCGCCGAAGATCGCAGTCTGATTCTCGATAGTTTGCACCGTGTTCAAGGGCTCGGGCAACCGGAACTCACCGACGAACAAAGGCGCAGATTTGTCAGGGTGAAACAGCTGCTGGCCTCGCCGGCGGCACGTACCGACCGCCGCGAACGTGTCGAGGCAATGAAATAGGCCCGTCGCGGCCTGACCAAAACCATGAGGTCTCCCATGAAACCCGTTGCCGTTCTTGCCTGCCTGGGCCTGGTTCTCCTCAGCGCCTGCGACAAGAAACCATCGCCCGCCGCGGAAATCCGACCAGTCCGGACCATGGTGGCCACCGTCAAGGCGGAGGGAGAGCCGGTGACCCTCACCGGCCACATCCGCGCGCGTACCGAGGAGAACCTCGCGTTCCGCGTCGACGGCCGGATGCTGGTGCGCCGCATCAATGTGGGCCAGGAGTTGCGACCGGGCGACGTGGTCGCGGAGCTCGATCCGCAACCGCTGCAAGATGGCGTGCGGACCGCGCAGGCCCAGCTCGCCGCCGCGCAGGCCTCGCTCCGAGAAGCCGTCAACAACCTGCAACGGCAGCAGACACTGGTGAAGGATGGCTGGGCCACCCGAGTCCAGTTCGACGCCGCGGAGAGGACATTCCTGACCGCGAAGGCATCGGTCGATGCGGCGGCGGCCCTGCTGCATAACGCCGAAGATCAACTCGGCTACACCCAGTTGGCGGCGGATGCCGCGGGCGTGGTAACCGCGACCGGCGCCGAGCCCGGCGAGGTGGTACGGGCCGGCCAGATGATCGTGACTGTCGCGCAACATAACGGGCTCGACGCGGTCTTCGACGTTCCCGACAGCCTGATGCGGCGTCTGCGGCCGGACGTGGCCGTCACCGTCGCACTCACCGACGATCCGAACATTCAGACGACCGGCCACGTCCGCGAAACATCACCGCAGGCGGATCCGGTGACCCGAAGCTTTCGGGTCAAGATCGCCCTGGATCAGCCGCCGGCCTCCATGCGGTTGGGCGCGACCGTGTCCGGACAGGCGCACATGATCGCGATAGGCGGCATCGAGCTCCCGGCCACCGCGTTGACCACGCTGGACAACAAGCCGGCCGTCTGGGTGGTCGATCCCAGGACGCAAGAAGTGTCGCTGCGCGCGGTGACGATCCGGCAGGGCGGCTCCGACCGCATCATCGTCTCCGACGGCGTCGCGGGCGGCGAGCAGGTCGTGACCGCCGGCGTACACGCGCTGCGGCCCGGGCAGAAGGTCCGGATCGAAGGAGCAGTGTCATGAAGGGCAACCTGACGGGCTGGGCGATCTCGCATCGCCCGTTGGTGTACTACTTCATGCTGGCGCTCCTGGTGATCGGCATCGCATCCTACATGCGGCTGGGACGCAATGAGGATCCGACCTTCACCATCAAGACCATGGTGGTGAATGCGCAGTGGCCGGGAGCGACACTCGAGGACACGCTGCTTCAGGTCACCGAACGCATCGAGCGCAAGCTGCAGGAGACGCCGCATCTCGATTACCTGAAGAGCTTTACCAAGGCGGGTCAATCGACTGTCTTCGTGTATCTGAAGGGTTCGACCGGGCCGAAGGCAGTGCAGGACACCTGGTACCAGGTCCGCAAGAAGATACACGATATCGAATTGACCCTGCCGCGAGGCGTCATCGGCCCTGTCGCGGACGACGAATTCGGCGATACCTACGGCATAATCTATGGGTTCACCGCCGACGGGTTCACGCCCCGCGAGCTGCGCGATTACGTGGAGGATATCCGCTCGCGCCTGTTGCAGGTGCCGGATGTCTCCAAGGTGAACCTGATCGGCGACCAGCCCGAGCGGATCTATATCGAATTCTCTCCAGCGAAACTGGCCGGCTACGGGCTGAACGCCTCGACGCTGATGGCGGCGCTTCAGGCCCAGAATGCGGTCGCGCCTTCCGGCGTCATCACCACCGACCACGAAACCGTCATGCTGCGGGTCAGCGGCGCTTTCGGATCCGAAAAAGACATCCTCGCCACGAACTTCACGGTTGGCGACCGGATCATCCGGCTGGCCGACATCGCCGATGTCCGGCGGGGAGATGTGGACCCGCCGCAGCCGATCTTCCGCATCAACGGCAAGCCGGGTCTGGGACTGTCGATTTCCATGCGCGACGGCGGCGACGTGCTCGCTCTCGGCAGCAACATTCAGCAGACCATGCAGGAGCTAAAGGCCAAGCTGCCGATCGGCATCGAGCCGATCATGGTCGCCAACCAGCCCGACACCGTGGACCATGCGATCGCCGATTTCATGGAAGCGCTGTGGGAGGCCATCGCCATCGTCCTGGTGGTGAGCATGGTCAGCCTCGGTCTGCGCGCGGGCGCGATCGTCGTGGTCTCGATCCCGCTGGTGCTCGCGATCGTGTTCGCGGCGATGGGGGGCTTATCCATCGACCTCCAGCGCATCTCGCTCGGCGCTCTGATCATCGCGCTCGGCCTGCTGGTGGACGATGCGATGATCACCATCGAGAGCATGGTCTTCCGGCTGGAACGCGGCGATACCAAAGAACAAGCCGCGATCTTCGCCTATCAATCCACCGCATATCCCAGGCTCACCGGTACGCTAGTGACGATCGCGGGGTTCGTGCCGGTCGGCTTCGCTCGCAGCGACGCCGGTGAGTACACGTTTTCGCTGTTCGCCGTGGTGGCGATGGCACTGCTGGCATCCTGGATCGTTTCGGGCATTTGCGCACCGGTGGCGGGCATCGCACTGCTGCGCCCGCCGAAGCGGCCGCACGGCGAGACTCTGGGCCGGGCGATGCTTGCCTACCGAAGCTGCCTGCTGATGGCCATGCGGGCGAAATGGATAACCATCATTGTCACGGCCTGTCTGTTCGTGGCCGCGTTGTACGGCACGCGCTTCATTCCCGAACAATTCTTCCCGTCATCCGACCGGCCGGAACTGCTGGTGGACCTGAAGCTGCAGGACAATGCCTCGATCTACGCCACGCGCGATCTGGCGACGGCGTTCGACGGCATCCTCGCCAAGGATCCGGACATCGCGCGGTTCTCCACCTATGTGGGCCAGGGCGCGATCCGCTTCTATCTGCCGCTCGATGTCGCGTTGCCGAACGACTTCTTTGCCCAATCGGTCGTGGTGACCAAGGGGCTGAAGGAACGCGACCAGGTGCGCCAGCGCCTGGAGCAAACACTCGCCGAGCGTTTCCCGGCGGTGGTCGCCCGCGTCTATCCGCTGGAACTCGGTCCCCCGGTCGGCTGGCCAGTCAAGTTCCGGGTGAGCGGACCGGACCTCAACCGCGTGCACGCGATCGCCATGCAGGTTGCCCAGTACATCGGCGCCAATCCGCTGGCGCGCCATGTCAACTTCGATTGGATCGATCCGGCGCGGTCGATGCGTATCAACATCGATCAGGAGCAGGCGCGGCAGCTCGGCCTGAGTTCAGAGGATGTGGCGCAGGCGTTGAACGCCGTCGTGTCGGGCACCGCGGTCACCCAGGTGCGCGACAGCATCTACCTGGTCGACGTCGTCACGCGCGCCGAGCAAGGACAGCGGACGTCGCTCGAGTCGATCCGGTCGCTGCAAATTCCGCTGCGAACCGGACAGGTCGTGCCGCTGCGGCAGATCGCCACGTTCGAATACAAACAGGAATACCCCATCGTGTGGCGGCGCGACCGTGTGCCGACGCTGACAGTGCAGGCGGATGCGGCCCCCGGCGTGCTGCCGGCGACGGTGACGCAGCAGATCCAGCCGGCCATCGACCAGCTCGCGGCGACGCTGCCGAATGGCTACCACATCGCCACTGGCGGATCCGTCGAAGAGAGCGGCAAGGCCCAGGCATCGGTGAAGGCGGTCCTGCCGATGATGCTGCTGCTGGTGCTGACCATCCTGATGTTCCAGTTGCAGAGCTTCCAGCGCGTGGTGCTGGTACTCAGCGTGGCGCCTCTGGGGCTGATCGGTGTGGTCGCGGCCTTGCTGATCGCGCAGGCGCCGCTGGGCTTCGTCGCCATCCTGGGCGTGCTGGCGCTGACCGGTATGATCGCGCGCAACGCCGTCATCCTGATCGACCAGGTGGAACACGAAAGAGCCGCCGGCCAGCATCCCTGGGACGCGGTGGTGACCGCCGCGATCCACCGCACGCGTCCCATCCTGCTCACCGCGTCCGCCGCCACACTCGGCATGATTCCGATCGCGCCGACCGTCTTCTGGGGCCCGATGGCGTTCGCGATCATCGGTGGGCTGGCCGTGGCGACAGTGCTGACCCTGATCTTCCTGCCTGCTCTGTATGTCGCCTGGTTCCGGATCGCGGAGCCGAAAGCGGTCGATTCCCCGGTCCAGCCAGGCACCGCCACGGAGGTCCATGCGTGATGCGCGGACTTCCGAACGAACGATCCCGCCGTTCACGTCGTTTCCATAGCGGACCGACACCCGCGATCACGCGGCGAGGTCAACCATGAGTTTGATCCCTCACGACCTGACGCCGGTCTACAACGCGACGACCGCCAAGGGCACGGGCACCATGCAGTGGCAACGACCCGTCTACGTCGATCATTTGCCGCGGCCGGGAAACGAGCGCCCCGCAAGGAGCTCGCGCTGATGGCCATCGCGTACGGCAACGTTTACGTCGCGCAGGTCGCGATGGGTGCGAACAGCGAACAAACGCTTATCGCCATGCGCGAGGCCGAGGCTTACCCCGGACCGTCGCTGATCCTGGCTTATTCCCAGTGCATCACGCATGGCATCGACCCGCGGCTCGGATTGAAACAGGCGGCGCGCGCGACGGCGAGTGGTTACTGGCCACTGTTCCGTTTCGATCCCACGATGCGCAAGCGCGGCATGGATCCGTTCCGCCTCGACTCAACCCGTCCGCCCATTCCGCTTGAGGAATATCGCGAGAACGAAGTGCGGTTCAGTGGCTTGATGCGAACGCGTCCGGATGAGGCACGCGAGATGCCGATTCAGGCCCAGCGCTCGGTCGAGGAGAAATACCGGATTTACGAGGGTCTGGCGGCGCGCGACGGCAGTCGTTTCGTTCCGCACTGGGAGGAGGTGTGACCATGAACGGGCTCGCCACGCGATATCTCGGACTTGATCTAAGGCATCCCGTCGTTGCCTCGGCGTCGCCGCTGACCGCCACGTTCGACGGCATGCGACGGCTCGAAGATGCCCAGGCCGCGGCGGTGGTGATGGCTTCGCTTTACGAGGAACAGATCCGGGCGGCCGACGCGGCCTATGCCATGTTCACCGACTACGCGGCCGGTTCCCATCCCGAGGCGGCGAACTATTTCCCCGAGCTGCCGGATTACCGATACGGCATCTCCGGCCACCTGGAAACATTGCGGCGCGCCGTGGAGGCGCTGCAAATTCCGGTGATCGCCAGCCTGAACGGTGTGACCGACGAAGGCTGGCTCGACTATGCGATGGAGCTGGAACAAACCGGCGTCGCCGCCCTGGAACTCAATCTTTTCCTCCCGCCTTCCGATCTCGCGACGACCGGACATGAGATGGAGCGGCGTTATCTCGATATCGTTAGGCATGTGAAAAGCGAGGTCGGCATTCCCATCGCGGTGAAGCTTCCGCCGTTTTTCAGCGCGCTCGGAAATTTCATCATCGAGTTGCAATCGGCTGGCGCGGACGGCGTGGTGCTGTTCAATCAATTTTGCCGACCCGATCTGGATCCGGAGACGCTGAGCGCGAAGCCGCGGGTGTTTCTGTCGACATCCGCCGACATTCACCTTCCGCTCGCCTGGATCATGCTGCTCTCGCATCATGTCGACCTGTCTCTCGCCGCAGGGACGGGCGTCGATACCCATGTCGAGGTGGTGAAATACCTGCTTGCCGGCGCCGATGTCGCGACGGCCGCTTCGACCCTGCTGCGATACGGTCCCGATCGCCTCGCGACGCTGGTCGAAGGCCTCGAACGTTGGCTTTCCGACAGTCCGTTCGCGTCGGTCGATGACATGCGCGGCCGTCTCGACTGCGCCCATTCGGGGCCGCCTGACAAGTTTTTTCGGAACGTATATCTGCACGGAATTTCCGATTACCCGGCGCCAGAGTTCGCGCCGCGAAACGGCGAGGACGAGCGGTCGATTGGCGCGATCGGTTAACCGGGGACCGCATGGCGCGTCCCGAACGAAGCAGAGAGGCATAAGTCATGGCAACTAATCGAGGTGCGATCGCCGTCGCCACCGGTTCGGGTGGTCCCGCGGTCGGGTCCGTCAGCGAGACGCGCGTCGTCTTCGTCGCCGCCTGGGTTTTGGCCCTGGTTTTCTATTTCCTGCAATACTCGTTCCGCTCCGCGCCAGGCGTCATGATCCCCGAGCTTCGCGACGCGTTCCGCCTCACGCCAATGGGCATCACGTCCGTTCTCGGGTTGTATTATTACTCCTATGCTTTTTTCGCCATCGTCGCCGGCGCCTCGCTCGATCGTTACGGTGGGAAGCTTCCGATCGGGTTCGGCGTTTCCGCCGTGGCGGTTGGTTGCGTTCTGTTCGGATCGGGTACGATCACCGGAGCCGAATGGGGCCGGTTTCTGCAAGGAGCAGGGTCGGGCTTCGCCTTTCCGGGTGCCGTCTATTTGGCGACGCACGCTTTCTCGGCGCGCTGGTTGGCCACCGCGATCGGCTTCACCCAGCTTGCGGGGATGCTCGGCGGTTTCGCCGGACAGTTCGTTGTCGGACCGCTGGTTCACGGCGAGATGAACTGGCAGGCATTCTGGCTCCACGCCAGCGCGGTGTCGGCTCTGCTTGGTGCGATCGTCCTCGCCTTGCTACCGGGCGCCGAGCAGCGGGCGACCACTTCCATCTGGAGCATGTTCGCTCCCTACAAGACCGTGCTTACGAATCCACAATCCTACCTGTGCGGCCTGGTCAGCGGTCTGATGTTCATGCCCACCACCATCGGCAACATGGTCTGGGGCGTGCCGTTCCGTCACGACGGGCTTGGTTTCACGATGGCGGAAGCAGTGGAACGTTCGTCGATGCTGCCTCTGGGCTGGGTGATCGGCGCGCCGCTGCCTGGCTATGTCGCGGATCGGTTGGGACGTCGCAAGCCGGTTGTGATGGCCGGAATCGCCATCATGCTGGTTTACTTCCTCGCCATCATTTTTGTGCCTTATGACATTCCGTCCTTCGGCGGCGGGCTGCTGTTCGGTATCGGCTCGGGCGCCGCGATGATCCCTTACACGATGATCAAGGAAGTCAATCCGGATCGCGTGAAAGGCAGCGCGGCGGGCGCGATGAACTTCCTCGTCTTCAGCCTCAGCGCGGTTCTCGGACCGATGTTCGGCCTCGTCCTGGTTCGTCTGTCCGGCGGACACGAACTGACTTTGGCAACGTTCCTGCATGCGGATTGGGCGGGGGTCGGCGCGATCGTCCTGGCCTTCGTTCTGACGCTGTTCCTACGTGAAACCGGGTCCGCGGCGAGCGCGCCAAAGCCCGTCGCTTCCGCGACGGACTGACCGGGCGTGCCGGAGCGAATGATCACGCCAACGAAAGGGTCCCAGGATGCAAATCGATCCAGTCATTGTAGGGCCGGTCTCGGCGCTTCTGGGCGCCTTCATCGGCGGCGGCACCTCGCTGATCGCGGCCTTCTACAGTCAACGCTGTCAGAACCGCCTGCAGCGAATCGCTCACGAGATCACGAAGCGAGAAACTGTTTATGCGGAATTCGTCATGAACTCGTCGAACCTGCTCATCAAGGCCTACACGCACGACGAGATCGTACTGAGCGGCGACGAACAACGCATGATCGGCCTGGTCAACCGAATGAGGATATTCGCGACGCCACAGGTCGTCGCCGCGGCGGAGGCGGTCGTCAAAGCCATTGCCGAGATATCGTTGAAACCGGGTATGGAGTTGCGCCAACTGGTGGCCGAGTCGCTGTCGAAAAACCCGGATCCGGATCCATTTCGGAAATTCAGCATGCTATGTCGGAAAGACCTGGACGACGTGCGCCGGAATTTCGTGTAGGGCAACGTAGATCGATGCGCATTCTCACTAATTCCAACGCGTCGGTGGACCTCGGTGGAGGCGAGGACGGTTCGCGCACGCCTCTGTGGCATTCCGACCGGTGCGGCGCGGCGACGACATTGCGTCTTTCGGGCGATTGGACCGCTCGCGAAACGGGCGTGCGAACGGCATCCGAGGTGCACCGCATCCTGGACGACGCCGGCGCTACAACGCTGCGTATCGACACAAGCGATATTGGCGCGTGGGACAGCGCCCTGATCGCCTTCCTGACAATGCTTCGCGACGCCGCCGCGAACGGAACGACACGGATCGACGGATCGGAAGCGCCGGAGGCGGCCCGGAGACTCCTGGCCTTAACGGCCACGAGCCTCGAAACCATCGACGAAGAAAAGCCGCCGATTTCGTTCCTGACCCGGATTGGAGAGGCCTATTACGGTGCACTGGCGGAGGCAGTCGAAATCGCCGCCCTGGTGGGTAACACGGCGTTGCGGGCCGCGGCGGCATTTGTCCGCCGGTGTCAGACCCGTGCCGCGGACGTTGCCGTTTTGGTGCGCGAAGCGGGCCCTGGAGCGCTCGCCATCGTCGCGGTCGTCAACTGTCTGATCGGCGCGATCCTGGCATTCGTCGGCGCCATGCAATTGCGCAAGTTCGGGGCCGGCATTTATGTCGCGAATCTGGTCGGTATCGCCGTCGTTCGGGAAATGGCGGCGATCGGAACCGCGATCGTCATGGCCGGCCGTACCGGCGGCGCCTATGCGGCGCATCTCGCTACCATGCAAGGCAACGAAGAGATCGATGCCCTGAACGTCCTCGGCGTCCGCATCTTCGACTTTCTGATTCTGCCGCGGGTCGCGGCGCTCGTCGCCATGATGCCGCTGCTCTATCTTTACGGTGCCGTGACTGGCCTCGCCGGCGGATTCGCGGTGAGCCTCGCGACACTCGATCTGACCCCGGCACAGTTCATCGGGCAGCTTCGCGACGCGCTCGATCTCACGCAATTCGCGATCGGCCTGACCAAAAGCGTCTGTTTCGCCGTCCTCGTGGCTCTGGCCGCGTGTCAGATAGGATTAAAGGCCGGCCGCAGCGCCGCCGCTGTCGGACATGCCGCGACCTCCGCGGTCGTCGCCGGCATTGTCGGTGTCATCGCACTCGACGCGATCTTCGCGATCTGCGCCAACGCACTCGGGATCTGAGCCATGACCAACCGTTCGATATCCGAGTGGCGGCTCGAGGTGCGAAACCTGGCGGTTTCGTACGGCACTCGGTCGATTCAGCACGATCTGGACTTCTCGGTCCGCCCTCGTTCGATCTTCGCGATCATGGGCGGCAGCGGCTGCGGCAAGAGCACGGTACTGCGGGCGTTGGTCGGTCTGCTACGCCCCGCGGCCGGCGCCATCCTCGTCGACGGCGAGGACTACTGGGCGGCCGACGAAACCCGCCACGCGGACATCGGACGTCGTTTCGGCGTGCTTTTCCAAAGCGGTGCGCTGTGGAGTTCGATGACGGTCGCCGAGAACGTCGCCCTCCCGCTGCGCATGTTCACTGATCTGAGCAACGACGCCATCGGGATTTTGGTTGGACTCAAGCTCTCTTTCGTGGGGCTCGCCGCAGCCGCCGACAGAATGCCGGCGGAACTGTCGGGCGGTATGCGAAAGCGCGCGGGCCTGGCGCGTGCCCTCGCGCTCGATCCCGAGGTGCTGTTTTTCGACGAACCGTCGGCGGGTCTCGATCCGATCACGTCACGACGGCTCGACGATCTGATTTTGGAACTGAGCCACGGTTTCGGCGCCACCGTTGTCATCGTCAGCCATGAGCTGCCGAGCCTGTTCGCGATCTGCGACGATGGCGTGTTTCTGGATGCCGAAACGAAAACGGCGATCGCGCACGGTTCACCGCGGTCGTTGCGGGACCATTGCGACCACCCGACGGTCCGCGCCTTCATGGACCGCGAACAGCTTGTGGCCGCGCCAGCAGGGGGCCTGCCGTCATGACCACGAGACCAGCGATCGTCGGGGGCTTCATCCTGGGTGCGCTGGCCCTCGGTGTCGCCGCGACTCTGCTCTTCGGGGGGGCGAGGCTTTTCGCGACAACGTCGCGAGTCGTGGTGTTCTTCAACGAACCGGTCGCCGGTCTCGATGTGGGTGCCCCCGTCACGTTCAAGGGCGCGCGGATCGGTTCGGTGCGGAACATCGCGATCCAGTTTTCGACCGATACCCTGACCGCGCGCATCCCTGTCATTCTCGAACTGCAACCGGAGAAAATCGTCTGGGAAGGTGGCGATCTCGGTAAGAGTCTCGCGGACTACAGGCGCCTCGTCCAGGCCGGGCTTCGCGCGCAACTCGCGCTGCAAAGTCTCGTCACGGGCCAGTTGAGCGTCGACCTCGAATTCCGACCGAACACCTCCGCCGGGCTCGTTGGCACAATGCCGGATATTCCCGAGATCCCCTCTGTTCCCTCGGAACTCGGCCAGTTGCGCAACGAGGTGGCGAATTTGCCATTGCGCGATCTGGCCAACGCGGCCGAGAAGGCGCTGGTATCGGTCGGCCACCTGTCCGACCGCCTCGATGCGCGCCTGGATCCCCTGATCGACAGCACGCAACGCGCGGCCGATGCCGCCACGCATGTCTTCGGCACGGCGGACAAGGCCGTGCTTCGGTTGCAGACCGACGCTTCGACCGCCCTGCACGATCTGGATTTGCTGGTTGTCGATGCGCGCCGCCAGGTCAACGTTCGCGGCGGAGAGGTCAGCCAGACTCTCGCCGCGGTCGACCGGGCAGCAGACCAGGCGAACAAACTGCTCGTGTCGCTCAACGGCCTCGCGGATCCGCATGGATCGTTTCGCGACAATCTGGAATCAGCGGCCCGCGATCTGGCCGCCACCTCCGGTTCGCTCCGCGGCTTCGCGGAGACGGTGGAGCGAAATCCGAACACCCTCCTCCTCGGCCGCGGCGGTCGGTGATGCGGCGTGGCGATCAGGCGCGCCAGGCCGTGCTGGTGGCGGCGCTCGCGCTGGTGCTGTTCGGGGTTGCCGCCTGCGGCCGCACGGGACCACCTCCCGATCGTTACGTGCTCGGCGAGATGCCGTCGGCGACGTCGAAGACCTTGCCCGAAACCGGTCTTCCGGTCGTCGAGGTCGGACACGTTCGGGTGCCCGACTATCTCGATACGACCGAGATCATGGAACGCAGCGGCAATCGACTTGTGTCCAGTGCGACTGGCCGCTGGGGCGAACGGCTTTCGGTCGGTATGACACGAGCCGTGGCGGCCGCGCTCGCCGCGCGTCTGCCGCGCGCGGTGGTGACCGCCGAACGGCCAACGGGGCGCGTGTCACACCGGGTTCTGATCGATGTCGCGGCATTCGAACCCAGGTCGGACCACCAGGTCGTCCTGGTTGCGCAATGGACCGTCGCCGACGAAACGAATTCCGCGAAGTCGTCGACCGTTCAATCGTCCGAGGTCGAAACGATGCCGACCGCCGGCGACGGTGACGTCGCCGCGGCGATGACGCGGGCGATCGAGCGGCTGGCGGACCAGATAGCCGTCGCCGTGAAACGATAGCAGCGACCCGGGCCGCGACCCGACATCGTTGTGTCGGCACTTGCCCGAGCGTTTCCATCAGGCGGACGAATCGTAATTCGTGTTTGCCCGGAGACGTCGGCGGCGTATTTTCCGCAGCGCCAGGGATTTGTCTTGGCGAGATCGATCACTTCCTCGCCCCGGCCGTTCATGATCGCCTTCACCATGTAGAGCGAGAAGCCCTTGACCCCCGCCGCGGCAGCAGGCGTAAGACGTTGTATATTATCATGCGCGAGATTGCCGGGAGGTTGGCTGCATCCGGGGCCGGCGGCGGTAGCTTGCTTCAGCCCGGGCCGAGGATCGCCAGCAGCAGGGGCGCCACGATGTTGGTGATCTTGATCCTCGGCTTCACCGCTGACCTCGTCGGGTCCTCGCGGGAGTTCTCAGGCCTCGCTTTTCTTTCCGCGGAGCCCCCTGATGATCGATAGCGCCGCGGGGATGAGGAGCCGTTGCGCGGCGGCATCCAATGGATGATGCATCACGCCCAGAATGGCTTGCTTCGCGTCACGCACTTCCTGGCCCATCGAGTCAAAGGCGACCTTCATGTCGCGCGTGTCGGCGTGGATGGACTCAATGGCCATCTTGCGAACTTCCATCGCCAGCTCGATTTCCGGGCCGGGTCTGGATGATCTGGCGAAGACCATGACGATCGCCGCCAAAAACAGATCCACCACCGCGACGACACAAGCCGCCCATGTCGGACCCACGGACGGTTCGAGGGCGTGAAGACCGGCCAGATTCGCCATGCCGACGCCGAACGCGGCGATTAACACGGCGATCGCGAAAAGCGCGGCGCGGCGGACGAAGACATCGAGCCAGATCTTTCCGATCAGGAAATCAGCCCGGCGCAAAACCTGAAAGTCGCGAAGCAGATTGTCGATCATGTCACAGCCCCTGGCATGTCACAGTCCCTGATGGCGTCCCAGCAGGCAGCCGATCACGATGCCCAAAAGCAGGGTGGCCACGATGCTTTCGGCGGGATGTTCGGAGACACTCTCCTCGGCCTGCTCGAAGAAGCCCGCGATCTCGTTGGTGAAAGCTTCCAGCCGCGCCCACTCGTGCTGGTCTGCCGCTGAGGCGTTGGGCGGCGGGGACGTGGCGTCCGGCTCGCCTGGTGCCCGGTTTGGCGCCGTATCACGTAAGGGCGGCGCCGGCCTGTCGCGCTCTGCCCGCGACCGCGCGAGTTCCTCGCGTAGCGCGGTCAGCTCGCTCGACAGGACCGGATCGGCTGGCATGGCGGCTGGCTCCGGCGCGCTGTCAGGGCGCGGGCGGTTGAGGTTTTTCGGTGGTGGCCTGCCTAAAGGCCTCGCAAGCAGCCTGCGTGGCCCGATCGAACGTGGCGCGCGAGTCCGCGAGGGCCGACGTCAGAGCAGCCCAGGACTGGCCGCCCGCCTTGGCCAACGTCTGGAAGCGCGCTTCCGCCGCGGACGCTTCCGCCTTCATCCGCTGGACCGCGCTATCGATGTTGGTCCGGTGCGTGGCCTGGTATTCCAACGCGTCGCGCTGGAATTTATCGGCGGCTTCGCGCCAGGCCTTCAGCTGGGCCGACGAGGCGTCCTGGAAGGCCCGCTCTTGTTGGCCGATCTGCTTGCCGGCGTCCTCGACATATGACCGGAGTTTTGTTTCGAACTCAGTCCATTCACTCTCGAGCCGCGCTTTGGCCCGCTGCCACGCGGCTTCCCCCGCCTCGGCGTGTCGCCCGGCCTCGTCACGAAACGCGTCACGCTTCGCGCGCAACTCGGCGAGAAGTTGATCGGCCTTTGGGCGAGATTGTGCCTGAATTTCGCCGGCCTTCACCTCGAGTGATGCCACGACAGCATCCATCTCGTCGATGCGTGCCTTAGCCCAATTAAAGTAAGAGTGCATGCTGCTCGGCTCGGGCATATTCGCCTCCATGACTGAGTTTCCAGGCATGACATTCCGCGTGTCGGCCACTTCGTTTCATTGATCTGGGTCAATGCGGACGAGTTCTTGCCGCGCCTTCATTCAGAAGGCGCGGCAAGCCGGAAAAAGCTCGGCCTTTGAAATCGGGGAAAAGCCATGAGCGATACGCCGTATCACGATACACACTTCACCGACCGAATTCGGGCGGGTTCCAACTGGCTGTTCTGGGTTGGCCTCGCGATGGTGGTCCTGGGCATTGTCGCCATCGTGTTTCCGATGATGTCCACGCTCGTCGCCGAACTGATGGTCGGGTGGATGCTGCTGTTCTCGGGCGGCATCACGTTGTGGGGCTCATTCTCGATCCACGGTACTGGGCCTTTCTTCGGCGCGCTCCTGCTTGGCCTGCTGTCGGTCGCCACCGGTGTCTTCCTGCTGTTTCACCCGCTCGCGGGTGTCATGGCGCTGACCCTGCTGGTGGCGTTCATCCTGAGCCTGCAAGGCGCGGTCGAGGTTTCGTTCGCGCTCTCGATGCGCCCTGTTGACGGATGGGTGGGCGTGCTGCTCTCGGGTCTGGCGAGCATCGTGCTGGCGATCGTGATCGCCGCTGGATGGCCGGCGATCTCGGCCGTCGCGCTGGGGATCATCCTCGGGGTGAACTTCCTCACCACCGGGCTCAGCAACATCGTCCTGTCGCGCGCGCTTAGAGTGTGATCGCTTGAGGCTGACCAGTCGGACTCATCCACGTGGTAAGTCCGGATGTCAGGTCGCCGACAACCGAGCCGCGAAGTACCGCGAGCGCTGAGAGACAGGCTGCGTCCATGAAGCGATGTCCTGCTGGGAACTGTCGCGTGTTACCCGGCTTGTCGCGATGCCGCGATCAAGCCAGGCGCGGCGCGGATCGAACGGACAAGGCGCCGCCTATCGGCCGATCGTTCAGGTCGCGTCACGTAGAACATCGGCGCTGCGACACGCCGAGGCGCGAGCCTGACGATGGCTGTCATCCAGGCCTCCCGGGGGTGTATTTACTTAAACCATCCACCACTTCACGCCGCGAGCGCGACGGCATTGCCATCTTGAGAACGCACCTCTCGCGCGAGAGGGATCGACCGGGGATATTCGGCCCGGCCGGCGCGAAGCCGTTGCACTTCCTCAACCAGAAAATCGATCGCCACGCGTGTCCGCGGCGCCAGGTGCTGACGCGACGGATAAACGACATAAGCCGGTGAAGTCTCCGAGCCGTAATCTGGCAATACGCGCTCCAGCCTGCCGGCCGCCATCTCAGCGGCGACCAGGTATTCCGGGAGCAGCGCGATTCCGAGCCCGTTGAGCGCGGCCGACCGTACCGCCTCGTGATTGTTGGCGCTGACCGCACCGCTGACGTCAACGCTGACGGTTCCCGCCGGACCGCTCAGGGACCACGCATCGTCTGTCGGTGTCATTCGGCGTACGATACAATCATGGCCGGCGAGATCGCCCGGTTGCCGCGGCGAACCGCGCTGCTGAAGATAGGCCGGCGCGGCGACAGCGATACGCGTGACCGTGCCGAGACCTCGTTTGATCAGAGAAAGACCGGGAACCTCGCCAATGGCGACGGCGAGATCGAGTCTGTCCTCAATCATGTCGCCCAGACGGTCCTGCATCACCAGTTCGACCGTGAGGCCGGGATAACGCGCCAATAAGAACGGCACCCGTTTCATCAGCAACATCCCCAATGAAACCGGCGTGGCGACACGTACATGCCCCGCCGGCGATGATTTGTGCCGGCAAAGAGCCAGTTCCATACCGTCCACCGACTCAAGCAGTCTTTTCGCGTGATCGTGCAGTCCCGCGCCATCATCGGTCAGACTGAGATGGCGGGTTGTCCGATGCAGCAGCCGGACGCCGAAGTGGTCTTCGAGCTGAGTAATTTGCCGGCTGATGGTCGACTGGCTCGCGTTCAACTCGCGAGCGACCGTTGACAGGCAGCCGGTTTCAACGACCCTGACAAAGATGCGTAGCGATCCGATCGTGTCCATGATTGATGCTCTCCGTTGGCCAACGTGATGCTGTCGCGCCGCCTTTCAGGGACGTGGTTGCGTGTGGTCGAGGATAGGATGGATCGGTAATCGCACGCCTCCGATCCGGGTTGCCGTCTCGATCGCCGGTTTGTTACTCCGTCCAAACCAGAAACAGCCCGATGTCGCCAGGTTTGCCCTCCGGAAAGTCCATCGTTCGGGCGGAGAGACGAAAGCCGCGTGGCTTCAGGTCCCGCTCCCAGCGCAGATACAATTCGGCGGGCTCGCCGCGCAGCGAGGCGGGCCAATTAGCCTCGTGAACATTAATGGCGCGGCCGCCGTCGATGCAGAACTGGCTCGGGAATCGAAGTAACATGGATTCTTTCTCGCCATGCTCCGCCGCCGCGCACGCCTGATGCAAAATCTGACACCAACCGTCGTCGAAAACGTGAGCGTCGATCAGCAAGCGGGCCCGAACCTGCCGTTGCTTCGCCGCTTCGCGGCGCGCCTCGTTCGCGTGACGCGCCTCGTCGCGGTGGAAATCCTCGACCAAATGACGGAAATCGGCCGCGCCGAGCCGCGTCTCGTCGCGCGGGGCCGCCGGTTCCGATTGCGTCCCCTGCCTGATGCCCGCCACCGTCTCCCGGGCGGGGAGATGGTACTGGCCGAAAAAACTCGAGAAGAAGTCCCGATGTGGCGCCTTGGCGGTCGGTTCGGACGAGACGGCCAGACCCATGGCCACGCCCCGCACAAGGTCGGCACGGCTGACGATGCCGACCAGGCGTTCGTCGCGGACAACGGGCGCACGTTTGATGTGATAAATCGCCAGAAGGCGCGCGATCTCGTCAATTCTTGTCTTCTCGGTGATCGTCACCAGCGGCGCCGACATGACATCGCCAGCGGTTCGCTCGCGGGTCGGCGGACCGTCCTTCTTATCCGAATCCAACGTTCGCGTGCCGCCTGCCACCGCCAGCCACCAATCCCCCCGGGACAAGCGCTCTTGTTCTTCGCGGCCGAGCAGATCGCCCTCGCTCACCATGCCGATCGGCACGCCGCCGCTGTTGACCACCGGCACGGCGCTGATCCGCTTTTCGAATAACAGTTTGGCGATGTCGCGGACCGGCAGATCGGGCGGAATCGACACGACGTCGGTCGTCATGATGTCCTGGGCGAAGGCCACCTGAGTGGTTACGGACGGAACGGACGGTTTTTCGCTCATCGGCAAAACTCCTAAACCAGCTGCGAGGCGAAGACGGCCGAGGCCTCGCGATGTCGGTCTCCGAAAAGCAGATCGGTGCCGCATCCAGCGATGTCGCGAAATCGTATCGATTTCGCGGCGCTCGCCTTAGACTCCGTTGTCCATGGTTCCGACTGCGTTTCCACCTGCATAATAGGCCGATCGAGTAACGGCTGCGGACTCAAATAACCTGGAAAAACCGCGCTCGGTCTTTCAGGGCGACCGCCGTGCCGCTAGTTCTGGAATAGTCTGCAATTTGCTGTTTTGCTTGTGCCATACTATGACCGGTGCACAGAATCGCCGACGCCACGAACCTGGCGGGCGTCGCATTCGGGCGCTTCCTTCTGTCGCCGCACCGCCGCAAACTGCTCGCCGACCGCAAGCCCGTCAGGCGCGGCGCGCGCGCCTACGACGTCCGGGCGGCACTTGTCGAGGCGCGAGGCACCACGGTCTCTCTTAACTCACGCCGATTCCTGTCCAATCGACGGGGTCCACCTCACCAGCACCAACTCCCGCATCGAAAGGAACTTACATCATGCCCACCATCGGATCATTCAGCCAGGACGACCTCTTCGGGCAGGAAGGCATACTCGAAACCCTCACGCTCAAGGCCAAGATCAAGTTTGTGCCCCTCAAGGACCGCAGCGAGAAGCAGCCCGATTACCGCATTCTCGTCGGCAAGCGGGAAATCGGCGCGGCCTGGTCGCGCACCTCGAAGAAGGGCAGCGCCTACCTCTTCCTCAAGCTTACCGATCCGAGCCTGCCGGACCCGGTGGTCTGCAACCTCTACAGGAACGCGAGCGGTCCCGCCGTCCTCTGGGCCCGCTGAGCCAGATGGCCCCGGCGCAAGCCGGGGTCTTCGCCGTCTCAACCCGGATCTTCCGGATGGTCCGAGTGTTCCTGGCACGTTTCAGCCGAATCTGTCATGGACATCAGCGTGCGATCGTCGGTCAGGACACGCATTCACGGAACACCGAGCAGCTGAATCGGATGCGTGATCAAGTTTGATGGGGCCAAGCTTCGGATCAAGGTGCGTCGTCGGACCTCACCTGCGGATGACTTTTCTTGACCGGAGGGGAAAGCCTTCCCCTGCCTGCGATCGGCCCGCGACCAGGCCGCGGATCGTTCTCCGTCACCCCTTCTGCGGGGGCACCCCGCAACGCTCCGGTAATGCCACGACAATCAGCTGTGCTTCCGGTCTCGCCTGGTTCAGCGCTCCCGCTCGCTCATCGACGAGCACGGCGACGAACCTCGCCACAGCACCACGCAACCCAACTACGCCAAGCGGTCGGGAAAGCCGAGCGCAGCGTCGTCTGACGGACGCCGCGCGATCGGGCCGCTCCGGTTTCGCCGCGCAATCCCTTTCGATTCAGGGCCGATTCTGGCGCGGGAACGAATTCCGGGTCATCGCTGTCGGGAGGAATTCAAAGTGGCCAACGCTTGACGCCAGGGCCGCTGGCTGCGGGGAACGGGCGATGCTCCGTCCTGTTGCTTCGACGCAGCGGGCAATGCTCAGGCGCTCACGTCATCGTCTGCGGCTGCCCGAGGTGCCGGCGTTACGGTGCGGTGTGTGACGGCCCCCGATGCACGCTATCCTGCGCGAAACGATCCAGGTCCTTGCGTCCGCAGATTCGCGCGGGGTGTTCAGTCTCCATGGACAAGGTGGTGATCAGCAGGTCTTGCATGTCCCCTGTCGTGATGGCGATGGACAGACGCCAGCGTCTCCTTGGCGGAAGCCCGCACCATCGATTGCAGCCTCTCCTCAGCGCAACCTGACCCCTTGGCCCTTGTCGCTGCGCGACGACGCCGTTCAACAGGAATCTTCCCCTGCCGCAAGCGGCATTCCTCGCGAGGCAAGATTCCCAAGCCCCTTCGCTACGCCGCGGGGTGTTGATCGGCGCCGGCCAGCGGTGCCGGGCGGTTTGCTGTCGAGGTCGCATCGGGCGGCCTCCCGCAAGCAAAGGAGACTACCAATGGCGACCATCGGCACATTCACGAAGAAGGACGCGACCTATCAGGGCACGATCACCACCCTGACCCTGAAGGCCAAGGTGAACATCACCCCCGTCGCTCGCGAGAACGACAAAGCCCCGGATTTCCGGGTCTACGCTGGATCGGCGGAGATCGGAGCAGCCTGGTCCACCACCGCCAAGAACGGCAACGCCTACCTCTCGGTCAAGCTCGACGATCCCAGCTTCGCAGCGGCGATCTTCGCCCGCCTGGTCGAGAGCGACGGCAGCTTCGCCCTCGTCTGGTCCCGCTGATCCAACCGGCCCCGGCGCAAGCCGGGGCCTTTCCTTTTCACTTCCGACGAAAGGAGTTTCAGCCATGACACATCAAGAAAGACACCGGGTGCGCCTCGATCGTCGCCAGATCGTCGCCACCTCCGCCGCGCTGGCGGTCATGAGCCACGAATAGCGTTGCGATGGCGCCGAAATCGCCCCCCGCTCACTGGGGAACGAGGTTAGGCCGCCGCGCCAGAACGTTGCGGATGTTTTGTAAGTTGGCGAGAGCGATGGGGCGTTCAGGATCATTGTCCGGCATTGCCGCGAGAGCGTTTACGATGTCCCGATAAAGCCCGAACAGCTCGGCGCGTGTCAGGTGAAACAGTTCGATTAAAGTACATACCCGCATGATTTCCTCCCCCGTTTGCGACCGCGCTCATCGCGGCCTTCATGCGGAGGCCCTGCGCCGAACGAGGCGAGACGCATCGCGTGCGACCGAAACGCAGAGGAGGAGTGCCGCTTGCGGCACTTGCGGCGCATGCGC